>Ga0207002_1015_pt1 | contig 34723 bp, 28 predicted proteins | sample Alteio_BWMinCont_88_FD_153473 | JGI IMG/M metagenome (GOLD analysis project Ga0207002, IMG submission 153473) | Enriched cells from forest soil in Barre Woods Harvard Forest LTER site, Petersham, Massachusetts, United States -... | ecosystem: Environmental > Terrestrial > Soil > Temperate forest >...
CCCCTGCCCAGTACATTCATACCATGAAACTTTATTCAGGTACCTCATGCGGTTCACTTACCTTAGTTGCTACAAGCACTATAGCGTTCTTTGGTAGCGATACCTTACCAGAACTTTGTGAAGCAGGATTAACCCCCGGAGCAACATACTATATTTCTGTTTCCAAATACAATACAGGAGGATGTAGAATATGTAATAAATACCCCGCTTACGTAGGGATATTATTACAGCACATGCTCAGCACGTTTCCAGTTCCTGCGACTTGTGTGACTAAATGCACAAACCTGGTTTGCAATGGAACCTTTATAGATACTCCCAACGTTGTACTTAATTATGGCTACCCCTTACCCGCTGCAAATTGCAGTGCATATTCCACAATGAAATACAATAATGGTAACTATGGTGCTGATGATTATTATGCTGTTTCAAGATATAATAATGGTGCCTATTTTATACAACCTACAGGGCCTTTTGGGGAAAAGTATTCTTTTTGTGGTAATTCTCCTGACTTTGTGGGAGGACCTACTCCTTTCGACACTGCATGGGCCCAAGTTGTACCAATAGTACCTAATGCCCAGTATCAATGGACTATCTGGTTCCGAGATTTAGATAATACGAATTACCCCGGGGCGATCTTCAGGATGATTATACCACATGTAGGAATGTTGTATCGAGATCAGATTAGTTACTTTACTTATTATTTTTGGCAAGAGATATGTGTCAATTGGACAGCAGGAAATCAAACAAGTGTTGAACTGGCCGTAATGGATAGTGCTGCGGGATTTTGGCCGGGGTATGATTTTTTGATGAATGATATTTCATTTGGAATGACCTCTCTTCCCAGCTTTAGTGTAACTACTTCTCGTTCTACGACTTGTAAAGGGGAAGTTGATACGCTATCCGTATCGCCTGCATTCCCTGCATACACCTATACCTGGAATCCTGGGAATATTAAGGGAAGCTCCGTGATAATAACTCCTACCGTTACAACTACCTATACAGTTAGCCTTTCCAGTACTATCGGATGTACTGCCACTGCTACAGTCACTGTTAATGTTATTAATTCTTCGCCACCGCCTGCTCCCGCTATTTCTGCTCCCGCAATGGCTTGTGGGCCAGCTACTATTACAGTAACCAATCCTGCCGTAGGAGCACGTTATACATGGTCTGTAACTAATACAAGCAGTAATACTATAACATCTCCTGGCACGTCAGTGACCGCTACTATAACTACAACAGCAACTATTACCTGTACCGCTACATATACTCTTACAGGGTGCCAGTCTTTCTCTACTTTCACCATACAACCCTGTTGCGCAGCTTTAAATGGGACCGCCGGGCCTATCTATAATACAATCCTCAACAACTTTACCGGTTCAGGTACTTACACCAACCAGACTGTTTTGATAAACGGAAAATGTAACTTTAATGCCAGTACCACCTTTACAAATTGCGATATACAATTTACACCCTATTCGTATATTGTTCTTACAGGTACCACAACAGTACTTACCATAGGGGGTAATAGTTCCAGCACCTGCTCGCACCTACATGCGGCCTGCGATACCATGTGGAGAGGGATATTTATTAATCCGAACACTAAGCTTGTCATGAATGCCTACGCTATTTCGGGGGTTTATTCACCCACCCTCGTAGAAGATGCTGACAGCGCCGTAGTCGTAGTTGCTTCCAACAATCCCGGATCATTCCTTTTGTGGTCTGATATATTTAACAGGAACTACGATGATGTGGTTATTGAACCCACTGCCACAACTTACACTACGGGCCAAATAGAAACATGTGTATTTACCTGCCGCGACTTTGCAGGTAGTTCGGCTTGCTCTTGGTCTACCGTATCCAGTCTTTATCATTGGAATACTGCATCTACTACTAACGTTCCGAACTCGTTCCTGAAATATCCTTTCTACGGGCAGCGGAGCAATATCGGGATCAGTTTAAATACCGTAAAATCCTATGGCCGTTTTACAGGGTCTTTTTTCGAGTATCACAATTATGGCGTGTATGCTACCGAGAGTAGTGTAGGTGTAAATGGCAACTTCTTCCAGAATATGATGTCCAATACCCCCGGAACAGGTGTGTATGCCACTGCCAATTATTTGAAAAGTGGCACCTATGCACTTACCGTTGGCGCTCCCGGAAGCAAACAGGGCAATGAGTTCCGTAACTGTAAGGCAGGCGCAGAGGCAACCGGCAATATGACCAGTATAGTTATTGAGGATAATGACTTTATTAATACAACCGAAGGCAATGATGCGATAATAGCCCAATTCAATAGCGTAGCTAATAAAATCAGTATCGCGCGCGATACCATTAAAAATTATGCTACCGGAATATGGGCCAGCCAAAATGCACCCACTGCAGCAGTTATAGCTCATAATGTTATAAACAATACCTTCTGCGCCAATTATCCTACCTATTATGGTATTTCAGTTAACGAACTTGTAACACCAGCTTTGTACAGAATAGATAGTAATAAAATTTGGAGTATGCATTACGGTATTTCAGTTACCAGGCTAACCAATGCCAGCATCGATACCAACCTTATCAGGGTGGGGCCCCCTACGGTGGGATGCGCCAGCAGCCAATGCAGGGGATATGGAATATCTGTTAGTAATTGCAATACCTCAAGGGTTGCGAAAAACAGCATAAGCGCTCCCTATCTGGAAAACTTTGGCATCCATACTTATGACTCGCTGCATTATGTGGGCCTTTATGAAACCACTAGCGGCAATGTACGTGAACTGTGCAATACTATGGATAGCGTTTATTACCAAATGCAATGCGATGGTGGCAGTGTAGGAACCGGCTTATATAGCAATATCTTAGATAATGATGGCTTTGCCGATGTGGGGATGCTCTTTACAGCGAACGCCCTCTCTAACTCCAGTATAAGTGGTACAGCAATAGCAAATGATCAATGGTCAAGTGGTGGGTTTTATTGCAGAACCGAAGTGCCTTTCAAAAACCCACCCTATGATTATCAAACAGGCAGTGCCAGTTGTACGGCAGCCAGTACATACCCATTTTGTGGCGCTAAACCAGGTAGGGTAACAAGGACATCTCCACTTCCAAATGCTAAAGACACTGTTTGCTCCTCGGTTTATCCCATTGTGGTACATAGCGATTCTGTTACGGTAGTGGATAGTTTGGGCATGCATAAAGTGATGTATAGAAACCTTCCAACTGCGTTTAATATGGTTCCTGATTCGATAACCATTGTGTATATGGAAACCGTAGCAAGAGGAAAGGATACTGCCTGCATGGATAATGATACATTCAAAATAATAACTATGGGGGAAATATTGCAAATTTTATGGCAAAACAAAAGCCTGTTGAGCAGCTATAGCATTTTGAATAATTTTAACGACAGCCTGAGCAAAAAAACATTGGGCAGGATATGGAAGATAGACAGTTCTATTAACTATGTAACCAATGGGGGAACCATTAGTGGGCTCTCCAACCCTTTCCCTGCCTTTTTGGATAGCCTCACTGTAATTACCCCGGCCAGCAATATAGAAGCCAATTTGGAAACGGCTCTTTCAGCCTACCTCAATTTGCAGATCAATGGTTCCCTAACCGCTCCCCAGGTATCGGGCTTATGGACATTGGCCGATCTGTGCCCCAAGAATGATGGAGAAGGAGTATTTATGGCAAGGGCATTGGTAGTACCTTATAGCGACAGCCTGCAGGTGGCCTGGTACGATTCCGCATGCGGTTCCGGCAATACCCCACATAAAGCAGAACGCAGAGAGGAAACCACCACATCGGTATCAAATGATGTTCAGTTTAATTTGTACCCCAATCCGAACAATGGGAACTTCACCTTAGAATACGACTTGGGGACAGGTGCGAATGGTAAAGTGGACTTATATAACACTATGGGACAATTGGTGGGAGAGTATGCGCTCACTAATTCGCAAGGAAAAATGAGCATATCGAACCCCCAACTTTCCAATGGAGTGTATATATGGAAGTTATTCAGCAATAACCAACCCATAAAATACGGCAAGGTGGTTATTATGAAGTAAAACATGTTATACAGGGAGGAATAACGGTCCTCCCTGTATTTTTCATATATTTGTTTGACAAATAGCTTATCATGAAAGGATATGTAAAATTTCTTCTTTTAACTTGCTCCTTGCTCCTTGCTCCTTGCTCCTTATATTCTCAGTTTAATGATTGGTTATGGGCAACTCATGGGAAGGATGGTACAACGGGTACGGGAGGGTTAGGAGAAAATATAGTTGCCACTGATTATTCAGCCAATTGTTTTCTTACGGGAATATTATTTGGGGGTGACAGCATCTATTTTGGTCCATACAGGCTTTGGAACAATGGAAATAATAGCGAGGATATTTACCTGGTTAAGTTTGATAACAACGGAAATGTATTATGGGCCAAGCAATCCAACCAACATGGTAATGATGGGGATGTTAGTGGATATGATGTCTCCACGGATGGTAGCGGGAATGCGTATATCATGGCCAATTTTACTGATACGATATCCTTTGATTCAGATATACTAAGAACTCAGCCTGGAAATATGAATCAAGGTTATTATGAAGATAATTTTTTAGTTAAATATACTCCTAATGGAAATGTAGTGTGGGCAAGACAATCTAAAATACCCAGCCTGACTAGTCTCGTAGCAGGAAACTCTCTCGCAACTGACCTGAAAGGAAATTCCTATATTACTGGGGCATTTTATGATACCGTATATTTTGGAGGAAAAACTATTATAGGAACTTTAAGCGCCGATACTATCGAATACACTTTTCTGACAAAATACGATGCAAATGGAAACGTCAAATGGGTGGCACAATCAACAGGACGAAGCAGATATGGCTCGGATGGAATATGTGTTGCAGCCAATAATTCAGATGGCGTATTTATTTCCGGAGTTTTTGATGATAGCGTAACCTTCGGCTCATATAAGTTGCAGGCCCCTCTTTCACATGGAGATGTATTTATCGTAAAATACGATACCAACGGGAATGTAAAGTGGACAAGAGCAGGCATATTCCCCAGTTCCCACAATATAGCAATACCCGAAGGAATAACGGCAGACCGGTTTGGGAATGTGTATGTGGCAGGATTTTTTTGGGATACCCTGATTTTTGCTAAAGATACTTTATTTAATCCTGAACAAAGCGCATACAATACGAATGTGTTTATAGTAAAATATGATGCTAATGGAAATGTAAAATGGGCAAAAGCAGGCATTATGTTAGATAATAATCCATGGCTAGCAAGCACTCTTTCATCTGATAACAGAGGAGAAGTATTTATGTCTGGTGCCGGACAGGGTTTGGGCTTATGTGAAATTTGTTTTGGAAATGACACCCTGTCAATTGATAATACAGGTAAATTTGATACTCCCAGTTTTGTAGTAAAATATGATTCATCTGGCAATGTTTTATGTGCAACTATTAATCCTTGTGCTGGAGGAGCAAATACAACTACTTGGAGTGGAGTAGCCTCTGACACTTCAGGGAATTATGTTTATTTTGGAGGTATTGCTTTTACAGAAGGCATATTTGGGAATGATACTATAAATCCTTTTGCATATTATCCAAGCGGAGGAGAGTTACCTTTTATAGCGCGCTGGAGAGAATGTGAGCCAACGCTTGGCGTAGAAAATATTACTGCACCTACAAACGATGCAGAAGTAAATTTGTACCCCAATCCGAACAATGGGAACTTCACCTTAGAGTATGACTTGGGGACAGGTGCGAATGGATATGTTCAACTGTACAATACCATGGGACAAATGGTAGGTGAATATAGTCTTGCCAATTCACAAGGTAAAATGAATATTTCCAATCCTCAACTTTCCAACGGAGTTTATTTATGGAAGTTATTCAGCAATAACCAGCCATTGAAATACGGCAAGGTGGTTATTATGAAATAAACAGTTTCTCTTAAAAGGAAGGCCGCCTCAGGCGGCCTTCCTTTTTTATTTATATTTGCTATAAGTACAGTGTGCTATGAGAAGATATTACAGATTATTTTTTTCTTTTTTTCTTTTCCCTTTTTCCTTTCCACTTCTTCATGCGCAGCAAGGAAACTGGCTCTGGGCCAGCTACGGAACAGATGGCAAGACTGATATAGCGCTATCGCAAAATATGGTAGCTACTGATAATGCAGGCAATTGTTTTTATACAGGATTTCTGAGTGATGGAGCAATAAAGTTTGGGCCCTACACCTTATGGAATATTGCTCCAAATTATTATGCTATTTTTTTGGTAAAGTTCGACCCGAACGGGAGTGTGGTTTGGGCCAAGCAATCTCTGCAAAATGGTAATGCAGCAATAGGAAATGGATATGTAGTTTCTACCGATGCCATGGGCAATGCATACATTATGGCCAATTTTACCGATACGTTATTCTTTGACTCTTATACGTTGACTACTCAACCTGAAATCAATAATTTTCATTATGATGTGCAGGATAATTTTTTAGTAAAATACGATCCCAATGGAAATGCTTTATGGGCAAAACAATCTGCGACACCAAGCTATCATAGCTATGCAGCAGGGAATTCTTTGGCTACTGATAAGAAAGGTAATTCATATATCACCGGTTTATTTCTTGATACCATTAGTTTTGGAACAAAAATCCTAACTCAAGGCCCTACCTTCCTGGTAAAATACGATGCTAATGGCAATGTGATATGGGCAGCACAATCAACAGGACATTCAGCTTACGGCTCTGAAGGAGATGCGGTTGCCGTAAACAATGCAAATGGTGTGTTTATTGCAGGAAAATTTGAGGACAAAGAAACATTTGGTTCTTTTAAATTAAGTTCTCCTCTTTCTATAGGTGGTAATACCTATATAGTGAAATACGATACCAATGGAAATGTGTTATGGGCAAAGCAGGGGGTAATACCAAGCATCGAGAGTTTTGCAATTCCCAGGGGCCTTACTGCTGATAATTTTGGGAATGTGTATCTAACGGGCCTTTTTCGGGACACCGTAGTTTTTGCAAAAGATACCTTAACCAGTGTTACAAATGATATCTTTCTCGTAAAATACGATGCTAATGGTAATGAGAAATGGGCAATGACTGCCAAGATTTTAGATAATAATGACTGGGGGCCAACCTCGCTTTCAACCGACAATAATGGAGACATCTTTATGGCGGGTGGAGGAGGAGGACAAGGATTATGTAAAATCTGTTTCGGTACTGACACCTTATCTCTGATAGAAAAAACCGATACCGATGCTCCTTCCTTTATTGTAAAATTCGATTCTTCCGGCAAGGTATTATGTGCATCTGTCATGCCTTGCGCCGGAGGTACCTGGAATGGTGTAGCATCAGACCCATCGGGAAATTATGTGTATTTCGGAAGTATATCAAATATAAATGCCATATTCGATGAAGATACCATACGCACTACTAATGGTGCTACTCCATTTATAGCCCGCTGGCAGGAGTGTGAGCCAACACTTAGTATAAATGAGATAAAAGGAGAAACTGAAGAGGTGAAAGTATACCCTAACCCCAATAACGGGCAATTTACCTTATCATTATCAAATGTAAATACAACATGTAATGTTGAAGTTTATAATGTATTGGGAGAGCAAGTTTATCAATCCAATATAAATTCAGATAATACAAAAATAAATCTGAGCGGGCAGCCCAATGGAGTTTATTTGTATCGTGTAATTAGTCAGGAAGGCAATTTGGTTGGCGAAGGGAAAATAGTTAAGCAATAGCCGTTTTTACCCGTTATTTCCATACATGTCTTTTCCGCGTGAGGGATAGTAGTGGAAAGCCCGGAGTCCCGATAGCTATCGGGATTGCAGCGGATAGCCCGACCCTTGCGTAGCTTGGGGCACGCCCAACTAGCAAGTACGCTCATTAATGGTTTGCAATGGATGCTTTTAAAACCTATATCCTACGCCAAGGGTTACATCGGTAAGCCCTACAAAGAAACCGCTATACCTATAGGAAGAACCCATATAGGAGCCGGAATAAAGGGTGTTTCCGCTCGGTATATCTACTATTTGGTAGCCTCCGCTATTAGCTAATCCTGTAAGCTGAAATTCAAGCATTGCCCGTATAAAAATATGATGTGTAATGAAAGCATTTATATGGAAGTTCATTTCAGTAACAGAATTTGTTTGCACTTCTGAATTCATGTTAAAGTAATCGGTGGCGGGAGTTTGGGTAATATTATTTCCATCCATGGCAAACCCTGTTGCAGTTCCGTGTAAAGCAGGTGTATGTGTTATGAATTTCCCGAATAGTAAACCCAGGCCGAAGCCAACTCTCTTGTGCCATAGCCAGTCTTTGTTAATACCAAGCAGGAGGGAATAATTGGTGTAGTAGTAATTGCCGATTGCATCTACATTGTTTATGCTAATTATATCGTTGTCGTTAATGAAAAAATTATTGACTGTTTCATTCATAATTCCGGATGCATCGAATTGGTTACGGATATAGGAGAACATACCAATTACTCCCCATCCGCGTATGATATTTACCCCACCGGTAAACGAAAAATCGGAACCATCAAGTGCATAGCCTGAATAGCCGTATCCGTCGTAGCCATTATAATACGAATCTGCTCCGTAACCGCTGAAGGTCCAGGGATTGCTTGTACCTGCGGCAACAAGTAGGTAAGGCTCTAATTTTACAAGGGGTATTGTATCGTTCTCATTAAGTTTCCTGGTATTAATGGAATAAATATAGCCGTCTTTATATTTGATATACTCCACCTTTGAAAATCCGATAGCCATTTTTTGGTCGCTGGGAGGTATGCAATAGAATATTTTGTATCCCACGAAAGTGACTTGCACAGCCATCTTTTTCCCATCTCTTAAAACAAGTGTATCCTGCGCAAAACTGAATGAAGGACTAAGAAGTAAAAATGAAAAATAGATGAGCTGTTTCTTCATTGTGTATTGTTCTAAAGTCTGTAGCCTATGCCTAATGTAGCATTAAAAAGCAACACACTGAAACCGGGGATCTTATAGTAGCCCGAACCAACTATGTTTCCGGTTGACATATCTTGTGCTTCATATACTCCGCTTGGCGACAAATCCGAAATTTGAATCTCTGTCAACCCCCTCAAAAAAACGTGTTTGGTAATATTAACATCGCAGTGAAATCCTATATCCAGCATAAAATCGGCCTGGACATCGGAGTTCATAGTAATGTTACTATTATAAACAGTCTGGCCGCCATAAGGCCAATTCAAGTAATATACTCCCGTTGCGTGCATGGTGGGAATAGTGGTAATTAATGCCCCTAATAGTAAGCTAAACCCAACTTTTACAAAGTTCCCTCGTGTACTTTTACTAACCCCCAACAGGTAGGTATAGTTGTTGTAATAATAATTACCTCCCGTGCCATTTAGGTTGCTCGAATAGTAAACGGAAAAAATACTTGCTTCACTCATAAGGGAAGTAGCATTAAACTGATTACGAAAATTGGAAAACATGCCTGTTATTTCCCATCCCGACGGAAAAGTAACGCCCGCGGTAACAGAAAATATAGAACCACTAATGGCATAGCCTGAAGTGTTACCTTCATCATACGATTCACTGAGGTAGGAACTTCCTCCATAGCCGGTGTTTGATGGCAGGCACACCCCGCCGGAAACAAGGATGTAAGGTTTCACCTTTCCCCGTGTTGTATCGCTATTAGTGCGTATGGTATAAATTGAACCGTCTTTATATTTGATATGGTCCACCTTCGTAAACTTGATGGACACGGTATCATTCTTAGCTGGACAATATTGTATCTTATTGCCAACCGAAATAATCTTAACACCCATTTTTTGCCCGTTCCTTAATACAAGCGTATCCTGTGCCAAACAGAATGCAGGAGTGATCCCGATAGCTATCGGGATCAATAATGAACAATAAACAAGTAGTTTTTTCATCTTTGCAAAAGGTCAACAGCCATCAAAGATAAAATATATTTTAAATGGAGTAAATTATTTCCTCCGGGGCAAATTAGGCTATAAACAGTACAGCCGAATTTTACCAGGTTACATTATTTATAATGCCCTTCGAAATTGTTTCAGTTCCACCATTCCTCATAGGCTGTTGCATTTCGGCAGTAAAGTTAAAAGTCCCCGAAACAATATGGCGTATAGTATCTAACAAGGTTATATTTATAGAGCCCGTGTGTATGCTATCTGTATAATATGCAAAACTGTTGGGAGAACAAAACCCGAATTCGGCAGTGAAGGCTTGATTGTAATTGTTAAGCGTATATATCCCGGCTCGCCTGGCATATACCTCCATACCTAAGGCTATTGTGCCCCCATCACAAGCATTACCTCCACCTGTAATAAGGGCGGCATAAATGGATAATGTATCGCCTGAGAATTTTACATGCTGCGGAGTATACACATGTGTATACGCATCTGTTACACCTCCATTTACCACCACAATAACTGTATTGTTTGGGTAGACAATGGGAGGCTTTGCTTGCTTATCTTCACACGAAGCCAAAAGCATTTCCACAAAAAACAGGATAAATAAATAATATATCCTCTTATTCATAAGACGAATATAGTAAAAAATATAAGATAGTATTTATTTATAACTATTCTTCTGAATGTTTATTGTTCGCCTCTCCTTTTATCTGTATATTTGAATATCAGATAGATACCATAATGCCTGATATTACCATATTTCAATGCCTTCCGGCATACAGGGCGCTACCTGCCAATCGGCTTATTGCCGGCATTCAAAAGCAGGGTTGCCGTGTATTGCTCGACCTGGAAGATTCTATCAGCGATGTAATGTTGCCCGGTAAATCTGCCCTGCTAAAGCAACAGGCAAGGATTGAACTGGCAAAGATTTTTTCATTGAATCCGCAATTCAAATTTGATGTGAGGGTAAATTCACCGCACTCGGATGAATATGAAAAGGATATGGTATTGATACATTCTTTCGTCCATAATGTAAGAAGCATATTTATTCCGAAGACTGAAAACAGTGATACTATAAATAAAGTGCTGAATGATACTGGGGGCCATATCCCGGTAAATCCAATTATTGAAACCCTGAACGGACTTAAAAACAGGAATGCCATTTGCACTCCACAGATTAGTGGCCGGGTTGAATTTTTCTTTTTTGGGAATTATGACTTTCATCTCGATGCCAATATTTTTCCCATTTGCGAACAAGATTCCGATGCTTATTGGAAAGTGGCCGCGTCACTTATTGAAACCGTTGAAAAAGATTTCCATTTCGGCAACAGTCCCTATTCCAATATCAACGATATGGCCACATTGCGATACAGCCTGGGCCGCTTGAAAGCCTCCTGCAATAAGCCCTTTGCAGTGATGTCGCTGCATAAAAAACAGACGCTCGAATATAAGAGATTGCAAACTGGCGAGGTGGATGACATTCCTCCGAAAATAGAAAATGCACACCAACTGGTGCGGGAAACATATATTTCCGGTAAGCTGAAGGGCCGGAGTTTTGCTATTGATAAAGATACGCGCAGAATTATTACCCCACAAGAATATTTATTGGCGATTAATAACCATAAGCAATACTGAAATGAAGCTGGGCTTTATGGGTGGTTGCCTCAACAACCAGGCGGGGCTTGCAAGAGAACAGGCCTATTATTACATATTACGTGAAATGCTGAAGAGCAATTCGCCGGAATACGATACCGCCATATCGCTGGGGTTTTACACATCTTACGACCAATTGCCGCAGGCTGCCACCAATTTTATACAAGCAAAATCTCCGGATATGCTGTTTCTTTTCTTGCGGCCTTTTCCGCTGATGGCGCTTAATAAACTATGGATAAAGTACGATGCCGGAAACAATGTAATGGCCCGGCAATGGCACCCTGCCTTATTTAACAGGCAAAATATGAACTGGCCACCCATGCTTACCAATTACACGCTGGATGATGTAACCACAGAGCCTCGCAGGGAAAAATTCGGGTTGCGCGATATGAACCTGTTGGGCGGATTGTTTGCAAGGCTTCCTGCGTGGACGACAACATATTTGCTGAATGAAATAAATGCGATAAATAGTTTGTGCACTTCACAAAATAGGAAAATGGCGCTTATATCGCTGCCGCAAAACCCTGAATCGTTGCTCGGCAATTATGTATGCCGCCTCACGAACACCATGCTGAAAGCCCGTTTGCACAATATCCCTTTTATCGACATATATTTTATGGGAGAAAAATATTTTGAGTCCGATGGAATCCACTACAATGCCGCCGGACATAAGCTGCTCGCAGAAACATTGGTTGATTATATAAATTCAGAAGCTATTGTATTCCCCCAAACACTTCCATCCACTTCGCAAATGCAATCAGTTTGAAGATGCGTCCGTCGTCGGGCCTGCCGGGCTGGTTGAACAGGAGTTCATAGTCGCGCAGGATACTTTTGGTATCCAGGTATTCCGCCAGTGCAGGGTTTTCAAATAGCGGTTTTACATCGTGGCGTATTTCGGCAATCCATTTGCGGTTGGGGGTAACATAACCCATCTTGTCTTTCCGGTTGATAATGGCATCGGGAGTGATGCCTTGCATGGCTTTCCGCAGGAGCGATTTCAGTTCGCCATTTATAATTTTTACGGATGATGGCAGCGAGAAAACATATTCAATCAAGGGCGTATCATCCGAAAAGGGTGTGCGCGATTCCACCGAATGCCACATGGAGCAACGGTCTTCACACTTCAGGTAGGTTTTCAGCAGGGTGTTGTTAAAGTCCTTATTCAGAAATTCATTCAGCGAATAATTATCCTTTTCTTTTTTTACCCTTTTCTCATTCTTCTGTAGAAAGTCCCGGTTAAGGTATTTCAGTTCGGGATGTATTTTCAGGTGGAAATTTAATTGTTGAGGAACGGGCAGATAACGTTTGTATTTCTTTTTAAGCAGATGAATGTAATATCTTTTTAAATGATTGGAAGCATTTGCCTCTCCTGTAAATTTCAATGCTCCCTTATGCTTTAGTATATCCCGCAGATAGTAAAAGTAATAGTTGCCATACCCGGCAAACAGCTCATCACCGCCCTGCCCGTCGAGCGCTACTTTTATATTGTTTTCTTTTATCAGCCGCATCACGCGGAATTGCGCATAGCTGCTGGTGCTCCAAATGGGTATATCCTGGCAGTATATGAGGTCAGTTAAATCGGTAAGTAATTCAGCCGAAGTAGGGTAGGTGTAATGCGCCTGCGAACAGGTGGAGTCCGATACTATCTTAGCCCAGTGGCTTTCATCCAGGGCCTTCTCGTGGAAGGCAGCGGTGAAAGTATTAAGCCCCTTGCCTGTAAGCTTATGTATGGTGCTTACAATACTCGAGCTGTCGAGCCCGCCGCTTAGGCACGAGGCCACTTCCACATCCGAACGCAGCCGGAGCCGCACCGCATCTATAAAAAGTGATTGTATTTTTTCTACGCTTTCTTGCAGGTTGAAGGTTGAACTGCTGTAATTGCAAGAGTACCGCAGAACATAATAGGGCCACTTCTTTAGCTCGCCCGTTTGTAAATTCACCGTGAGGCAATGGGCCGGAAACAATTCATGTATTCCTTTGAACATGCCTTCCTCTTCCTCTTCCAACGCAGAAAAGAGCCAGTAATCAAAAACGGCCTTTTCATTGGGATTGAAACTGACAATTCCTGATTTGAGCAATGCCTTTTGCTCCGATGCAAAACCAAATTGATGTTCATTTTTACAATAATAAAAAGGCTTTACGCCAAAGCGATCACGGCTGGCAAATAATTGTTTTTTTTGCTTGTCGTAAATCACGAAAGCCCACATGCCGTTGAAGCGGTTTACACATTCACAGCCCCATTCGGCATAAGCAGCAAGGGCTACTTCGGTATCGGAAGAAGTGTGAAAAGAATGTCCTTTCTGCTCCAGCTCTTCGCGCAATTCAATGTAGTTGTAAAGTTCCCCGTTGAATACGATCCATAATGTTTTCGACATGTTGCACAAGGGCTGGTGTCCGGTAGCGGTGATGTCGATAATGCTGAGTCTGCGATGTGCCAATACGGCTTTAAGCCCCGTGCTATCCCCGAGAGGTTGCAAAGGCTTGTGGGGGATGTTTGATTGAATGATAGATGGCGGAGTATCTTTCCCGTAGGCGGCTATTTCGTTATCCTGTGTAATCAGCAGGTAACCCTCTCCATCGGGGCCGCGGTGGCGGATAGCATTGTTCATGCGCAGGGCAGTTTGCGCCAAATCGCGGTTTGAACTGGTGAAATTTACAATTCCGGCAATACCGCACATCGCTCTATAACATTGAGTGATGCATAATGAAAGAAAAATGACAAACCATAAGGGGGTAGTTTTATCGAATTTCAAATATAATATTAAATAACTTAAGTTAAGGACTTTGGTATATCCGTTTGAACTTGTCTGCCCCAATCCGCCCAGGCGGACTTTCTTTCGTCATTGCGAGGCTCTGCGAAGCAATCTTACTATTGGATAAGACCGCTTCGTTCCTCGCGGTAACGTTACAGCCCTATTTTACGCCCTTTAGAGGGTTGGTGTAAAAATAGATAGCTCTTTAGGCATACCATTAATCCGCGTTCTATCCTTATAGAATTAAGGAATCAACCCCAACACGTTTTTGTAGAGGTTCATAATTTTTTGCGCGACAGCATCTTTACTTACCATATACATCACAGAATTCCTCACTTCTTCCGGGTGATACCTGTTCCTGTTTTTTAGCATATTTTCCATGGCCTCCTCCAGTTGAATTTCGTTTCCTTTATCTACCAGCAAGCCGTTCAGCGGTGTGATAAATTCTTCAGGTCCACCGCAACGGGAGGATATTACGGGAATGCCGCAGCTTATTGCTTCGAGCAGAACAATAGACTGGGTTTCGAAATTGCTGAACAATATAAAAGCATCAGCTTGTTGGAAGATCGAAACTAATTCAGTACCTGTTTTTTTGCCTAGCAAATAAATTCCGTCTTGTTCAGAGAAAGATTCCTCTGTCTGGATGGTTTCCATGGCTTCCGTTTTCTCTTCGTCCCACACAATGGTAAGCTTTGTTTGCGGGTGCAGGGCATGGAATTTTTTAAAGGTGCGTACGATTCCCGTTACATTTTTTTGATGGTCATCGAGCGATGATATGTGCATAAAATGAAAGCCGCCGTCTCTATGTTGTGCTGATGGGGGGATGCTGAATGATTCCGTATCTACCACGTTGGCAATAACAAAGTATTTGTTCATAAGCCCGAACGATTGCATGGCCTGGCTCAACACCAGGGATGGCGTAACAATAGCTTCAGCGCGCGAAACGGCTATCCTGGAGAGAGTTTTTTTTATGAAACCTTTATGGAGGCCATGTTCGGGCATATAGCCTGTCCAGTGCTCGTAGATAATGTAAGGTACCCGCCACACTATTTTAACAAAGGTTGCCAGTACAGAAACCGGGTAAACAATATTGGAATGAATCAGGTCAGGCTTGCCCTTTTTTCTTCTATAAAAAAATAGCAGTTTTCGCCATAATGAAATGTACCGCACAAACTTTACCAGTTGATAAATACCGGGTATCTTAACAGCAGGGTTCTTGTAATAGCCGTGCAGGGTATATATGCCGTCTTCTACCGATTCTTCAACGGCGTAGTTTTTATCTGAGCGTACAAAAATGGCCGATACATTACAATCTTTCGTGACGGCTTCCGCATGGCGCTTTACAAATATCCCGTTGAGGGGCTTCAGTTTATTGGGATACCAGGACGAAATAAATAAGATATTCAGTTTCCTGTTTTCCATCGTCTCCTGCATGGTCAGTTTTTTTAGTGTGTATCAGGTAGACTTACTGACTCAAGCGAAAGTTTAAATTTCTTATTAGGAATACGGGAATTTTCTGTATTCAATATCGGGAATTGCTTATTTATATAGATGGCGCAAATGGTGTTCGATACGTGGTAGAGGTTGCTGTGCAGCGAGGCCGGAACCCCGTCTAAAATACCGGCAAACACCTCATTGCGCGGGTAAACGACATCGGTGGCATAATCGTGCCAGATAACGATGGAATTCTCATGCACCAGGTGCTTGAACACATTGGCCGTATCAGCCTGTACAAACTCGTAGCGATGGTCGCCATCAATAAAAATTACATCGAATTTCATGCCCAGCCCGGCATAATCAAACTTGGTGGAATCGCCCCATAATTGGGTTACATTCTTAATATTTTTAGAGAAATAAGCTACCAGCGAGCCTTCCGCCTTGTCGGTATATAGTTCGGGAGGCAGGTCGAGGGTATAGCATTTGCTGCATACATCGGCTACGTTGGCAACGCTTTCACCACGGCAAGTGCCTATTTCAAAATAGGCGCAGTTGGGCATGGTTTTGCAGAGGCCACGAATCAAGCTAAGGTCGAGCGGGGAGGAGCCCCCGTCTAAAAAGGCGAAGGTATCAATGGTTTCCCTGAACCCGGGAAAGAGTGTAGTAATATCAACTGTTTTAAGCCCCCCACGGATGCCGTATTTCTTTTCAATTTGGCGGCCCCACACGCTGTTATCGCTCAGCACATGGTTTAGCAGCCAGGGGTTGCGCACAATGGCCATAAGCCCTTTCAGGGTCTTTTTTAGCTTGTTTTCTTTCTTCATAGGGGTAAATGCAAATATAAGGGAAAAGGGATAAGTAAAAAGGGAAAAGGGAAAGATGCCATCACCTTATGGGTAGTCCCTACGGGACAGTAATAATGAGATAGTGTATGGTTTTTACCAAGCGATAGTCCCTAACGGGACATCTGTTTCGTCTCATCGGGGCAAGAGCTTGGTTATAGTGATATGTATGGAATGCCTGTTTTGTCCCGAAGGGACAAGAGCTTGGTAGTAATATGTACATAGATGCATTATTATGTCCCGTAGGGATTATCCCCACTAAGCCGATGCAATATTATGTTCAAAGATAATGCGCAGAGTGCCGGGTAAAAACCTGGCAAATAAAACCAATGCCAATAAAATTATTCCGCAGCCTATTGCATAATCAATATTTTTAAAAGGATACATTTTTTTTAAAACAACAGATTGGCGCAAGAATATTTTCTTAAACAGTAACCTTAGATACATTCCAATTAATGGAACCAGATGAATAATAGACAACATTATTACGGCATGATTAGTTTATCAAAGATACAATATCTACAATTTCATACTATAATTCTCTCAGTGGCGTTATTAAGCTGTGTCGTCATTGCAAGGCTCTGCGAAGCAATCTCTTTTTATTTTGAGACTGTCCGCCGGGGTGACTTGGGGCTGAGAATTATAAAGCCGAAAAATGGGGTATCAAATTAAATTAGTGCTAATTGTATTTTTTCCTCTGTGGTTCTCTGCGGCATTAGCTCTGCGTTCTCAGCGGTTATTTTTTACCGCAGAGTAATAACAGGAGAAAAAGCAACGCTGAGAACCGCAGAGAAGAAAAATGGAGTTTGGGGGCGGGTTGAAATTTAACTTTCACTTGTAACTTCAACTCCATATCGTATTGCCGATTCAAGTATATCCATGTTTATCTCTTTTAGCGTTTTGAACTTAATGCAATACCCGGTCACACTTGCCTTCCCTATCTTTTTTCCATATGTTTGGGCTAAGTATGTCTTATCTTTGATACCGAGGATATAGACAGAAATTCCGGTTTTGTTTGCGCTCAACCCAATTTGAAAAAAATCCCTGGTCTTTCCATCAGCATATTTTATGGTGTAAAATCCATACCCTATGTTGGGGTTACTAACCGTTTTATTTTCGCTGTTTTTACCATTGTCGAACCATAATTTATAGCCCGGTAAAACCTGAAGTATTCGACTGTGCAACTCTTGCATATCACTATGTTTTGGCTCAGGTTGGCCGGTGAGATACTCTTTGATTTGTTCTTGTACGTCCATATAAAATAGTAGTAGTGGAAGAGGTTGAAATTATTTAGTTTTATTGCGAATTTTTATAACAATATTCCATAATTAAAGTTGCATAGTTTCTAAGTTCTATTGGAATAGCGCTTAAATTCGTATCAATATAGAATGTATTTAGTTTATCCGAAGTTTTAATTTGAAGAAATATACCGCATTGGTCATGTTCGTCTGGTGTTCCAAATCTTTTATTGGGGGATTCAAAGAGTATTTCAGGAATAGAGTCCATAATCTTCTTAGCTTTTAAATATTTTTTTTGACTTAATGGTTGTTTATCAAATCCAAATCTTTTGTCAGAATCGGGGCTATAAAACTTTTTAAAGTAATCAAAAGCAGTATCAAATAATAATACATTAGTATCTAACTTATATAGTTGTGCACAATGACTAACGCATTCTCCACAATACGTGCCATAAATAATGTACTCAATCTTTTCCCTTGAGGGGTGTTGCCCAAATGCAGTAAGAGCAAATGAAAGGGATACTATCAGAATTAAAAATCCTTTCATGGTTTGTTTGTCATTAGGAATTGGGTTGGGTTGGGATTATTTTACTGAAATATCCAGGCTGTTAAGTTTTACTCCAATAGTAGCTTTTCTCCTTTTACTTTCAACTCCATAAGTAAAAGAAAACTTAGGCTCATTCTTATCGAGTATCCATTTTATAAACTTTGGGTCATATACAGACGAAAGCTTAAATAAATTTTGGTCAGGTGCTTCCCCATATTCAGAAACTGCAATGTAAATAGACTTTGTAATTTCACAATTCTCAAATCCCGCACTCCCTGAAGGGTCAGATACACAGTAAACTGTAATATATAAAAAAGAGCTGTCATAAGAATGGTATTGTGAGAATACCGAAATGTTATTCAAAATATAAACCAAATCTCCACCATCAACTTTTGTATAGGTCAGAGCTTGCCCAAACGCAGTGAGAGTAAATGAAAAGGATACTATCAGAATTAAAAATGCTTTCATGGTTTGTTTATCAAAGATACAATATCTATAATTTCCATACTATAATTCTTGCAGTGCTGTTATTAGGTTATCACAATTTGTGATAACATGACAAATACAGGGGTTGGGGGCAAGCTTCCGAAAAAAATCGTTATTTTGCATACAGTTGAAGAACAATAAGTAAAAGCATGAAATTACAGGTAATACAAAATAGAATCTATGAGGTCAGAGATCATCGGATAATGCTGGATGTTGACCTTGCTGAACTTTACGAGGTGGAGACAAGGGTATTAAAGCAAGCTGTAAAAAGAAATATAAATCGTTTTCCGGCTGACTTTATGTTCCAACTGACCCGGGATGAGTTAAAAAACTTGACATCACAATTTGTGACCTCAAGTTCTCGCTGGGGAGGAACGCGGTATTTGCCTTTTGCATTTACGGAACAAGGTGTTGCTATGTTATCGGGTGTATTGAAAAGTAAAAAGGCAATACAGGTAAATATAGCCATTATGCGGGCTTTTGTATTCATACGGAATTATGCGCTCTCTCACAAAGACCTTACCCAAAAGTTGAAAGAACTGGAGACTAAATACAATAAACAATTTGAAGATGTGTATGAAGCCATAAACTATCTTCTGCAAAAAGATCAGCAGGAAAAGGAACAAAAGGAGCGTAAGCGAATAGGGTTTAAACCAAATCATGATTAAAAACCGTATCGAAACTTTGCTTCGTCCTTTCCTAAAAAGCGAAGAAGACAAAAGCAAGCTATTCACCGTGATATTACCATCTTTCGTGGTGAGGTCGGGGTATTTCCTGCTGGCTTATTTAACCCAGATTGCGCTTACTCGTATGCTTGGCCCAAGCCGTTATGGTGTTTTCGTATACACGGGCACCATCATCTTCCTGCTGATGAACTTTTCGTCGTATGGCTTCGAAGTGCTGGCCCTGCGGTTTACATCTACCTACCTGTCGGAGAACAAAATGGCCCTGTGGAAGGGCTTATACAAATGGTCGCTGCGGATGCTGGTTATTATCAGCACTATGGTGGCTGCCGGAACAGCGCTCTACCTGTGGGTATCGGTATACTGGCTTCACGTTATGGCTGAAACGCCCTACACTATGCCCATCCTGGTAAGCTGCTCCATTATCCCCATTTATACGCTGATGAACTTTTATGGCAATTTGCTCCGCGGGCAAAATAAACTGGTCATCTCCTTCCTGCCCGATAACACCATTAAACCCCTTTTCCTGCTGCTATCGCTGGTGGCCCTGCGACTGATATTGGGGCGGATGAACCTGTACCTGGCTATTGCGCTCAACCTGGTTTCGTTTATTGTGGCGTTTACGTTTGTAGTGGCCCTCTTTCAAAAAGGGAACCATACAAAGGGAGTGGTAGCTGAATACGACAAGCCCGTATGGCGCAAGGTGATAGGTTCACTTTTTGTACTTACCTGCGTGGGTACGCTGCATGGCCGTATTGATACCATTATGTTGCGTTATTTGAAAGATTCATCTCAGGTGGGTATTTATTACCTTGCCGAACGCGATGCCAGCGCCCTCTTCTTCTTCCAGTACATTATGAGCATTATTATTTCTCCATCCATTGCCCGCCTGAATATACGGGACGAAAAAGACAAGCTGCAAAGGGTTATCAGCCGCATGGTGCGCTGGGTTATGCTCTTTTCGCTGCCTGCATTTGTTGTGATGGTGGCTTTCAGCAAACCCATTATAATGCTTTCGGGCGGGGAGTTTCTGCCCGGTCAAACTGCCCTCATCATTATCTGCATTGGTCATATTATTGACGTGGCTTTTGGCCCTGTGCTCAACTTTGTGCTGATGACGGGCTACGAAAAATATAACACCATAGCTATGGCCATAAGTATAGGCATGAATATAGTGCTAAACCTGCTGTTAACACCCCGCATGGGCATCACCGGAACGGCCATTGCAGCCGCCAGCAGCACGGTGTTCTGGAATTTATACCTTTTCATCATTATTTATAAAAAAACAGGTATACGCACCTGGATTTTCGGATGATGTAAAAGTTGATTAATTTAGCCGCATGAAAAAGATATTAGTTACGGGGGGAGCAGGATATATCGGTTCACACACCATAATTGAACTTATTGGAAAAGGTGATTGTGAGGTTATTTCGGCAGACAATTATTCCAATTCCAAACCTGCCGCATTTGAGCGGATAAAAAAGATTACAGGAAAGGAAGTAAAGAATTACAACATTGATTTGTGCGATACCCATGCGGTGAAGAAAATATTTGCCGAGAATAAAGATATCGATGGCATCATACATTTTGCGGCATTCAAGTCAGTGCCCGAATCGGTGGAGAACCCGCTGTTGTATTATCATAATAATATAGCTTCGCTTGTAAATATATTGCAAGCGGTAAAGGAGTTTGCAATTCCCCATTTTATATTTTCATCTTCCTGTTCTGTTTATGGTGATATTGATAGACTTCCGGTAAATGAAGAAACCACGCTTCATGCTATTTCTCCTTACGGTTATACTAAGCAGATTGGGGAGCGTATTATAAAAGATTTTGCACATTCGTACACAGGTGCTAAAGCAGTTTTATTGCGCTATTTTAACCCGGTAGGGGCGCATCTTTCAGGCGACATAGGCGAAATGCCTTTGCAAAGACCTGTTAACCTGGTGCCTGTAATTACCCAAACGGCTATCGGTAAAATAAAGGAAACGGTAGTGTTTGGCGATGATTACGAAACTCGCGATGGAAGCTGCATCCGCGACTATGTGCATGTGAGCGATATTGCACGGGCGCATATTGACGCGTTATCGTATTTGTCTAATAATAAAGAAGCTCCCCGTTACTCAGTATTTAACCTGGGCACAGGCAGCGGGGTAAGTGTATTGGAAATGATTAACACATTTGAAAAGGTAAGTGGCGGCGTTAAGCTGAATTACCGCATTGGAGAAAGAAGAGAAGGAGATGTGATGGCTATTTATTCCGATATTTCAAAAGCGAAAAACATATTGAGGTGGGAACCTAAATATTCGCTCGATGATATGATGCTTTCAGCATGGAAATGGGAGCAGAATATGGCGAAGGGGGAATAGAATTGCTAATGTGCTATTATTAGTTTCCCGCTTCCAATAAGCTCTCCTGTTTCTGTAATTACTCTATAGAGATAAATTCCATTGGGTTGATTGCTTAAATCAATTGAAAATTGAGAGTTGAGAGTTGATAATTGGGAATATATTTTTTCACCCAATACATTATAAACTTCTATGGTATTCTGTTCATTTTCCATTTTCAACTTTCCATTTTCAACTATTGTGAACACTCCATTGCTTGGATTGGGATAAACTTTTATTGTATTGTAATTTACTTTTACTTCATTAATGGAAGTTGTAATATTCGTATCCTTAAAAGCAAAAATAACGCCATTATTATCCAATGCTCCTCCTGATGTTACTCCATACAACATATTGCCTGAAAGTATTAATGAGCCTTGTGGCAATGAACCATCGGTCTTATCAAAATAAAATAAATTATTGTATGTATTTCCATTGGTATCTATAGAGAATATATTCCCATGAGCACTTTGACCTCCTAATGGGGTCATTCCATATAAAGTGTTTCCCGAAAGTATTAATGAACCAAATGGGAACGAGCCAAAATTATAGAGGTCTTTATAGGTATTCCCATCCGTGTCCATAGAAAAAAGGCAACCACTATTCTGGCTGCCTCCTTTTTGAGTCATGCCATATAATGTGCTCCCCGAAAGAGTCAATGAACCCAAAGGATTTGCTCCATTGCTATCATTAAAATCAAGCAATTTTTTATATCCACTTCCATTGCTATCTATAGAAAAAATAACTCCATCATTATATTTCCCTCCGTAATAAGTCATTCCATACAGTACGTTATTAAAAAGAGTCAAATCACCATATGGTTGTTTGCCATTGCTGTCGTTAAAATCAAGTAGCTTTTTATATCCATTGCCATTTGTATCCATCGAAAAAATACAGCCGTAGCCATCTATTCCTCCTTGAGCAGTCATTCCATACAGTCTATTTCCCGAAATGGTCACTGAACCTTGGGGCACCCAACCCGTTGTGCCAGTAAAATTAAAAACAACTTTATAATCATTACCGTTTGTATCTATGGAAAAAACACATCCGGCATTATGTGTTCCTCCCTCCGAAGCCATTCCATACAGTTTTTTCTCCGAATATGTTAATTGGGTGAACTCAGGATATTCTCCATTTGCAGGACTGAAATCGAACAAGTCTTTGTAATTGCTTCCATTTGTATCGAGCGAGAAAATACATCCCTTCTTATCTGCCCCTCCATATTGTGTAAGTCCGTATAATTTACTCCCCACTAAAGTTAAAGAACCCCAAGGGTTCATTCCATTGGTATCGTTAAAAATATGCAATATCTTATACTGCGCATTTACAGCACTGTACAACATTATAAATAATACAATACATTTCGCTTTCATATTTACATTTTTATTGCTTCATCGTACTATCCAAAGGCATCACCAAAACTTTAAAATTAATGGGTTTCAAGAGCCTCACTTTTACTGGTTTCCCGTTTTGTTCTCCAGCTATCCATTTAGAAGCTGCGGTTATCCTAATCGCTTCCTTATTCAGAGTCGTATCTGATGTGCGCAAAATATTAATAGTAGAAACTGAACCATCCTTTTCAACAACAAAATTTACCCACACTATACCAGTTCCCTTTCTAACAATAGTACCAGCGGGGAATTTAATCGTGTTTTCATTAAAATATTTGAGAACATCTCCTCCCAAGAATTTAGGTTGTACTTGTACATAATCAAATACCCTTACACTATCGGGAGGGGGGATATGACCAAAATTATCAGTAGCTTGAGCAGAAACATATTGGGAACCTATAAGGACAAGGAAACCTATTAGTCCTGTTACAAAGAAAGATCTATAAAAACTCTTCTTTATTGTATTCATAATGATACAGTTTTATAATTTAATGAATTTAATAGTTTGGGTAGTACCATTTATATTTGCGACAAATAAGTAGACTCCACTTGCAAAAACATTGAAGTTTACCTGCTCTTTATACGTGCCCCGTAATTTATGTTCATCTCCTAATTTCATTACTTCCCTGCCTGTATAATCTATAATTTTAAATTGAATATAGGAATTTTGTGTTAATTCGTAGCTGATGGTTAAATCTTGATTACTTACCGGATTAGGATAAAGGGTAAGATTATATTGATTTTCTGAAACAGAACTCACATTTAAAGTAGGGTCAATACAGGGTCTTGAGCTCGGTACAAGTTTCCCATAAGAACAGGAAGGAGTATTGGCCGCACTGGTATTTACCACATCAAAACCTCCATATAATGTTTGAGGTCCTGGATATGCCCCGGTTAATAGATTTCTTCTTTTGTAGGGAGGATTAAAGCTATAAAACATTACAGAAGTGGTATCATCTATATGATTTAAGAGGTGGGCATGCCCCAACTCATGTAACAGCACATCATAAAAATAGTAATATAGTCCTACAAACAAGGTATCGGAAACATTATAATTCCACGAATAGCCACCAGCAAGAAATTTAGCCCTATCTATAACAATATCAGCCTCATGAACATAAGTCATCGAATCACCCATGTCGTTGCAACTATTGTCTACATATACGTATGTCTCCATTAGTATCCCAACAGGAAGGGGAGTTGGTGAAAAATAAATAACAGAAACTCCATCCTGTGTACTATTTTCTAAAATGGTATCACTACCCATTTTCCAGTTAATGCCTGTATAACAATTCCATTCTGATATAGCCTGCAACACATCAGCATTGATGCGGGGGTAGTTAGATATGCTTGTATCGCACCGGAAAACAATACTATTAGTATCATCACTCATGGCCATATTGTACCGCAATTTTTCGCCTGACAATGCTTCACTCATAATATTGTAGTTAATTATAAGAGCTGTTTGACCCGAGCCGCTACAAGTATTGGACACTATTAGATTACCGCTACCTGGAGTCATACTACTATATGCAATTAAAGTCGAGGGCACCTTAACCACAATTTGAGTATTGGTCCACGATATTATATCTGTACTATCTAAGTACGCTTGATTTGCTCCTCCCGAATTTGCATCCGAGACCGAAATAAGACCTTTTTCATTCCCAAAGTTACTTCCTTTTATAGTTAAAATGGAAGAGTTAGGTGGGTCACTTTTTCTATTTGTTCCGGCATTCACAGGTGGGATTTTATCTATAACCGGGGCGCAACCCGATGTACCGCATACTACGCTATCAGACCTTGAAGTGAAGATGTGGGTGTAGGTGAGATTAGAATATGAAGTAATAGTATAGGCAGTGTCATGCCTGTAATGCCAAATGGTATCGGTGCAATAAATGGGAACGGTATGGCAAGTATCGTAACAGGTATCATCACAATGCCCCAAACTATCCAAATGGCAGCAATAGGGATGGCAGGGGTAAGCTGGTACAACAGAATCACGGCATATATAACGAGTAGTATCATAATAAGATTTTACTGAATCGGGATGCCCCACGCTATCTATATATGCATAGGTTGCAAAAGGTTGATTGGTATCTGTAAGCATAACCTTTCCAGTTCCGCAAGGGTCTTGTATCCTAAATGCAATACGCATTATTTCCTTGGCCGTATCATTTAGCCATGTGCCATTGAGGGAAGAATCGTTTAAAGAACCAAAGTTTATATAAAATGTGCTGTCAGTTAACTGGCCCACATTTAGAGTAGGGCCATAATCACTAAAATCAGGCCCCGGGTCTACGTATATTCCACTGGTAGGATTGTCTCCTGCAAAGGCAGTTCCCCTAAACAAGATCTCTATGGAACATTGGTTGAGAATGGTAGCCGGAACGGAAGTTGCCATAACATTAAAGCCAAACAAGCTCGGGTTTCCGCAAATCACTTCCGGGTCTGCCAGCGAGATGGTTAGCGTGGGGTCAATATAACAGGTGTTTTCGTAGCTCCCGATATACCTGAATGTCCCCTGGGGATAAATTCCCCATTGGCTTTTACAGGTATTCCAGTTTAAATCGCCTTGTGTTATCGATATAAGCCTCATCAGCGTATGATTCTTGGTACTGCCGGAACCAACAGCCCAACCGCTGTCGGTAGGCAAAGGTGAAACAGTGCCTATTTCATCTAAAAAAGAAAAGATTACACTAGGCGTAAGTGTTATTTGCACCAATGAAACAATGTCTTTTCCCCTAAAAGTCAAACTATCCGACAACATACCGGCTTTATGCGTAAGACCCGTATCGGCATGGGCATTGGCAATTAAAAATGTTTTATGTCCTGCTATGGTTCCATGCAGGGCAATAAAGAAAGGCATAGCATATAACGAACCGTTAGTGGTTCCGAATAAATAATAGGAACTTAAATTGATGGGATTAGGGGTAGGATTATACAGTTCTATGGCATCGTTGAGCCCTATGCCCGAAGGGCCCGGTACAGTATCCTGTATATATTCCGACACGAAGGGAGTGGAGCAGGCACCTGTTGTACCCGGTAACAAGGGTTTAAATTCGGCATGGTAGATGCTTGAACAGCCGTTGGCTCCTGTAATGGTGATGGTAAAGGTGGTATTGGTAACCGGCAAGCTGATAAGTTCGGTAGAGGAGACAGCCGGTGAAAAATTATACGTATAGGGTGGCACCCCGCCCGTAGCCGAAAGAGGCCTATGGGTAAGGTATTGAAGTAACAGCGAGTCAGGATTCACAACAGGAGAATCGCAAAGTGTCATATTGCTATGTAGGGTTGTGTGGGATTTAGCACTTATAGCCCCTGTTATTAAAATTAATAACAGAATTAAGTAGAATTTTTTCATCTATACAAATATAATGGAATTAATAGTAATGTAAAACGGGAACAAACATAATAAATATTTTCAATATAAACACAAATTTGTGTTTATAAGTTTTTTCTATCACCTCAATCTTTGAGGCGTGAAATATTATAAGAATCCCAAGTTTATTAAAGCTTTTGGCAAAAATCTCCGAAAAATTCGCCTTGAAAAGGGAGTCTCGCAAGAATACTTAGCTGATGAAATTGGCATCCCTACAAATCAAATAGGAAGAATTGAACGCGGAGAAGTAAACACGTCTGTTAGTACTGCCTTTGCATTAGCAGTTGAATTAGATGTTCCTATTAATGTACTATTCGATTTTAAAATAGATTGATGCGTGTAAAAACTTATCATGTTCCCCAAAAGTCATTGATTGTTTTTGCATAGCATTTGCTACCCATTTGTATTGACCCCATTATATGTCACAACATACGCCTCTCAAGTGACATATAGTAACTACCTATATACCAATTAATAACAAGCAAATAACACAGTTCATACTGTCGCCAAAAGTGTGACGATTAAGCTCACTAAAAATTTATAAAAAATGTTCTAAGAATCTTACACTTCTCTCCACCACTTTTGGTCAGGATAGCTTTCGCCAATAATAATAGGCTCGCCAATTAAGGGTGTGGTAACGTTCACATGCAGTTCTCCGGCCTTTTTCAATAGCCTTTCAATAGGCTCGTTCCACGGGTGTAGCGCCAGGCAGAACTTGCCCCAATGCACGGGTAACAGCGTCTTGGCATTCAAATCAATGCTTGCCTGCACAGTTTCTTCGGGCATCATGTGTATGTTTTTCCAAGCTTGGTTATACTGCCCCGATTCTAATATAGCTAAATCAAACCGGCCATGTTGTTCGCCTATTGTTTTAAAGTGTGTATCATAACCACTATCGGCGCCGAGGTATATGGAATGCGTAGGCGTTTTCAATATGAATGAAGCCCACAAGGTTTTCGCCCGTGTAAAACTTCTGCCTGAAAAATGGCGAGCCGGAGCGGAAGTAAATTTTAATCCTTTTATTTTTTCTACACTATCGTTCCAATCAAGTTCGGTAACCTTACTCATGTCGAAGCCCCAGTATTCAAGGTGCGATCCCACTCCAAGCGAAGTGATGATGTGCGGAACTTTATCTTTTAATTTCAGTACTGTTTTATAATCGAGGTGGTCGTAATGGTCGTGGGTGATGAGCAAAATATCAATAGGTGGCAAATCGTCTACATTGTATGCATTGGTTCCATCGAAACTTTTAGCCGATTTAAATTTAAATGGAGAGGCATACCCGCTGAATACAGGGTCAACCAAAATATGTTTGCCGTCTATTTTTAAAAGATATGATGAATGTCCGAACCATACCAGCACAGGTTTTCCATCGGGTAGATTCTTTAAATCCTTTTTAACAGTAGGAATGGGGCGGGGCGGCAAAGTATCTTTAGGTTTATTCAGGAACTTCTTAAATGTTTTGAAGAAATCTCCCTTTTCCGACATCACAGGAGTATCATGCTGATTCTGAAAAATACCATCCCGATAATTAGGTGATTGTTGAACTCTTTTCAGTCGCTCGCCTTCGGGGTTTTCCCCCATCGATTTTATGATGCCCATGTGCTATAGTATGAATTGGGAGACGAAGGTAGAGGAATAATGTTGTACGGGCAGTTCCTTGTCATGTTGAGCAGAGCGAAACATCTCCTTACAATCAAAAGATTTTTCATTACGTTCAGAATGACAAAGGCACGTTTGTCATGTTGAGCGGAGCGAAACATCTCCATTATCTTAAATTATTTCCTCTCGAGAAATACTGCCTTCATCAGGAGGCCATACCATGACTTCATTATTAAGAAAGTTCCACTGTGGATTAGAAGTATTTATTAGGGCAACTTTCTTCGCTCTTGTCCAACCCTTAATTTGCTTTTCTCGTTTTATTGCAATATCCACGTATTGTGTTTTCTCAAAATAAATCAAATAATGACAATTGTATTTTCCTGTAAAGCTCTTTTTAGATCCCCTATTTATATAATGTTCTGTTATTCTTTGCGGCAGGTTATTTGTTACACCAGTATATAAAACTGTTTTGGTAGAATTAGTAAGTATGTAGATAAAATATTGGTGGTGATTCATAATTACAAAAATAGAAATTTAGGAGATTCTTTGCCGAAGGCTTGGACTAGTTCCTGTCATCCCGATAGCTATCGGGATGAGTGAAACAAAGAATCTCAACATCACAGAGATGTTTCACTTCGTTCAACATGACAAATACTGGGAGTTCTTATTATCTTATGCGGAATAACAATACAACTATCTTTGTCTCATGCCCCGATCCATCACCATACAAAAACAACAGGTTCCCGTTCCCGGATTAGGCACCTACCAACTGACCGGCAAAGAAGGTGAGCGTGCTATTTCACATGCTATTGCACTTGGCTATCGGCATATTGATACCGCCCAGTTTTATCATAATGAAGAAGATGTTGGCAATGCCGTGAATAATTCCGGTGTGGCTCGCAACCAACTCTTCATCACAACTAAAACATGGCCCACTGACTTTGTTAAGAAGAACAGCATTTCATTTGTAGAACAAAGTCTGCGGAAGCTGAAATTGGATCATGTAGATTTGTTGTTGCTACATTGGCCTGCCGATGAAAATGGAAATGAAAGAGGCATTGATATGCTGTTGGAAGCATACCATAAGCAATATAGCCGGCTGATTGGCGTAAGCAATTTCAATATTCCTCAACTGGAAAAGGTCCGGCAGAAAGCACCAATATTTTGTAATCAGATAGAATATCACCCTTATATAAACCAGCGTGAAATGTTGGAGTATGGTAAGAACAACGATTTACTGCTGACCGCCTATACGCCGCTTGCACGGGGAAAAGTGAGTAAAGATTCTACTATCATTTCCATCGCGGAGAAATATGGCAAAACACCGGGACAGATAACTTTGCGATGGCTTTTGCAACAAAAAAATGTGTGCCCGATACCTAAAGGCGGCAGCGAAAAGCATCTGTTGGAAAACTTGCAAGTGTTCGACTTTCAAATTCAAAATGAGGATATGGAAATAATATCTGATATAAATTCCCACTGAAATATGATAACCATCCGCACGGCTGAAGAAAAAGATATTGCTCCCATATTGGAGATTTATAATTATGCCATTCTGCATACCACTTCGGTATATTCCTATATTGAACATACGTTGGAGATGCGCCAAAAATGGTTTGAAGAAGAAAAAGCAGCCAACCACCCCGTATTGGTTGCCGAAGTGGATGATAAAGTGGCAGGTTTTATTTCGTATGGTCCCTTCCGCTCCTGGCCTGGATATCGCTACACGGTAGAGCATTCCGTGCATGTGCATAAAGATTTCCGCAGGCAAGGCATAGCCAGCCACTTGCTTGAAAAGATGATTGAAGCAGCACGGGAAAACGGAGTGCATGCTATTATTGGCGGGGTTGATGCAGCCAACGATGCCAGCATTAAACTACATAAACAATTCGGTTTTGAAGAAGTGGGTTGCCTAAAACAAGTAGGGTATAAATTTAACCAGTGGCTCGATTTAGTATTTGTAGAGTTAGTGCTTGATACGCCCGAAAAGCCGGTGGAAGGGTAACTAAGCTATTTTATTTATGTGAACCTCAAATTAAATAATTGAATATGAGATAAATTAGATTTTCATACGAAAATGCAACCTGTTTTTATATGATAAATATAGATATATTTGTATATATTTTTTTAAAATACTATATCATGAAAAAATTACTATTTACAACAGGTTTAATTTTTGCTTTTGTTCTGGAAGGTTTTTCCCAATCAGATAAACTAGATGGTTATAAGAAAAGTACATCTGAAAAAAAAACGACTACTAAAAAATATGATATGAAAGGCGTTGAAGGCAGTAAACCTGGAGGGGATAGTAGAAATATAGGAGTTCCTTGTTCATCTCCATCCAAGATTTCTTCCTCACCCAAGATTTCTTCCTCTAAGAGCATCGGACCTCCTATTTCATCTTCCTCCCCAAAAAAACCTGCTCCTTCTTCCCAAGCTTCAACTCCGGTTCATAATCCTGATACTACGCACATAACTAATCGGTGATGGATGTCACGAAATTTAAAGATCGCCTTGAAATTTTTGCTATTATAATTGGTGGTATTTGGGCGGTTTATACATTTTTCATTGAAAAATATATTTTGCCACGAAACGAACCTGCCTTTTTAGTAGCAAATAGTCATATTGAAAAAAGCAATATGGAAGACAGTATGCAAAGTTTCAAGTGTACCGTGGATATAAAGAACACCGGGGAAAACAGGATATATATCCTGGCATCACCTTATACAGTTACAGGATACATTGTAGAACCTAATTTAAACATAAGCGATACAGGGTACACAGCTATGCTAAACGCATATAAAGATGCCAACCAGGATCTACCGAGATTTTACATGGTTGATTCAACTCTAATAATTCAGAACGGTGAAGTGATCAGTAGCATGTCGTGGCTTGAACCGAATGAGGAAATCCCTGTTGAATTCTATACCTTCATACCTAAGAATTTACATTTTAGTGAACTCCTTTTTGATGTTAAATTTTTTGAAAAGAGGGATACAAACGGTCTAAAACTTACATATGCGGTTTCTCAATGCATACTTCATCCTACCATATCATTCAGAGAAAAAAAGTTCGGGAAGACACGGATAAAAACTCTGACTAATAACGACTTCGACTTACACAAAATTTTCTTTACAGAAACACATAGTTATTGTCTGTTTTGAATACCGGGTTTATATTGATTCGTTGAAAAATTTTATTTCTCCACCACCAATTTTCCTTGCCCAATTAAACTGCCGGTTTCACTTATTACTCGATACAAATAAACACCCGCGGGTTGGGAAGATAAATCAATTGTATTGTCACCCTGAGCGGAGCGAAGGGTCTTGGTTAATATAGGTTGCCCAAGCACATTATATACATTTAATATTACATCAGATTCTTCATCGGCTACGCCAGATTCAGAATGACAAGACAACACAAACCTCCCACTACCCGGGTTGGGGTATACGTTAACATAGTAAAGATTCTCCATGTTTTTAATACCGGCAGTAGATTCTGATATTTCGCGTACAACACTATTATTAGCGTCAGATATGTATATGTTTCCCAATGTGTCAAAGGCTAACCCGTCGGGGTAATTTAGTGTGGCATTTGCAGGTGTCCCTCCATCGCCTGTATAACCGGGTGTTCCATTTCCGGCTATGGTGGTAATAATTCCGGTAGAGGCTGTTACCTTTCGGATTGCATTATTTCGGTAGTCCGCTATATAAACGTTTCCGGAATCATCTGTAACTATTCCCGCGGGAGCAGCTAATTGAGCAGTAGTAGCTAATCCTCCATCACCCGAATATCCAGGAGTTCCATCTCCGGCAATGGTGTTAATAACCCATTGGGCATTGCTATGCAGAAAGCAGGAGATAACGAATAAAAGAACCAGTATATATTTTTTCATAGGAGAAAGTATAGGTCTCCATACAAAGTTAAGAAATAGAACTAGAAAACAAATGAATTATTTACTACTCAATCACCAGTTTCTCTATTATTTGCTGGCCATTTATGTTTATCTGGGCTATGTAGATGCCTGCCGCCTGCGACGATAAATTAATTTGCAATGGAAAATGATTAACGGCTGGATTGGTATATACTGCAACTCCAAAGCGGTTATATATTTTCACCGAGCATGTGGCAGGGTTGTTCAGCATCCAGGGAGCATTGTAGTTTATATTGAATATTCCTTTGCTTGGGTTGGGGTAAACCAAAATGATAGGCGAAAAACTATTCAAGCTGGAAATCCCTGTAATGCGGCTGTTGTTATATTTGAAAATAGCACCGTTTCCGGAGACCCCGCCATCGAATGCAAGTCCATATAAAGTATTAGCCAAAGCAACCATTGTACCGATAGGTTTTCCAAGGTTCAATGTGTCTTGACAAAAACAATAAAGCTCATGGTAAGTGCCATTGGTATCAATTGAATACATGGTTCCATTCTCATATATCGGTCCATTGGTTAAACCATATAAAATATTCCCAAAAATTGTTAGCGAAGAATTTGGGCTGGTTCCATTTGTAGTATCATTAAAGTTAAGAAGCACTTTAAATCCGCTTCCATCGGTGTGGATGGAGAAAACAGTTCCGCCACTGTAAAGTCCCCCATATTTTCCACCATGCAGAGTTGTTCCGCATAGCACATTGCCAATCATAGCAAGGTTACCATTGGGTTCATATCCGTCAGTTTCGTCAAAATAAAACAGGTCTTTATAATTAGAGCCATTTGTATCTAATGAAAAGATACAGCCATCATTGTATAGGCCACCCGTGTATGTTGTTCCATATAATATACCGGCAGAGTAGGTTAAATTACCAAGTGGATAGAACCCGTTACTATGATTGAAATTAAAAAGTGTTTTAAAATTATTGCCATTTGTGTCAATTGTGTAAACAGTACCATCTGAATAGGTTCCTCCACCTGTAGTTGTCCCATATAGTTTCCCCGAAACGTAAATTAAAGCGCCCGGGCCGTAGCCATCTGTCATATTAAATAGAAACAGATTCTTAAAGTTACTTCCGTCCGTATCTATGCTGAATATATTACCATCTCCTGAACCAACCGGCGTTGCACCGTATAATTTACCTGAAGCATAAACCAATGTGCTATTAAAATCGGAAGGGAGAGCCCCGTTCGTACCATTGAAATCAAGTAAATCTTTATATTGGTTGCCATTGGTATCAACAGAATATAAACATCCTTTTCCATAGCTTCCTGATGAATAAGTCATCCCATAGAACTTGCCGGAGGCATATATGAGCGATGTTTCCGGACTACTCCCATTGGGGCCAAAGTTATATACTATGCGAAGCTGTGCGGCAGATACATGAAAAATTAATATACCAAGCAATAATAGCAAAGGATATTTATTCATGAAAATCTTTTTTTTCTATATATGGCACAAATATATTCATTTTATTTTTGTATTACCAATTTCCCTTGCCCAATTAAACTACCACTTTCTGCCATTACACGATAAAGATAAACTCCTGCAGGTTGATTACTGAGGTTAATTGTAAATGGTGAATTGTTAATTGTAAATTGGGAATACACTTTCTCTCCAAGAACATTATATACTTCCACAGTACTCTTACCTCTTAGCTCTTCACTCTTAGCTTGTAGTTTGAATTCTCCACTGCTCGGGTTAGGATACACTTTCACCATTTCGTTTTCACCTTTCATCTCATTTATTCCGGTAAGATTTCGTGGACCATCGCGGTAAGTGTATTGCCTTGTCGCGCGCGGGCCGGGTGTTTCATCAATTTCCAGCACCGGTATATGTTGTCCATTTGCCAGCCATTTGTATTGTATTTGTTCGGTGGGTGGAGTTTGAAAGCCGATGTGCAGGGTATCAAGGTAAAAGGAATCTATGGGATAAAGAATCGTTTTTACTTTCAGGGTTGAGAAGGTTCCGAAAGGAGTGATGAGTGTTCCCCAGCCTTCCACATGATTGATGCGATATTGCTTTTGGCCATAATAACCCACTGAAGGAATAGAAATACTGCTGCTTGAATGGCACGAATCGGCATTGCCATAATTCATCGGGAAATTATAAATCACATCGATGTTGTTATCTCTTACCGGCGTAGGGATATTATTCACATTGGCTCCATAGCCTACGCTTTCATAATTCGAGGCCCCGTCTTTATAATAATTCACCAATTGGTTTATGGTAACTACGCCCAATTTAGGAGCCGTTCCGTTTTGTGCGACGGTAGCTTTATAGGATGGATAAAGTATAGGATCGTTGAAGAAGACCTGGTAAATAATAGAAGTAGAGGAAACACTCAGAAAGGTATCAACAGATTGGGATTGTACAGCCAATGCCGAATAATCCCAGGTTATTCCCTGGCCTGTTAAAGCGGGTGTGGGCAATCCTGCCGAATCGGCCGTTATGCTTACGCGCAGCATATCACCTGC
>Ga0207002_1017_pt1 | contig 34241 bp, 36 predicted proteins | sample Alteio_BWMinCont_88_FD_153473 | JGI IMG/M metagenome (GOLD analysis project Ga0207002, IMG submission 153473) | Enriched cells from forest soil in Barre Woods Harvard Forest LTER site, Petersham, Massachusetts, United States -... | ecosystem: Environmental > Terrestrial > Soil > Temperate forest >...
GCGCGATTATAAGGCGCATGGCATAGGCTCGATAGTAGTTGGCGACGAGAACTATGGCGAAGGCTCGTCACGCGAGCATGCCGCTATGGAGCCCCGTCACTTAGGTGTGCGCGCCATACTGGTGAAATCATTCGCCCGTATCCACGAGACCAACCTTAAAAAGCAAGGTATGCTCGGTATCACTTTTGCCGATAGCGGCGACTACGATAAGATACAGGAGGATGACAGCATTGACATTACCGGCATTTCAATGCCCAATGGTTCGTCAAACTTAACCTGCTCTCCAAGTTCATTGGTCAAAGTATCAACTAAGGGATTAAAAGTTAAATCACCTGCTATAGCAAAGGCGGTAACAATTTCAGGTGACGCCACAAATGCGTGCGTATTGGGGTTTCCATCATTACGTTTGGCAAAGTTGCGGTTAAACGAAGTGATGATGGAGTTTTTGCGCGAGGGGTCATCCGTATGGCGCGCCCATTGGCCTATACAGGGGCCGCAGGCATTGGCCAGAACGATGCCGCCCATTGCTTCAAAAGTATCAAGATAACCATCGCGTTCAACAGTATAACGCACCATTTCCGATCCGGGGGTTATGGTAAATTCGGCCTTAGTTTTCAGATGCTTGCTGGTAGCCTGTCTGGCGATGGAGGCCGAACGGGTAATATCTTCGTAAGACGAATTGGTACATGACCCGATCAAACCGACATCAAGCTGGAAGGGCCAGTGGTTTTCCCTTACTGCTGTCGCGAATTTGGATATTGGCCATGCCAGGTCGGGCGTAAACGGGCCGTTTACATGCGGTTCAAGCTCCGTAAGGTTTATTTCAATCACCTGGTCAAAGTATTGTTCAGGGCTTGCATAAACTTCAGGGTCGCCGGTTAAGTGTTCTTTTACAGCATTGGCGAGTTCTGCAATATCCGCACGCTTTGTACCGTTAAGGTAAGCAGCGGCTTTTTCATCGTAACCAAAGATAGAAGTGGTCGCGCCAATTTCGGCGCCCATGTTACAAATGGTTCCTTTACCCGTAGCAGAAAGTGAACGTGCGCCTTCCCCAAAATATTCAACTATAGCGCCGGTACCGCCTTTAACGGTAAGGATACCTGCAACTTTCAGGATAACATCTTTAGCTGATGTCCAGCCGGATAATTTACCGGTTAGTTTTACGCCGATCAGCTTAGGGAATTTAAGCTCCCATGGTAAGCCGGCCATTACATCGCAGGCATCGGCGCCGCCAACACCAATGGCTATCATGCCCAAACCACCTGCATTTGGTGTATGCGAGTCGGTACCGATCATCATACCGCCGGGGAAAGCATAATTTTCCAAAACTACCTGGTGAATAATACCTGCGCCCGGTTTCCAGAAACCAAGCCCGTATTTATCAGACACCGAAGCCAGGAAATCATAAACTTCTTTGTTTACATCCTTAGCAGTGTTCAAATCTTCCGTGGCGCCTACCTTAGCCTGTATAAGGTGGTCGCAATGCACGGTTGAAGGTACAGCCACCTGCGGCCTGCCTGCCTGCATAAACTGCAAGAGCGCCATTTGCGCGGTAGCATCCTGCATGGCAACACGGTCGGGTGCAAAGTCAACATAATCCACCCCGCGGCCGAATGCTGTTTTAGCATCGCCTTCGGTAAGGTGAGCGTATAATATTTTTTCGGTTAAAGTAAGGTGTTTGCCGGTTGCTTTACGGGCAGCAGCCACGCGGGTGCTGTAGCGGCCGTAAACTTTTTTGATCATATCTAAATCAAAAGCCATAGTATTTGATCTTTAGGTGAGGTAATGTATAAGAAAATTAAATATACAATCGTTTTTAGCGATTAGCGGCGAATTTACAAAATTTAACAGCTAAATGATAGTAGGGTTTGGGGTAAGTGCTATTTGGAGATGTTCTAAATAACCCTCCTAACCTCCTGAAAGGGGAACCAATAGTTTGATATTTTTTACTGATATTAGCAGTCATTAAATCCTAAACAATGAGATTATTTGGAATCTGCTGCTATTTGTTATTATCAATAATGTTATTATCTATGAAATCAGATAATGACAAAAAGGATTTAGTGTGTCATCGTTGGATATTATTCGCTTATAAACAAAATAGTGCAATATCAACAATAGCTATTGATAAGTCTCAGCAAGAATGTTTTTATAAGGCTGATGGAACATATCAAGAGGTGATCCATGAACACCAATTGGATTTAAAAATAACGGGTAACTGGTTTTTTAATTCAGACCAAACCAAATTAGGGAGGGTCATGTCTACTATGAACGGGCTAACATTACCAACTGATCAAGATTCAACAAAGCGGACCGATTATGTCATTCTAAAATTAACAAATGATACATTAATCTATGAGCACGAAATGGTTTCTAATTATAAATTTGATTGGTATTTTGTAAGAAAGGATTGATAAAATAACCTTTTCAAAGGGACTGATGAAAAAGACAAATTCCGATACAGATTACAACCTGGTAATGGCAAAAATTGATAGCCTGATGGCTAAGGGAAGCGATAAAGTTTCCAAAGAAGAGCTAGCAGAAATCCGTTCACTGGCACAAACCGTCCAGGCTTACGAACAAACTAAATATGTAATTGGTGCGCCAACAACTACTTTAATCGCCTCGTCAATCTGAACTAAAAAAGATTATTATTTAGTCAACTTGAAAGGATCTATCACCTTTAGCTTAAATATCCTATCAAAATCCGAAACGTTATTGGTAATTAAAATGTGATTATTTGCCAGGGCAGAAGCTGCGATAATGGCATCAGGGAGCATTGATCTATATTTTTTTCTTATCTCTATGATTTTCCATTTGATGTTATGGTTTAGTTGATAAACCATGGAATCGGATATAAAGTTATTTATAACGGCTATGTCGTTTTCAGTAGCTGATTTCCAACATAACAGTTCAATTTCAGTAATGATTGATATGGCGGCCTGATGACTATTTATAATATTGCTCATCAATTTTTGTTCCGGGTCCGGCAGGTTCTTTTGGAGATAATGAACAACAGCATTTGTGTCCCAAAGATACTTTAATCCCAGTCGTCACGTAACTCCTTTAACTGCTTATCTATCTCTACTAATGATTGCTTAGACATTGCACCACTAAATTTTGCTGCTAAATTTGTCTTTAAAGCCTTTGGCTTTTCTTTATTATTTTGAATCCGTATTATTTTCAGCGCCTCAAGGTCCCTCAATAAATTTAACGCATTATCGTCAAGTATGTCTAATGTTATCGTTTGCATATCCTCTTACATTAAAGTATAAATTTACGATTAATCTTGTTACGTGCAAAATCACTGCCAACTATTTCCCTGTTCAAGGGGCCAGTGGATTAAACTCATACCCCTCGTTACTCCAATACTCCAACGCCCCCGGCAAAGCATATTCCATCCTTTTCTTAGCCTTCAAACTATCATGAAAAAGAACAATATCACCGTTATCGGTGTGTTCACGCACATTGTCAAGGCACTTTTCCGGCTTTAGGTTGATATCAAAATCTCCGCTCAATACACCCCACATGATAATTTTCAATCCGGGCTTTGCTTCTTTCAGCAGTTTTACCTGTGAGCGTTTGATACGCCCGTAAGGCGGCCTGAAAAGTTCCGTATCCAATAATTCATCAGCCTTTAAAAAATTGTCCAGGTAGGTTCTATCATCTGTTTTCCAGCCATTAAGGTGATTATAGGTGTGATTGCCTATAGCATGACCATCGTTTTTTACCTGCTCAAAAATGTCGGGATGCTTACGTACATTGTCGCCGATACAAAAAAATGTAGCTTTGGCGTTGTACATTTTTAAATTATTTAAAACAAATGGTGTAACAATAGGTATAGGCCCGTCGTCAAAAGTGAGATAAATGCACCGTTTGTTATGGTCAACATTCCATATCAGCTTGGGGTACAGTTTTTTAAGCAGCCAGGGTGTTTTAGCCAGGTACATATCAGATATGAGATTTAAAATAGTTCATAGTTGATGGTTCATAGTTCATAGTAACTATTTTAGTATTATATCAAAAGAACGAAAATTATTAATAACGTAAATATAAAAGACCAACGATCATATTTTACCATGAACTATCAACTATGATCTATGAACAAATATAACCTCATGACGCAACACATATTCAGATTTATAAAAGTAAGTATCTTAAGCATTTTATGTTTTTCGACGATAAGTTTTACGGTTAAAGCCCAGCAGGTGATAAGCCTGCAGCAGGCTGTTGATCTTACAATAAAAAACAACCTTACCATTAAACAGGCGCAATTAACCGAGGCTTTGGCTAACGAAGATTTCAAACAAGCAAAAAACAACCAGCTTCCCAGCCTTACTGCTAACCCGCAGGCATCTTATAATTTTGGCCGAAGCCCCAATTTAACTACCTACTCTTACAGCAGCCAGTCGTTTTTGTATGTTAACGGACAGGCCTCTGTCGCCGTTACACTTTACCAGGGAGGCCAGTTGCGTAACCAGATACTGCAAAATAAATTAACTCTTGATGTTGATAAAACCAGCACAGACAAGGTTAAAAACGACTTACTTTTAAATGTTGTTACCGATTATCTTACTATACTTACCGACCAGGACCTGGTAATAGCGGCAAAACAACAAATTGAAATTGCCCAGATTACTTTAGACAGGGCACAGAAAAACTTTGACCTGGGCAATTCAACACGGGCCGACCTTGCCCAAGCTCAGGCTCAGGTTTCAACTGCCGTACTGAATTTGACGAATGCCCAAAACCAGGTCGACCTTGCTATCCTGATATTAAAGCAATACATGGAGATGGATCCGGCAACTGAAATAACAGTCGTAAAACCCGACATCAGTAAACTAACCGATGTACGAACAGTGTTCGACGCAACCGAAGTAATTAAAACCGCATTCAGCACTAACCCTGATATACGTTTGGCCGAATTACAACAACAAACTTATGCACAGGCAATTAAGATAGCTAAGGGTAACTATTACCCAACTGTTTCGTTATTCGGCGGTGTTGGTACAAATTACTCAAATCTAAATACAACGCAGGTAATAGGTACAACACCTTTCTCGCAACAGATAGGTACGGTGCAGGCTACCGGGCAAGCGGTGGTTGCCAACACCATAGTTCCTGTTTTTGGGCCTTATCCTGCGTTCAGCCAGCTTGGAAATAACTTTAACGAATCGATAGGCCTTAGTTTACAGATACCGATCTTTAATCGGTTTACAGCCCGCACCTCGGTAAGGAAGGCCAAACTGAATTATGAATATGCTGAACTAACCACGCAGCTTGCAAAGAATACATTAAGCAAAACTATTATACAGGCGGTGCTTGACCTCGAGGCGGCAGAAAAGAGTTACCAGTCATCATTGCAAACATACCAATCGAACAAGGAAGCTTTAAATGTTACCAAACAAAGGTATGACGCCGGCCTGGTTAACACGCTTGACTATAATACGGCGCTTACCAACTATAATAAATCGCAAAATGATATGATCGAGGCCCAGTACCAGGTTATATTCAGGAGCAAAGTAATTGACTATTATATTGGGAACCCTATTGTGTTGTAGATGTGTCAATGTGCAGATGTGCGAATGTGCAGATGAAAAAAAATGAAAATAAATTAAATATAAATCCGAAATCGAAATTCCGAAATTCGAAATAAAAAAAATAATTCCGAAATCGAAATTCCGAAATCCGAAATCAAAAAAAGAATCATGGGAAAAACTACAAAATATATTCTTATCAGCTTAGGCACACTGGCCGTTTTGATCATATTGTTAAAAGCTACCGGCATGGTAGGCAAACCTAAATTGACGCAGGTTGCTACCGAAAAGGCTACGGTTCGTGATATTAATGAAACCGTAACGGCAAGCGGGAAAATAAAACCGCATTTAGAAGTAAAAATAAGCCCCGAAGTTTCGGGTGAAGTTGTTGAATTGCCTATAAAAGAAGGCGATGTGGTTAAAAAAGGGGAATTGCTTTGTAAAATAAGGCCGGATATTTTAAGATCAGAACTTGACCGTGCTGAAGCGGCAAATAATACACAAAAAGCAAGCATTGGTAATGCCAAACAAATGCTGGCCCAGTCGCAGGCCACTTATGATAATCAAGCATCAATTTATAAACGCGATAAGGCGCTTTATGATAACAAAGTATTAACAACTGCTGAATTTGAAGCAGCAAAGGCAAGCTATGATGGCGCAAAAGCCGCACTTGAAGCAGCAAAGCAAAATGTTATAGGCTCCACTTATGGCCTGGCTCAATCACAGGCATCTGTTAAAGAGGCGGCCGACAACCTTATAAAAACAACTATTTATTCGCCGGTAGATGGGGTTGTTTCAAAATTGTCCATCGAAAAAGGCGAACGGGTGCTTGGGACACAACAATTTGCCGGTACTGAGATCATGACAATATCTGATCTAAGTCAGCTTGATGTAAATGTGGATGTAAACGAAAATGATATTAACCGCATACAATTAGGCGACTCATCGAAAATTGAGGTTGACGCCTTTTTAGGCAAAAATTTTACAGGCGTAGTAACCGAAATTGGCAGTTCGGCTAACGTGGTGGGTACTAATGCCGACCAGGTTACCAACTTTACTGTTAAAGTTAGGATAAGCCCGCAATCGTATAAGGACCTGCTAATAAAAACTGCTGCAAACCCCAACCCTTTCCGTCCGGGCCTTACTGCTACGGTTGATATTAATACAAGCCATACCACGTCAATGGCGGTGCCAATTCAATCGGTAACTACCCGCGAAGTAAAAAAACCTGCCCCGGCCAATGCCGGCGCACAAGCCCAGGATGATGACAATAAGCCCAAGATAAATGCCCCTGTAAAAGAATATGTATTTGTTTACAAAAAAGGTAAAGTAAAACAAGTGCTTGTAACAACCGGCATACAGGATGACACTTATATCCAGGTATTGTCAGGCCTGCAAAGTGGCGACGAGGTAGTATCAGCCCCATTTGCTACTATTACGAAACTTTTGAAGGATAACATGCAGGTAGAAAAGGTGGATAAGGGTAAACTGTTTGCAGGTGGTAATTAAGTTGATGTGCGGATGTGCGGATGTGCAGATAAGTGATTAATGGATTATAAGATCAAATTTTTAAGAAGATAAGGCTTATGTACTACATAAGCCTTATTAGTTTGATTATACAGAAGCTTCTTTATTTCAAATTATTTGCACATTTGCACATCTGCACATTTGCACATTAATACATTTGTACATTAAAGATGCATAAAAACAAAATCACCGTTGTTGGCGGCGGAAGCTGGGCTACAGCAAATATTAAGATTCTTACTGATAACACTGCTGAAAAAGAAATTTTTTGGTGGATGCGCAACGCCCACGCGGTTGAGCATATTCATAAATTCCATCACAATCCTAATTATTTGAGTTCGGTTGAAATCAGCGTCCCTTCAAAAAATGTCTCAACTGATCTGAAAAGCCTTATCAGCCAGGCTGATTTTGTGTTGCTTAACGTGCCCGCGGCATTTTTAAAGGATGCGTTAAAAGGAATAACGCCAGCTGACCTTGCCGGTAAAAAGATAGTATCGGCTATAAAAGGCATTGTACCTGATGAAAACCAGATCATCGGCGAATTTTTGAACCAGCATTACTGTATTCCTTTTGATCATTTCGCAGTAATCAGCGGCCCCTGCCATGCAGAAGAAGTGGCGCTTGAGAAATTGTCCTATCTAACCATAGCCTCAAGCGATACTGAACTCGCCGCCGGATTTGCCGGTATGTTCAATACCAGGTATATTAAAACCAATATATCGGATGATATTTATGGCACTGAATATGGAGCTGTATTAAAAAATATTTATGCCATTGCCGGCGGCATTTGCCACGGAGTGGGGTATGGCGATAATTTCCAGGCTGTATTAATATCAAACGCTATCCGCGAACTGGAACGCTTTGTTGATGCTGTACACCCCATAAACCGCGACATAAAAGAATCGGCTTACCTTGGCGACCTGATGGTTACCGCATATTCGCAATTTAGCCGTAACCGCACCTTTGGCAATATGATAGGTAAAGGATATACGGTTACATCGGCACAATTAGAAATGAATATGATTGCCGAGGGCTATTATGCAGTAAATTGCCTACACCAGGTGAATAAACAGTACAAAGTTAATATGCCCATTTGCGATGCCGTTTATGCTATTTTATACCAGAAACGCCCTCCTGCGCTGGAAATGAAACATTTGGCAGAATATTTGAATTAATGTTTTTGAATTATTAATTTCAAATATCATGAAAAGCATATTAAAGGTGGCGCTTGTTGCTGCAGGAGTATTCTCATTTGCGCAAAGCCACGCGCAAACTCACAAAGATTCAACAGTTGGCCATAAAATAAGCACAACTGCTGTAAAAGTTGGCGACAAAACATCTCAAATTGCCGCCACAGGAGCATCAGATGTGGTGGATAAAAAATATGAAGGCAAATGCGGCCCGGGCGGCCAAACTGTTTTCATCAACAAATATTCTCACTATTATTACATCAATAGTAAAGGGCACCGGGTATTCCTGAAAAAATCCCAGTTGATGGATAAACCAATGAAGTAGGTTTAAGTCTAAAGTCTGTAGTCTTGAGTCCTAAGTCTTTAAGTACTTAAGGCCACAGACTTTAAACTTACAACAAACTATTCATTGTCATGAAAAAATTTGCTTTAATATTTATTCATGCTGCCTGTGCATTGGTGTTGGTTATTGGAGCATGTTCAAATCCTGTTAAAAGTAAATTAAAGGGAAAATGGCGCTCAAAAGATGGTAGTACCAAACTTTATATAACTGAAAAAGATTTTACGATGGATGACGGCGAAGCTATTGCCGAAGATTATTTTATAAAGGGCGATACTATTTTTACTTCTTTCCAGGGTAACCAGCCTTATACCAGTTTCGTGGTTCGAAAACTCGATGATCATTATTTAAAACTTATGGGGCCTGATTCGGTGGCGGTTGAGTATAGCAGGTTTGGTCATTGAGTCATTGGATCATTGAGTCATTTGGTTCGCGTCATTAGGTCATTAGGGCATTGGTAGCTGCCGCATTATCCATTAATTCATTAGTTCACCGGTAGTACCTTTCACCTTTCGCCTTTTACCTTTCACCCCAATACAAAAACCCTCAATCCTTTTCAGAAATGAGGGTTTCGCAAACAAAACTAAACTGGTCTCCACAAGGGCGACCCATACGATATTAAAATCTCCGACGTCTTTCGGGGCGGTCTTCGCGGCGTTTCCCCGAAAAATCACGGAAAACACCGCCGGCTGATCCGCTTCTTTCACGATTGGCACCATTATATCCGCCTTCACGTCTTTCACCGCCGCCGCTTCTTTCACGGTTGCCGCTATATCCGCCTTCACGACGCGGGTAACCACCACCGCTCCGGCTTTCGCTGCTGCCTTCGCCGGATATTTCTATCCTTACAGGGCGGCCTTTAAAATCTGCGTCTTTAAAGCCGGCTGTTACTTTTTCAACGTCACTGTGCTGTACCTCAAAAAATGAGTAAACACCCTTAACGTCTATCTTCCCTACAGTACGGCCGCTTATTTTGGTTTGGTTGCAAATATAACCCAGCAAGTCGCCGCGGTTAAATTCATCAACCGAACCTAAGTTTATAAATAAACGGGTGTATTCTGATTTTCCGCCTCCGCTAACACCGTTGCCGCGGTCAAAGGAGCGGTCATCGTTCCTTTCAAAACGGCGTCCTTCTTCAATGGGCGCATTAAGGTCGGGCGCATTTTTGTAATAATCTAAAAAGCTGTTAAATTCAATGGAGGCAAAGCGTTTTATAAACTCTTCTTTGCTCATATCCTTAAACTCTTCCATTATCCTCGGAATGTATTGCTCAATCTGCTGCTCATTGACCTCAACGCTATGCACTTTATGAACAATAGAAAACAATTGTTTCTCGCAAACATCAAAACCGGTTGGTATCTCGGCTTTAACAAAACGCTTGCCTAATCCGCGCTCAATCTGACGTATTTTGCCAAGTTCTTTCGCATTGATGATGGAGACTGACACACCAGTTTTACCTGCACGGGCTGTACGTCCGCTGCGGTGGGTGTAGTTTTCAATTTCATCGGGCAATGAATAATTTATAACATGGGTAACATCATTAACATCAATGCCACGTGCGGCAACATCTGTCGCAATTAATAATTGCAGGTTACGTTCGCGGTAGCGTTTCATTACCTTGTCGCGTTGTTGCTGCGACAGGTCGCCATGTAACGAATCGGCGTTATAGCCGTCTTTAATTAAGGCTTCGGCAATATCCTGTGTTTCAATTTTGGTACGGCAAAAAACAATGCCGAAAATATCAGGGTTAAAATCAACTATGCGTTTAAATGCGGCATACTTATCACGGGCGCGAACGATATAATATTCGTGTTCGATGTTTATGTTGCCGGTATTTTTTTCACCCATAGTGAGCTCAAAAGGATCGGTCATGTATTTTTTGGCGATCCTGCGAACTTCAGTAGGCATGGTGGCCGAAAACAGCCATGTTTTTTTCTCCTTGGGTGTAGTGGATAAGATGCTGTCAATGTCTTCCTGGAAGCCCATGTTGAGCATTTCATCAGCCTCATCCAATACTAAAAATCTAACTTTTGTAAAATCGATTGCCTTACGGTTGATGATATCAAGCATTCGCCCGGGAGTAGCAACAACAATTTGCACACCGCGTTTTATCTGGCGCAATTGGTCAGATATTGCAGCGCCGCCATAAACAGCGACAACGTGAACGTTGCCCATTTTTTTGGCGTAATTTTTAATGTCGTTCGTGATCTGTAAACAAAGTTCACGTGTTGGGCACAATATAAGCGCTTGCGGATAATTTTCTTCGAAGTCCAGGAGTTCTAACAATGGTAGTCCGAAGGCAGCAGTTTTACCGGTCCCTGTTTGGGCTAATCCGACAAAATCGTTGCTGCCTGTTAACAAAACCGGAATTGACTGTTCCTGGATTGGCGTAGGGGTTTCAAACCCTAACTCGGAGATGGCATTAACAATATCATGACGGATTCCCAGTTCAATAAATGGGTTCATGAATTAAAATAACGAATCTGGCAACATCGCCAAATCGGGCGCAAAGGTAGGGTTTTTAGTTTGCAATTCAAATAGCTGTGCTAATTATTACCCGGCTCTATCCTTTTGATAATATCTCCGGCAATCTTAAACCCTTCGGTAATTACGGTTACGTTGGTAACGCCATCGTAATAGCCTGATAAGTGTAAGATATCGTAAGCATTTTTAAGCTCGGTATTGAGTTTTTTATCGTACTTAACCACATTGCTTTGATAATATTCGACACTTTTTCTTCCTCTTGATTTGCGGACGTCTTTTAGTAGCAAATAACCATCAAGAGCTTTCAAAACGCCATTATAGGCTGTACCGCAAGCCGTTTTAACATATTTTTCATCGTTATAGTAACTATCTTCTTTCCCAGCTTTTTTAAGGGTTTCTTTAGCATGATCCAGGTAACGAACAGCCTCGTTATAATATTCTTTTTTTAATTGCTCTTGTTCTGCTATGCCCATAATTGATAATAATCTACTGCAAAGATAGGGTTAACCTTGCATCAAAACAATGGTAGTTATAGAAACCAGCATTACTTGAAAAAAATTATGACTAAAACCTGTCGGATTACTTATTAAATTTGATATAAAGTTGTTCCTAATGGATATTCTGGCTGAAAAATTGAATTTGATAAAATGGCTAACTGATTCGGCAACGCGGAAACAATTGGAAACAGGTGTTGCTAATGTTTCCAACTGTTTCCAATGATATACATATTTATTGCTAAATTTGACTCAGATATTTATTTATGGATATTAGGAGCATATGAAAACAGCACAATTGAAAATTGATTTGCATGATAAAATAGAACATGCTGATTTAAAACAGTTAAAAGAGATTTACGGATTGATTACTAATTACTTTAATAGTCAGGATACTATAGGGGAGTGGGATTTGCTACCAGGATATCAAAAGGAAAGAATCCTTAAAAGTATTGAACAGGCAGATGCTGGATTATGTGTTCCAGCTAAAGAAGTCACTGGAAGAATTCGTAAAAAGTATGGATTAGATGGCTAAGGAAGTTTTGTTAACCTATTTGGCAGCCATTGACTATGAAAATGTTATTGATTATCTGATTGTTAACTGGGGTATAAATGTAACCAATAATTTTATTGAACGATTTGACCAGGTACTTATTTTATTATCTAAAAATGCAGGTATGTTTCCATTTGTTGATGAAGTTAAGAGAATGCAAAAATGTATTCTTACGAAACACAATATTCTGTACTTTATAGAAACCGAAGACATCATTGAAGTAATTACAATTTTCGATACACGCCAGGATCCAAGAAAATTGACTGACATTATCTAATAAAATAAAACAAATCTGTCATGAAACTTAAACTCACCTTGCTCTTGGTATTCGCCTCGTTAATTCAGTTAACCTTCGCCCAGCAAGACGCTTCATCAACTATCGACAGCACAAAATTTGGCCGCAACCCGGCCGTAGGTAAATATGCCGATATACGCGGCTTTAAGATGTATTATGAAACGTACGGTCAAGGCGAACCGCTGCTGATCATCCACGGCAATGGCGGTTCAATCGCCAATTTTTTATACCAGATACCTTACTTCGCCAAAAAATACCAGGTAATATTAGCTGATAGCCGGGCACAGGGAAAATCAGTTGACCCGACTGATTCGTTAAGCTATGAAATGATGACTGATGACTTAAATGCATTGCTTGATAACTTACATTTAAAATCGTGCTATGTGATTGGCTGGAGCGATGGCGGTATTAATGGCTTATTATTAGCTATCCGCCATCCCGACAAGGTTAAAAAACTGGCAGTAACCGGCGCTAACCTTTGGCCCGATACCACAGCAGTTGACCCTTTTATTTATAAGTGGGCACTCAACATGAACATTAAGGTAAGCGATTCGCTGAAAAACATGAAAATCCCCTCGCCTAAATTAAAAAATGAGCTTAAGCTGCTTCACCTGTTGACTTATGAGCCGCATATTAAAGTTACTGATTTAAACAAGATCACCTGCCCTACTTTAGTTATCGGCGGCGACCATGATGTGTTACTGCCAAAACATACTATGCTGATAGCCCAATCCATACCAAATTCATATTTATGGATAATCCCTAATTCGGGCCATTCGACACCTGTCTTTAAAAAAGACCAGTTTAACAAGGTAGTGGGCGATTTTTTTGCACAGCCTTTTAGAAAGATTGATGGGTTTGGGAGGTTTCAATAAGCGTATTATCCCTCTCCACTGGTCAGCGATGATGCGGTGGATTAGTTTCCCGATGCCGGACATGCCCTCCGCAGGAAAGACAGCGGAATAGTTTTAACAAAAATGCCTTAATGAATTGATCACTAAGGCATTTAATATGCTGTTTTCAGACTTGACCGAATTTGTACTTCGCTAATACTGCCACAAATTGAGTTCCCAATCCATCAAATTTTTCTTGATACGCTCCGCCTCATACAGTTTATCAATACCCGTCGCGTAATCCTTTATACGTTCATCTTTTTCGTTCGATTCTTTTACAATATAACTCGTAAACATCCTTTTCATAAACACGTCATCAAAACTTAAACCGGTATTGTCATTGTCCCTGCTTACAGCTTCTTTGGTGGCTAACACTTGCCTTGCGTCAGGAAAATAAACCCAGAATGCAGGTTGGTAATCTTCAGTACTCCCCACTTTTACTTTGATCATCGGCGCTATGCCAATAATGCGGGGCTCAAATATAGAGCGCTGTTTGTCAAAAATCCAGTCTTCCTTTAACCTGAACTTTACAATACTGTCGGCATTAAGTTCCCCTGCTTTTACTGTAGAGCCTATTTTGTTCCCGTCTTTATCAAATCTATCCACAACGCTGCTATCTGCCAGCTTGCTCCTGGCAGCGCCAGGCGCTAAAGGGGTTGCAAAGCTATCACCATTCGGGTCATTTACCGGATCCGCTGTCGCATCATAAGCCGTTAACTCCCCCGCATCGATGGCCTTAAGCAAAACATCAAGTAACCGTTGTTTTGGTGAAACCAGGTAGGCGTTCATTTTTTCGCGAACATCAATTTCGCGCCAAACACGTTTAGCGAAAGCAACATCCGATTCGCGCAGGTTTGGATAGGGGGTAACTTTGGCGCTTAAAATATTTGTTTTTTTGTAATAGCCGTCGAGGGGCCTGTCAAATGGTTTTACAGCCATTTTCATACCCTTTTTGGTGGTATCGGTTCCGGGCCTTGCACTATTAACAGTACTTGGGTTATTTGTTGCAGTTTGTGTCGTTGCAGCAGGTTTTTTCCTGGCTTTCTTTTTCTTTGTTTGCCCATACGATGCTATGCATGCCAGGCAAAGTATAACAACTAAAAATCTTGTTTTCATAATCATTCTTCTAATTAGCACTTAAAACAATAGGGTCAAGCCCTCTTTGCGTCCCGTCAGGCCCAACGGCAATTATATCTTTAAAAACAACCGTGGTGCCTGGTGTTACAGTATTCATTGCGCTGCGCATGTCGCTTGTTAATTCATTTCCGGTGGCGGATTTAATAATAACATCCTGCCGCGGTTTAGCAATAAGTATGGTAAAACGGGTAACATTAAACTTGGCATCAAATTCAAAATTTTCAAGTTTGGCAAACAGCCTGTCCTGCGCCCTTATATTGGCAGCGCTGGTATTTCCACCGCTTTTACCTGCAAACTGGGCTTTCGGATCCGGTATTCGTTTAACCCGGAATAATGTACTTCCTAAAAATGATGTTTTACCTTTTGTTAATTCCCCCGAAACATTGATCTTTGCCTCGCCTATCGTACTAACCGTAGCAGTCCAATGTTCTCCCGAACCGCTGATGCTGCCCCCGCTCATACTTACCCTAAGGTATTCCTTTGGCACGCCAGGCGCCGAAATAGAAACGGGGTTTGGCAGGCCAATGTACAATACGTTCATTTTATCAGGCGAAACTACCGCTGATGGTCTTGCCACCATGTAACTTTGTTCTGGCGTTGTATACGTTTGTATTTTACCGTCATTATCTTTAAAACTTATTGTTGCAGTCCATTTGTGCAAACCTTCGGTACTTGTGCTGCCGGTGTATTTACCTTTTCCTGCGTCAACCGATATCGGTGAACCACCTACAGTAATGTTCGGAGACAATTTTGAATCATAAGCTGTTAAAAAAACGTCCGCACTGTAAGGCTGCCCAAGCAGCACATAACTTGTAGGCGCCGTGGCTACGGCAGCAAATTTATCCAGATTTACCTGGGCCTGTTGTGCTTCCGCTAATATTTTTTTCACAACTTCGTTTTCAGCATTTTTAGTATCTGTCTGAATTTTGGCAAGTGTAGTTATCGTTGCACCCAAAGGTATCCCATCGCCGAAATAAGCATCTTCCCAACTCTTTTTTATACCTGCACTTGCCGGAGGGTCAACAGCGTTTAATGAAAAGTTAACGCCCGCCCTATCCTTTTTTCTTAATAGCTTAAGTAATCGATCGTGGGTTTCTATAATTCTTCGTTTCAACTCTTCTCCTTTTTTGTCAGTGATCATAATACGCGGCGAGATATCCAGGTTGTCCCTTGCCTCAACATCCCCGGTACTTGGATTGATCCCCCCGCCTTCAGCAACCAATTGTTTTCTTAATTGATATACATAATTATAAAGCGTATCAGCCACCTTGCTTGCCATTTTCGCTGTATCGTATATTGGCTTTGCTCTATCGTGTTGTAGTTTGAGCGTTGTCGCCTCAAAAGTTTTATAAGTTGCATCAACCCCGGTGTTCACGTTGTTGGTTGAAGTATCCAAACTATCTGTAATATGTTTAAATGCATCCAGTAAACTATCCGGCACGTTAAGGGCTATCAGGCCCAAAAGTACCAAATAAAGGATACCTATCATCCGTTGTCTTGGGGTTTGCTTACCGCCGGCCATGTGCTTTAAATGTTATGTTTTTTAATTGATCGAAACTTTATATTACTTAACTAACACGTGGCTGGTTCATTGCTGAAAGCATATTACCATAAATTGAATTTAATGTCGCTAAATTTTTCGCTAAACGGGAAATCTCATCTTTAAACTGTTTTGCATCAGTTGCCGAAGCATTAAAGTTTTGCACCGTAGTTGACATTTCCTGGTAAAACTTATTCATTGATTTTAAGTGATTGCTTGAATCCTGCAATTCCAGTTCATACACCGCATTTAATGCCGTAAGATTTTTAGCCATCTTATTTACCTGGTCGTGGTATGTTTTTGAGTCAATGCTTGTACTGGCTACTTCATTTAAATTCGCTGAAGCTTTTTCAACGGCATTATTTAAGTTATCATAACTTACGGTTGCCTGCTTAACTTTGTTGGTAAATGCTATTGTAGCATCACCTGCGTCAGTAACGCGCGATATAGAGTTCACCTTGTCGCCAAAGGTTCTTAAACCGCTGGCCAGGCTGCCAATTAATTCGGGCCCTATTTTTGCTTCGGCCAGCATTTGGTCTAAAGCTGCCGTATTTGAAAAACTGTCGCCGCCAACCTTTTTTTTCGGTAGCTCACCGGCAAAATCGTCATCCAGTTCGGGATAAGCGCGTTTCCAGTCAAGTTCCTTTGCATCTCTTTGAAATCCCAACAGGAAAAACAAGATAGCTTCTGCGGATAATCCGCCTGAAATAAACCATGTAGCGCCTGGCCAGTGCAATATTTTAAACATCAGGCCCACAATAACCACCGTAGCGCCCCATGATACGATATTATTAATTCCGTAAGGTTGTTTTTTGTCAGACATAGTTTTAAAAAAGGTTTATGTAATTTTTGATTTTATTTTCGGGTTATTTATCGTTTGTCTTTAATGTCGCGGCCTAAGTAACTTGTCACGCAGCGGAAGCCGATGTATGATTTTGCAGTATCCTGGTACTCAAAGCTACGGGTTGAATTTTGCAGAAAATAACCAATGTCTTTCCATGAACCTCCCCTTACAACTTTACGTTTCAGCACCGGTGGATCATTTGGCTTGGCTTCATAACTAAATGTTGGCGCAAGGTCATGGACAAATGTGGATGCCGATTCATCAAATGCTGATGAGGTCCACTCAGCTACGTTTCCGGCCATATTATATAAGCCGTAATCATTGGGGAAATATGATTTTACATTTACTGTGTAAGCTCCACCGTCGTCGGTATAATTACCCCGGCCGGGTTTAAAGTTTGCAAGCAAACATCCTTTTGCATTTTTAATATAGGGGCCGCCCCATGGATAATCGGTCCCGATCCTTCCGCCGCGTGCAGCATATTCAAACTCAGCTTCAGTAGGTAAACGGTAAGGATTCCGGTGCGGCAAATGCCTTGCATCTTTGTAAGCATCATTATACCGCGTACGCCATGTAGTAAAGGCGCGGGCCTGGCGCCAGGTTATACCCACAACAGGGTAATTGCGGTATGCCGGGTGTGAAAAATAACTTTCGGTCATTGGCTCGTTGGCAGCGTATGAAAAATCGCTCAACCAAACTAAGGTATCAGGATAAACAGTTACTGTATCACGTAAAATGAAATCTGAACGTTTTTTGGTTTTATCATCTTTATAGTTAGCGGCGTTACGCTCTACCATCAATGCATAGTTGTATTTTAACAAGCGTACATCCAGCTCGTTACGGTCAAATACCCGGTCATCACCCTGGTAGTACATTCCCTGTAGTTTAGAAGCAGCAGCTGCTGCTGTAGCACCCTTTTTAGGGCTCATTACAGGATATTTTTTTACATAGGCCCAGTTTATATATTTTTTACCGCCCGGATTTGCAGCCGCGCCTTTTGCAGGCGTCATATAATATTTAGGGTCATTAACAAAATTGGTAATCGCGATCGAGTCGCGCACCCAATTAACAAATTGCCTGTACTGGCTGTTGGTGATAGCTGTCTGGTCCATAAAAAATGGAGGAACAGTTACCTGTTTGGTTTGAGCGATTTGTGCGAAAGTAACGTCCTGGTCTGTTTGCCCCATTAAAAAGGATCCGCCAGGTATATACACCATGCCAAACGGGACTTCTGCCCTGAATGATCGTTGTGGAACACCGGTTAATTCTCCCCGGTCCCCGCCTTTGCTACAGCCGCTTAATATCCCGCAAGCTAACACTGCTATTAAAAAGTAGATCTGCTTCATTTTAAAAATCAAATTTCAGTTATATAAAAAACATGAATATAACATAATGCGCCCCCCCGAATATATCAAATTTGTCTCACCAATTTGTAAAAAACCTTTTATCGATCAAATTTAGGCTAAATTTTACTGAAATAACATAAACTTATAGATAATAAACGCCTATTTAAAATTAATTTAACGACTACAATAATGCTAAATAGTTTGCATTAATACGATTTTACTTGAAAATAGTTGCGAAAAGGTGAACTAAATTATGAATAAATTTATTCAGATCAAGCAATTTTACTGGTTGACCGGTTGAATCAGGTAATTTTAGATAATAGGTAAAAGTTGGTCAACCTGATCCAGCCTGGTCAACTTTTAAATAATTACACCATTTATCACCCCAATAACTACACCAAGTTTATTTATTTGCCTGCTTAACATATTGTTCAATCGCCATTGTCATTGATGGCGCTATGGGGGACGGGGCCGGGATATCTAAAATTAATCCTGCTTCGAGCACCGCTTTGTGAGTTGTTGCGCCAAAAGCGGCAATTCGGGTATTATTTTGCTTGAAACCGGGGAAATTTTTATACAGAGATTGGATACTCGAAGGGCTAAAAAAGGCAATTACATCATAAAAAACTTCGGCCAGGTCAGACAAGTCGCTGCAAACGGTGCGAAAAAGCACGGCCGTTGTAAAATTATAGCCATTTTCCAGCAAAAACTTTTGTGTTTCTTCCGCAGCAACGTCTGAGCAAGGATAAAGAAATTTTTCGCCGGAGTGTTTTTTCAATACTTCGGCCAGGTCGGAAGCCGTTTGCTTGCCAAAAAATATTTTTCTTTTACGGTACTGAATATACTTTTGAAGATACAAGGCAATAGTCTCGGACAAGCAGAAATATTTCATCTCGACCGGTACCTCAAAACGCATCTCGTCACATATCCTGAAAAAATGATCGGCAGAGTTACGGCTTGTGAAAATTACGGCGCTAAAATCTGCAAGGTTGATCTTCTCTTTTCGAAAATCCTTGGCCGTCACACCTTCAACATGAATAAATGATCTGAAATCAATCTTCAAATTAAGCTTTTTAGCAAGCTCGGCGTATGGATTTTTATCATTTTCCGGTTTTGGCAATGTAACTAAGATGCTCTTAACCCTTTTCTTTCTCTCTTCCAAATTCAAATCGTGTAACTCCCTAAAAGTTTATATATCAAGTGCCTTGATCAAAATCAAAATGGGGCAAATTTCGAGGGCACAAAGATAGATAAATAAATAAAATTTATGAAATCGAAAATTGGAAATAACATTTACACTGTTTCGCAAGTACTGCCAGGCAAAAATAACAGCGATTGACCCCAGTGTAAAAATCAGTAACCATGGTATAAACCGGTTTGCAAGTAAACTAAAGCACAAAGCAACAAACAAAAGAACGAACGCTATATTAAAATAAGTTAAGTTTAATATCGCTATGTACTCACTTGCCAGGCGATTAACATCAAAAATAAAACCAATAAATTTTAATACTATAAATTTAAGCGCGAACAACAGGCTGATTATAACCGAAAGCGAAATAAAAAACTGGAAACCGTTAATGCTGTAATCACCATTTTTGTATACTGTAAATTGGTATAAAACAAGGCTTGAAGTCGACGTGAATAATAAAAACAATCCCACAAAGGCCCATGAATTAACCAGGCCGCCCTCTTTATCAATCTGCGAAAGGGCGTGGTTACTGTAAACAGATTGAATAATATTTTTTATATCCTTGCTTAAAAAAAAGTTCAACAGGGCGGTATAAATTAACAGGCCAATGACGACCGCAATAATCCATGGGTCGCGCGTATTGCGGACCTGTCCGTTTTTTATCATACTTTTTTGCTTTAATTGGACAGGCAATTGCGGGTTAATATCAAATAAATTATTCTTCCATATTCTGCTCATAAACTGGTTCTCGCGCAATGAATCCGGAATTAAGTAAAACATAGCGACTGAATCTTCCGTAAACTTTTGCCTCCTGGCTTTTGCCAGTGCCGCTGAATCAGGCAATTGTGTATTACTTAAATTCAAATTGCTATCCCTCTTCGGGGTTATTGTGTCTTGCTGTGCATAAACTGCAAAACACCATAGTGAAATAAATAAAAAGCAAAAAAAAGCAACCCGCATTTCTATATTTGTACGTAAAGCATCATCGTGGGGCAAAATTACCTTAATAATTGGTTGTTTTATACGCTCATTTTGAATTTAGTGTTAGGTTATGTGGAAATAAAAAAAGAATCGCATGCGACTTACCAAAGCAGAAAAAGGGGATAGTTTCTTCCATGCGCTTTTGTTCAGGTTTATTTCGATGGTATCAGGAATGCGGCTGCCCGACGCCGCACGGATCGTGATGTACCACGAGGACTTTTATGGTAAGCCGATGGCTGCCTGGACACAAGCTGCCATGCGTGGAGAAAGCAGTTGGTCCGTCGGTGAACGGGAACTTTTCGCAGCTATGACCGCCAAATGGAATTCGTGCACCTTTTGTATTCAAGCTCATAGCGCAATTGCCTCATTGGCTATGGATAAAACACTGGTAAAGGCGGCGCTTGAAGATTTCCAGCGGGCAAAATTACCTTCGCGATTAGAAACCATCCTGGTTTTCCTGGAAATATTTGCTAAAACACCCGATGAATTGACCGGGGAGCAGGTTCTTACTTTATTTCATAACGGGATAACACAACAGGAAGTCGAGGATGCAATGGCTGTTGTTACTTTATTCAGCATCACTGTTCGCTTAGCCGACGCCCTGAATTTCGCGATTCCCAGTGATAGCGATTTTTCCCGTGCAGCACACCGGATGTTGGCACAGGGTTATGTATTTGGTAAAAGCAAGATGCATGGCCACCCTGACCACAGGGCCCTGGCCGAAGTACTGCACAAATGTGTTCTTGAAGGGCCTGGAATAACGGATATTGCACTCCGCCAGGCAATAGCAAAGCGAACAACCGGCGGCCCTGCAGTGGGGGAAGCAGCCTATGACGATTTGGCCCGCCAAATTGGCCAGGCGGCCTATAAGGTTAACGATGCGCAGGTAAAAAAAGTCGTCCAAAAAACGGGAAACGAAAAAGCCGCCTTTGAATTGATTGTTGCAGCCGCTGTTGGCGCGGGCCTTTATCGCTGGCAGAAGGGTCTCGGTATTCTGAAGTAAGCTACATGAACAGACACAAGATAGCCAAACAAAATTCTGGCATCGGCCAAATGGCAAGGAAAAAATACATTATAGAATGTAACTTGCAAAAGAGATAGGCATAAAAAGTATCCTACCTTTAAGTTATCATAAGAACATGGCCGGCATCTACATCCATATCCCTTTTTGCAAACAGGCATGTTATTACTGCGATTTCCATTTCAGCACTTCGTTAAAATATAAGGATGAGCTTTTAGAGGCGTTGGTAAAGGAGATCAGGCTGCAAAAAAACTACCTGGATGGCGAAACGGTTGAAACCATTTATTTCGGCGGTGGCACGCCATCCATATTAAGTGCCGATGAAATAAACCTGCTAATAAATACAATAACGGGCCTACATACTGTATCGGCAAAGGCTGAAATTACCTTAGAAGCCAACCCTGATGATCTGAATAAAGAAAAGTTGCAATCGCTCCGTCAAACCGCTGTAAACCGTTTCAGTATCGGCGTTCAATCATTTTTTGACGACGATCTGGAGTGGATGAACAGGGTACACCGTGCCGGAGAAGCCGAAGCATCTGTAAAAAGGGCGCAGGATGCCGGTTTTGAGAACCTGACTGTCGACCTTATTTATGGTTACCCTTTACTAAACGACCAGAAATGGAAGTATAATTTAGATAAAGTATTTGCATTAAGAGTGCCCCATGTTTCATCGTACTCAATGACGGTTGAGCCTAAAACGGCGCTGGCATCTTTCATAAAAAATAAAAAACAGCCCGCCATAGACGATCAGCAAAGCGCCGAACAATTTATTTTACTGATGGGCGCAATGCAGGACCGTGGATTTGAGCATTATGAAATATCAAATTTCTGCAGACCGGGGCAATATTCAAAGCATAATTCCAACTATTGGAAAGGGGTAAAGTACCTCGGCGTAGGCCCGTCCGCGCATTCGTATAACGGCGAAACGAGACAGTGGAACCTTCCCAATAATGCAAAATACATCCAGGCAATTGAAACCGGCAAAATACCGGCTGAAACAGAGTTGCTAACCGAAACAGACCGTTTAAATGAATACATTATGACTTCCCTGCGCACTATGTGGGGCCTGGACCTAAACAAACTCAATTCGATTGCAACAGCATCAGACGGCCACCTAGTTAAAGCCGCCCGGCGCTTTTTTGATAGTCAATGGATCGAACAAAAAGATGAAATAATTTATCTCACCCCAACTGGTAAATTATACGCTGATAGTATTGCGTCGGAGCTGTTTTTTTAAATGGCTATTATTTTTGTCCTTGGTCAACACCAAAATATTGTTCCAGTTGGTTTAATGTTGATGAACTGGTGGCAATGTCCTTTATGATCACGCCTTTTTCCATCAATAATATACGTTCGCACACATCGGTAATGTGGTTAAGATCGTGGCTGGAAATAAGCGTTGTTACACCTTTGTTTTTGTTCTGGTCCTTCAACAGGCTTTTTAAACGGAATTGGGTACTGGGGTCGATGTTGGCAAAAGGCTCATCGAGCAAAAGCAATTCGGGATTTTGCAGCAGACATGATACCACCCCAACCTTGCATTGGTTCCCTTTTGACAGATCGCGGATATATTTGCCTTTCTTTAATATTTCATCATTAAAAAAATCTGTCATACTTGATAAAAAGTCATCCACGTGTGCCCGGGTTTGCTGGTGAAGGCCGCCAATAAAGTAAAAGTATTCTTCGGGTGTGAGATAATCTATCAGAAAACCTTCGTCAAGGTATGATGCGGTATAGTTTTTCCAGTTCTCGTGCCCTGCGACCACTTCTCCATTTAATAAAACTTCCCCGGTTTCAGGCCTGATCAGGTCGAGCATCGTACGGAACAAAGTAGTTTTACCCGCACCATTATTACCAACCAAACCAACGCTCTCACCTTTCTTTATTTCAAGGTGCGGTATATTAACAACCGCAACGCCGCTGTATATTTTTTTTAGGTTTTTAATTTCTATCATTTTATTTATTTCTGAAACCTTCGGCTATTTTATATCTCTTTGTATAAAAATCAGCTTCCAATAGTTTTATCCAAAAGCTGCGTGTAAAAATAAATGCCAGGGCAATTGCTGCCATTATTGCAAGCCCAATATTGCTATGCCCAAGTAAAGCAAAGGGGCCATAAATAATATAAGGGGCAATTATCAGCGGGAACGACAATAACAATTGTGTTGCACCCACACCTTCCCAGTTGAAGGAAGCGCCCCTCGACAGGTTAATCCTCTTATAATTGCGATTGGCAAAAAACAAGACAATTGTTGTATTAATGCCAATATTCCATAAATACATTATAAAATGAATCATCAATGTCTGCCAGCCAAAATATACATAAGGCGTTGTCAGTATAAAAAAGCCGGTGGATACGATGGTAAATAATAAATATTTTGCTTTCAAAAAGTCAGTAAAGCTGATCTTGCTCACCAGCAAGCCATCAAAATGTGAAGCCTGCCAGCTAAACATAAACTGGCCGTAGCTGATAATAAAAACACCTGTCATAAACATTCCCACAAATACCTTAAACCCTATGGAACCAGTCAAACCGGGTTTATTATAAAAAGCAAGCCCGTAGAACATAAAAAACAAGCCAATTATAAGAGATGAACGCGAACGTTTGTTACGCAAAATTAATTTGATCTCGTTGCCGGCCAGATCGCCAACACGGCCAAAGCGGTTTAATAACGGGTATTCGGTGCTGCTTTTGTAGGATAAGGCCCTGCGTGAACCAAGTTCTTCCAGGTAGAGGTTTTGTTTCAGGTATGAAAAATTGAGGTAATACATTATTGCCCCAAGCAATACAGGCAATAGTGCGAATAAGGGATGGCTTATTAAATGGCCAAAAAATAAAAAGGATACTTCCCGGATGGAAATTAAATGCCAGTAAAAATCTGACAGGCCAATTAATATAATTACCCCGGCAGCGATCAAAAATATCCACCCGTTTAAATTGGCTTTCCGCTTTATGTACAGGGCCAGGTAATTATTAAATACGGTTAAGCCGGCTATTGAAATTATAAAGGCCCAGGCCGTTATAGCACCCGAGTCGGCAGCTACTATTTTTAAAACAAAGGGCACAAAAAGTACAAAGGGCCATAAATTAAATACCGATAATAAAGCTGTAAAGGCCAGGTACCTCACCAGTGCATTGCGTTTAACTGGCAATTGCAAATATGGCTGAACACGAAGGGTTGGCAGTTCCTGCAACTGTAACCGCATCAAAAGGTCGAATAAATAATAAATCAAAATTATTCCGCAGAAAGAAACGACCAAATCAGTTTTGGGAAGGGCTTGCTCTAAAATCTTATCTAAAAAAAAGCCCAATGTAAGTACGTAAAGAAAAAGTATGAAGATCAATACAGACATTACTACGCGTATAGCAATGCTTTTACCCGTATTTTTTGATCGCCAGAAAGCTTTTAACTCGTGCTGAATAAAAGTAGATGTCATGAACAGGCTTTAGATGTTACGGATTAATTACTTTGTAATAATAGTCAAAAAATTACAGGTTTGGGGAAGTATCCGATCAATTATTAAAATTTACATCAAAAAATGATACTGTAGTTTTAGTTAGCACCAATTATATTCGTTCCCCCTTCAGGGGGTTAGAGGGCTAATATTTATACCTGTCGCCCCAAAGTTTCTTTAACTTTTCTTTTGTCTCTTGTTCACGGGCGTTGCTGCCAGGATTATATAATTTACTGCCTTTTATTTCATCTGGCAAAAAATCAAGGTCGGTAAAATTGCCTTCATAACTGTGCGCATATTTATAATCTTTTCCATAGCCCAGGTTTTTCATCAGTTTGGTTGGCGCATTGCGCAGGTGAAGTGGCACCGGAAGGTCGCCGGTTTGGCGCACCAGGTCCATGGCCGCCCCGATGGCCGTTGTGGCCGAGTTGCTTTTTGCCGATGTTGCGAGGTAGATCACCGTTTGCGATAAAATAAGCTGCGATTCGGGCATGCCGATAACATTTACCGCTTCAAAGCAGCTTTGCGCTAACAAAAGGGCATTCGGATTGGCATTGCCAATATCCTCTGAAGCTAAAATGAGCATCCGCCGGGCAATGAACAACGGGTCTTCGCCGCCGGTTATCATCCGCGCAAGCCAGTAAACTGCGCCGTTAGGGTCGCTGCCCCGCATGGATTTAATAAAGGCCGAAATAATGTCGTAATGCTGTTCGCCGGCCTTATCATACAGGGCCATATTTTGCTGTACATGTTCTAAAACGGCATCATTTGTTATAATGATTTTTTTATTGTCGAACGCGTTTACCAGCAGTTCGAAAATATTGAGCAGTTTACGGGCATCACCGTCGGATAAACGGAGCAAAGCCTCATTTTCTTTAATATTTATATCTTTTGTGCGAATTACTTCATCTTCATTTTTGGCTTTTTCCAATAAACTTAACAGGTCATCTGCATCCAAAGGCTGCAGTATATAAACATGGCAGCGGGAAAGCAAGGCCGATATCACTTCAAAAGAGGGGTTTTCAGTGGTCGCGCCGATCAGTGTTACAGTACCGCGTTCCACCGCGCCTAATAATGAATCCTGCTGCGATTTGGAGAAACGGTGAATTTCATCAATAAACAAAATGGGCAGTGTTTGGCCCTCAGCTTTTAATATGGATGCTTTTTCAATGACATCGCGAACATCTTTAACACCTGAGTTAATGGCGCTTAATGAAAAAAATGGCCTGTCGAGTTGTTGTGAAATAATATAGGCCAGTGTAGTTTTCCCCACCCCTGGCGGCCCCCAAAAGATCATTGAGGGCAGCGAACCCGATTCAATGGCTTTGCGTAATACCGCGCCCTGCCCCACCAGATGTTTTTGCCCCACATAATCATCCAGGTTTTTTGGGCGCATACGCTCGGCTAATGGGGGCAGGTTGTTCATACTGTAAAAATCCGAAAAGTAAATGCTAAATCCTAAAAAAATTAGTACGTTTAAAAAATATTGGACAAAATAGCCTGGTTGCTACCGGTGGATGGAAGCATATAATAGGTTGCATTGATTATATGTTGATACAAAGTTAGTCGCAGTATTAAATATTATATTATGTTACTACCACGGTCTATCGTTTAACTTATAAAGAATTAATAAAATGAGTAAAAATGCGGATATTCAAGTTTTAGGAAGTGATATAACAATTAGTATCATTAATGATAATGACTTTATTTCATTAATTGATATGGTACTTAATAATGGTGGGAATGATAAAAAATAACAATGGATTAGGAATAAAGACACTATAGAATTTTTGGGTGTTTGGGAACAAATGTATAATCCAAATTTTAATTCTGTGGAATTTCACAGAATTATGTACGAAGCTGGGGTAACAAGATATACACTATCCATTAGTCAATGGATTAACAAAACAAATGCAATAGGAGTAAAATCAAGGACTGGACGAAATGGTTCTACAATTGCTCATAAGGATATCGCTTTTGAGTTTGGTTCTTATTTAAGCCATTTTTTAAACTCTTCCACTTCTTCTTTTGTGGCATCTGGCTCATCCTTAACTTCTTCCATTGCGGCCAACAAATAAGCATCTTCTTCATCTTCAGTAAGCTCAACTTCAACAACTTTAAATTGGAGAGTTTTAGCCATTTCAGTGAGCCATTTAAAATGCTCACTCTTTACGTTATCAATAACCATTCTCATGTCACAAATATAATCAACAAAATTTATAATGTTATTTTTGGACACGAGCCAATTCTTAAATTCAACATTTGTGATCAACCGCTTTACCCAATCCAACTACCACAACATCTGCGATGAATTAGCTGCAATTGATGCCGATCTTTCAACTATCATTAAAACCCACGGTTACCCGCCATTTTGGTCGCGGCCGAATACGTTTGAAACATTGGTTCATATTATTCTTGAGCAGCAGGTATCGCTGGCATCGGCATTATCAGCCTTGAATAAACTGAAAGAAAGAATACAGGAACTTACCCCTGCCAGGATATTATTGCTCACCGATGAAGAAATGAAAGCCTGTTATTGCAGCCGTCAAAAAACGGTGTATATCCGTTACTTAGCCGAAGCTTTATTAAGCGGGCAATTAAATTTAGTTGAACTGGAAGAATTACCTGATGATGTGATACGCGCTAAATTAATTGCCCTTAAAGGTATCGGCAACTGGACCGCCGATGTTTACCTGATGTTTGTTTTACAGCATTCGGATGTGTTCCCAACAGGTGACCTGGCAGCAGTGAATGCGTTAAAACGGGTAAAAAGATTGCCAGTAAATATCGCCAAAGAGGAAATGCTAAGTATTACAAATAAATGGCGGCCACACAGAACCATCGCAACAATGATTTTATGGCATTTTTATTTGTCTTCGCCCAAAAACAAAACTTTGATAGTTTAATTTAAATAGTCGACTTATGGCTTATGAATAAGCTAATATTACTTCACAGTTTGAGTGTAAAATCAACATAAAAAATATTTTATCAACATTCGCCATACGCATCAACGCACCTTTAATGAAGTCCATTGGATTTGCTAAAAAGAGCGTCAAAACCTTCAATTGAATAGAAATCAGCGTTTTGAATGAGGTTAAGATTTGAACTTCATAAGTAATTAATAAACACATTGCTTAATTATTGAAAAACAACGATATAATGTGGAAAACTGGTTTGGATAAAATATTGCATACTTCTTAATTTGCAGGCACCCTCAGAAAAATAAGCTTATGACAGAAGAATTTAATAAATCTATCAACCAATTTGTTTACGAACAATCAAACGACTATCAAATAAACAGGCAAATTGGCAAAAATAATTCAGACAGGTGGTTTCAAATAATAGTATTGGCCGGTTTGTTTTTATTATTGCTTGGCGCTTTCACATTAGGCTATATTGTTCATAGATAACAAAATTAACTATGGTTCCCATATTGGGGGGTTTAAATCAGGGTTATTAAACTTAGGCCAGGAAGGTTTAAAGCGGGAAATCCGGGCTTAATTCACCATCCATCTTTAAGTCGCTTGTTTTTTTGAGAAGAAGCCGTTCGAAACTAATACCTAAAGGCCCCTTATTAACGGTTGGCAGGTCAGTTTTTTGTTTTTTTGCTAAAGCGGATACCCTTTTACCAATCCAAACTGTATAAGTAGCGTGTCTGTCCGGCAAAGTATCTTTGCCACTTAAAATATAACCTTCCCCGTAAGCTTTTTTCATCGCATCTTGCATAAACTGTACCTGGGGTTCGCCCTGCATTAAAACCTCTATCTCCGTTATTATTCCATTTTCAGCTATAAGTGTTAACTTGTCTATTCGGTGCTTTAAACCAATAGCTTTACTTTTCACTTCATATCGTTTGGGGATGGAATTGTCAGGGTTATGAACCAACGATTTGTAAGTTGAAGTACTGTCGCCAAGTTTAAATCGCAAAAAGCCATTTTTGATATCCAGATTTTTAACAGACTGGGCCTTGCAAAACAGAGGTAATAGGAATATTAAAAGTAAAATTCTTATCATAATTAGCAATATAGTTCAAAAATAAATACCGGCCAAGATGCAACGTATTGCTTTAAACCCGTGTCTCTTGCATGAACCAAATAAAAAATCATGAAAACTTATTTTACCTTATTTATTGTTGCCTGCCAAAGCATCGTTGCACTTGCCCAGGATAACGAAAACAAAACACCATATCTCACTAAGTCGCTGGCCAATGACGCTATCAGCAGTGTTGTAGTAACTACATCGGCGGGGGGTATTAAGGTTAGCGGCGAAAGCGGGCAGGCGCCGAGGATAGAAGTGTACATAAAAGGCAATAATGGCCGGGAATTATCAAAAGAAGAAATTCAAAAGCGCCTGGAGGAAGATTACGACATGAACATTTCGGTTAACGGCCATGAATTAAGTGCTATTGTAAAAACAAAGCACAATTTTGAGAATTGGAGAAACCAAATGAGCATCTCCTTTAGAATATATGTTCCCCAGCAAGTAACAACGGATTTGAGGACAAGCGGCGGCGGCATAAGCCTTGATAACCTAAAGGGAAATGAAACTTTTACAACCAGTGGCGGCGGTTTGAATATCGACAAACTAAGCGGTATGATTCACGGGAGAACATCAGGCGGCGGCATTAACGTTTCCAATTCAAGCCAGGATATTGATCTTGTAACCAGTGGCGGCGGTATTGAAGCGAAGAATTGTGATGGTAATATCAGGCTGAGAACTTCGGGGGGCGGGCTTGTGCTTGATGACCTGAAAGGAACTATTACTGCCCACACCAGCGGCGGCGGCATTGAAGGCGATAATGTTGAAGGTGAATTAACTACAAGCACCAGCGGCGGCGGCATTGATTTGAAGCGAATGAATTGCAGCTTGGATGCTTCCACCAGCGGCGGCAATTTAAACGCTGAAGTTACACAGGTTGGTAAATACCTCAGATTGCGGGCAAGCGCAGGTAATATTGAGCTTGATTTGCCGGCAAAACAAGGCCTTGACCTTGATTTAAGAGGTGAAAGCATCAGTCAGCACCCATTGAAAATAAACAGTTCAAACGACGAATGGGGTAAGCATCATATAAGTGGAAGTGTAAACGGCGGCGGCATACCGGTAAGTGCTGATGCATCAAGCGGCGACGTAAATGTGAGGTTTAATTAAGCATACGAGTAAAAACGTGATCATGCTTAAAAAGGCAAACAACAAGGCTGGCCTGCCCTTGTTGTTTGCCTTTATTTTATTATGACCAGGCATAGAATGAGCATACTATGCTCATTGCGTCAAATCCCCATTCAATACCGTTTTCCTTTTGCCGAAATCTTCGCTGTATTCAACGGTAGCAATTAATTTGCTGCCGTCAAACTTACAGGTGATCGTTTCGCTATGCACACTTTCAATATAACGCAGCTTTAATTTCAATGTTTGGCCGTCCAGCCAGCCATAACTTCCGGCAACTTTATAGGGACTTAGCATGCTGAAATTTTCATTGGCGCTTGTCAATAAACCCGGTCCGGGCATGGCAGTTTGGCCAATAAGCCACTTGCCGGTTTCAAAGTTGAGCGTATAAGTTGCCGAGTCCTTTTTCAGCGTAACATGGCAGGTACCGTTACTGATGTTTAACGAAACAGACTTTATTTTCAAGCCATTAGGTTGAAAGGAAAATGTTTGGCCTTTAAGGCTGGTAACCTCCTTGCCAGTATTTGATAAAGGCGGCAGGTTCAACGCAGCCAAATGTTGCTCCAGGGCAGTTTCGGCTGCATTATTCGCAGGCAACGACTGCGGCCGCATGGCAGGCAATAAATATTTCCATACCAGGTTAAGCTCGCCCTGCATATCCGGGGATTCGGAATTAATGGCAATTACAGCGTCCTGGTCGGGGAACACAATAATATACTGTCCATAGGCGCCATCGGCCCTGAAAGCATTGTGCCTGCAGCGCCAAAACTGGTAACAATAGCCCTGCATCCAATCGCTCGAATCCTTCTTGCTTTGCGCGACGCCGGGCGCCTGGTCAATTTTAAAGGTTGTCGCTTCCTCAACCCATGCTTTAGGCAATAGCTGTTTGCCGTTCCACATACCTTTTTGCAGGTAAAGCTGCCCTAATTTGGCAATATCGTCGGTTTTTAAACGCAGGCCCCAGCCACCGGTATTAATACCTTCTGCACTTTCTTCCCAATCCATACCTTTAATCCCCAATGGGTCAAACAGCCTTGGCTTTAAGTAATCAATTTCCTTTTGGCCGGTTACTTTTTGAACTATGGCCGATAACATGTAGGTAGCCATGGTGTTGTATAAAAACGTTGTCCCTGGTTTATTGGCGATTGGCAGCGCCAAAAAAGCCTTAACCCAGCTGCCGGGCTTAAACGGGATTGAAGAAGTAGGGTCGGGTGTTTGTCCCACGCTCATGGTTAAAAGGTCCTTCACGGTAAGCTGCGTTAGGTAAGGGCTTATGCTATCGGGCAGGCTATTCGGGAAAAATGATATTACTTTGTCATTTACCGTCAGCCGTTTTTCGGTTACGGCAAAGCCTATCGCCGTAGAAGTAAAGCTTTTACTGGTGCTGTACAAAGTATGCTTTAGTGTTGGTTTATAAGGATCCCACCAGCCCTGTGCAATTGCTTTACCATGGCGCAGGAAGATGAAGCCATGAAATTCGTGGATACTGCGGCTTTCGGCGGTCAAAAAGCTGTCGATCCCGGCGGATGATACCCCTTCTGTTTCGGGTATGCTGATGGGAAATGCGGTGGATTTTTGCCCGTAAACTTTTACCGCAAAAAACAGGTAAAGCAGGCATAGCGTAAGTAAACGTTTTTTATGGGTCATAATAGCAGGTTTGAATTTAAGGAAGCGGCGGTTAAATAATATCCTAAATTATGATATTACTGCGGGATTGCAAATAGGGGCATTCAATTCGTCACCTCTTAACTTGTGCTAAAATTATACTCCTATTTAACTTATCGGTACTTGTTGGAAACAACTCCAACAAGGGCGGTAGACGTGTTCATTTGATGCATTTAACTTCCGGCAAATGGTAAGCTGCTGATTATCAAGCGTTCATTTCGCGTTTGTTTTAAAATCGTAATCGACTGATTAATAGCCACATACCAATTACATAAATGACATAAATTGTAAGTTGCTGATTATCAGGCGCGCATTTAGCTTTTATTTCAGATTTTTAATTATCTGATTAACAGCAATATAGCAATTTTGTAAATTTCGCAAAAAATTGAATAGTTGATTATCAGTAGTTAACAAAACAAAAAAACGCAGTGTTGTGGTGAAATGAACATGAACACATTTTCACCCTTGTTGGTTAAACTAAATCATCCCGAAATCCCCATTCCGACTTCTGCACTAAAAATCCGAAATCCAACATCCGAATTCCGAAATCCAACATCACACATTAAACAACCCGTTTCTTTCCTGTTCCTGGTAATTTTGCACGGTTTCAATCGCGTTGTCAATTACGTCGCTAAGGGCAACTATAAAAGTTCCGGGCTTTGCAAGGCTCATGGAATGTTTAATGGCATCGACCTCGTTAGGGATGATCTCATATTTTTTATCCAGCGCAACTGAGTCAATGCCTTCTATCAATAAACTCAAAATATTTTCGGCAGTACGGCCGCGAAGGAATTTTTCCTGCCGCAAAATAATGTAATCGAACATTTCTGCGGCTAATTTGCCAAGCTCGCGGATATCTTCATCGCGTCGGTCGCCGGTGCCGGCAATGATGCCGATCTTTAAGGAAGAGTCGATATGGCTTAAAAACTCTTTTATACCATTAAAGCCTGCCGGGTTATGCGCGAAATCTATCATAAAACGGAAATCTTTAAAATTAAAGATGTTCATTCTGCCCGGAGTTTGTGCCGCCGATGGTATGAAGGTTTCGAGCGAAATTTTTATATCCTCCGTTTTAAAATCGCATAAAAATGTGGCAAGAGTTGCAGCAAGCACATTCTCGATCATAAACGGAACCGTTCCGCCAAAAGTAACGGGGATCAGGGTTGTTCTTTGTACCCGTATTTTCCAGTCGCCCTTTTGTATGGTGATGTAGCCGTTCTCATAAATACAGGCTATGCCTCCTCTTTTACAATGCGATTTGATAATGGGGTTATTTTCGTTGCGACTAAAATAGGCTACCCTGCAGGCTGCTGCTTTGCCCATCTGTACGCAATATTCATTATCGGCATTTAAAACGGCCCAGCCATCTTTTTTTATGGAATCAACAACAACATTTTTTACTCTTTTAAGGTCATCAAGGGTGTGGATATCAGCTAAACCTAAATGGTCCTCCTGTATATTTGTCACAATGCCAATATCGCAAAAACCAAAACCCAAACCAGCCCTTAAAATACCGCCGCGGGCGGTTTCCAGTACGGCAAAATCAACAGTGGGGTCTTTTAAAATAAATTCCGAGCTCACCGGGCCGGTGGTATCGCCCTTTAACAACATCGTATTTTGCACGTAAATACCGTCAGACGTGGTAAAACCTACCCGGTAGCCATTATTTTTTACAATATGCGCGATTAAACGCGTGGTGGTTGTTTTACCATTGGTCCCGGTAACCGCGATGATTGGTATCCTTGCCGATTTGCCCGGAGGATAAAGCATATCTATCACATGCCCGGCAACATTACGCGGCAGGCCTTCGCCGGGGGCTATGTGCATCCTGAAACCGGGCGCGGCATTTACCTCAAGTACTACACCGCCGTTTTCGGTAAGGGGCTCGGTAAGGTTTTCGGCCATAATATCAATACCGCAAATATCCAGGCCGATGATCTTTGAGATGCGCTCGCAAATAAATATATTTTGCGGGTGTACATGGTCGGTAACATCAATAGATGTCCCGCCAGTACTGAGGTTGGCTGTTGATTTTACAAATACTTTTTCGCCTTTTGCCGGAACGGTTTCTAAAGTGTACCCCTTTTTTTCCAGCAGGTCGAGCGTATCACGGTCAACGGTAATAAGGGTTAGTACATTTTCATGCCCATATCCACGCCGGGGATCTTCATTTTCTGTATCTATCAGTTCTCTAATGGTTGATAGGCCGTTGCCCTTAACATGGGCTGGGTCGCGAAGCGCCGCGGTCACCATTTTATTATCGTAACCTGTTACAAAGCGCTCAACTATTACTCTGCGCGATATTCTTGCCGCATGCTCATAAGCAGCGATAGCTTCCTCACGGGTTCTTATATTGATGGAAATTCCGCGGCCATGGTTGCCATCCAACGGCTTAAACACGAGCGGGAAACCTACCCGCCGGATGGATTCATCCACACCTTCTAATGATGAAATAGTGATGCCCTTGGCAACGGGGATGGCCTGTTCTTGCAATAAACGCTTGGTTTCGTCTTTATTACTGGCAATATCAACAGCTATACTGCTGGTTTTTTCGGTCATGGTAGCACGGAAGCGCACCTGGTTTTT
>Ga0207002_1018_pt2 | contig 33667 bp, 33 predicted proteins | sample Alteio_BWMinCont_88_FD_153473 | JGI IMG/M metagenome (GOLD analysis project Ga0207002, IMG submission 153473) | Enriched cells from forest soil in Barre Woods Harvard Forest LTER site, Petersham, Massachusetts, United States -... | ecosystem: Environmental > Terrestrial > Soil > Temperate forest >...
ATCGCTAAGAATGCTATAGTTGCTATAGCATTAAAGGACAGCGGGAAAACTACCGGCGCTAAAAAAATCGCCAAGAATATTGAACCAAATAAGAAAATTAAAACAAATGCGAAAATTGATTCAAATAAGGTTATTGGGCTTAATAAAGAGACTGATCCAAATAAGAAGATTGAGGCAAAAAAAAATCCTGAAAATACGTCTCCGCATTTTTCAGCAGGTACTTTAACGCTGGCGGAATTGCAAAAAACCGGCGGTGACAATTTAAATGATGTAAAAGGTTTTTTGACATCGAAACAATTCCGGTTGGATAATGGGTCCAACGATCGTACGAGCAAATACAGTTTTAATAAAGGCAACGTTACCGCCTCAGTGACAAAGTATGTTAAAGAAAATCAAACCACCTTCGCAACTTCATCCACCGATAATTATGAAGCGATTAAAGCGTCATTAGATAAATACGGCTATAAACAACATAAATTGGCGAAGGATGTAGAAGGGGTGACTAAATATGCCAATTCAAGCTATTCACTGTCTATCGTTTTATTTAAACTTAATAATAAACACCAGTATCTTTTTGTAATTAAAAAACTTTAGTTCAGCTTATTGAACGTTTTCTAAAATATTTTTGTGTACCCCAATGTACCGGGAAAAGAATGAAGAGGTAATACTGTGCCCAGCGTAATTGATAAAGGGCTAAAGGGATTGCCAGTAAAAAAATGAAAATAGCAGTAAATTGCCTAAAAAATAGGTATTTAACAATTGCCATGGGGAGCTCCTTACTAATGAGCCGGTAATTATGGGAAGCATACCATAGCATAAGCATAGATAAACTTCCTACCAGGATCATGCTGGCGATGTAAAACACGAAGCTGAATGTTTCATGAGGATAAGCCCCAAAAAGGGCCGTAGGGAATGGAATAAACGCAATAACCAACAGGTAACAAATGTTCATCCATAAAAAGGGGGTGTTCAAGCGTGTTACCAGGTTTAGCATGCGGTGATGGAAGGTCCAGTATACAGCGATCAGGAGAAAACTTAATACATAGGTAGTAAAGTGCGGCAGCATGGCTGTTATAAGTCCGGGTAAAAGCAAATGCACATTGGCTGCAGGGATTTGCGGCACTTTAAGATTAAATACCAATAAAGTAACAGCAATGGCAAATACACCATCGCTGAATGATATTAAGCGGGCCGTGCTAATCGTATCATCCGCAAATTTGTTACTCATGTTATTAATTTTTTATTCCCGTTAGCCAGCATTTATGATCGCAGAACCCCATGCAAAATAATAAATATATTGCACTGTTAAGCGGATTACAAATTTCAATTAATCTTTCTGTCACAAATTCCCCTCCAATTTGTCGTTATTCCACATCTTTTGTTTTGAATAATCCGGGTATGTTTGTATAATCAAATAAAATATCAGCGTACATTAAAAATTAATAAAATGGAAACAGGCATAAAATTTAAAACTGTAGATGAGTATTTTTCTTCGTTACCTGCAAATACAAAAAGTATTTTAAATGAGGTGAGGAAAACAATTAAACAGGCTGCACCACCACAGGCGCAGGAAGTGATCAGCTATAGTATGCCGGCAATCAAACTTAACGGCGTGCTGGTTTACTATGCTGCTCACAAAGAGTATATCGGTTTTTATCCAACAGCATCACCAATCGAGGCCTTTAAAAATGAGTTTGCGCCCTATAAATGGTCGAAAGGTGCAATTCAATTTCCAATAGACAAGCCAATGCCGCTTGATTTGATCAGCAAAATTGTAAAATTCCGGGTAATGCAAGATCTGGAAAAAGCAAAGATGAAAAAGCAGTGATTGTTATTATACGGGGTACTGCTAACTTTGACAAAAAAAAGAACGATGAAAGCATTTCTTGGAATGGGGCTTTTAGGCTCAAATTTTGTTAGGGCAATGATCAAAAAAGGTGAACAGGTTCAAGTCTGGAACCGGACTGCATCTAAAGCTAAGGCGCTGGAAATATATGGTGCAAAGGCGTTTGATGATGTTTCGGAAGCCGTTAAGGGGGCGGATACCATTCATCTTACACTAAAGGATGATGATACGGTGAATGAGGTACTGGCGATGGCAAGTACTGGTTTTGCGGCGGGTGCGGTAATTGTCGACCATACTACCACCTCGGCAAAAGGGGCTATAGAAAGGACTGCCGCCTGGAAAAGCCGGGGTTACACTTACCTCCATGCCCCCGTATTCATGGGACCGCAGAACGCGCTCGAAAGCACTGGCACTATGCTTGTATCCGGCGACCAGGCCGTTATCAGCAATGTAGGGCCTGAATTGTCAAAAATGACAGGAAAGCTTATCAATTTTGGCCCGGAGGAAGGCAAGGCCGCCGGAATTAAACTAATCGGCAACCTTTTCCTCCTTTCACTTACGGCCGGTCTTTCGGATACGCTTTCCCTGGCAAAGGCTCAGGGTATTTCTGCCTCGGATGTGGCGGCATTGTTTGATTCATGGAACCCGGGAGCAATGGTACCTGCCAGACTTAGAAGGATAACCGAAGGTAATTTTACGCAGCCATCGTGGGAATTAAATATGGCGCGGAAAGATGCCCGCCTGATGATAGAGGCAGCAAAGCAAGGAGGAACCAAACTATCTATAATTCCGGCAATCGCATCAGAAATGGATCACTGGATAGAGAAAGGGCATGGCAATGATGATTGGAGTGTGATTGCTAAAGACAGTATCCCGTAAGGCAAAATGTACAGTATCATTATGATTTTTATTCCTGTATGCCACCCCTTATATCCGCGAAACTAATTACATAAATATATCATTTCTCTGATGGATAAAACCCCGGGGAGATTATGAAGACCCCAGTCCTGTATATCCTCCAGAATATGCAATAACGACACGCCTTTTTCAGATAGCAAATATTCAACATGCTGCTTTTTGGGATCGAATTGCTTTCTTACAATAAGACCGTCACTTTCCATTTCTTTTAAATGACCAGAAAGCATTTTCCTGCTGATGTTGGGCACCATTCTGTAAAGTTCGTTGTACCTCATGGGTTGTTCTCCAAGGTAACATAGTATACAGGGTTTCCATTTGGCCGCAAAAATTCTTAGAGTTGTAATAACTGAGCATTTGTGATCAGTCAGATTGACGCTGCGTTTCTTCATAGGTAACCTTTTGGTAACTTCTTGTTTCATAACATAATACCGTTTAACTTTAACAAGTAATGTATTTCAGAACCTTCACCATGATCCGGATAGAACGATAAAAATGAAAATAACCTTTGAATGCAGATATGACTTATTAAATCATAAAAATAATTAAAAAACAACAACACATCAAAATGGAAACCCCACTCACTCCATTAGAATTTGCAAGACGCTCAAAAAAACTTTATCCTGAACGAACCGCCGTGATTGATGGCAGCATCCGGCTTACTTACAATCAATTTTTCGAACGATGCGACCGATGGTCATCAGGCTTGCAAGATCTGGGAATACGACCTGCCGACAGGGTTGCGTACATCGCTACAAATACACACGCCGAACTGGAGTCATTTTACAGTGTTCCGCAAATAGGTGCAATAGTTGTTCCGATTAACTACCGCTTGTCAGCGTCTGAATTTCTGTATATTATCAATCATAGCGGCGCCCGCATCGTTTGTGTTCACGCGGACTATCTCGAAACCGTGGATAGCATCCGGGATAAATTGCCGGGGGTTGAATATTTTATTTCGCTGGAAGGCCATAAAGAAGGGTGGCTGGAGTATGAAGCTATTATCGAAACTTCGTCGCCCTGTTTTACCCCTTACATTGTTAACGAATTGGACATCATTTCCATTAATTACACCAGCGGCACTACCGCGAAGCCAAAAGGTGTAATGATTTCACATCGCAACGCCTACCTAAATACTATAGGTACGCTGATTCATTGTCATTTATCGGTAAATGACCGGTATCTATGGACTTTGCCCATGTTTCATGCGAATGGATGGACCTTCGTATGGACAATTACTGCATGTGGTGGCACGCACATTTGTTTGCGCAAGGTAACAACGGAAAATATTTTTGAATTGATTGTAGCTGAAAAAGTCACTATTTTTTGTGCCGCGCCTACAATTCTTATTGGGTTGGCAAATGCGGACAAGTCCCTAAAAAAACGTGCCTTCGGAAGTATTCAATTACTTACAGCAGGCGCTCCGCCTGCAGCAGCCACACTTGAGCGATTGGAACACGATCTCGGCTGGAAACTGCTGCATGTTTATGGTATGACAGAAACCGCTCCATTTATTTCGATTTGTGAGCCCCGGCCCGAGCATGATTTACTAACGGAACAGGAATTGGCAAATGTTAAAGCACGACAAGGTGTGGAGTTGATTACTTCAGGGGAACTCAAAGTGGTTGATGAGGAGGATCAGGAAGTGCCCTGGGATGGTAAAACGATTGGAGAAATAATTGCAAGAGGCAATGTTGTGATGAAAGGATACTACAATGATTTGGAGGCAACGCAAAAAGCAATTCGAAATGGTTGGATGCATACGGGTGACGCTGCTGTAGTTCACCATGATGGATATGTGGAAATTAGGGACAGAATAAAAGATATCATAATTAGCGGCGGAGAAAATATTTCGTCTGTTGAGGTTGAATGTGTCCTTTTACGTCATCCGGCTGTCATGGAATCAGCGGTGGTTGGTATGCCACATAAAAAATGGGGTGAATCTCCTCATGCATTTATTGTTCTTCGTGATAACGAATTTGCAACAGAAGATGAAATTAAAGAATTTGTTGGTCAGCATCTGGCATCATTTAAAAAACCAAAATGGGTGTCATTTGTAAAGGAGCTTCCAAAAACTGCAACTGGCAAAATCCAAAAGTATTTATTGAGGGGCAATAAATACGCTATTGTAAAACAATAAGCAGAGACAGGACAACTATAAGGAGGCCTGTAGTTGACAAATCACTTAATCGTCAAAACAAATTAACCTTGCCGGAAAAATTATAATTAATTTTGCCCTGGCTGACCCGAAACAAAAGCCAATTGAGATATTTCTTTCATATAGCCTATCATGGCACAAGGTACAGCGGCTGGCAAAAACATCCGGGGATATTGAATGTGCAGAAGATTTTGGAAACTGCAATAGGCAAATTGCTCAAGAAAACCATTGCTATTGTTGGTTGCGGACGGACGGACGCCAGGGTACATGCCAGTCAGTTCTTTTTCCATGTGGATATTGAGGAGAATTGGGGTTTTGACCTTTGTTTCAGGCTGAACAAAATATTGCCTTACGATATTGCCATTTTTGATATTATACCTATGCAGGGCCAGCCTCATGCACGCTTCGATGCAATCCAAAGAACTTATGATTATTTTATCCATACCTATAAGGATCCATTTTTAAGTAGCTTCAGTTCGTTTTACCTTGAGCCGGACCTTGATCTTGATAAAATGAAAGCTGCTGCCATCCTTTTGCCGCTGTACAACGATTACAGGGGCTTCTGCAAGTGCCCCGATAGGATAGATCATACCCTCTGTTATGTTTCATCAGCTGTATTATTTGCAGATAGTAACGGAGATAAATTAAGGTTCCGGATATCTGCCAACCGTTTTTTAAGTAAAATGATCAGGATCATTGTGGGAAGGTTACTTGAAATCGGCCGGCGAGAAATGAGTGTCGACGAGTTTGAGCATTACCTAATTAATAAAGAAACCCCGAAAATTATTATCCCCGCCCATCCCCAGGGGCTTTACCTTTCAAAAGTTATCTACCCTTACCTTGATATTCCGCCCCGGACAACATTTACTTCCGCCCTTCAAAACAGTATGGATATTAACTGGCGGGAAGTATAGAACAATTTGGAATGAATTGCACCCGATAACTAAACTACACCGCAAAAAGGGTAATTTTGCGCTCCCTTTGGGATCTTAAAACAAACGGATGGCGTGGTCAGAAAAATTAAAGCTCAATAAACAATTAATACAGTCGGTAACGGAAGCAGGGTATTTAGCCCCTAAAGAAATTCAGTTGAAAACCTTGTCGCGCATAACCGGCGGACAGGATGTTATAGCTATCGGGCCTGATGGGTGTGGCAAAACAACCACCTATGTTTTAGCTGTGTTAAACCGTTTAAAGCACAATTCAGAGGGTGTTCCCCATGCATTAATACTTGTTCCCGATAAAGAAAAAGTGCTTGCGGTTATCAGCCAATTTGAATTACTGAATAAAAACAAATCGGCATTGATTGTTGGTTTATATGTTGCCCCGGGAATTGAAAGTCAGATGAATACTTTAGCTGACGGCGCAGATATTGTTGTGGCAACTCCAGACAGGGCGCGGGCCATTTATTTAAAACTTGGCCTTAACCTTAATAAGATCGGTCTTTTTATTGTTGATGACGCGGAACAAATTGTTAAACTGGGCCTGCAATTGCCTGTTTGCGAACTGGCCAACAGCATCACCAAATGCCAGCATTTGGTTTTTACTTCGGTGATACATGACAGGCTGAACAAAATGATCAGCCCGTTTATGAAACTTCCGGCGGTTGTTGAGGTTGAGGAAATTGGAGAAACTAAGGTTGAGACATATCCGCAGGTACTATATCATGTGCCTAATTTTGGCACAAAGTTGAACCTGCTGAATTTGTTTATGCAGGATCAAGAATTGTTTACCAAAGCATTAGTTTTTGTAAATACCTGTCAAACTGCTGAAAAAGTTTACAGAAACCTTCAAAGTCGGCCAAAGGATGCTGTGGCGCTTCTGAACCCTGCACTTACCGCGTATGAAAGATTTGCTGCTGTTAATGATTTCAAAGAGTCAGATAAAGTAAGAATATTGGTTGCGTCCAACGAACGCTGCGGAACGATTGACGTCGATAACATTCCTTTCCTGATACATTTCGAACTGCCTGCTGATAAAGAAACTTTTATTGAACACGTAGTGAATAATAACACCGGAAGCGAAGATGAAACGCTGGCCATAACTTTTACTACCGACCTGGAATTGACTATGGTTAGAAAAATAGAACAGGCAACCGGTCAAAAAATACCTTTAGCCCAACTACCTGGTGATTTGATCATAGAAAAAGAAAAGAAAAACATCGGGGCCGAAGAAAAACAATCCGCAAATAGAAAAACAGCTGAACCTTTAGCCGGTGAAGCTTTCCAGCAAAAAAAACCTGAAAATGCAAAAACTTATAATTACAGCTCGGGCCAAAAAGCTAAAATGAATAATAAAAGGAAACATTAGGAGAAAGTGATTAGAGGCCAGAGATTAGAGATTAGTGTGCAAAAAATCTAAATATTTATCAAATAAGGTGTTGAAATGTACAGCTCTTCCACTTTCTTTCTTGCCCAGGGTGTTTTACGAAGGAATTTTAGGCTTGATTTTATACTTGGGTCACTAATAAAACAATTAATGCGGATACGCTCGCCTAATTCTTGCCAGCCATAATGGTCGACAAGAGCATTCAGTATCATTTCTAAGGTTTTACCATGAAGCGGGTTATTGACCTGTTGCATACCACAAAAATAATATATTAAGTAGAGACGCCCCGATAAATAGAGGCGTCTCTACGATATCATTTAAGAAAAACATTGTTTTAAACCTTTTCCAGGTATTCTTTCAGCGATCTGCCAATAATATCTGTCCATCCCATTTCAAAGTTTGTCCTTGCAAAATCAGGATTTGGCGGGAAGGTCTCTAACCCTGCATGGGTTAATTTTAAACGGGTTTTATCGCCTTCGGCGAATAGCTCGAAAGTGACGAATGATTCTCCCGGATACCCATCGTATGTCCAAATGTGAGTGAGTTTTTTCCCTGCTATAACTTCGGTGATTTTACAAAGGTGCAGGAACGTATGCTCCGGTGTTCCGCCGGAAAATTGAAATTCAAAGCCTACTTCGGGTTTAAATTCTTTGAGATCAAAATACCATTGTTTCATCTTTTCTTTTTCAGTAATTGCCTGCCATACTTTATCAGCAGGCGCATTGTAGGTTCTTTCAATTACAAAAGGTGCTGTTTCCATAATTTATCGGTTTATAGCTGTTAAAACTTTATTCTTCGGTATCATGAATTTTGTTTATTTTTTTTGATATTTTATTGTTTTCAGCATTTTCTTTATCCAAAAAATCGCCAAGCGCATCCAGTTTATTGTTCCAGAATGACCTGTATTGTTCTACCCAATCGGATACTTCGTTTAGTTTTTTAAAATTGGCTTCACAATAACGGTCCCTGCCATGCTGCCTGATGGTCAGAAGGCCGCATTGGGTAAGGATTTTGATATGTTTTGATATGGCGGGACGGCTGATGTCAAAATTATCTGCTACAGCATTAAGGTTTAAAGACCGATGGGCTATTAAACCTATAATTTCTCTCCTCGTAGGGTCAGCAATTGCCTGGAAAACATCTCTTCGCATAATAGATATATACATGAAACCATTCGGTTACAAATATATGTGAAACCATTCAGTTACGCAAATTTATTTTGAGTAAAGCTGTAGAGTTACAAAGGTTGTAGTTGTTGTAAAGGTTGTAAGAGCACTAAAAGTTGTAACAGAAAATTATGAAAAGCCTAACCGATTGATTTAATGACCTAATGACCCAATGACCTAATGACGCAATGACTTAATGACCAACTATTTCTCAGACGGATTCTTTTTCTTAGCCAAAAGCTTTTCCGCTATTTTAGCCAATCGTTCCGTCCTCGTTTTTTCCTGTTTGGCTGAGAGTATCCAAACTACGTATTCCTTTTTATTGGTAAAAGATAAAGCCTGGTAAAATGCCAGCGCATTTGGTGATCGCCCCAAAACCTGTTTCATATCCGGGGGCAATGTAATTTGCCTGTTATCCAGATCAATAAAAGCGGAATGTTCATTTTTTTTGATCTCCTCGTTGCAGAATTCTGAAACTTTTGTTTGCTCTTTGAGCCTTACACGTATAGCTGTCCATGTTTCATTAATGGCTGCTGTGGCCACCGGCCTTAAGTTATACTTAGTAAGCTCATCCCAGCTTCCCATCATCTCCAGATCTGATTCAATACCTGAACTTTTTTTGGGATAAGTGATCCAAAAAATAGTGTCTGGCTTTAACAACGGTGAAATGGTCTTCAGGCTCGCAATAAGATCAGTACTGTTTATTACAAATAACTGTATGCCATCAAAAGTTCCTTCGGGGTTAAAATCAGCTCTTGCACCTTCCGGCAATGGTTCCAATACTGCAAGGTAATTTTCAGGAGCCCAATGAAACAACCAGTTTTTGCCTGGTTTAATTAGCAATTTTTTAGCAACAGGGCTCAATTGGTTCATAGTTGTTAGTTCATGGCTCATAGTTCATAGTTCATGGTTCATAGTTCATAGTAAAACGTCGCTTTTTGTGATCTATCAGGAGCTTGCCTGTCAAAAATAACAGTTTACATTCAACAAAAAAAAATAAATTGCACCCTTCCTGCGTCAGCCATCAATGCAGCTACTATGAACTACCAACCATGAACTATGAACTATCAAGATATCGATAAACGTAAAAAAGCATTTATATTTGAATTGGATGATGTGCTTTATCCCGAAAAGGACTATTTATTCCAGGTTTATTACATTTTTGCAAACCTGCTGGAATATACGGAATTTATCGATGCCAAAGAAACAACCAATTTGATGATAAATACGTATACCACAGAAGGAAAGGATGCTGTTTTTGATCGTTTAAAAGAAACTTTAAAAATTGATGAAAAGTTTCGCACTAATTTAAATGATCTTTTGATCACAGTTAAACTTCCGTTAAAATTATTAGTCTATAAAAATATCTTAAATTTGCTCCAGGAAATTGTTATCGACAGGAAAAAAGTGTTTATCGTAACCAATGGCAACCCCGCACAACAATTGAATAAAATTAAACAAACCGAGTGGCATGGCCTGGAACCATATTTAACGGCCTACTTTGCCGAAGAAACTTTTGCGAAACCCGAACCGGATGTTATCAATTTATTAATTAAAGACCATGAGTTGCAAAGGAGAGAAATATTAATGATTGAAAACTCTGAAAATGACAGGCTTTGCGCGGAAGTTTGCGGAATTGACTATATTAGTGTGCAGGAATTTTTATAAATCAATATAATAACATACTGACTTTATTTGCGTTTAAAAAAAGACTATTCAGGAAACAACCAATATTCATTGATATGAAAAAAATATTTTACTTAATTATCGTGGTATGCGTCGGTTTAATATCATCTTGTAAAAAAGATAATAAGCCTACCACCAACCCCGTTCTGACCGGCCCGTCAAAAACAGGTACAACGCTCCAACTGATACAGGATTCGGTTTACCTTTATGCCAAAGAAGATTATTTATGGTTTGATCAGTTACCTACTTACGCTGCATTTCAACCGCGTTCATTTACCAATCCTGATGACAAAACAGCTTTAACAAATGAACTTAATGCCCTTTCACAGTATGCAATCAATCCGGCGACAAGTCAGCCGTATGAGTACTACGCCGGTGCGCCCGGACAAGCCAAATATTCGTTTATTGACGATGGTACTGAAACATCAGCATTAAACGGGGTAAAGGGTGATTTCGGCCTTGATGTGAATTATAACCAGGTAAATGACCTCCGTATTGAGTATGTGTACCCGGGTTCACCGGCCGGCCTTGCAGGTTTAACGCGGGGGTGCCAGATCACCAGCATAAACGGCAGTACTAATATATCTTATGATGGTACTGTTAATGGTGTGAAATATGGATCGGGAACCGGCACAAATTTGAATTATGTAAGTAATGCTATTTATGACAGCGGCACTATTACGATGATTGTGCAAACGCTTAGCGGAAGCACAATAACCGTAAACCTGGCTACGGCGAGTTATAACGTAAACCCAGTATTAAAAGATACAGTAATTACAACAGCAAACGCGCATAAAGTTGGGTATATTGTTTTTAACAGTTTTGTATCCGATGCCGTTGCAGATCCTGTACTAAATGCAGCTTTTGCTAATTTCACCACACAAGGTATAACCGACTTAGTGGTTGACCTGCGTTATAACGGCGGGGGTTATGTTTCAACTGCAGAATATATTGATAACTTAATTGTTCCGGCTGCAAAAAGCGGTTCGTTAATGTACAATACCTACTATAACAGTAATCTGGTTAGCGGAAACGATCCTTTACTGATCAGCCAGTACGGACAGAATAATTTTACTGTAGCGGGCAACGTAGTGAATTTTGCAAAACAAGGGACTTTAAGTGTTCCCCGTGTATTCTTCATTATAACCGGCCAAACTGCATCGGCAAGTGAGTTAACGATAAATAACTTACGCCCCGAATTGGATGTTGAATTTGTTGGCCAAACAAGTTATGGAAAACCGGTTGGCTTTTTTGGCATTAATATTAATAAATATATTATGTACACGCCCGAATTTTCTGTACAAAACTCTGCAGGCCAGGGTGGATATTACGCAGGATTTACACCGGGAACAACCGGCTATCCTGGTGTTGACGATTTTGATGACCTAACAAAGAATTTTGGCGACCCGACAGAAGGTTTACTTGCCGATATTTTAACTTATGTAAATACCGGTACTTATTCAGTACCAAAACAGGTTGTACAAAGCCTGAACCCAGGCGTTAGGGCTTTATCACTTCAGGGAGCATATTCAAAAAGCATAGGTATGAATAAACATAAATTCATAGGAATGGTGCTAAATAAAAGGTTAAAACCTAGAAAGAAATAAGAATTTAGGTGAAAAGTAAAAGGCGAAAGGTAAAGGCAATAAGCTTTATCTTTCGCCTTTTTTTTTTTACTATGAACCATGAACTTTAATCAACCAACTCCCTGAGGTCAACCGGGACAACTCTTGATATGCCTTGCTCAACCATCGTTACGCCGTATATAATATCGGTACTGGCGATGGTTCTTTTATTATGGGATATGATGATGAATTGCGATTCCTTTGAAAATTCGCGGATGATATTATTAAATTTATCAATATTGGTATCATCAAGCGGGGCATCCACCTCATCAAAAATACAAAACGGGGCGGGTTTTAACAGGTAAAGTGAAAAAAGGATCGCTGTCGCTGTGAGGGTTTTTTCGCCACCGGATAGCTGGTTGATAGACAGGGGCCGTTTACCTTTTGGCTTCGCTATGATATCAATTTCTGATTCCAGTGGATTTTGCGGATCACTAAGTATCAGGTCGCACGAATCTTCCTCGTTAAATAACGAGCGAAAAACTTTTATAAAATTTTCTCTGACCGAGGTAAATGACGTTATAAATTTCTCCCTTGCGGTGTCATCAATTTCCTGGATCGTAGTTAATAAGGAGGCCTTTGCTTCACTCAAATCCTTTTTCTGTGCTTGTATAAAGTTATAGCGCTCATTCATTTCGTTATAAGCCTCAACAGCCAGCGGATTAATGGCGCCAAATTCATCAAGTTGTTTTTTTAGTTTCTCTGTCTTTTCGCGTATTTCATGTTCACTTTCGCCGGTTGATATTTGGGCTTCAGGTAATTCGTGGATATCTACATTAAACTCAACTGACAACCGTTCTTTTAAAGCAGTCAACTCAAGTTTAAGGTTATTACTCTCATCTTTTAGTTCATTCTCAATTATTTCGGCATTGTCCTTTTTGCGCCTTAAAGCGGTAATTTCATTTTCAGTTCCGGTTATTTTTCCGCGCCACTCATAATATTCCTGTTCGGCCTGCTGGGTAGCTTTTTCAAGTTCATCCTTTTGCCCGTACATTGCCAGCAGGTCATCATCTGAATTATCTGCCTGTTGCAAATTTTCCTGTATGGCAATTTTTACTTTTTCAAGCTCGGCATTATTTTGCATTATCCGGCTATCCAGGCTCTCCTGTTGTGTTTGCCGGTATTCCAGGTCCTTTATCAGGCCTGATACTTTATTTTGTTGCTGATGAAATCGGATATTTTCCTGGTTGTAAGCGTTTGATTGTATGGTCACATATTCATTAAGCTCATTAAATGCCGCCTGTTTATCAGCCAATAAATTGTTTTGTATTTGTTTTTGTGTCCTTAACTCTTCAAGCCGGGGTTGTAGGGTGAGCATTTCATGTTTAATGCTGCTAATTTTACTCACAATATCGGCTTTCCTGTTAAGGCTGTTTTCAATAAATGCCTGGTACTGCTCCTGGCGTGTTTTAACGGTTATTAATTCTGTATTTAGCAGGTTCAGGTCTTGTTGCTTTTGCTTTATTTCCGCAGCTTTTCCCGATGACTTTAAGGCCGACAGTTTATTCTGCAAATTTTCAAACCAGTTTTTAAGGTCTGCAACCTCTATGTCGATCAGTTTAATTACTTTTAAAAGATTGTCGAGGTTTCTTGCCCTGCCAATCCTCTTGCCTTCAAATAAACCAACCGACCCACCGGCCATCGCATATTTTGACTTATTAAACTTACCGCTCTTACCAATTAAAACCACTCCGGCAGGCAGATCGGCACTATTAAGCGCATGCTCATTGCTGTCATCAACCAAATAAACATTTTTCAACAGATAATCGCATAATGGCTGGTAATGTTTTTCTACTTCAACTACGATTAAAGCGGGGATGGCGCCTGGCAAAGAGTAGGTTAAAGCACCAGTCTTAGCTTCATCTGCGGCCGCATAACTATTTAAAACAAAAAACTGTGCCCTCCCCTGCGCCGAGCTGCTTAATAAATTAATTGCCCTGATAGCCTCATTATAGGTATCTACAACATAATGGTTCATCAGCGGCTCTAAATAGTTTTCAACCGCTACCCTGTATTCTTCACGGCAAAACAATATATCGCTGAAAAGAGGGGCATTTTTGGCCCATTCAGTATTTTTCTTTAAAAAACGAATTGATTCCGGAAAGCCCTCGAGATTATCAACCATACTTTTGGTAAGGTTATACTCGTTTTGCTTAGCATCCAGCTTGCGGCTTTCGCTAATAATAGTTTCCTGAATTGTATTAAGGTCAGTTTCAGTAACAGTTATTTGTTCCTGCAACTCATTCTCAAATTCAACTATAAGCCTGTACTCCTTTTCGGCAGTTTCTACACGGTATTCCAGTCCGGCCACAACCGCATTAAAGTGCGAAAGCTCAACTTCTTTATTCGTTGCATCTTCCATATTCCGCTGGCTTTCCTGTTCCAGTGCCTGCTGCTGAATTTGCAAAATATCAAGGTCCTTTTCTGCTTTATAGGCCTGGTTCTGTAACGTGCTGCTAATATTGGTTAGCTCATTCAGTTCATTTCCTGATTCGGATTGCTTTAAACGTAATTCATCAACTGCAGCCTTCAGATCAGCCAATTGAAGCAGTATTGTTTGCAGGTTTTCGTCTTCCTGTGCTTTTTCCCCGGCAAGCCGCCTCAAATTATAAACAATATGGTTTAATTGGATTTTGTCCCGTTCAAGTTCTTCTGTTAACCTTGCTTCCTTATCCTGTTGAAACCTTAGTTGTTCATTTTTTACCTTTTTTTCGCTTTCATAGGCCCGTATTTTCAATGCAAACTCATTTGTGGCTTTTTGCTGAGCAGAGAGGTTTTTTTCTTTGGTAAGACTATCGAGCTTTTGTTGTTGCAAAAGAGCTTCGAGGTTATCAATTTGCGTTATGATGTCCGATTTTTCAACCATGTGCTTTTGCTCACGTTCTTCAACCCTGTGTAACGATTCGCTGAATGAAGCTATCCTGAATGATGCCAGCATTATACTAAGCGATTTGTACTGCTCTTTGATACGATAATAACGCTCCGTTTTTTTCGCCTGGTTCTCGAGTGTTTTCAGGTTTTTTTCGATCTCGAAAAGCAGGTCCTCTACCCTTTCAAGGTCTGCTTCTGTATCTTTTAATTTACCAAAGGTTTGTTTTTTACGTAGTTTATATTTTGAAATGCCCGAAGCTTCCTCAAACAAATTCCGGCGCGAACCATCTTTATTTGCGATGATCTCATCTACCATCTTTAACTCAATGATGGAATAAGAATCTGCGCCGATACCAGTATCCAAAAACAGATCGGTGATGTCTTTTAACCGGCATTGCACATCATTTAACCGGTATTCGCTTTCACCTGTACGGAAAAGCCTGCGGGTTAAAGTAACCTGCGAAAAATCCGTGGGTAATATGTTTTTTGTATTGTCAAAGGTAAGGGAAACTTCGGCCAGGTTAGCCGCCTTACGGCTTTTGGTACCATTAAAGATCACGTTATCCATTTTTTCGGAGCGAAGCATCCTCGTGCTTTGTTCGCCAAGAACCCAGCGTATTGAATCAACCACATTTGATTTCCCGCAGCCGTTCGGGCCAACAATGGCGGTAACGCCCTCATTAAAATTAATGGTGATCTTATCGCCAAAGCTTTTAAAGCCTTTGATTTCTAACCGGGTAAGCTGCATTTATTGCGTAATGATCCTTAAAATTCAGAGCCTTCAAAGTAATCATAAAAATTTCATTTTTTTTAACAATATTTTTGAATTAGGTAAAAGGTTAAAGACAAAAGGTAAAAGGTCCCTTTAGTGTAAAAAGTTAATTAAAACAAATTCCAAACTTTTTACCTTTTACCTTTATCCTTTTGTCTTTAGAATATGAAAATAGCAGTATTTGGAGCGAGCGGACGCATAGGCAGCCGCATAGTTAACGAGGCCTTAAACCGGGACCTTGATGTTACGGCGGTCGTTCGCCATCCGGAAAACTACACTAATATACATTCGCATTTAAAGGTTGCCAAAGCCGATCTTTTTAAAACCCAGGATGTTGAAACCGGCGCATTTAATCATGACGCAGTTGTATGTGCTTACAATTATACTCATGGCGCTTCTCCGTCAAGTTTTATCGAAGTGGCAACTCCTTTGATCAATGGTGTAAAACAGGCGCATGTAAAACGCCTTATCATAGTTGGGGGCGCCGGGAGTCTTGAAGTATCACCGGGTGTACAGCTGGTGGATACGCCCGATTTTCCTGAAGCCTATAAGCCTGCTGCATTAGCCCATCGCGAAGCATTAAAAATATATCAACAGGAAAGAGAACTGGAGTGGACCTATGTTAGCCCCGCCGCTGAAATTGAACCCGGTGAACGTACAGGTAATTTCCGTACAGGCACCAACCAGCTGATAACTGATGAACACGGCCGCAGTTTTATTTCAATGGAGGATTTTGCGGTAGCTATAGTTGATGAAATTCTGAACCCCAGGCATATCAGGGAAAGGTTTACTGTGGGGTATTGAGGGATGTTATTTCGGAATTCGGATTTTCGATTTCGGAATTAAGTAAGTTGAAAATTTAAAATACAACATAAAAAATAAATCCGAAATCGAAATTCCGAAACGGCGCAGCCCTCTTGAACGCCTCGAAAAAACGGACACTTGTGAAAAATCCGAAATCAAACAAATATCTCCCCCCTTAAATAGGTAACCGCATTCCCGCTCATTAGTACCCTGTCGCCTTTTAGTTCGCACCAGAGTTCTCCTTTACGGGCTGATAGCTGGTATGCATGCAGTTTGTTTTTGCCAAGTTTTTCGGCCCAGTATGGTATAAGGTTGCAATGCGCAGAACCTGTTACCGGGTCTTCGGGAATGCCTGCCCCAGGGGCAAAAAAACGGGAAACAAAATCAACATCTTTTCCGGGTGCCGTAACAATTACGCCGACGGTATCCATTTTTGATAATGCAAAGAAATCGGGGGATATTTCGCGGATGTCATTTTCAGATTCATAAACTAAAAAATAATCCCGCGATCTTAAAACTTCTAAGGGCTGCTTTTCACCTAAGGCCTCAGCCAATCCAATGGGCGCGTCAATACGTATTGCCGGCCTTGATGGAAAATCCATCGTATATTTATGTCCATTCTTTTTAACGCTAAGTGTACCAGCCTTTAATGTTTCAAAGTGAATAGTATCATTTCTATAACCTAATTCCGTAAACAGAATGTGTGCCGAAGCAAGCGTAGCATGCCCGCAAAGATCGATCTCGTACTCGGGGGTAAACCATCTTAATTTATAACCAGTTTCATTTTTAACAAAAAACGCGGTTTCAGCAAGATTGTTCTCTACAGCAATTTTTTGCATAATTTCATTAGGCAGCCATTTTTCGAGCGGACAAATCGCAGCAGGATTGCCGCCAAAAAGCTTATCAGTAAAGGCATCAGCCTGGTAAATGGGGATTGTCATAAAATCTTTTTTTTGAGGCGAAAGCTAAAAGGCGAAAGGTAAAGGGTTTTTTCTTGCTCTAAAATTGATATTTTTGTTTGTCAGGACAAGAAAATCCTATCCTTCACTTTCGCCTTTCTCCTAAGGATAATGGTTGCTAATTTACTTTTTTATTGACAATAACGAAATACAACCTATAAGCAGACCGGTTATTAAATACGGATGTTACAATTGTTAATAAAATATTACAATCCAAAGAGATTTGACAACTTTTTAAAAGTTGTCAAATCTTTAAAATAGCCAGAATATTTAAAAAGGGGGTTATTACCCCAAATATGATTTCAGGATCTTGCTCCTGGAAGTATGTCTCAACCGCTGCAGCGCTTTATCTTTAATTTGCCTTACACGCTCACGTGTCAGATTGAATTTTTCACCGATCTCTTCTAAGGAAAGCGGATGATTGGTGCCAAGGCCAAAAAAAAGTACAATGATCTCGCGTTCACGCTCAGTAAGTGTTGAAAGCGAACGTTTTATTTCTTCGGATAAGGATTCATTTATTAAAATTGAGTCGGTGTTTGGTTCCTGATTTTCAAGTACATCAAGCAATGTATTTTCTTCGCCCTGTACAAATGGCGCATCCATAGACACATGCCGGCCCGAATTACTTAAGGTATCAGAAATTTTGTCGACCGTAGTTTCCAGCATATCCGCAAGTTCTTCAGGTGAAGGCTCACGTTCGTATTCCTGTTCAAGTTTTGAAAATGCTTTGCTGATCTTGCTTAATGAGCCTACCTGGTTTAATGGTAAACGTACGATACGCGATTGCTCGGCGATGGCCTGTAAAATGGATTGACGGATCCACCAAACAGCATAGGATATAAATTTAAAGCCTTTGGTTTCGTCAAAGCGTTTAGCCGCTTTTATCAAACCTAAATTTCCCTCATTTATTAAATCGCCAAGGGTTAAACCCTGGTTTTGGTATTGTTTAGCAACAGAAACCACAAAACGAAGGTTTGTTTTTGTTAAACGTTCCAAAGCTGCCTGATCACCTTCCCTGATCTTTTGCGCTAATATTACTTCTTCTTCGGCGGTGATTAGGTCGACTTTACCTATTTCGTGAAGATATTTATCAAGAGATTGCGACTCACGGTTGGTAATTGATTGCGTTATTTTGAGTTGTCTCATTTAATTTGTTAGCCTCGACTATTGTTTTAGAATGGAACGTGCAAAGGTATAAAATTGTTATTAAATAATTACTCCAAATCAGATATTTACAAAAAGATTATACTACCTGGTTAGTGGTGAATTGTGAGTGATGAGTACTTGTAAAGTTTGCAGTTTTCAGTAGGCAGTGGGCGGTTAGCAATAATACAAATTGGTTAACTTTTACCGCTGCAAACTGCCTGCTGATGACTGCAAACCGCTAATCCTATAATTCGCTTAATCTAAAGGCATCCTTTAACCTTATACCTTTTTCGGTTTGCTGCAATGTACAACACTCATTTACAGGGTCATGTTCAAGAAATAATATATAATTCTTTTCAACAGCTTCGTTAAGTACGACTTTTTTCTCTGTCAGCGTTTTTAGCGGGAACATATCATAAGCCATCAAATAAGGTAGCGGAATGTGCCCCACAGACGGCAGTAGATCAGCCATATACAAAATTTGTTTATCCTTATAATTGATAAGCGGCAACATCATCGCATCGGTGTGCCCATATACAAAACGGATATGGATATTATTATTGAACCGGACACCATCTTCAGTTGATACAAATTTAAGCTGCCCGCTTTCCTGCATTGGCAGAATATTCTCCTTTAAAAACGATGCTTTTTCGCGTTCGTTGGGATAAACCGCCCAATCCCAATGCTGTTGGTTGCTCCAATAGGTCGCATTTTTAAATGCAGGAGTTAATTTTTCGCCATCCCGAGCAACCGCACCCCCAACATGATCAAAGTGTAAATGTGTTAAAAACACATCTGTAATATCATTTTTGTGAAAACCAAGCGCAGCTAATGAACTGTCCAGGCTCGCATCGCCATGCAAATAATAATGGCCAAAAAACCTGTCATCCTGTTTATTGCCAATACCTGTATCAATTAGTATCAGCCGGCCTTCATCCTCAACCAGTAAACAACGCATGGCCCAGGTGCATAAATTATTTTCATCGGCAGGGTTGGTTTTGTTCCAGATGGTTTTGGGCACCACGCCAAACATTGCGCCGCCATCTAATTTAAAAAAGCCTGTATCGATTGTGTGTAAGTTCATTGGTTCACTTGTTCATTAATTCATTGGTGGATATTATTTTTATATCATATTCGCAAAACAATTGCCGCGCTATATCTAACGGCAATTTTTCCTCTTCTCTTATCACATAAACGGTATCAATTTGATTATCAAGGCATAAAGTTAACATTTCATGAACATAAGCTATTGACTTGGGGTCGGGCAAGCGGATCATATTTGCAGATGACAGCATAAAGGCGGGTAAATCGAGGTAATCACCTAAAATAATATCCTCTGAATTTAATTTATTTTTGAGCCTGTATGCTTCTGCCGAATTTGCCGATGTAATAAGCGTATTCACTGTTATAAATAACAATTAATGAATGATCAAACCATCTTTCATAAAAACCGTACGGTCCGAAAGATCGGCCAGTTCCTGGTTATGGGTAACTATTACGAAGGTTTGGTTAAATTCACTTCGCAGTTTTATGAACAATTCATGCAACTCAAGGGCATTTGCCGAGTCAAGGTTCCCGGATGGCTCATCTGCAAATATCAATGATGGTTTATTGACCAAAGCACGAGCTACTGCAACCCGCTGCTGCTCACCGCCTGATAATTCATTAGGTTTATGATTCAGTCTATCGCCCAAACCTAATAATTCCAATAATTCTGTTGCCCTTTTTTCTGCATCTTTTTTTGAAATCCCTGCAATAAATGCCGGAATGCTTACATTTTCAATAGCGTCGAATTCGCCTAATAAATGATGGAACTGAAATATAAAGCCAATTTTCCGGTTCCTGAAAGCGCTTAAATCTTTATTATTTAATCTATTCAGTTCCATATTGTTTATAAACAATTGCCCCGCGTCGGGCCTGTCTAAAGTACCTAATATATTAAGCAGCGTACTTTTGCCAGCGCCCGATGCACCAACTATAGTTACTATCTCACCTTTTTCAACCTCAAGGTCAACACCTTTTAATATTTGGAGCTGACCGTATGATTTATGGATGTTTATTGCTCTGAGCATGGGCGAAGATAAGTGATTAGAGATTAGAGATTGGAGATTAGTTGAATTTTTTAGTTGGTGAGATAAATTTTTTTCATTTTCGAATCATCAAATTGCTAAATTTTCACATTCATCTAATCTCAAACCTCTAATCTCTAAAAACAAAAATGTAGCTTTACCGCAAATTCATCAAAACACATGAATATTCACGAATATCAGGGTAAAGCCATATTAAAGAGCTTTGGCGTAAGGGTTCAGGAAGGCATTGTTGCCGATAATGTGGCCCAGGCGGTTGAAGCTGCTCAAAAATTGAAGGAAGATTACGGATCTGACTGGGTTGTTATAAAAGCTCAGATCCATGCAGGCGGACGTGGCAAGGGAGGCGGCGTTAAATTAGCCAAAAACCTTGACGAGGTTAAGGAAAAAACAGGTAATATTCTTGGCATGCAGTTAGTTACACCGCAAACCGGCCCCGAAGGCAAATTGGTTCGTAAAGTATTGGTTGCCCAGGATGTATATTATCCGGGTGACAGCCCGACAAAAGAGTTTTATATAAGTGTTTTGCTTGATCGCGCAAAAGGCCGCAATATTATTATGTACTCTACCGAAGGCGGTATGGATATTGAAGAAGTAGCCCACTCCACGCCGGAACTGATACACAAAGAAGAAATTGACCCAAAAGTAGGCCTGCAAGCTTTCCAGGCACGTAAAATCGCTTTTAATCTTGGCCTTTCAGGCGATGCCTTTAAAGATATGGTGAGATTTATCACCGCTTTGTATAAAGCATACGATGCTACCGATTCTTCACAGTTCGAGATCAACCCGGTATTAAAAACTTCAGACAATAAAATACTTGCCGTTGATGCAAAAGTAAACCTGGATGATAACGCGTTATTCCGTCACCCTGATTTTGCTGCTTTGCGCGATATCGATGAAGAAGACCCGATGGAAGTTGAGGCCAGCAAATCAAACCTTAATTATGTAAAGCTCGACGGTAACGTTGGCTGCATGGTAAACGGCGCCGGTTTAGCCATGGCAACTATGGATATTATTAAAATTGCCGGCGGCGAACCCGCTAACTTTTTGGACGTAGGCGGTACTGCCAATGCCGAAACTGTTAAAGCCGCTTTCAACATCATACTAAAAGAACAGCATATTAAAGCTATACTGATCAACATTTTCGGCGGCATAGTGCGCTGTGACCGTGTAGCTCAAGGTGTAATTGATGCTTATAACGAAATAGGCAATATCCCTGTCCCGATCATCGTTCGTTTACAGGGAACAAATGCCGTTGAAGCAAAACAACTGATAGATAATTCAGGTTTGAAAGTTTATTCAGCCATATTGCTGAAAGAGGCGGCAGAGCGGGTAAAGGAAGTGCTGGCGCTATAGGTGTTCATTGGTTCACTGGTTCATTAGTTCATTGGTCTGCTTCATTAATTTTTACAAGTATTGAACTATTTACTAATGAACTATTGAACAAATGAACTAATGAACCAAAGAAATGTATATAATTAAAGTAAAAGGCGTTGCCAAAATACCCGACTATGTACAACTTAGGGACGATAAATTCACGCTGCTGGCCTATTTTAGGGTTGACCGTCCTGAAAAATCGTTGGACAAGGCAGGGCTTCATGACAAAACCGAATATATTATGAATATTATTAAAGACCTGCCTTTTGGGCAGATCGTTAAATTAGAACTTTAAGATCATGGTAGAAAACTCCGTAGTAAGGATACGAAATGTTGATATTTTTCAGCAGAACCACCTGGTTTTATCAGATGTTAACCTGCATATTGATAAAGGCGACTTTGTTTGGCTTATCGGTCAAACCGGTTCGGGCAAAAGCAGTCTGTTAAAAGTTATCTATGGCGACCTTAATATTGCTACCGGTTTGGGCCATGCCTGCGGGTACGACCTAAACAATATCAAAAGCAAAGATATTCCCTACCTGCGCCGTAAACTGGGTATTGTTTTCCAGGATTTTCAGTTACTTACAGATCGTTCTGTTGAGCAAAACCTGCAGTTTGTAATGCGTGCCACAGGCTGGACAGATAAAAAATTAATTGCCGACCGAAGCCTTGATGTATTGGAAAAAGTAGGGCTGCGTTCCAAGTTAAAAAAAATGCCGCATGAGCTTTCGGGCGGCGAGCAGCAGCGTGTTGTAATAGCACGGGCACTGCTTAACGACCCTGAAATTATTTTGGCTGACGAACCAACAGGTAATCTTGATCCCGATACCTCGGAAGAAATTGTATTGCTGCTGAAACAGATCAGCCAATCCGGCACAGCCGTTCTTATCGCCACACATGATTATCATATTATCCGTACTTTTCCCTCGCGAATTATAAAATGCGATAACGGCAAGGTATTGGAAGATGCGAAGATTGCATGATTTTAGTGGCAGCTTTAAGTAGCAGTTGCAGCTTAGTTTAAGCAGCAGGTTTAAGTAGCAGTAGCACTTAATACTATTTTATTTTACTACTGCTTTGACTTGTTAAATACTGAATTGAAAAACTGTCACCGCCACTATTAACTGCTACTCTTAGATACTGCCACTGCTACTGCTGCTGCTACTTAAAAAAGTGCCACTATTTACATAAAAAACATGAAGCGCTGACACCTTGTCGCCTTTACACCAATGGCAGGATACTTGATTGGCACTATTGGTTATGAATTTTAACGACATGCTGAAGAAAAAAAAGAAAGAGGATACGGATAACTCCGGGGTTTTAAACGAAATAATTAACGAAAATGGCCAGGAGCAAATTGAGCAAACGGCTGAAGCTGAAAATGCACCTTCGGCGGTGGATATGCTGAAAGAAGAACTGGCACTTGCAAACGATAAATACTTGCGTTTATACGCCGAATTTGATAATTTTAGAAGGCGTACCATAAAAGAACGTGAAGAAGCAAGAAAAATGGAAGGAAAGGATGTGATTGTATCCCTTCTGCCGGTTTTGGATGATTTTGAACGTGCATTAAGGTCAATGGAAAATGCCACTGACCCTGCTCCTGTTAAAGAAGGAATTACACTTGTTCAAAATAAATTAAAAAACATACTGTCTCAAAAAGGATTAAAGGGGATGGAGTCAATCGGTAACCCTTTTGACCCTGAACTGCACGAAGCCATTACTAACATACCTGCCCCTACCGAAGAATGGAAAGGTAAAGTGATCGACGAAATGGAAAAAGGCTATTTCCTGAACGATAAAGTAGTGCGTTTTGCTAAAGTAATAGTTGGGAATTGATTTCGGATTTCGAATGTTCGATTTCGGAATTTGATTATAAAGTCGAAAATCTGAAATAAGAATAAATCCGAAATAAGAATGATTTTAAAATAAGTAAATCCGAAATCGAACATCCGAAATCCGATATAAAAAATATTATGGCAAAAAGAGATTACTACGATGTGCTGGGGGTAGCGAAAGGCGCTGATGCTGATGAGATAAAGAAAGCTTACCGGAAAATGGCAATTAAATATCACCCGGATAAAAACGAGGGTGATAAAGCCGCTGAAGATAAGTTTAAAGAAGCTGCTGAAGCATATGAAGTATTAAGTAGTCCCGAAAAACGTCAGCGTTATGATCAGTTTGGGCATGCGGCCAACGCGCATTCGGCAAATGGCGGCGGTTATGGTGGCGCCGGTATGAATATGGACGACATATTCAGCCAGTTTGGGGATATATTTGGCGGCGGCAGTCCGTTCGAGGGCTTTTTTGGTGGCGGCCGGCAAAGCGGCGGTGCAGGGGGCCGCAGGGTAACACGTGGCAGCAACCTGCGTATTAAAGTTAGGTTAACACTCGAAGAAATAGCTAACGGGACTGAAAAAAAGATAAAAGTAAACAAACAAATAGTTTGTAAAACCTGTGACGGTACGGGTGCAAAAGACAGGTCGTCATTTCAAACTTGTAAAACCTGTGGCGGTTCGGGCGCAGTGCGCAGGGTAACAAATACCATATTAGGTCAGATGCAAACTACCAGCACCTGCCCTACCTGTAATGGCGAGGGATCAACTATCTTATCGAAATGTATCGTATGTCATGGAGATGGCGTGATACGCGGCGAAGAAACTATCAGCATTAATATCCCGGCCGGTGTGAGCGAAGGTATGCAGCTAAGCATGAGCGGCAAGGGCAATTCGGCCCCGCGCGGCGGTGTACCGGGCGACCTGATCATACTGATCGAAGAGATCCCGCACGAAACACTAAAACGCGATGGCAACAATGTGATCTATGACCTGCATATAAATTTTGTTGACGCTGCAATAGGCACAAGTGTTGAAGTACCCACCATTGACGGCAAGGTAAAAATAAAGATAGACCCCGGCACACAGGGCGGTAAAATATTACGCCTCAAAAGCAAAGGCGTCCCCGAAGTAAACTCTTATCACCGCGGCGACCAACTGGTACATATCAACATCTGGACACCAAAGGCACTTAGCCGCGAAGAACGCGAAGCATTAGAAAAACTGCAGGGTTCACCCAACTTTAAACCAAATCCGGGCAAAAACGAAAAAAGCTTTTTTGAACGGATGAAGGAGTATTTTGAGTAGAGGTGAAAGGTTTATTGAAGCCTGTAATTGTTAGGGTTTTGGGCTTTTTGGTTTTAACTTGCTTTGTATTGCATCCTTTATATTTCTGAGAGTTATAGCTATTACTCTTTTTTTATCTTCTTTATTTAACATAACTCCATAAGGTCGCATCAGTTCCAAATTCTGTTTATCATTTGATATACGATATTCATATAAATCAAAACCGAAAATCAGTAATTCGTCTATATCAAAAGTATTACGTTCTTCTTTAAACTTCATTAATCCAAGATTTAGTCCAATTTGATTAATTTTATAAACATGATTAGAGAAGAACTTAAAAGTTTGAGTAATATCTTGTCTGTCGATAATTATTGGAAACACAGTCAAATTATCCGTTATTAAATTTGTATAATCTATCTCTATTCTGTTTTCTTTTTTAAAAAAAAATTCATCGAAAGTCGATGCTTTTTCGACAATTTCTCTAATTAATGGTAGTATTTCCTCAATGCATAAATCATATAGTTTTTGGGGACTTATTTCTTTTTTGCTTGCCATCGAAAATTGCACCTCTTTTTTAAATAATGCAATTTCCTTATTAATATCTTCATCTTCTTCAATATCACCGCCCATTGCAGCTTTTAGAAATAATCGCAATGAACTAAATAATCCTTCTGCGATATATTCGATAAACGGCCAATTATCTCCATTATCAGCCCTACTTAACAAGGAATAGTAATTTTGACGATCATCCATTTTAATTACGATGGGTGGAAATCCTTTTTGCATTAAAATAAGGTTCATCAAAATACGGGACAAACGTCCATTGCCATCATCAAAGGGGTGTATAGACACAAACTTATGATGGAATAAAGCTGCTGTAACAACCGGGTGTATCTCTGAACTGTTAGACATTTCACTATACCATTCCATTAATTCCTGCATTTTAGCGGGCGTTTCTTCTGGTGTTGCATAATAATGTATTTCGCCGGTTGCTGTTTTTACATGGTTTGGCATGGTTTTGTATTCGCCTAATGTAATCCGCTTAGTTGTTGGTAGGCCTTCAGCGGTTTGTGCTTTAACTTCATAAGGCTCAACCAAAATCATTTGATGTAGGTTTCTTATATCAGCTTCTGATATTGGCCGCGTATCTTTTACTATCGATAACAAAAATATTATTGCCTCATTATGTCCACGAATATCTAAATGATCTTTTAGCGGTTTGCCTTTAGCAGTTATGCCTTCCATCAAAAAAGCGATGGTTTCGCCATAACTTAATTTGTTACCTTCAATGGCATTTGAGTGATAATTCCAATCTAAACGAAGCTTTTGCATAACCCTGCCCTCAACATCCTCCGGTAAAGGCCGCATATCGTTGATTTGCTTTTTTAAGGCATCAACTTCCTGCAATATTTCAGCTTTGCTAAATTCTATTTCGAGTTTCAGGTTCATTTTTTAAAGATAGGAAAATACTATTTAAGTCCGAAAGTCGGGAAGACCGAAAATCCGAAAGATGAATTATTGGGGGAAATGTTAAAGGCGAAAGGTTTTTAAAAGCCCGGAATTGTTAGTATTTTGGCCCTTTTGTTTTAAACATTATTCTTAAAATCAATTATCCTTTGCCCCTTGTTATAAACCCTGGTTTCAAAATGCAAAGGTGATTGATCGCACATGACCATCAAATCTTCCTTATTATCTTTCAAAAACTTTGAGGGGCTTATGCCAAATAGCTGCACCATCATTTTATGGAAATGACTGCTGTCGGTAAATCCCGCATCAATGGCGGCATCATTTACCGTATGTCCTGCCATGATCTGGTTTGTTGCATACCTGATCTTGTTCCAAAGGATGTAACGATACAGGGAAACCCCTGTCACATCTTTAAATAAAGAACGCAGCCTGCTCTCAGACAAGCAAGCTTTATCGGCGAGGGATTTTAGGGTAATTTCATCAGGATGAATTGTCGAAATGGCCTGCTCTGCTATTAATATCCGTGCATCTGCCCTTGTTTCCCCAATTTCAAGTGACAAACTTGCCAATACTCTGTTGATCAGATTTTCCAAAATAGATGGCTCCGGATTTACCAAAGCCTGCTGCAGCTCATTTGAATTAACAAAATGAAAAATATTTAAATCCAGCGGATATATCTCATTTTCGATTAAATATTTTGATTTTATCGCCCGTGCAATTCTCGTTTCCGCATCCAGGTAAATTATTAATTGAACGCTATCGTTGGTATCCAATTGGTGAATAACATTTTCCTTAATGATCAGGCTTTTATAAGTTTTCCAATTGCCGCCTTTTATTTTAAACCTGAAATCCTTTTGTGTATCAAGTACCAATTGCATAGTGTTATGACTATGAAATGAAGTAAGGTGCGATGAATAGAAAAACGCTGCCACGCCGTTCCACATGTAAAAAGTTGATGTATATGGGCTTTTTCCGTGTTTCATAATTTAATCCCAACAAAAGTTAGTCATTATTTACAACTATTATAACGCTGCAAGAGATAATTTTAATCAAAAAAAAATCATGAAAACTGCGGCACCACTAAACATTTTTTTTACCCGGACTAATATGTCGGGGAAATCCTGCAAAAAGATAAATTTATTCATTCTTGCCTTATTTATTGCATGTCCATTTATTTCTTATGGACAAAATAACGGAATAAGTTCCGATAAAGAACTCGCGCCAGTACGTGGGAATTATAAAGTATTTGAATCCCTTGGTCCCAAACCAAAATCCGCAAACCTGGCTATTGATCAGCTGAAATTTCCTTTCGACCAGGCGTGGGCCGATAAGGTATTGAGCATAAAACCTGTTTATCTTACATCGGTTTCGGTGAATGATTTCAAAATTCCGGATCCTCCTGCCAACAGTTCAGACCAAACCCGCGCAGAATTGAATTACTTGCTGACACTCCAATATAACAGGAGTTTGGAAGATATAACCACGAGTATTTACATGTCCGATAATCCGGAAAGCCCCAACGATGTCGGCCAGCAAATCGGGTATTGGACCGACCGGCAAAAACTGCCCCTCACTGATTCTTTAATGGACAATGTAGAAAAGGATGGGGATTTTTTTTTGTGGTCGTTGAAATTTAAATACGCGCGCGTCCGCCCATATATTATCGAACCAAAAATACACGACCTCGAAGAATCCCGCGCATCATCCTACCCAAGCGGACATGTGACTTACGCCTATATCCGTGCCTTTATCTATGAGGAATTAGCGCCGGAATTTAAAGATTTTTTTATCTCGAAAGCGTATACTATGTCACGTGCACGCCAGATCATTGGCGTCCATTATCCCAGTGATTGCGAGGCTTCAAGGATATTTGCAAGACAATTCGTCAACATGCTGTTTGAAAATGAAAAATTCCGTCAGGATTTTGAAAATGTAAAAAAAGAATGGGCGGCTAAAAAGCAGGAAAGTTTAAATAATACTTTAGGTGCAGTGAAAATGTAGATTTATATTCAGGTAGATGGACCGCCAATTCAAGTCAACCGTTGAATGTAAGAAATTTAAGAGTCAACGTTTAAATTACCGACGTTTAATAATTGTAAGTTAATCTCGTTTAGTTAAGGAAAATAACCCCATCGGGGGCACAGGTCGGTAGAAAACAAGCCGCAAAAATCGTGTGCCGTAGGTACAAAGCCCGCTATGTTGCATACCTACGGCATGCTAAATTATTTTAATTGTATTTTCTACCGACATTTTGCACCTACGGCGTATTTGAAAAATCTTATCTTTTCTTAACTAAACGACATTAAATTGTCAGTGATAAAGGCTACAAAGACAAGTATTTCAAGTTTCGACATTGCATCGGAGTTATAGTTTGTATGGTAAAAAAAGATTTAGTTTTTTCAACTAAACTCCAATCTCTAACCTCTATTCACTTTTTCCCGACAGGCTGATGCATGATCAATAAATTTATCAGATCCTGCACTCTCATATAATCCACTTTTTCAACAAGGTAGGCTTGTCCGCTTCCGCTATCATCCCATTTATCGCTGCCGTCATCGGCAACTATTATTCTCCCTTTATGCAGGGTGTACCAGTTTGAATAACCCTTTATAGCTACCAGTACCGCTGTTTCATCCCAGCTCTTTCTGCCCAATGAATCCTCCTTTGCCATTGGGATTGAAATACGGAACACATCTTTTGTTGGGTCGTTTTTAATGGAGGTGTTACGGATCAGTGGTAACCCTGCTTTAATCTTATCGCCTATTTCAAAGCCGCTGAATATTATTTTGGTGTCCCAATGCGCATAAACATTTTGTGATGCTGCCGCATCCTTCATTACATTAAACTCAAAGCCTGACGGGAATTTACCTGCCATGCATACCAGCAATTTCACTTTCTCTTTGACAAGTTCCTTCCCCGAAAGTGAAGAATACGCATCAGCCTTGGTATTTAACAGGTTTGAAAGATTGGTTAAAAACCCGATAGTCACAATTGTCACACTGTTATCCGGCTCGGCGGAAAGTATTTTACGGTACAGTTTCACTGCGTCCTCAGCTTCATCATTAGTTTTAATTTTATGCGGATATTTTGCAAGCAGGGTATCTGTCCAGTGCTGGAAGTCGCGCAGTTCAAGGGCGTATCCCTTTGGCACACCAACTGGGATATCAGGACGTTTAAAATAGGTATTGAACACATTTAAAATACCGGCGACACCCTCGTATTTGGTGCTGGCTATCGTGGCTAAAATTTTGGCTTCGCCTTTATCCGCCAGGGTGTGCAGAATGGTAATAGCGCCCACGTCATCATAATCCGGGCCCATATCGCTGTCGAATATGATGTTTACCGGTTTAACAGGACTCTGCGCGAAAGCGCTTGTGGTATAATAAAAGATTAAAAAGAGGATAAAGACTTTGCGGATCATGGTTTGTTTTAGATGGAATAAATGGCATATCAAACATAGGCATCCCGGGTAATTATCCCTAATTTATACAGTAATTTATATCTTAAGGGTGAATGCCCTAAAATCAGTTAGAAGTTGATTTGGTTGCATCAGGCTTGCAGGTGCCGGCAAATGTTCATTTAGCATTCGTTTCAAATATTTATAAAATTCAACTAACTGATTTTCAGGTGTTCATGAAATTTTAATTGCGTGTGTTCGTGCGAAGTGAACGTGAACACTTCAACATTCGGCATTCAAAATTCATTATTCGGCATTAAATCCTTTGCATTAGCGACATTAATCAGCAGCACAGGAATGTACTAAGAACAGGGTTAGCAGTATTCAACTCAATCAACTTATTCAACCCATTCAACTTAATCAACTAAAAATGTAACTTTATCGCATCAGGTATATCTAATTAGAAACCTGTTAACTTTAGTCAAACTCTTATCTATGTTAAGCATCCGCAATATTGTAAAACAGTACGCCGGGCACAGGGCATTAAGCGATGTAAGTTTAGAAGTTGAAAGCGGGAAAATATTTGGCCTTTTAGGGCCAAACGGCGCCGGCAAAACTTCACTTATCCGTATCATTACCCAAATCACGGCACCCGATTCAGGCGAAATTTATTTTAACGGCCAAAAACTCGACCAATCACATATCGACAAAATGGGTTATCTGCCAGAAGAACGCGGCCTCTATAAAAAAATGGAGATTGGCGAACAGATGATCTACCTGGCAAGGTTAAAAGGCTTAAGCCGTGATGAAGCCATCAGGCGGTTAAAAATATGGTTCCAAAAACTGGGTATGGAAACCTGGTGGAAAATGAAGATCGAAGAATTATCAAAAGGCATGCAGCAGAAGGCGCAGTTTGTAGCTACCGTATTGCACGAACCCGACCTACTGATTTTAGACGAACCCTTCACCGGTTTCGACCCTGTAAATGCCGAGATTATTAAGGATGAGATACTGGAACTGAACCGTAAAGGCGCCACCATCCTGTTTTCAACCCACAGGATGGAATCAGTGGAGGAACTTTGCCATTCTATTGCCCTCCTTGATAAATCAAAAAAAATACTGGATGGCAGTATCCGGGATATTAAAAATACCTATCGTAACAACGTTTACCTGATTGAATATGAAGGTGAAAAAGTAAATTTTAACGGTTCGGCGCCTTTTGAGCTGATAGAAGAAAATAAAGATGAAGAAAACAGGCATACCATCAGGATAAAACTTAATGTGGGTGCAACCTCAAATGATGTGCTGCAATACCTTATTCCTAAAACGCGCATCAACATGCTGCAGGAAGTGATCCCGACAATGAATGAAATTTTTATTGAAAAAGTAAATCAAATCGCTTAAGCCATGAACAAAGTATTATTAATTATACAACGTGAATATTTTACCAGAGTACGGAAGAAGTCGTTTATCATTATGATTTTCGTTGTACCTGCATTGATCCTCGTGATGACCCTTGTCATTGCTTTGGTGGCTATGAATAGCAATCAGCTAACTGAACAGCAGATAGTTAAAGTATTGGATGAAAGCGGTGTTTTTGCCGGAAAATTTCATGACGTAAAAAACATAAAATTTGAATCTTCCACACAGTCGCTAACTGCTGCTAAAGAAGATTGTAAAAAAAACGAGAACCTTTCTGCACTGCAAATACCAGCAGAATATAACAAAAAAGATGCTGTGAACATATACGCCAAAAAGAAGCCGGAATTTGCACTCACTATCGAAATAGAAAAACAAATGAATGATATTGCTATCAGTAATGGCATGTTAAAAAACCATATTGACACCGCTGTAGTTCATTCGATAAAAAGCGATATCTCCCTCAATTCAATAGAAATAACTGATGCCGGGGATAAAAAATCCAATATTGTTGCAAACATCGGAGTAGGTATTGCATGTGCAATTTTTATTTATATCTCCCTGCTTATTTATGGGTCACAGGTAATGCGCGGTGTTATTGAAGAAAAAACAAGCCGCATTATAGAGGTGATCATATCCTCGGTAAAACCATTCCAGTTAATGCTCGGTAAGATAATCGGGGTGGGGCTCGTAGGTCTAACGCAGTTTTTTGCCTGGATCATATTGTCGGTAATAGCTACAAAAATTGCAGGGGCAGCGCTTTCTGCCCCAAAAGGCACCATGCTCAACATCATATCCGTTTTAAGCACAATTCCATTTGGCCACATAATGGGTTTGTTCATATTCTACTTTTTAACGGGATACCTGTTGTATAGCGCATTGTTCGCAGCTGTAGGCTCGGCAGTTGACAGCGAAACCGAAACCCAGCAATTTATGTTTCCTGTGACGATGCCATTGCTGTTTACTTATATATTGTCTGTTTCAATTTTGTTCCAGGCGCCAAACAGTGCTTTAGCGGTTTGGCTTTCGATAATTCCATTAACCGCCCCGGTTGCCATGATGATACGGATACCATTTGGTGTTCCTGGCTGGCAATTGGCGCTATCCATGTCATTAATGATATTAGGTTTTCTGTTCACCACTTATGTTGCTGCCCGCATATATAGGGTTGGGATTTTAATGTACGGCAAAAAAACAAGCTTCAAAGAGCTGTCCAAATGGTTTTTTTACAAGGAGTAGGTTTGATTTCGGATGTCGGATGTTCGATTTCGGAATTAATCCCCTGTCGATTCAATATTCTAAACAATTTAAAGGATTGCTTATTTTAGCTACATGAATAAACGCGTAGCTGTAATGGACCTCGGCACCAATACTTTTCATCTGTTGATCGTTGAGGGATCATCTTCAGATTTCAATGAAATTGTACATGAGCAAATACCTGTTAAATTAGGCGAAGGCGGTATCAATAAGGGTGTTATACAACACTCCGCATTTGAACGCGGTATTAAAACTATGCAGCGGTTTAATAACCTGATTATAAACCACAACGTTGAACAGGTTAAAGCTATTGCGACTTCTGCTTTGCGAAGCGCGGCAAACGGACAGGATTTTATTGATGAAGTTAAAAACAAAACAGGGATCACGATTCAAATTATTGATGGCGATATGGAAGCGGCCTTTATTTATAAAGGAATAAAAGCCGGGGGCTGTTTATCCAAACAAAATAGCCTGATTATTGATATAGGCGGGGGAAGTGTTGAATTTATTATTTGCAATGCTGATAAGCTCATTTGGAAGCAAAGCCTTGAAATAGGCGTCGCCAGGCTGATGGATACATTTCACCGGACAGATTCCATCCCACCTGAATCCATCGCCGCATTGAACCTCTTCCTTGAAGATTGTTTGAAAGACCTGTTTACTGCAGCGTCAGGTCATACCGTCCGAAACATAATTGGGTCATCAGGTGTATTCGAAAGTTACGCAGAGGTTATTGAATTGTCCAAAGGCAATTCCTTCGACCTGAAAAAGACAAAACGCTATGAATTTGATCACAATGAGCTTTTAGCATTAATTGAAAAGCTTGTTCTTTCCACACACCAGGAACGTTTGGTTATTAAGGGCATTATCCCGATACGGATCGATATGATTGTTACCGCTTCATTGCTTACCCGTTTTGTTATTGAAAAACTTGGCATCGACAAAGTAGTTATGTCAACAAATTCCTTGAAAGAAGGGGTCCTGGCGGAGATGATGGGTTAATCAAATATCATTTAAATTGAAATAAATTTCAGCCGTCCTTTGTATATTGTGCCTGTAACAAAACATCACATGAAATTAAAATTTATTGGCACAGGTCTCCTATTACTTTTAGTAATCTCCGTTCAGGCGCAAAGAAGGCACAGGGGAACTAATACCAACGATACGATATCTACCAACTACCAGCCATCTGAGTTATTTTCCCCTTTATTTTATAGCGAAAAGGGCAATGAATTTCATTCAGCTAATGGCGCCCCCGGCCCGAA
>Ga0207002_1020_pt1 | contig 32491 bp, 25 predicted proteins | sample Alteio_BWMinCont_88_FD_153473 | JGI IMG/M metagenome (GOLD analysis project Ga0207002, IMG submission 153473) | Enriched cells from forest soil in Barre Woods Harvard Forest LTER site, Petersham, Massachusetts, United States -... | ecosystem: Environmental > Terrestrial > Soil > Temperate forest >...
CTGGCGGTAACCTTCCCCGCGAAATACGAGGATGAACCCTCAGCCCCCAACTTCCCTGGCGAACCAGGGCCAAAGATACCAACTGAAGCTATTTATAAAGAGGGCATCTATGTAGGTTACCGCTATTTTAATTCGTTTCATGTGCAGCCTGCATTTCCTTTTGGATTTGGCTTAAGCTATACCAAATTTAAATACAGCAATTTGAAGCTAAGCTCAACCAGCTTCAAGGGTAAATTGACTGCTAAGGTAACGGTTACCAATACGGGCAGCCAACCGGGTAAAGAAATCATCCAACTATACCTGAGCGCGCCACACAAAAACATGGATAAACCAGCTGAAGAATTAAAGGGCTTTGCAAAAACAATGCTCCTTAAACCAGGTGCATCGCAAACGATCACGTTTTCGCTTAAGGCAGCCGACCTGGCCTCCTTTGATAGCGCTCAATCATCATGGGTAGCAGAGGACGGCAAGTATATTTTAAAATTCGGCAGCTCAAGCCAGGATATCAAACTTTCGGCCATATTTAGTTTGAACAAATTAATTATTGTTGAAAAAGATCATAAAGTGCTTGTGCCTGAAGTACAGATAGATGAACTTAAAAACAACGGGAAATAGAGAAAATTTTAAAAAAGTATAATAATGAAAAGTTTAAGATTTACCCACAGCTTATTGACCTCCTCAAGGCTGATGTTAAGCATATTTACTATGCTAGTTTTCGGCATTTCGGTTGCCCGGGCACAGAATAGTTTGGTACATGACGCAGGCCTGGCGAAAGAATTTAAAACAAGCGATACATTATTCAGTCAGCCCTACATAGATGTGGATGAATGGCGTGACAAACCGGTCAGGCACAGGTATATTCATGGCGGCTTTACAGGAACCAGTTCAAAGTTCTCGTTTTATTTCCCTCAAAAAGAAAAATATCAGGGACACTTTTTTCAATACATCACCCCCTTCCCCGATAGCGAAAATGGATCGCAGGGAAGAACCGGTGAGGAAAACAAAATAGGATTTTGCCTTAGTCACGGCGCTTATTTTATTGAAACAAACGAGGGTGGAAATTTCAGCTTTACCAATCCAACTAAATCGGACCCGTCATTGGCAGCTTACCGGGTAAATGCGGCATCAGCTGAGTTTTCGCGGGTGGTAGCAAAGCAAATATATGGGGGTAAACGCCCCTATGGGTATGCCTTTGGTGGCAGCGGCGGTGCTTATCGCACGGTTGGTGGCTTTGAAAGCACAGATGGTGTCTGGGATGGAATCGTTCCGTATGTATTGGGTTCAGACGAAGCCATTCCAAATGTATTTACGGTGCGCATGTATGCTATGACTGTTTTGAGGGATAAGTTCCCGCAAATTGTTGATGCCATCGAACCAGGGGGAAGCGGCGACATGTATGCAGGTCTGAATGATGAAGAAAGGTCAGTGCTCGAAGAAGTTACCAAAATGGGTTTCCCTGTGAGAAGCTGGTTCGGTTATAAGGATTTGGGGATCCAGGGTTTTTCGGTGTTATACCGGTCAATCGTTGGTATTGACGCAAAATATTTTGATCATGACTTTTGGAGCCTGCCTGGTTACCGGGGATATGATTCACCTGCATCATTGACAAAAGGCCGAATTCAGCAACCGAATATTATCAAGGCGCCGATTGAAATCGACCAGGCGGTGAGTTTAGGACTGGCAAAGCCGGTATCGGCGCAAGACCGCGGCACGGCAGACGCGGCCTGGAAAAGTGTTGGAGGAGCGCAAGGAAGTATGCCTGTTGCGCTTCAATTGCAGGACAAGCTTAAGGACGTTTATTTCCTGGGCGGCGATTTGATCATCAAAAGCGGCCTTGCCGCTGGAACAGTGCTGACGATAACTAAAATCATGGACGACAAGGTGGTCTTTGGGCCGGTCGACCCTGGTGTGGTTGCAAAACTTAAGGTCGGGGATACGGTAACAGTCGACAATTCAAACTTCCTGGCAGTGCAAACCTATCACCGCCACCAGGTGCCGGGTAAAGAGTATTATGTATGGGATCAGTTTCGCAATCAAGACGGCACCCCTAAATACCCGCAGCGCCCCTTTTTGTTGGGGCCATTGTTTACCAAAGGAGCGGCTGGTATCCTACCGACGGGCAAGTTCAAAGGTAAAATGATCTTACTTGAGTCACTTTGGGATCGCGAAGCTTTTCCATGGCAAGCAGATTGGTACCGTACGAAGGTAAAGGCAAACCTGGGCGAAAGTATGGATAATAACTTTAGAGTTTGGTTTACTGATCGCGCCCTGCATGGTGACATATCATTAGAAGACGATCCAACCGAAACCGTTAGTTACCTGGGTGTTTTGCAACAAGCTCTTCTTGATATAAGCGCCTGGGTTGAAAAAGGAGTAGCTCCGGCGGCCAGCACCAATTACAAAATAGTCGACGGACAGGTAGTAGTTCCAGCCGCAGCAAATGAACGGCACGGAATACAACCTGTAGTCATGTTAAAAGCAAACGGAAGTAAGCGTGCTGAAGTAAAAGTTGGTCAAGCAGTAACGTTTACGGCAGTTGTAGATGTACCTGCACATATGGGCAAGGTTGTCAAAGCTGCCTGGAATTTTGAAGGATTACCTGATGATTTCTTTAAAAAAGGCGGTGATTTCCATGGTTGGAATTTTTTGACGTCGGGGGTCTTTCCAATTACCGCCAAATGGAGTGCAGTGGGCAAAACAGGATCTAGTGTTAAAGTAACAACGACATACAAGTTTTCAAAACCCGGAACCTATTTTCCAACATTAAGAGTAGCATCTCAGCGGCAGGGAAATGCCGGTACGATATTTACCCGTATTCAAAATCTGGACAGGGTAAGGGTGGTAGTTAAATAAAACACAACATCAAATCCCTGGCCATATGAGAAAGCCCGAAATAAACAAAAGCATCCAGTGTAAGAACTGTGGCTTTGAATTTAACGGAAACTTCTGCAATAATTGCGGGCAGGATGCTAAGGTTGGAAAATTAGATAGCCACTTCATTTTGCACGAGTTGCAACATGGGATCCTGCACGTTGACAGGGGCTTTTTTTTCACGCTTGGCAAGCTCCTCATTAACCCCGGCAAGTTTTTGAAGAACTATATAAGAGGCCAGCGTGTCAGGCATTTTAAACCGTTCGCCTTCCTGGTCATCATATCCGGCGTTTATGCTTATGCCTCCCATTATTCCAGGGAGGCTAATTTTATTAACTACAAAAGTCCAAATCACGAGGTCAACATAGCGGTCTCTATTTTGAACCATTGGGCGAATGAACATTACTTAATTGTTTTACTAGCGACCTTACCGTTGACATCATTTATTTATTTCCGGATTTTTAAAAGTTATCGGATCACTTATTTGGAGCACCTGGTAATTAATTCCTACCTCAGTGGAGTGAGGATTATCGCGCGACTTGCACTGCTACCCTTTTTATATTTTGTCAATGACAAAAGTATAGCAGGTTTGGAATTTGCGGCTGATCTTTCGATTCCGGCGCTTTTTTGGGTTTGGGCTTATACTGTTTATGTTGGCCCGGGGGAAAATGTTAGTCACTTTTTTCTATCTTTTTTCGCCTATTTAGTTACTTTAATAGTTAACATTGGACTCATTGGCGGATCCTTATATATACTTAGCCAGGTTTTCCCATCAAATTGACTGCTATTAATATCGGAGGGATGGTCTCAAATAGCACTTGGCAGCTACTTTTTAATTTAACTGCCTTATAATAATTCGGGTAGGAGCAGGACTCAAACCTGCGACCTTTGGGTTTATTGTTTGGAAATATAATCAAAGTTAATAAACTCATTATCAATATAATATAATCAAGATCGAATATTTTTTTGTTAAACAATTGAAATTCAGCAGGTTATTCCGCGGGTTCGAGTCCCGTCCATTCCGCAAAACTATTTTCCGCGAAGTGAGGTTGATGGTATCTCGTATAAGGTGTTTTCCGAAGAAACTCTTAAGAAGCTGCAACAGCATGCCTCAAACGCAGGGGCGTTATATGTTAACTAAGCTTTTTAAACAAGGAGGCATATTAATGTGCCAGACAGAAACCGTTTAAGAAACTAATCAGCAATCTTTTCCCAAGCAGGCAACTAAATACAAAAAACAGCCGTAACGCTGTTATACATTAAGTTAGGGCATGGCATATTCAATGAGTATTTATTTTATAGAATTAAATAGGGATTATGAGCAATCGTCTGTTGAAAGTGCCTGCTTCAAATTTCAAGTCCTGATCAAAACTATTGGTATGATATTTAAAAGTTAAACCCTGTCCAATAACGCATTGAAACCTTTTATCTCAACCATTTTACGCATATTAAGCCCGAAAGAAAAGGTAAAGCTCGCTAAGCTAATCATTTTCGACCTGGTAATTGGTATGCTTGATATTGCCTTTTTGGGGCTGCTATTAGTGATCATAAATTTTTATACTAAAAATACAACCCTGCCCAAAATATCGTTTCTTCCACAGGCATTATTAAACCAAAACTCAATATTGCCAATTGGTGTTTTCCTGCTACTTTTCAGTTTCAAAAACTGGTTTGGTTTTCTTGGGTTGAAATCGCAACACCATTTTTTTTATGAGGTAGCCTCAAGGTTATCAAAAAGAAATATTCTAAATTATCTTACAGACCATTACAGCAAATTTGTAAATATCGATTCATCTGTACAAGTCAGGAAGATAAGCCAGCAGCCTATTGAGTTTGGCCACTATATCCTTACTAATTTTCAGCAGGTAGTATCTCAAATTATTTTGATCTTTTTTACAACCTGTGCTATCCTTTCTTATCATCCAACATTATTCCTTCTGCTGTTTTTACTTTTATTACCACCGGTAGTTTCATTAGCCTGGTTTATCCGGAAAAAATTAAAAGACGTTCGCGCCCATACAAAAATTGCCAGTGAACGAACTATTCAGCACCTTCAGGAATCGCTTTCGGGTTATGTGGAAAGTAATATTTATAGTAAAAATGATTTTTTTATTGACCGGTATTATAATTACCAGCAACAACTGAATGAAAACCTCGCAACTCAGCAAACCTTACAGAGTTTGCCATCGCGCCTTATCGAGGTTTTTGCTGTTTTGGGCTTTTTTATATTGATTGCAATTAATAAATGGTCGTCAAATACACCTCCTGTTAACGTGCTGACCATCGGGATTTTCGTTGCTGCATCGTATAAGATCATCCCCGGTACTGTGAAAATATTAAACTGTACGGGTCAAATGAAAACCTATCGGTTTATATTAGACGATCTTTCATTACCTGGCAATAAAGTATCTGTAACAAGTGATATCCAGGCCAGATGCCCGATCAAATCGTTGAAATTTGAGCGGGTCCATTTTAACGTTAACGACCACGCTATTTTAAATGATATCAGCTTTCACATGGTCGCCGGTGATTTTGCGGGTGTGTCGGCAGCTTCAGGGAAAGGGAAAACAACCATTATTAACCTCTTGCTTGGGTTTTTAAAGCCGGATATTGGCGCTATTTACATCAACAATAAAATTACAAACGAAATTGAAAGACAGTGCTATAGAAATAAAATTTCGTATGTAAAACAACAACCGTTTTTTATTCATGATTCTATTCTGAAAAATATAACCTTGTCTGACGTTAAATATAACAGGGATAAATTAGAGGAAGTGCTCTCATTTTGCGGAATTGACAAGGTATTGGATAAATACCCCGAAGGTCTTGAAAAGATCATAAAAGAAAATGGCAAAAATATAAGCGGAGGCCAGCGGCAAAGGATAATGCTCGCTAGAGCATTATACCACGATTTTGATCTGCTTATTTTGGATGAACCTTTTGGTGAAATGGACGATTGTTCTGAAAAAATAATTCTTGCTCAGCTTCAGCAACTTGCACAGCAGGGCAAAATGATACTTTTCATCACCCACAATAAAGGCAGTTTATCGTTTTGTAATAAAATATTTTCTCTGGATGAAGAATACGTTTGAAACATTGGTTATTCTAAGTCCCGGCTTCCCTGCGAATGAAGCCGATACTACCTGTATGCCGCCCCAGCAAATATTTGTGAAGGCTCTTAATGAGATATGTCCGGGCCTGAATATTATTGTTTTAGCCTTTCAATATCCTTTTATTGCCGGTGAATACCAATGGCATGGAACAAAAGTTATAGCTATAGGGGGCAAAGATAAAAAGAGGTTCCTTCGCCTTTTTACGTGGTTAAAGGCATGGATGATCTTACGAAAATTAAATAAAAAATATGAGCTGATGGGATTATTAAGCTTTTGGTTTGGCGAGTGTGCCCTTGTGGGTAACTATTTCGCAAAATTTCATCGGTTAAATCATAACAGCTGGATATTGGGACAGGATGCTAAAATAGGGAACAAATATTTTAAATGGATAAAACCAAAAGGTGATTCATTGATCGCTTTGTCTGATTTTGTCTCGAAAGAAGTTAAAAAGAACCATGGAGTATTACCACAACAAGTGATACCTGTTGGCATTGATACTTCCTTATTTGGTCCGGTTCCATCAAAAAGGGATATTGATATTTTGGGTGCAGGGTCGTTGATCCCTTTAAAACAATACAATCTTTTTGTACAGGCAATAAGCTTTTTAAAAGAGTTTTTTCCTGGCATTAAAGCTGTTATTTGCGGAAAAGGCCCTGAAATGGAACTGTTAGAAGCTATGGCCGAATCGTTGAATTTGAAAAACAATCTGTTTTTTGCTGCTGAATTGCCCCACAATGAAGTATTAGCGTTAATGCAACGGTCAAAAATATTTCTGCATCCATCGGCTTATGAGGGGTTTGGGGCTGTTTTATCGGAGGCCCTGTACGCCGGTGCGCATGTGGTATCTTTTTGCAAGCCAATGGAGAAAGATTTCAGGCACCATCATGTGGTAAGAAATAAAGAAGAAATGGACACTGAACTTTTAATGATACTAAAAAACACCAGGCGAGGCCACGACCGTGTGTTGATGTGCCCTATACAGCATATATCAAAAAATGTAATTAGCTTATTTGTAGAGTAATGGGATTAAATATTAAAGCGAAACCGCAACCCCCTGTATTTGCCGGGCAATGGCTTCAAATGAAAGATTTGTCTCAAAATATTCCAATGATCTTTTTTGCTTTTCCTGTATATCCAATCCCCTTGTTTGGATCAATGCTGATAATAATGCTGCTTCACTTCCCGCCTCATATAATATCCCGCATTTTCCGGTATCAGTTATCCTCCTGAAGGAAGGTATGTCTGTTACAATAGGGATACAGCCACATGACATCGCTTCACAAACTACTGCACCTTTTTCCTCAGAACGCGAACCGGAAACAATAAAATCGGCGCTATTATACCAATAAAGTAACTCTTCATTTAAAACCTGTCCTATTAGTACAACGGCATTTTTATTTTTTTCCTTGTCCAAAAGCTCTTCTATTTGAAACAATAACTCACCCGCCTGATAGATCATATATAACCTTGCCGACGGTTCCACGTTTACAAATTGCAAAAATGCGTTTACAACGTTTAAAGGATCCTTATTCTCGTCAAGGCTTCCTACCCACAAAAAAACATATTGTCCGCTAACGCCTGTTTTTTCTTTTGCCGATGCTTTTTCTATAGGATGAAAAAGTGAAGATACTTCCATTACTTCGTGTATCTTTTCGGGCGACACCAGGTTACCTTTGTTCACCCAATCAAACCCTATTGCATGCGAAGGAAATAAATAAGCATCGATATAACGGTCAGCAAGTCTTTGTAAATGTCTTTTTATTCCCAAAGATGGTTTTTCGGCATGATGCTGGGCAATAATTTTTGTCTTTTTATTTAATTGCAAACGTAATTGCATTACCTGTAAAGGATATTGTAGTCCCTGAATCACCACTATATCGGCATTTAAATCCTCAATGAAGCGATTTAATTTCCATGGAAAAGCTGTCGTTTTTTTGCCATAGTCTACAAAAAAATACCTTACGCCATTGTGCGAGCAATCACCTATGTAGTTGATTTGCTCAACGCGTACAACAGTATTTTCCCTGCCAAGCCACTCTAATGACCCTGTATACGCTTTGATTCTGTTTACCCAATCTCTTGGAGAATCGAAACTGGGCGAATAATCATAATTGACAAAAACAAAATTCATAAACCTATAAGTTAAAATTATTTAATGCTCATCTACACTTATAGGCCATAATTATACCACATATTGCAAATTGCTTTTTTTTGCAAATTTCGGGTCAAATTGCTGTATTATAGTGAAGTGGCAATTTCCTGGATCTTCAGGGCGATAGCTTCGAATGAAAGGTTGGTTTTGAAGTATTCCAGCGACCTTTTTTGTATAACTGGAATATTTAGTTGTTGTGACAGTACTAATGCGGAAAATAGCGCCATTTCATTTCCCGCTTCATATAATATCCCACAATTGCCGTTATCAGTAATCATCCTGAAAGAAAATATGTCGGTAACAATTGGGACACAACCACATGACATCGCCTCACAAACTGCCGTGCCGCTGCCTTCGTAGTGTGACCCTGAAATAAAGAAATCCGCACTGTTAAACCAGTAGAGTAAATCATCATGCGCTACCTGGCCGATCAGTATCACTTTGTTGTTGGCCCCACTTTTATCCAACAATTCTTTTAAACCGTTAAGCAGTTCATCAGTATGATAGATCATGTACAAGCGGGACTCCGGGTTAGTGGTTGTAAATTTTAAAAACGCCGACGCAACATTTAAAGGATCTTTGTTTAAATTAAGCCTGCCAACCCATAAAAAAACAGGTTTGCCCTCAGCGCCAATTCTTAATTTTGCAGTAGTTTTGTTTATTGGATAAAAATTGGAAGACACCTCCATTACTTCATGAATTTTTTTGACCGATGCCAGGTTCCCTTTTTTTACCCAATCCATTCCCATAGCGCGCGAGGCAAATAGATAAGCATCAATAAAGGGGTCCGCCATTCTCTGGATAATTTTTTTTACCCCGGTAAATGGTTTTTCTGCATGATGATGGGCAATGATCTTTGTTTTTTTATTTAACAGCAAACGCAATTGCATCAATTGCAAAGGGTGGTGTAAACCTTGCACAATTACAACATCAGGTTTTAAATTTTTGATAAAACGATTTTGTTGCCAGGGAAAATATGTGTTCTTTTTGCCGAAATCCCTAAAGCGGTATTGAATGCCGTTGTGAATGTGATCGCCTTGATAATTGATCTGTTTAACATTGATAACAGTATTCGCTGCACTTAAACATTCAAGTATCCCTGCATAGCCTTCCGTTCTTTTGAACCAGCTCTCAGGCGTATCGAAAGTTGGGGAATAATTGTAGCTAACAGATACATATATCATTATTCAGGCCCCCGTTAAGTTTAAAACAACCCATCAATGCTGTTATAATTACCTTTTTGAAATTGTAAAAAACCAATGTGATATAGTGATGACGCATTTTGTTTGATCTTTTTTTCATTCACAACTTTACCAACCAGCAACATATGGTAACCCATTTTTTTATGCCGGATGATCTCTATTTCTTTATATGACCCTGTAAAATCAGGAACGGGGAAACCGAACAATTCACTTTCAGTTATGCCGAACGGAAGGTCTTCTTTGGGGGTTGGTGAAGTACTTGAATGCTTGCCAAGGTTATAAACTGTATTTATATCCACAGCATCGGTGTCACAAACTACCACTTTCCGGGCTTCCAAAATTTTGTTTAAGGTAATATTTGTTGTTCTGAGCCCAAGTACATAAAGATCATCTTCCTTGATGCAAGATTGTATATCCATTGGGAATATGTTGAAATAATGTTCGTCCTTGTAAGATACAATAATAATTCTTCTTGGATACGAATAAAGCGCACTGATAACCTTTCGGCTATAATAGGTGTTGGTTTTAGAACGGAGAAAGTGAGCAAAAAGCACTATCCGTTGTAAGGCGCTCAATTGATGGTTTTTTACCTTCTCAATTTTATACAACAGCAATATTCCGTGTTCTGTTGCAATTTTTTCTATGAGGGAAACTTTTATTGTGGCATTGAGTTTATTCCCCTTTTCAAACTGTATTTTCGCGGTTTGGGGATCAAGCGCTATTATTTGATTTTTAGATAGCCATACCGAAATGCAAAACGGATCAAGACAGATCATGCCATGATGCATAGTTATGTTAATACGGTGTTTTTCTTTTTCTAAAAACACTTTTTCTTCCACCTGAGTTTCCAAAAGGCGGGTTATAAAGAAGGTTTTTATTTCGGCATCCTTAAAAAAAATTCTTTTGATCAATGAGTTCATTTAAAGTATTATTGCGTTATTTAAAGTGGCAGAAAAGTGTTGATTCCGGCATAAGATTTAATTAATACTTACAGGGAAATCAACTACCGGATTATACACCCTTATTTTTTTTATCAAAGCAGGCAAATCACCCTGCACATATTTGCTGGCCCCGCCGATATAAATTTTACTGAACTTACTTAGGTCGGCAGATTTTAATTGGGCTAACAAAGTGTCGTCAAATAGCCGTATATGTCCTTTGTGCGTAACCAATAACAGGTCGGCAGGGGAAAGTCCAAAAAAAGAATCAAAACCTGTGCTATTAGGTTTTTTCTTTGCTACAACTATATCGGCATCTTTACCGGCAGCAATCTCACCACAGTTTAGTTGCCATATTTTTGCGGCATTTTGGTTGATTGATTCGTACAATGTTTTGTCGCTAAGTAATTTGGTTTTCCTCGCTAATTGTAAATGCTCCCATATATCCCAGGAACTTGTAAGAGTGGAATCTGTTCCAAATAATAGGCTCGTGTGCTTTTTTAAAAGGTTTACCTTTGCTGTTTTGTTCAGCAAAAAATAATTGGATTGCGGGCACCAAACTACAGCTTCAAATTTTTTTGCCTGGTTTTCTGACATTGCTACCGCATGTACGCCAATAAGTTTTTTTTGTAACAGGTTCCACTCTGTCAATTGATCAATTTCATGGAATGAGGGCCAATCATCCCCTTCCCCAACATGTATCCCAACAGGAAGTTTTACTTTAAACGGGTTATTCAATTTAAACTTCCATCCTTTCTCAAATTGCACGGAGTGTAAACAATGGGTTTCTTCAAAAACGGTTATCAGATCGTCTTCCATTCTCAATTTCTCACCATGGTTTACCACGGTAGTAACACCACATAGCAGATTTTTATAAATGCCCCACTGATTGCGCAATGGAACCGGAATTTTTAATACACTTGATATCTCCTCCTTATAATTTTTATGGATATACCTGCCCCATTCTGTATAGCTCCTGTAAATCCTGTTGCCTAATTTGGGAAACAGGTTAAAATCTAAATGGTCGTGCGAATTAATAAGCCCGGGAAAAACGATCGCATTATCAAATGATAACTGTAATATATTACTTAAATCAATAATAATGGACGATGATATATTTGTAATCTTATTACCATCAACCCTGATATTAACAAGTTTGTCAGTACCCGCTATCTTTACGTGACTAAGGACCATCACGCCCTCCTGAAATGCATCCCGTAAATAATAGGAAAGCCTTTAAATTTCTCATAAACAAGCGTTGCGTTTTTTTCGGTGTAATAATGCTTGACCGATTCATCAATTTTCCTTTCATCTTCACTGACCAGGTGAAGGTCGTTCCTTAAAAGTATCTCCCTGATAATATTAGTTGAATGAACAAAATTGCGGACCGCAATTTGAGTTTTTTGATGACTGAATGTTCTTTTGCCCCCAAAGGCTAAGGCGTCGGGATGAAAATCCGTTATAATAATATCCCCTTTATATTTTAGCATCCTGCACCAGGCTTCCAATGCTTCTTCTATATTTTCTATGTGAGCAACGGTGAGCGTCGAGATAATTACATCATAGGTATAATCTTCGATATTTGAAAAATTATTATCCGTAATTGTATGGGTTTGGGCCGCGGGAAATTTTTCTTTCAATTTGGCAAGCATTCCGGGCGAAACATCAAACCCTGTTAAATTAGCCGGGCCGCCTTTTAAAATTTTAGCCCAATGCCTTCCGGTACCGCAGCCTATGTCAGCTACATCTTTGTTTTTTATTTCAATAGTATTCAGCAGTTTGGAAAATAATAATTCATCCAGGTCCAGCATCAGGTTGCCGGGTTGGGAATCATAATTTTCTGACCACAAATTATAAGCTTCAACAACTTCTCTTTCTTTTACAGGCGAAGGAAAAACATGGTCCTTAATGTATTTTTTTAAAGTTTTGATCACGTTATTATAAGTTATAAAAAGAAAATATTTAATTGTTTTTGTTAAGAAATACGTTGTGTAATTTATAAAGGTTGCTCTATCAATTTTATTTCCGGGCATGGGCAACCTTAACTTTTTGCACAGCGTATTTACTTAAAGCAATTAGCTTTACTTAAAGTAACTAGCTAATTGGGTTTTATTGTGAATTGTTGTCCCCGTAGCAATGGGTGAAAATACCGGTGGGTTTATGCCCATCGGTATTACGGGGATTCAACGTGGGTTTAAGAATATCGTGTAATTTATAAAATGAATAAGATCTTATTGTTCAATCCCAAAAGCGCCGAAGGGAAATACCGTATCCCTAATTCCATTTTAAGCATAGCAGCATCAGTTGAAGGCAAGTATGAATGGGTTATTGTTGATGGTAACCGTGACCCTGAACCGCTTAAAACGATGGAGGCCTATTTAAATACCGGCGAGTTTAAATACCTGGGGTTTACAGTGATGCCCGGCCCGCAATTAAAGCAATCCATACCTTTTGCAAAAGCGATAAAAGAAAAGCACCCTCATACATTCATGATTTGGGGGGGCTATTTCCCATCGACCCAGCCAAAGGTTATCCTCGATTCGGGATATGTTGATTTTATTATCAATGGCCCTGGCGACCACGCATTTCCGCAATTAATAGATGCTTTGGAGCATAATACCCCTTTCGAATTTATAAAGAACATTATTTACAAAGCCGGTACCGGGATAGTTAAAACTGCGAAAGAAGATCTTTTTGAGCAGGATCCCTTGCCGCCTTTACCCTATGATAAGCTTAATGATATCTATCACATTAAAAAATATCTTGGCAAAACCTTTTTAGGGGAAAGAACGCTTGCCTATCATTCCAGTATAGGCTGCCCATTCACGTGTTCATTTTGCGCTGTGGTGCCAATTTTTGAAGCAAGATGGAAAGCAAAATCTGCTCAGAATGTTTATAAGGATATAAAATATATAAAAGATAAATGGGGCGCTGACGCCATTGAGTTTCATGATAATAATTTCTTTGTTTCGGAGAAGAGGACAGTTGAGTTCGCGAAATTGATCAAACCCGAAAAAATGTCGTGGTGGGGCATGGCGCGTATTGATACGATGGATAAGTTTAAGGATGAATCGCTGGAATTAATCAGCGAAGCCGGGTGCCGGATCATTTTTTTCGGCGCCGAAAGCGGGAACAACCTTATACTTGAACAATTAGATAAAGGTGGCACACAAACCGGCGACCAGATCATCAGGTTTGCCGAACGGTTAAAGAAATTTGATATTATCCCCGAATATTCATTTGTATTGGGTACCCCTGCCCCAACGCCCGAACAGGTAGAGGCACAAATAGACTTTGAAATAGATTTTATAAAAAAAGTAAAACACGTAAACCCCCGTACTGAAATTGTGCTGTATACTTATAGCCCTGTGCCAACCGAAGGCTCAACATTATTTAAACAAGTACAGGCGGCCGGCTTTAAATACCCGCAGATATTGGAAGACTGGGTAAGCCCCGCATGGGAAAATTTTGATTTGCGGAAAAATCCGTTAACCCCCTGGTTAACGCCAGAAATGATAGATAAAATAAGGGATTTTGAAACAGTACTGAATGGGGTTTATCCCACAGTTACCGATATTCGCCTCAGCATGTTAAAACGAAAAGCAATACAGATAGTAGCAGGGGTACGTTACAAAGCAAACCTGTATAAATATCCTTATGAAATAAAGCTGCTGCAAAAGATATGGAGATACAGGCAACCGGAAATACAGGGATTTTAATTAAGTCTTAAGTCAAGAGTCCCAAGTCCTAAGTAAGGAATTTACAACATTCACTTAAGGCTTAAGGCTTAAGACTCAAGACTCAAGCTTAAAATGCAAACGCTATATAATACATACCAAAGATACCGAACCTTGCAAACGCATACCATTTCTGCGTTGCCGGTTGTTATATTAATGCCGCATAGCGCCTGCAATTGCCGTTGCGTGATGTGCGATATATGGAAGGATAATAAAAACCTGAAACAACTTACCGAACATGATATTTCGGGGCTGTTGGATGCGCTACGAAAGTTCGGCACGCAACAAGTGGCAATGTCGGGGGGTGAAGCTTTACTTAACACTAACTTTTTCAGGCTATGCGCCATCCTTAAAAAAGAAAAAATTAAAATAACATTACTTTCAACTGGGCTCTCCGTAAAAAAAAATGCCGAACAATTATCGGAGTGGGTGGATGACCTCATTGTATCATTAGACGGTGACGAACCTTTACATGACGCCATCAGGAATGTACCCGGTGCATTTAGTAAATTAAGGGATGGTGTCCAATACATCAGGTCATTGAATCCGCACTATAAAATAACAGCCAGGACTGTTATTCACAGGCTTAATTTCAGGAATTGGGAAGCAATAATTAACGAAGCGAAAATTATGGATATTGACCAAATTAGCTTTTTACCTGCGGATGTAAGCAGTCATGCCTTTAATCGCCAAATGGCCTGGGAAGAGCCAAAACAGCATGAGATATTAATTTCAGAAAAAGAACTTCCTGAATTGCAGGAAGTGATCAACAGAATAATTAAAAATAATGATTTTGATTTTAATATTGGGTTCATTGCTGAACCGCCGGAAAAAATCCAGCAGGTATATGATTATTATGCGGCGTTTTATGGATTAAATCCATTCCCGTATAAAAAATGCAACGCGCCCTGGGTATCAACAGTAATTGAAGCAGATGGCAGTGTACGCCCTTGTTTTTTCCATGATGTGATAGGAAACATAAGGGACTCATCATTAGCGTCCATATTAAACAGCGATATAGCGGTTAACTTCAGGAAAACGCTGGATATGAGTAAGAATTTAACGTGTGTAAAATGTGTATGCTCGTTAAACCTTTCGCCATTCGCAAAGCTTGATAACTAAAAAAGTATGAGCAGTATCCTCTTTACACATTCTTACTTTTTACGCTTTGACCCTAAGCAATGGCAATCTGGGCAACCTTATCCGCCATTAGGCACACTGTATGCCGCTTCTTTAATGCGCCAAAATAATTACCAGGTTTCGCTATTTGATACCATGTTTATAAGCGACCCTGAAGGAGTTACCGCGGCAATATCAAAAAATCACCCTGATTTTTTTGTGATCTATGACGACGGTTTTAATTATCTGACCAAAATGTGCCTGACTAACATGCGTGAGGCGGCATTTAACATGTGTAAAATAGCAAATGCAGCTGGATGTACAGTTATTGTTTCCAGTTCTGATTCAACAGACCGGTATGCGGAATACCTGGAAGAAGGGGCTGATTTTGTGATTATTGGAGAAGCTGAACATACTTTATTGGAACTGACCAATCATATTAAAAACGGAATTGAAGATTGTTCGGACATACTGGGATTGGCCTATAAAAAAAATAGAGAGGTGGTAAAAACTCCTGGCCGCCAGGTTTTAAAAGATTTGGATAGCATGCCATTACCAGCCTGGGATTTGGTTGATATGGAATTATACCGCCAAACCTGGCTTAAACATGCAGGATATTTCTCATTAAACATGAGTACCACCCGGGGATGTCCCTTTAAATGCAATTGGTGCGCCAAGCCTATTTACGGCAACAGGTATAATTCAAGGAGCCCGGAAAATGTTGTTGCCGAAATTAAACTTTTAAAAGAATTATATCGCATTGACCATATTTGGTTTTGCGACGATATTTTTGGCCTGAAACCCGGCTGGGTAGCTCAATTTTCCAGGCTATTAGAAAAGGAGAAGATCAGCATCAGGTTTAAGATACAATCACGTGCCGATCTGTTGGTGCAGGAAGACACTGTGAAAGCATTAGCCGCATCAGGTTGTGAAAATGTTTGGATCGGCGCTGAGAGCGGTTCGCAGAAAATACTTGATGCCATGGATAAAGGCATTACTGTTGAGCAAATACGCGAAGCTACTTTGTTAATGAAGGAACAGGGTATAAAACCATCATTTTTTATCCAGTTTGGTTATCCGGGCGAGTTGAAAGAAGATATCCGGCTAACGATCAATATGATCAACGAACTCTTGCCTTTTGAAATTGGTATCTCTGTGTCTTATCCACTGCCCGGGACTTCATTCTATGAAAAGGTAAGGGCAGATCTTAAGAAAAAAACGAACTGGACCGACTCGGATGAAATGGCTTTGATGTTCTGCAATACTTTTCCTCCATCCTACTATAAGCAATTGCACAGGTACGTACATCAAAATTATCATAAACACCTGGCAAAAAACAGTATGGTTAAATTGCTGAATGATCCCCTGCATATTAGCACAAAAAGCCTGCGAAAGGCGTTATCGGTTTTTTACCATGCGCCGGCTACATTTATTGAAGGGTTTAAGTTAAGAAAGTTGGAGGAGGCCTGAGGATGAAAATTGTGCCGGCAAATATTAATGAACATCTTGCGCAGGCTGCCTTTACCAGCCAATCCGGTATTTTTGATGAAATATATTCTGGTAATACAATTGTTAACTATAAAAGAGAAAGGGTTAGGGCGCATGTATTGCGATACTTGCCAGCGGGCAGTTCCATACTTGAACTAAATAGCGGTACCGGCGAAGATGCCTTATTTTTTGCACAAAATGGCCACAAAGTTCATGCGACTGATATATCCACAGGGATGCAGAGAGAGCTAAAGCAAAAAGTGCAAATGTGCCGAATGGGAGCAAGGGTGAGTAACGAATTATGTTCATTTACGAAGCTTGAGCAATTATCAAACAAAGGCCCTTACGACCTTATATTCTCCAATTTTGCAGGTTTAAACTGTACTGATGAATTGGATAAGGTATTGGCATCATTTAATGACCTGCTAAAACCAAATGGAATAATTACAATGGTTATTTTACCAAAGTTTTGTCTCTGGGAAACGCTGCTGATTTTTAAAGGAAAATTCAAGACTGCGTTTCGCAGGTTTTTTAGCCGGAACGGCGCCAAAGCTCACATTGAGGGCACCTGTTTTAAATGCTGGTATTACAATCCTTCGTTTATTATAAAAAGCCTGGAAGATCAGTTTGACGTGTTAAGTGTTGAAGGTTTGTGTACGATTGTCCCGCCTTCGTATATTGAAGGCTTTGCGGAAAAGCACACTGCTGCATACAGGTTTTTGAAAAATAAAGAGGATAAACTAAAATCCCGCTGGCCCTGGAAATATATCGGGGACTATTATATCATTTCGTTGAGGAAGGCGGAATTGTTAAATATCGAATTATGAAGTAAACTTCGTAATTCGATATTCGGTGTTCGATATTCGATATTTCTAACAATATTATTTCTTTAACTTAATAGCATTACCAGCCTCCTTTAACCATTGCTGGGGCATTCCCGATGCAAGCGCTTTCCGCAGCCAGTTATTTACAAAGCCAACCAGAGCGGTATCTGTTTGAATCCACAATGCCTTATCACTGTTAGTTACTGTACCGCTGTAGCTTCTGCATAGTTGCGGATATTGTTCAGCTTTAAGGTTGGCCTCTGTATCATCCGTAAGCATTACGTCGGCGCGGCCTGCTATAAGCTCATCAAATACACCGGTATTATTAGGATATACCTGCAGCGTTACAGCAGAAAATAATGCCCTTGCCACCGACTCATTTGTTCCTCCGCGGTTCACGATCAAACGGACCCCTGGCCGGTTTACGGCCGCTGCATCCGCGAACCGGGTACTATCTTCACGGCGGCAAAGAAAGGTCTTTCCACCCGTATGGTAAGGAATTGAAAAGCTTGCCAAAGCTGATCGTTCCGGTGTGATGCTAATACCCCCAAGGGCAATGTCAAAAGCATCATTTCGCATGTCCGTCGCCAGGTTCGGCCAGCTTGTTTTTACAAATACCGGCCGAACGCCCATGGCCAAAGCCAGTGCGCGCCCAAGCCTGATGTCGGCGCCATAAAGCGAATCGCCCCGGATGATAGCGAAAGGGGCATAATCCCCCGGCACCCCTATACGCAAAACCCCGTTTTTAACAATCCGCTCCAGCCTTGATGTGGAATCGTGTAATAGCCTGCCCTGCCCATATCCCCCGGGCAGAAACGATAGTAGGAATACGATTATAAACAGCGAAGAATGTTTGTAAAATTTCATTTGATAAGGCCTAAAGTAGTATAAATTTTGCCATGTACCGTTGTGCTCAACCGCAATTCGATCGTTCAACCGTCTGCTATCCGAGTCTGTGACTTCGGATACACAATGTCTGTAGTAATTATGTAATAAAGCATAGCGCAGTATGAGCGGTCATTCGCCGAAGGCGAAGCCGCATTTAATTAAATTAGTAGCGATAACTGAAGGTTTCGCAATTATTAACAATTAAAAAACTGCACTATGCTTAGTACAAATCTGCAAAATCCAATCGACTTTAATGGTCAAAAGTTTTATGTGGGACTTGATGTCCACAAAAAATCATGGGCTGTAACTATTCGCAGCCTGGGTATCGAGATCGCTCGTTTCACACAGCCGCCCAGCGCCGACGCGCTGTCGAGTTATTTACAAAGGAATTTCCCGGGAGGGCAGTACTATTCAGCCTACGAAGCTGGTTTTTGTGGCACCAGCACTCACGAACAACTTTGCAAACTGGGAATAAAAAACATCCTTGTGCACGCTGCTGATATACCATCCACAGATAAACAGAAGAAGAACAAAACGGACCTGCATGACAGCCGTTCGATTGCTGATTATTTGGAAAAAGGAAACCTGCACAGCATTCATGTATTAACACAGGAGCAACAGGAGTTGCGAAGTTTGTTTCGTTTTCGTGAGGCTAAAGTTATAGAAGTAACCAGATCAAATAACAGGCTCAAAAGCTTTCTGATGTATTATGACATAAAAATACCTGAAACGGTTTCTAAAAAAGAGTATTTGTCGCTCAAAGCATTAGCATGGTTAAACTTTGAAATGACAACCGCAGCTGGTACAATTGCATTGCAGGAACTCATTGAAGAATTGAAATATCAACGTAAACGACTCTTTGAAATAACGAAACAACTGCGTAAACAAATCCAGGTTCTTCATGCAGAATCATATAAATGCTTGCTTTCAGTTCCTGGTATCGGAGCGGTTACAGCCATGGGACTGATTGCAGAGATCGCCGACTTCGGCCGCTTCGATGATCCGGATGAGTATTGCAGCTTTCTTGGTTTATGTCCATGGGAAGACAGTTCGGGAGAAACTATTAAAACTAAAGGGATGCAGCCACGATGCAACCAGCATTTGCGTCCAATACTTATTGAAGCTTCCTGGACGACTATCAAAAAGTCACGAACATTATTTGCTTATTACAGTAAACATGCTGGTAAAGACAGCAAAAAGGCCATTGTTAAAGTTGCCAGAAAACTGGCCCTGATTGCACGCGGAGTTGTTTTGAAGCAACAGCTCTATCAGGAAGACTATCTGCAAAAAAAGAAAGCGGAACAGAGTCTTCAAAAGGAAACCTCCAATAGAAGGTTTTCTTCAGGCATTACGGAACAGCATATTAACAAGCAGCCAGGCTATGTACTTACGTCATGGCCCGGCTGATATGCTTTATCCGGCTGTAATATCCCTGGCAGGTTGCTCCTCAGCAGAGCCTGCTTCCGTTTCTTACAGCATCATAAAGATAAAAAGAATGTTAAACAATACTGTATAATCAGATTAATATCTCAAAAACTTAAAGAGGAAAACGCACCTCATAGACTGTGGATAACCACATCCTGTAGTATTCGTACCTCTTTTGACTTCACACAATTACTGGCGGCTCCTGATTTAGGGATGACCGCATATAGCAGTCGGAGATTATTTTGTTATACTGAATTTTAAATTATAACTTTATGTGATTAGAAAAATCTCATACCTGTCCTGTTGCTTTATACATAGCAGTCTGTGACTACCGGACCAGCAAACCAGGTATTAATTGTTTACCCTCGTTTTCTTTAGTTTGCAAATACAGTGCTTGTTTTGTACTACCGCCCTGTCAAGCGTGTCCCTTGACTGTAAAAAATTGCATATGTCCACGCTCAGACAATAAAAAATGCGCTACCCACCACGCCAAACTTTCTAACGCTCATTGATCGCCCAAAACCAACACCCCGTCTATTCCTTCCCGCCCAACGTCGATTCATTCCCACCCCGTCAAAAAAACCTTCCCAACGTTCACTATATTTGTTATAGAAAGGGCATTGTTGATGAGTAATATTAATAGCTACAAACGTTTTGCCTCGTACAACCAAATCTTTAAAACCATGAAAACTATAAAATTCAGCCTGGTAAAATTACTTACGGTAAGTTTTTTATTAATAACATTAGTTTACACTGCAAGCGAAGTTGCCGCCCAGTCGATGCCGGCACGCACCCTGCTTGCACTTTCAAAATCCGATCATGTCCTGGCGATCATAGACCCGGGTACGCTGAAAGTTATTGCGCGGGTGCCGGTCGGTTCCGATCCCCATGAGGTCATCGCATCGGCCGATGGAAAGACGGCTTACGTTACTATCTACGGCGGCGGCAGCTTGCACGAACTTAATGTCATCGACCTGGTGGCACAAAAGGCTTTACCCACCATTGATACCAGGCCCCTGATGGGGCCGCATGGTATCACATTTGTCGGCGGCAAGGTGTGGTTTACTGCAGAGGGAACTAAAACTGTTGGCCGGTATGACCCGGCAACCGGCAAATTCGACTGGGTGATGGGGACAGGCCAGGACAGGACGCACATGATTTACGTCACTAACGATGGGAAAAGGGTGTACACCACAAACGTCTCTTCCGGGACAGTCAGTATTTTGGTAGATAGCCTGATCAAGCCAAATGCTGGTCCAAACGGGTTTGCACCACCAGCGCATAGGGATTGGGTTCAAACCCTTATTCCCGTATCCAAAGGTTCCGAAGGTTTTGATGTATCGCCCGATGGCAATGAATTATGGACAGCGGCATCCGATGACGGCACCATAGCCATCATTGACCTTGCGGCGAAAAAGCTGACCAGTACAATTGATGCAAAGGCTTTAGGCGCCAACCGCCTCAAGTTTACGCCGGATGGCAAGCGGGCGCTGATCACGAGCCTGAGAACCGGCGACCTGTTTATTTATGACGCGGCATCGCACCAGCAAATAAAGCGGATAAATACCGGCCGTGGCGCGGCAGGCATCCTTGTTGACGATGATGGGTCACGCGCGTTTATCGGTTGCACCGCCGACAACTATGTGGCGGTTATAGACCTAAAAACCATGGAAGTGACCGGCCATATTGATATACACGGGGCTGACGGCCTGGCCTGGGCGGTTAGGCCATAGTTTAGCTATGTGGGGCTTGAATACAGCAACGCCGGTGAAAAACTAAAATTTTGCGAAATGACATTTTTTTGCGGCACGGTGGTCTTACTGCGATAAACTACTCTCAAATTCCCGCATAATATTGAGCAGTTTATTTTCATACCCGCTGAGCAATTTACTTTGAAAATTTTCGGGATCAGGTTTTGCAAAGTGTTTGCCGGTTACTATCCGTAAAACTCTTCCATGGCTGTTTAATTTTTTATGGATGGTTTTTTTTGCCCACCTGCCTGTAGTAATTTTCATCAATACGTTATCAATTGCATTGCCTGCTGCGTTATTTAATAACCATTCGAACACGGTTTTTAATAGATAAGTTTTTAAAGGTTTGGCAGATGCAATACGCATGTTTTTATTAGGGAGAAAATTTCTTGTCCACGAATTTGCAATATAAAACTTTTCGAAAACGATATCGCCCTGCAATGGTATAAGTGTGCCGATCTCTGTTGCAGTATAAATATTTTTTTCAGCGATCTCCAGTTGCTGCTCATCTATATAATAGTTCATGCAAAAATAATGCTCTTTATTAACCAGGAAAGTTAATTTTTTAAGGCAATGCATAATTGTCCGGGCTATCCAGAGCCTGTTTTTTGCAGTGATGATAAACAGGTCGATATCTGAATTTTCATCAGCAAAATTTTTGGACAATGAGCCAGAGATGGCTATCCCGCTTACATAAGGGAACCGGATCAGGATATTGCCTACCTTCCCGGCAATTTTAATTAACTCAACTGCTTTTTTGTTTCCTTCGTTTCTTCTGATTATTAAGTAATGATCATTTTTTAAAGTATAGAATCTATCAAACTGGTGGATTATCCCGCCATTAAGAAGGCCTTTCAATGCGTCATCAAAGAATTCGCAGGTATATTTTTTTTTGAGAAATGAGAATACCTCTGCCCTGGTTAGGGGATAATTAAACAAGTCGAAATAGGCCAGCGTTGCTAATATGTTTTCTTTAATTTCCGACAAGTTCGTATTAATTAGTGGGTATGCTTTATTTTGCATCTATTAGTTTGTACAAGATATTATATCAAGTGTTTATATATTTATGACGGAAGAATTACTTGTTTGGTTGCCTTTGTACGAAATATTTATGCGGTGTTAAAAGTCTAATGCCGGATGTTTTAAATCACTTTTAATCGTTTTACTAATAACTTCCGGCTTCTTGCTTCGGGCTAAATTACGCCTCTGGCCTTCAGATGAAAAAATAAAGAACGTAAAGAAAAATGCATAGAAAAATATGCCCTTATCCACATCAAGCAAATTCTCTGACAACGATACTACAGCGATCAATATCATAAAAGTGAAAAAAAGAAGGTCTCTTTTCCTGAACGATATGCTGAAACCAAAGGCCAAAGTGACTAAATAAATTACCAGGCCTATAATTCCGGATTTTAGTAAAATGCTAAGATATTGGCTATGTGAATTTAGCCTGTTCAAATACGAGTTGTATAATTTTTTGTTAAAGAAATTTTCCTGCAAAAGGCCAATCTCAGAACCCGCTCCATACCCGATCACCGGAGATTTACCAATTAATTCGATGACAACAGTCCATCTTGCCAAACGGCTATCTGTGGTTTCACCTGCTGATTGTTTTGAGAGGTCCTGATTTAATTCGGTTATATAACGTTCTTTTAAATTGCCCGAACTTAAAATGCCTGTAACCAATAAAGCAGAAAAAAAAGCTGAAATTAACATAAACTTCCACCGCTTTGATCCTTGTAATAAAAACCAGGGCAACGCTATATTTATAATAATTATAAGAACTATGAAAATAGATTTTGAGCCAAGCTGGATCAGTCCCGCAGTAAGAATAACACTGCAGGTAAAATAAAATAGCTTGTAATAAAAGGATATTTTTTTAATTAAAACGGATAGCATGTAAGCAAGCGAGAGCATTACCTGCATCGAAAAAAATGTGGCATGCATATCTATCGGCTCCGAAAAATTATGATTGGTAAACGAACCCGAAAAAAGGGTTTTAAAAGGCAACTTGTAGTGCCTGATCGTGACAAAGGCATCAAAATACAGGTAAACTATGGTCGCGGTACAAATCAGCGCAAATGCCATTAATAACTGAGGCCTGTACTTTTTTATATCAAGCGGGTTAAGGCAAAACAATAAAGGGATCAGGAAAATTGTGATTTGTTTTCCCCATTCGTTAAAAGCTTCAGGAGTTTCTATGGAGTAAATAGTACTCAATAAGGTTATAAAGAATACCGATTGCAACACTACCGTTCTTAATTTAAATACAGGTTTAATAGTATTCTTATTTAAATGAATTAAGGTGTGCAAACTAAAACTTATCAGGATAAGATGGCTGTAAAACCTGTCGAAAGGTAAACTGGCCATTAAAAGCATTAAATGGTAATAGCTTATTTTATTAGCCAAACTATCCTTTATTTGAAACAACCCGCTCATGGTTTGAATTTTGATGACAGTCTAAAATAAATTGTTCGTACTGGTCAATGATCTTCTCCCAGTTAAACTGGTATTTTATTTTATGGAGGTTATTGCTTACCATAGTTTTTTCAGGTTCTTTTCTCTGAACTGTTTCAACAATATCACGCACATCATTTGCATTTGAAAAGTAGAATGCGTCTGAGCTCAATACCGATTTGTTAAAGGGGTTGTTATGCGCTGCAATTAATGCCTCGCTTGCCATAGCTTCCAACAGGGACGGGTTGGTACCACCAACACTGTGCCCATGAAAATACAGGTATGAATTATTCTGTAATGCACGTACTTTGCCGGGGTCAAAAATTGACCCCTTGAACTCAATCCGGTCGTCGTTTTTAAATTTATGGGTGATAAATTTACCAAACCTGTTGCTGGTATCCCCCAATACCTTAAATTTCCGGTGTGAATTACTATCATTAAACCCTTCTAAAATGGTTTCAATATTATTTTCAGGTTCCATTCTTGCCATCAGCAAAAAATAATCTTCCTTCAGTGCTTCGTTGTTATCGAGCTGTTCACGTTCTTCTTCCGAAAACAGGTCGGCCCCATAAGGGATGTATTTACTTTCAATATTGTATTTTTCGCCAAGGTATGATTTGATGACCAGCGAATCGGAAATATAGAACTGGCTATATTTTACAGCCAGTTTTTCGGCATATTTTAAAAATTGCTGTACATTTTTTGAATATTTTGATCTTTTCCATTCAAGCCCGTCCATATTGGTGATAATGGCGCTTTTGGCCGGATATAGCTTTCCCCAAACGGAGCTGCTGGTATAACCCATCATTAAAACCACATCAAATTTCTTTTTTCTTGCATCGAGCAGGCAGTTAAGGTCATAAACAAATTGCCCTGCGGTTCCAACCAGGTATTCAGGATCATAACAATGAATTATTTCTACACCGTTCCAGTGATTTTCTTTATAAGGGTGATTGTGCGAGTTATAAACGCTTACAGAATGCCCTCTTTTAACTAACCCTGCTGAAACATATTCTGATATATGCTCAAACCCCCCGTAAAAATTCGGGATGCCCCTTGTACCTAAAATTCCTATTCTTAATTTCATGCTATAGTTGCTGATTGATATGCTTTTAATGTTTGTATTGCCGCCTGTTTCCAGGTGTATTGGGTTAGTATTTTTTTCCGGAAATTTTCATCGAATGGCGCTGCACTTGCTTTTTCAACCGCCGCCAGTATGCTTTGTGGTTCTGAAGGATCACAATAAAAAGCATCATCTTCAAAATATTCCCTGGTATCACCTTTATCTGTTATTACGATATTGCAGCCCATCGCCGCGGCTTCAATAGAGCTTAAACCTGTTGTTTCAAACCAGCTGGGTAATATGTGTACTTTGGCGCGCCGGTAATAGGTTAACAACTCCTGCTCCGGAATACGATCGAGAAAACTGACATTGGCAGCCGCGATATTGCGGCAATGATGGTAATAACCCGCCTGGTTTGGCGCATGCGCCCCAATAATCAATAAACGGAACCTGGTATTATTCAGGGCCCTTATCAGGTTGACCTGGTTTTTGTTTCCTTCTATTCTTGCTACGCAAAGTACCAGAAGGTCATCTTTTTTTATAGCAGGGTCATAGTGAAACTGATCGGGGTTTATCCCATTAGGTACCACCGTATAGCCAACCTTGCAAGGGTAAGTTTGTTGAATACGCCTGTACTCCGATTCAGAGTTAGGGAGTATCATTGCAGCCCGGCGCAATATTTCAATAATGCTTTTTCGCTGCCCTTTCCAGGTATATTCCAGGCTAGAAAGGTGATCTTTTCCAAGCAGCCAGCGGGCCATCGTTTTCAGGTATTCAATGCTGTCAGCCGGCAAATAACTAAATAATGCGCCTATCCCCTTACGATGATGTTTATCATATTCGGCATAACTGCATAATATGGTCGATACAACGAAAGGCCTTTTAGCTTTTTTACTGTGATATAGAATATCGGCAGGCCGTATAATATTAAAAAAATGCAACAGGTCGTATTGATCATAGGCTATCGCTTCATTCGACAATAATATTTCAGTATCAACCCCCATGGCAGCCAGATGCCGGGCTGTTTGTACAACCTGTACCGTATCGCCACCCGGAACAGTGTATAATGTTGACCTGGTTATAAAAGCTACCTTCATGACTGTTGCATTTTTTTTATTGGGTTGCCACTAATTGAGTTATGCAGCCAGATAATAAACCACTCAGGGAAGTAGCTTATCGTGTAAAGCAGGTAATTATCTAAACGAAAAGGATACAGGCTGATGGCCCTGATCACATTTGACCGTGCCTTTTCGGGCTGATAATTATTGAGCAGGAATTTTTTACAGCATAAGGCATAGTAAGCTCCTTCTTTTATTTTTGGAGAATAATGTTTCCCACTAATTTGATATAATTCATGCCCTTCGGCTTCAGTAATGCTGCATTTTTTTAGCGTTGAATATTTTATAGAACGAAATTTACGTGTGTGCCACTTTTCATCGATACTTATTGATCCGGGGTTAAGCCTTACTTTAATCAACGACTGCGAAAGGTTACAGGCTTTTTCGTTTTTCAAAATATTAACCCATAAAAAATGGTCTTCGTAAGTAAAAGCGTTTTCATTATACCCGCCACTCTTTGCAACCACTTCCCTTTTATAAAATACGCTTGAATGGATAAAAGGGCATATTGAATATTTCAACTGTTGTATCTCTTCATTAAGATGCCCTTCCGGATGATGGGTAAAAATATAACGCCCATGAACATCGGCATAGTCGACAGCAGAACCAATTATGCTATACATCGGGTGCGCGGTTATAAAATCGTATTGTATTTTTAACCTGTTGGGATAGCACACGTCGTCCGCATCAAATCTTGCTATGTAAGGAGCCCGCGCATACGACAATCCAAAATTGAGCGCTGAGGCTATACCCTTATTATCCTGGTTAATAAGCACTATCCGGGGATCTTTAAATGCCCGTACAATTTTTTCGGTTTCGTCTGTCGATCCGTCGTTGATGATCAGCAACTCAAAATCGGTAAATGATTGTCCCAGTACAGACGTTATTGCTTCACCAATATATTTACCGGCATTGTATGCAGGCATTAAAACAGTAACCTTTGGATTATTTATGCCCATAACTCACAGGTTTTAGGTAAGTAGTTTCTTTGATATTGAGCAATAACAGCAATTCAAAAAATACAACTACCGATAATTGCTCAAACCAGTAATCAATAAAAAATACGCAAAGCATCAGCATCAGCATCGGTATGCCATAAGTCAGTTTCTTGTAATGTTTGATGAAGAAGCCCAGGTAGAATATCAGGAAAGCTGATAAGCCCAATAATCCATACTCAGCCAGCATCTGATCGTAAACCGAATACGGGCTATTGATTACGGAGTGTAAGCCAGACTTCCTGCTAAAATAATTCAGGTACAGGTCAAGATGGTTAGGAAAGAAATCGCCGTTGATAAAAGCATGATGTTCGGGATAGCTGCCGGCAAACCCAAGGCCGCTGGCACGGAAGGCAAGTTTTGAAGAAAAATTGCCCATACCCTCGCCTGCGATTATTTTAGTGGGATGATGTAAAAAAAAGTTTTCTGTTTGCAATAGACCGATAACTTTTCCCGGCAGGCCAGGCTTAAATGTACTTTGCCCTGCCAGGGGAAGTTTGAAGCTGTATGTACTAATGAAATTTAACAAGTGTTTTTGTTCAGGCGTAGTGTCTGTGGATGTTAAATAGGGCGGTTTGTTAATGTTAGGCCCAATAATAAGTATCCTGCCTTTATCAGTTTTAGGGAGCTGTGCTGCCTGCGATGGCGTCTGATGTATCTCGCTATTATTTATTATATACCTGATACTATCTAAGTACCGTGTTGCAATTGCCCGCTTTTTTTCTTCCGGGCCGGGTATAATGTCCGGCTTTTCAACGGTGGCAGTTGCGGTTGCTTTTTTTTGTAGATAAAATATATTTTTAATGGTTTTAACAACATACTCGTTATTTTGGGGAGATATTTTTGCCATAAAAACCACCAAAAACATAAGGCAGATAATAATAAGGCTTTTTTGGTCGCTGCTGCTTTTAAACAGGAATAAAAGCGCAAGGATGAACAGTAATGCCAGGTTAATAAAGTTACTCCCGGTAAGCAGTAAAACCGCCATGCAAATGAGCATCATAGCCGGATTTTTCTTGGTGAAAAAATAAATTACTCCGAAAGCGTTTATAACGGCATTTGCTGTCGAGGTATCAAAGGTTATCCCTTTTATATAATCACCGGTACCGATAAAATATTTCTGATCCTCTCCCTGGAATTGGAAGGGATTTATGGCTCCGGTCTCCCATATAATGTGGGCAATGTTATAAAAGGAGAAAACAGCATTGATTACAAAAAAAACCAGGATGGTTTTGTGAATGGTTTCCACATCATTATTTTCAACCAATATTTTAACCTGGTGAATGGCTAAGATGCACAACAGCCAAAAGCCTATGCCTGTAAAAAAAACCAAAAAGTAATATGGGTTTCCGTAGCTTTTGTTGATGATAAGGTCGATAAAAGCTATAACCATAACCAATAAATAGAAAAGCGGCAGCCTTGAATTTTTAATACTGAACCCGAACCTGAAATTGAATTGCAATAAATAAATAATAATAATAGCCGGAATTTTGACTGACAGCTTTACATTTAAAAAGAGCATCAGAAACAGCAGAAGTTTCCAATCTATTTTATTTAGTGCTTTTTTTATGTTAAGCCACGCAAAACTGTAAGTCATCTTCATCGATTAATAAGCATTCGGAAATCATTTTTATCACGCTGATCCCCAAAAGGGTTACGGCTTAAAAATTGAAAGGGTTGCCTGCGATGACGCTGAAATAAAGCTATTTCACCAATTAAATAAGTGTTTTATATAGTTACGGTCGGATAGCCTGATCTGCCCTGTAATAAAGATGATAACAATATAAAATGCTATCGCAGACGGAAGTATAGGCCAGGTATCCCGGAAAAGTATTTTCGATATAAACCCTGTTAATGATGCACCTAAAGTACAGGCAATTAAAGGGTGCCAAACGTTTGCAAGCTGTTTGACATTGTTTCTTTTTATATAATAAATGGTTTGGACAAGGCAAGCGGCTAAAAAAGCGAGTGCGGCCCCTTCATTTTTAAGAAACGGAATAAGTAAAATATCTCCTGTTACATTTACCAAAAAAGTTACAATAAAAGAGGCCAGGATCATTTTCAAGCGCCCCTGTGCAAAATATATCGTCCAAAAAAAGTTATTTAAATAGAGCAGCGGCATACACAATGACAAAATAAAAATGGTTTTTACGTTTATTGACCCGTATTTGCCCGATGTTAACCCATCAATAACAGGGCTCCAGCATATATTTAATACTAAACCGATAAATGTCGCTACTATCATTTCTATCCTGACTAAAAACTTCAGTTCAGCAACCCGCATATCTTTGTGTTGGAATAGTTTTGTAAAAAATGGGATAAGCAAAGGGGCTATCGCCAACAATGGGAGTGTGGATATTTCGAAAATTTTGTAGGCAAAACTATATTCAGCCAGTTTTACTGCCGATACTATAACACCTATAAATATCCAATCGAAACGGGCCAGCGCCGAGGTTATCAGCACGACACCGGTTTGCGGCAACGATTCACGGAACAGTTTAAAGTAATTAGCTCTGTCCCAAATAATGGTTAATGGTATTTTTGTTGACCGGGAGAATAAATAAACGCAAATTATTAGTTCCGTTACATCACCCCCTATAAAAATGAGAATAATATTATTTATGCTTAGAATATGCGATAAACCAAGAATAATAAGCCCAAAACAACGGATTACGTTTGATATTACCGACATATAAGCCAATAATTTAAACCGCTCCATCCCGTTGGCAGCTTGTTTAAACGGCGTTGAGAAAAAAATCATAAGCTTACCAACGCCTATCAATAATATTATAGTGTAGAGCGTATTGGTATGCCCAAACAAGGCAACGCCAGAAAACATCAGCCCATAAAAAACAAGGCCTGTAATAAGAACATGGCAAATGTAAATTGAAAGTATAGATTGAATATCTGCCCCTGCAGCTATTTTTTTTATAACAACTTGATCAATGCCGAAAGATAATATGTTAAAAACAGTCAGCAAAATTGCTAAGGAGAGGTTTATTTGTCCGAAACTGTTTTTGTCGAGGCCGGTTGATAGTACATAAAATATCCCCAACCCTAATAGTTGGTTAATAATAAGCTGAATTGTATTTACCGATAGGTTTTGGATCAGTCTTCTTTTCATCGCTTACCATTAACCAGGGCTATAAAATATTGAGGAGTTTTACGGAGGTATTATCTTTTAAAAATAATCAATATTCCACAACAAAGCTATCATTAACAGCCTGTTTTTTGTCGTGCATATTTGCCATGCGGCTTAAATAATGGTATTTACGCCATGTGTTTTTTAAGGTAGTTTTTGCTATATACCAGCCCTCGCGGCCATCTAAAAACCCAAGGTAAATAAAATAGTTTTTGAGAAAGCCGAACGCCGGCGAAAAATAAAGCTTAACGACATTTACCTTTTTGCCGGTATTGAAATATTTTTTAGCGCTCAATTTTGCATAATAAAGCCCTTTGATATCATATTCACTAACATTCTTTACAGAATAATGATGCAGGAGTCCGCTTATTTTCTTTACCTGTATGTTTTCAGGAAGAATAAGTGTTTCATGTACCATTGTTTCAGACCATTTTACCAAATTCCTGTTAAACAGGCGGATATGATGATCTCTGCCCCAACTGCCGAACCGTATAGGTTTTCCCCCAAAATAAGTTCTGAATTTAATATCATAAACAATAGCGGAGTCGTTTAATTTTAATTTGTGCAAGGCCCCGATCAGTTCGTTGTCCGGTACTTCATCAGCATCAATACTTAGTATCCAATTATACCGGGCCGCTTCAATTCCTTTATTTTTATTGGCGCCATAGCCTTCCCACGTCGTGTTATATACCCTGCACCCGTAAATACCGGCAATCTCTGTGGTATCGTCTGTGCTTCCGTTATCAATCACAACAATATCGTCAGTGATCAGCCTCGCTTTCTGGATACACCCGGCTATTACATCAGCCTCATTTTTAGTAATTATAACAATAGAAACCGGAACCATCTACTAATCATTTATTGGCCTGAAATAGCCATGTATTTTTCTATAATACCGTTAGTTTGCCCCGAAGGGTTGCCTTATGTAATAAATTATTAGTAAATTGAGTAGTTCATGGTTCATGGTTCATGGTTCATAGTTCATGGTTCATAGTTGATGGTTCATGGTTCATGGAAAAAATCAACGGGGGGCTTATGATTTACAGCAAAAAGATTGAAAAGTTATTTACTTTTGATTCGGCTATGAACTATTTTGTACAAACCATGTCAATTTAATTGTTTGAAAATCAATATTTTATAACTTTTTTGCGTTTTTTTAAAACAACCAGGCAACCTTTATAATGAAGATAACGTGATGTAGTTAAGATAAGGTGGAAATTTACAAAAGCTAACAGGATATAACCCAAATGGGAGAAGAAGAGTTACATCAACTGATCAGGGGCTGTATAAAACAGGATAGAAAATGTCAGAAAATGTTGTACAAAGCATTTTACGGATTTTCTATGGGGATATGCCTGCGATATGCCGGTAACCGTGATGAGGCTGCCGAGGTAATGAACCAGGGCTTTTTTAAAGTTTTTACCCATTTAGAAAGTTTTGATATGGCGCGGCCATTTAAAGCCTGGCTGGGAAAGATCATGATGAATGTTTCTATTGATTTTTACCGGGCAAGCCTTAAAATGGCCTATACCGAGGATCTTGATAACGCTGAACATATAAGTGATGGGGACGTAGTTGACAAAAACCTGAATTACAACGATCTTTTAACAATGGTTCAACAGCTTCCGCAGGCTTACAGAACAGTGTTTAATCTTTTTGCAATTGAAGGTTATTCGCACGAAGAGATTTCTTCCATGCTGAATATTAATGTCGGCACATCAAAATCAAATTTGCACAAAGCGCGGCAAAAATTAAAACGAATGATAATGGAAGCGGACCCGGCTGTTAATCGTAGCATCAACTATAACAGGGGCATAGATTATAATACCTCCATAGTAGCAATCAACGCTATAAATATGAATGGGGTATCGTTAAATAAAGGTATTAGAGAATGAACAACGAAAAAGACAAAGCAATAGACAATCTTTTCAGAAAAAAACTGGAAGACCCCGTTGATCAAACCGGGTACCAGGAGGAGGATTGGGATGCTCTTGAACAGATGCTCGATAAGCGTAAAAAACGCAAGGGGTTTATTTTTTGGCTGCCTGTTATTAGCAGCGTTGCTGCATTGTTGCTGTTGTTTTTAGGCTGGTGGAATTTCAAGCCGCAGGTTATCCGGCCTAACGCTCAAAACAAACTCCAGGCGGTTAATCATCCAAAGCAAGTAATTACCGGTATAAACGGCGGGTCCAACCGGCAACATATAAA
>Ga0207002_1021_pt1 | contig 31668 bp, 27 predicted proteins | sample Alteio_BWMinCont_88_FD_153473 | JGI IMG/M metagenome (GOLD analysis project Ga0207002, IMG submission 153473) | Enriched cells from forest soil in Barre Woods Harvard Forest LTER site, Petersham, Massachusetts, United States -... | ecosystem: Environmental > Terrestrial > Soil > Temperate forest >...
GCTGTACAGTCTGAAGAAAGCATGAAAGAATATTTTATGATAAGCCATCGGAAAGCAGGCGGAACATTTGAAAACGGCTCCCCCTTACCTCCGCCATTTAACAGGGGAAGTGATAATGAAGGGGGCCCCGCTATCACCATTGACAATAACCATTTTTATTTTTCGATTTGCAAACAAGAAGGTAATTGCCAGGTTTATTATTGCGATTTTGCCAGCGGGCAGTGGGGAGATATAAAAAATGCGGGAGAGCAAATTAACGAGCCTTCTTCATGGACCAGCCAACCCAGTATTTCATCTGATGGGCAAACCCTCTATTTTGCTAGTAACCGACCGGGGGGAAATGGTAAATGCGATATTTGGGAAAGCACAAAAGATGCCGATGGAAATTGGGGGCCGGCGGCAAATTTAGGCCCAACCATCAATAGTAGATGGAATGACATTAGTCCTTTTATCCATACCGATAGCCATACGCTTTACTTCTCCTCTGATCGTCCGGGAGGGGTTGGGGGATTCGACGTTTATTATTCGCGGATGGATTCAACCGGTGAGTGGTCGACACCTAAAAACCTGGGATACCCCATAAATTCTGATAGGGATGAGGTAGGATTTGTTGTAAGCACAGATGGCAGAACAGGGTATTTTGACTCTGATGACCCGAGCCGCACCAATGGCGAAAGCGTGGGTGGAAAAGACATCTACGAATTTGAGCTATACCCGGAAGCCCGTCCTGAGAGAGTGGCTTTGGTGAAAGGCGCAATCACAGATAATAATGGGAATGCCCTTACAGGCGCCACTGTTAGCATTACCGATGCAAAAACCCATAAAAAGGCATCTGTAATGAGTGATACCACTAATGCTTCTTTCACGGCAGTGGTTAACGAATCCAAAAAACAGGAATATGTGGTAACCGTGAACAAAGAGGGGTATGCTTTTAACTCCGGCGTTATAACAGCTAAAGATACCTTTACCGGAAAGCCTACAGCCATAGATTTCAATATGCAGCCTGTTTCATCAGGTGGCAACTATGTGTTGAATGATATTTATTACAAAAGCAATTCGGCTCAGCTAGAATCCATATCTATAGCCGTAGTTAAGGAATTTGCCAAATATATGCGGGCTAATCCCGATATAAAGGTCAAAATAGCCGGATATACCGATAATGTAGGCAGCGATGCGGCTAACCAGGTATTATCCTCTAACCGGGCATCTACTGTTATGCAGGCCTTGGTAAATGAAGGCATACAGTCCGGCCGGCTGAGCTACCAAGGCTATGGGGCTGCAAACCCGGTTGCAAACAATGATACAGAGGAAGGAAGGCAGAAAAATCGACGGACAGAATTCATTATTACGCAAAAATAATATAGGGATATTCAAAAAAAATATCAAATTTTGTTTGGATTTTAAAAAATTTTATACTTTTGCGGCCTATTTTAATCCATCAAACCTACACAAAAAATGAAAAAATTATTGACAATTGCTGCCGCTGCAGGCATGTTAGCCTTTATCGCATGCGGTCCTAGCGCTGAAGACAAAGCTAAAGCTGACAAGATGAAAGCTGATTCTATGCACATGGCTGATTCAGTGAAAGCTGCTCAAGCTGCTTCCATGATGAAGATGAAACAAGATTCTATGGCTGCAAAGATGAAAGCTGATTCAGCTAAAATGAACGGCGATTCAGCTAAGGCTGCTAAGTAAGCTTAGTAAAAGCAATTTATAGTATAAAAGGGGAGTCCTCTATTGGGGATATCCCTTTTTTATTTTTAAAATCAAGCAATGGAAACGGAAGAACCGGATATTACAACAAGTGATGCTGAAATGTATGAACACTTTACATTTAAGGCAGATCCGGGGCAACAACCCTTACGGATAGATAAGTTTCTACTGCACAAAATTGAAAATGCCACCCGTACCCGCATACAGGCAGCCCTTGAAGTGGGCAACGTACTGGTAAATGGCAAAACAACCAAATCGAGCTACAAAGTCCGGCCAGCCGATGAAATAAGCGTGGTATTCCCTTATCCTAAAAGGGAAATTGAACTGATACCCGAAAACATCCCGCTAAACATAGTTTACGAAGATGAGGACCTGATGGTAATTAATAAAGTAGCGGGAATGGTAGTACACCCGGGTGTAGGCAATTTTACCGGTACGCTTATGAATGCTTTGGTGTATTATGTAGGCAATTTACCCAAATCAACCCATCCCAGCAAAGACCCTTTCCGGGAATTGCGCCCGGGACTCATACACCGGATAGATAAAGATACTTCCGGGTTATTAGTAATTGCCAAGAATGATAAGGCCATGACTAAACTGGCCAAGGAGTTCCACGAAAAGAAAGTATTACGCAAATATATTGCTTTGGCATGGGGCGATTTCAAGGAAGAGGAAGGAACCGTTAACGCCCATGTGGGACGTGACCACAGAGACCGGAAAAAAATGGCGGTGTTTTTAGATGGTGGACACGGACGCAATGCTGTAACACATTACAAGGTGCTGGAACGTTTTAATTATGTAACGGTGCTCGAATGCCGTCTTGAAACAGGCCGCACCCATCAGATACGCGTACATATGCAATACCTGAAGCACCCCTTGTTTAACGATCAAACATATGGCGGCGACAAAATACTTCGGGGCACTGCTACTGCGAAGTATACAAAATTTGTTGAGAATTGTTTTAAGCTGCTTCCCCGGCAGGCGCTGCATGCCATGTCGCTGGGCTTTACACATCCCACTACCGGCAAAGAGATGTATTTTGAATCATCATTACCTGACGATATGCAGAAGGTAATTGAAAAATGGAGGGCATATACCTCCTCTTAAAAGAAATATTAAATTCGCCCGGACAGATTCACCAGTATAGTCATGAAGGGTTTTTCTTTATTCCTGCTTTCGTTTTTATGCGTGTTTATTGCATCCGGTCAGCGACCGATGAAAGACACTGCATTGTTTAATGATTCCATTATGCAAACCACAGGATTTACCAATAAAGCGGAAGCACAAAACGTATTAAAAGACAGCGTAAAAGAAGGCAAATGGCTGGAGTATATCGATAGCAATGGTAATGCTACAGTCGATGTAAATGCGCCCTATTATAGCCTTACGTTTTACCGGCATGGCAGGCCTTCGGGGATGGAAAGAACCTATTACAAAAGCGGGAAAATACAAGATGAGATTCCTTACATAAAAGGGAAAATATACGGAACATACAAAAGGCATTATGAAAGTGGAAAAATAAATATAGAAATCCCCTATACAAACGGAAAAGAAAATGGAATAGCCAGGCTTTATTATGAAAGCGGCGGACTGCTGAAAGAAGTCCCCTTTGCAAACGATAAAATAAACGGAACCTTAAAAATATACTACGAAACCGGAGGCCTGCTGCAGGAAGACACGTATGTTGATGGCATCATCAATGGAATAGGGAAAATATATTACTGGAACGGGCATTTAATGAGTGAGATTCCGTTTGCCGACGGAAAAATAAACGGCATCTACAAATGGTATTACGAGAGCGGCAAATTACATGGTAAAGCTGCTTATACCGATAGCTTGCAGAATGGGGCTGCCAATGAATATTACGAAAGCGGGGCTGTACAAAAAAAAGTTATTTTCGTAAATGGTAAAAAAACCGGGATCGTAAAAGAGTATTATGAGGATGGAAAATTAAAAGGTACCTGCCGATACCTTAATGATATGAAGAATGGAATAGACACCATATACGATGAGTATGGGAAAATAAGCGGAATGATTCCTTATACGAATGATTCGATAAACGGAGTTGAGAAACTCTATTACGCTGACGGAGCCTTGGATATGGAAATCCCTTATAGCAGCGATCAAAAAAACGGCATTGAAAAAGAATATTACGAAGATGGTAAGGTACTAAGCGAAACCCCCTACAAAAATGGGGACATAAGCGGAGCCATTAAGCAATATGATGAGGATGGCAATGTAACTACTCATTAACATGAAATATAGTTTCATTATACTGTGCTCACTTCTGATTGCCTGCAACAGCACACCGGAAGACGGCTTCACAAACAAGGCAGAAGCTAGAAACAAGCTGGTATACGGAATAAAAGAAGGGAAGTGGATGGAATACCTCGACTCAGCTTATCATGTCACTAAAGACAGCAATGCTCCATATTATGTTTTAAAGATATATGTATTGGGTACTCGAAAGGGAACATCGCGTTATTATTTCAAAAGCGGAAAACTGAAAGAAGAAGATCATTATGCCGAAGAGAAATTAAACGGACCAGCAAAATGCTTCTACGAAAACGGAAGGCTGAATTGGGAAACCCAATATACCTACGGGAAGATAAATGGAATAGCAAAATCGTATTATGAAAATGGAAATATTAAAGCAGAAGCCCTCTATACCAATGATGAAAAAAATGGCACCTCTAAATTTTATTACGAAACCGGGGAACTAAAAAGTGAAACAATATGGGTTGACGATAAAAAACAGGGGAAAGCTAAAGGTTATTATGAAAGCGGGAAATTAGAATGGGAAACGCCATACACCAATGATAGTATGGATGGAATAGCAAGAACATATTATGAAAGTGGAAAATTGAAAGGGTACTATCCTTATGCTAATGGAAAACGTGCTGATTCGAACTTGGAGTATTATGAAAACGGACAGCTTGAATCTGTATTCTATCATACCGACGGAAAAATTACCGGGTTGGCCAAATGCTATTATGAGAATGGGAAAATAAAGGCCGAAATGGCATATTCAGATGGCGAACGAAATGGAATTTCAAAATGGTATTATGAAAACGGGAACCTTTCAGAAGTCGATTCCGATATGAATGACAGACCTAATGGACTGGAAAAAGACTATTATGAAAATGGAACCCTACATGAAGAAACTCCCTATGATCATGGTAAAATAAACGGGACGCGGAAAATCTATGACAATAAAGGAAGATTAGCGGGAGAAAATTATTATGTATTCGGAGTACCGAAAGGCACCATAAAAACCTATTATGAAAGCGGTCGTTTAAAGTCGGAAACTCCTTACACTGAGGGTATGATAAATGGAGTAGCCAAACAATATTACGAAAATGGGAAATTGAGCCAGGAAGATTATTATGAAGGAGATAAACGGAATGGAGTTACTAAAATCTACTCTGAAACCGGTATGTTGTGGGAAACAGACCCATATATCAACGACGAGTTAAACGGGATAGTAAAGGTTTATGACGACGACGACGGAAGTTTGCAGGAAGAAAAGCCCTGCACAGATGATAAACCCAACGGGGTTGAAAAACTATACTACGACGATGGATCGCTCCAGGAAGAAGAACCCTATAGCAATGGCACATTGAACGGAGTATTGAAAATCTACTTTGAAAGTGGAAAATTGAATGAGGAAGACCCTTATTCGAATGGTAAAATAAACGGTATATTGAAGATATATTACGAAAGTGGCAAGCTACAGGAGGAAGACCCTTATTTGGATGATAAAATAAGCGGAACGGGAAAAATATATTACGAAAACGGGAACTTGAAGGAAGAAAACCGTTACACCGACGGCCAAATGGATGGATTGTGCAAAACCTATTATGAAGATGGAAAAATAAAGAGCGCTAGTCAATATACCAACGGAAATAAATGGCAAGAACAAGAATATGATTCTGCAACCAAAGCCAAATAGCCTTTTCGCATTCAATCAAAACTTTTTCGCCGATTGTACGTTTAAGAAGTAAAGTAGCCCTCCCTATGCTGGAAAAATTTCTGAATTACCTTCGTTTTGAACGCAATTTTTCAAAACACACTATATTATCCTATCAAAATGACCTTGAGCAGTTTACGGCCTTTTTAAAAAGGACCTATGAAATAGAAAAAGCGGAGGAAGCTACCAGCACTATGATACGATCATGGATGGCTGAAATGATGGCCGGAGGAACCACAGGAAAAGACAAATTATCGGCACGCAGCGTAACCCGCAAAGCGTCTGCCCTGCGCACTTTCTACCATTTTCTTTTAAAAGAAGGGGCTATCACACTCGACCCGATGGTAAAAATAAGTACCCCTAAAATGCCTTCCAACTTACCTGTTTTTGTCACCCAGAAAGATATTGGCACACTATTCAAGGATATTGAGTTTCCGAAAACGTTTGAAGGCGTAAGAGACAGGCTCATTTTAGAGATGTTTTATGCTACCGGCATACGGTTATCGGAGCTAATTACAATGAAAGAAGCCAATGTAAATATGTATAACCTAACTATCAAGGTATTTGGCAAAAGAGCCAAGGAACGGATTATTCCCATCCCAGGGATATTGAAAGAGTACGTATCTGCCTACCGTTCCGAACGCAATAAACTAGCCTTAAAAGAAGAATATTTTTTTCTTAACGAAAAAGGTGAACAACTATACGAAAAACAAGTATATTTGATTGTTCATAATTATTTAGGTATGGTGACAACACTTCATAAGAAGAGTCCTCATGTACTTAGGCACTCATTCGCCACACACCTGCTCGATAACGGGGCCGATATCAATTCCGTAAAAGAACTTTTAGGACATGCCAATCTTGCGGCAACGCAAGTATATACCCACAATTCACTTGAGAAACTAAAAAAGGTTTACAAGCAGGCGCATCCGCGTGGGTAAAAGAATTATAAATTTTAAAAGAAAAGAAGCCATGCAAGTTAAAATTCAATCCATTCACTTCGACGCAGATAAATTGCTGCTCGAATTCATCCAAAAGAAACTTACTAAACTCGGACACTACTATGATGGCATCATGGGTGGCGAAGTGTTTCTTCGTCTCGATAAAGCGCACGATACCCAAAATAAAATAGCTGAAATAAAAATACAGACACGCACCGGCGATTTATTTGCCAAGCGCCAATGCAAAACTTTTGAAGAAGCTGTAACCGAAACTGCTGATGCCCTTTCTATGCAGGTAAAAAAACACAAGGAAAAAGTAAGGGGGAATTAACTAGTAAGTCCTGCTTTATAATTGGATAGCTGATGTTAGTATCTACGCTAAACTTGGCTTTGCAGTTTCCTGAACATAGGTTTGTAGTTGCCCTTCATATTTAATTGCTGTATTTCGTCCAGTGTAAACAGGCCATATTCGTTATGTTCAAAGCTTAGTTTTATTTGCTGCTCGTCAATTGTTACCGGGTTACACAAGTATATTACACAAAGCACATTTACTTTGTCCGCCACTTTATACTTAAAGGCATCGAACAGATGGTCTATCACGGCATTTATATTTAATTCTTCCTTTATTTCTCTCACCACACATTCTTCCAGGGTTTCGCTTGGTTCCATTTTACCACCCGGTGGCTCCCATTCGCTTCGTTCATTTTTAACCAATGCTATTTTACCGTTGATATATAAAATACCCTTAGCTGAAACCGGGAATTTAGGCGCAAAAAAATCGCTGGGTATTATTTTAAAAAAGTTTCTTAAAAAGAAATTCATGTTATTTAGTATACTGTAAAGATAGGGCATCTTACCCCTTACATAAACTGATATAGAACAGAAGTATTGTGCATAGCTGTGCAAACTATCTATATGTTACACATCGCTAAGATTGTATATTTGTCACTCAAACAACTCTATCCATTTGAAAAAAGCTGTACTCACCATTGCCCTTTCTATTTTTGCAGTACTATGTTTTGCTTCGGTAAACGACACAGCCAAACATAAAAAAACCGGGACGGAAATACGATTAGTGCCTGTATTAGCATACGCCCCAGAAACCCGTTTCTTATTTGGGATAGGTGCCCTCACGCCGTTCAAATGCTCGAAAGACAGCATCACAAAACATAGCCTGATAGCTGCTTTCGTGGCCTATTCGCAAAACAAACAAGATTATATTTATGTTCCTTACCAGATATATACCAAAAACAATAACTACTACCTTGAAGGAGAAGCTGACTACTACAATTACAGTTATTATTACTGGGGTATCGGAGAAAACAGGGTAGCCAAAGAGCTTTACAATGTGCGCTTCCCGAAAATTTTCATGAATGCCTACCGGAAAATAACGCCTCATTTTTATGCCGGGCTCGACTGGTATTATGAAAACGATATGATGGGAACCTCCCCATCCGGCGGAGCCTTAAGCACGGGTGACGTGCCGGGCAGCAAAGGAAGCACAACATCGGGCGGCGGAATAAATTTATTGTATGATACAAGAGACCACATTTTTTTTCCTCATTATGGTTGGTATATTAAGGCAGCCTCTTATTTTAATTCTCCCCAGCTTGGCTCCAGTGTTTCTTATGACAAAATAACTACCAGTACTTCCTGGTACCATGAAATTTCAGACCCGGTGGTGCTTGCATTTAACCAGTTCAATCAATTTACCTGGGGAAATGTTCCTTTCGACCAGATGGCATTGTTAGGCGGCACTAAACAGATACGCGGTTATTACATGGGTTATTACAGGGATGATATACTTAATTATCTGCAAGCCGAAGCCAGGGTGCATTTAATTGGCAGGGTATCGGGTGTGGCTTTTGGAACCATGGCCTTTTTCGGGAACTACCATACCTATCCTGAAACCCCAATGCCCGTTTTTGCCGAAGGTGTAGGGCTCCGGTACAATTACGAGAAAAAAGAACATATCAATGTACGCTTTGATGTGGGCTATGGTGTATCGGTTGAATATTATTTGACTATTGAGGAGGCGTTTTAGTGATGTATGCTTATCTATAGGAAATATACTATTTGGTTAATTAATACCATCGTATTTGTTTGGGCATCAAAAGAGATTTTTTTTTCCAAGGGGCCTGATGATTTCTTCGGGATATTTTTTCTAGTAGGCATGGTATTTATGATATGTTACAATATATATGCAATACTAGTATTTGTATTATTCAAAAAGATAAAGTCGGATTTGATTTATATAGAAGTGCTATACTATATTTTGTTAGTGATACCATTCCTATTATTCCTATATAGCAATGCATTTGAGGGCATCATTTTGAAACTTATATTTTAATTTACAGGTAATATATTTAGATTGCTAAACACTTACGAATGATGTAATGATGCCAGCATCCCCGCCACCTTCTTATCAATCGGGAAAGTAAACTGGTCTTCCGAAATAGTATGTAAGGGAATCCATCGGAAACTAATGGCGCCTTCTTTTGCTTCATCGAAATCGAATGGCGTTTGCTTTACGGCAACCTTTAGGGGGCCCAACGTCTTCAGCCTATAATAAATACTAATGACTTGAGCATGGGGGTTAAATGCCGAAACCTGGAAAAAATCAGTAGTATAGAAATGTTTTAGCACTTCTACCGGAGTATTGGTTTCTTCTATCATTTCGCGTTTTATAGCCTCCAGAGTTCCTTCACCAAATTCCAATCCTCCACCCGGAAACTTGGTGATATATTTATTGTGTATCAACTCATCTGAAACAAGCACATGATTGTGCTCATCAATCAAAATACCATATACTCTCACATTAAAGGGATAACTCACAATAATTCAAAATAATGGGATGAAATTAAACAAAAAATGCAGAAGAAATCCCTCTGCACTTTTCATTTCTAACCACTAAGAATTTATGGTAGCGTGACCATCACGCCCGAATTATATGGAGCTGCGCTAATGGCTGTATAAACAGTTTGTCCGTATGTGAAGTTGGTATAATCGCCATACGTGTAGTTATCCGATGCCCCGTAAATGGCGAAATAGGCCGTGTTGCCATGGGTAAAGCCATTAGCGTAGAATGTAGTTAAGGCTGTAGTTAGCGTAAAGTTTGCAGAGTCCGCAGGAATTACAACAGTTGTTGTAAAGTTATACGTTCCTGCAGCTGATGATGTTGCTCCGCTCGGACCTACAAAAATCAGCAATGTTCTTCCTCCATTCGGGTCGGCTGTTATGCTGCCATACAAGTAATTGGTAGCCGTTTTATGCCTGATAGTATCTTGAGCAGAGCTGACAGTGAATGTAGGTATCGCTGAAATTTTATTATCTGCTTGCAAGGTGCCTCCATCAAATTCCAGGTTTTGGTGAAGGTTCAACCCATATCCGGAATAAATGCATTCCATGTTATAGGTGCCTGTGGGAACATTGCCAAGAGCATATGCCCCGTTAGCACCTGCAATTGCTGAATCTACCGTCGCGTTAGTGGCAGCGTTCTTTAGAACAATATACCCGTTGGTATATGCATTGATCACCGGCACTCCATATTGATTGGTCATAATTACGTTGCCCGCAATGGTTCCATATTGAATAGGCGCTGCCGGACCGGTAGGGCCCTGGGGACCTTGCGGCCCTGTTTTAGTACATGAAGCAAATAGAAGCACTCCTCCTACAATCAGGGAGAATGGCAATAAAATAGACGGTGTTCTCATGGCGTTATGGTTTTTAAAATTGTTTTCTAGATAGATGGCAAAGGTCTTACAAAGTTTAATCATTGGGAAAATTTTGTGCCACAATACACCCTAAATATCAAATGGATAACCTTCCGAAATCCCTCTTCATCTATATCTTTAGCTTATTGGTCCGCACAAATTATAGTTTCATCGAAAATCGAGATGAGCACAAAAAATAGGGAGCTTTATTGAACAGACACCCGCGATTGAAGGGAATGTAGATTAAACAAAAAATGCAGAAAAAATATCTCCTGCACTTTTCGTTTCTAACCATTAAACTTTGAATAACTATACTGGCATATAGAATCAGTTTAAAACAAAAGGTTTAAACTGTTAAAATTTCTTTTTCTTTCGACTCGGCATGCTTGTCGCTTTTCACAATAAATTCGTCGGTAAGCTTTTGGGCCTTCTCTTCACCATCCTTCACTTCATCTTCCGGTATTCCATCTTTTAGCAAGCCTTTCAGGGCTTCGTTGGTTTCCCTGCGAATGCTGCGTATGCTCACTTTGCAGTTTTCGGCTTCACCTTTCACCTTTTTCACCATTTCTTTCCTTCGTTCTTCGGTAAGCGGGGGAAAAGCAAGCCGTATAATATTCCCGTCGTTTTGCGGAGTTACACCCAGGTTAGCAGCCTGTAAAGCCTTTTCAATGGCTTCGAGCATGGTTTTTTCCCAGGGTTGAATAATAAGGGTACGGGCATCTTGCGAATTGATGTTGGCCGTATGGCGCAAAGGTGTGCGGTTTCCGTAATAATCTACTTGTATATTTTCGAGCATGGCAGGATTAGCGCGTCCGGCACGGATCCTGGCAAGTTCATTTTCCAAATGGCTGATGGCTTTTTCCATCTGTTCCTGGGCATCGTCCAGAATCATTTGCATTTCTTCATTCATATTCGTCGGTGGTCTTGATTAATAATTGCAAAAGTAAAAAAATTGGTTTTATATTTGCCGACCTAAAAACATTACAATGAATTTTCCTGCAGACTTAAAGTACACCAAAGACCACGAATGGATCCGTATAAGTGGAAATGAAGCATACGTTGGCATTACCGAATTTGCCCAAAGCGAATTAGGCGATATTGTATTTATCGATATTACTACCGTTGGACAAGATGTTGCACATAGCGCACTTTTCGGAACTGTGGAAGCTGTGAAAACAGTATCGGACTTATTTATGCCCATAGCAGGCAAGGTATTGGAAACCAACCCAAAGCTGGAATCGAACCCTGAATTGGTAAATAAAGATCCTTATGGCGACGGATGGATGATAAAGATGTCCATTGCTAATCTCTCCGAAGTTGACAGCCTGCTTTCAGCTGAAGATTACACGAAAGAAATTGGCCACTAAGCAGCCCAACAGTTTGCGTAGGCTTTCAAAAGACCTATATTTGCCCTCTCGTTCTATAATATCCAGGTAATGGCACAAGAACTCAATATGGCTCAACAGCCAATGACCCCTGAATTAAAGGAAAAAACAAGAAAATTCCTATTATGGCTGGGGCTTATAAGCATAGGTATGATGTTTGCCGGGCTTACCAGCGGATACATTGTGCGCCGCGAAACCGGTACCTGGCTCAAGTTTGACTTACCCTTCAGCTTTTGGATAAGCACTGCATTTATATTGATGAGCAGCATCACCATGAATTGGAGCGTTCAACTCATTAGAAAAAATGACCTTAAAATGCTGCCCAATGCAGTATTAACAACCTTTTTACTCGGTGTTGGTTTTGGAGTATGCCAATTTGTTTCATGGCATGCCCTTATCAGCAAGAATATCTACTTAACAGGGTCAGAAAGCAGTGCCTCGGGTTCCTACTTATATATTATTTCGGCCCTGCACCTTTGCCATATTATTGGGGGCCTCATTGCTTTGGGCGTAGTATTTGTCAAATCGGTAAGGAAACGTTATGCTTCCGATAACTATTTGGGTATTAAGCTTTGTGCTACCTATTGGCATTTTCTTGACGGATTGTGGGTATACCTCTTTTTGTTTATGCTCATCATGCGCTAAGAAAAATATTTTCCTCATAAGGCAGTAGGTAAATTAAACTTTTTAATTTTGCGCCCCAAACGGTATATTTAATTATTCAACTTAATTCAAATTATGTCCAATCAAGCTACAGCAGTTCCGTTACGAAAAGACTGGGATGGTGGCGTTTCACCATTCGGTGTAAGCTACGGAAAACTATTTATGTGGTTCTTTCTTGTGTCCGATGCGCTTACATTTTCCAGCTTACTGTGCGCGTATGGTTTCATGCGCCATAAATTTACGGGCGAATGGGCGCACCCCAACGAAGTGTTCCATCACTTTCCGTTTGTTACCAGGGAAATGCCACTGGCTTATGTAGGGTTTATGACATTTGACCTTATTATGAGTTCGGTTACCATGGTATTAGCTGTAGAAGCCGGTCACCGTAAAAACCGCAAACAAGTTATGATGTGGTTATTCTTTACCATTATAGGAGGATTCATATTTGTAGGCTCTCAATGTTGGGAATGGTACCATTTCATTACAGGTCCTGAACTTTCAGCTACTTATCATGGCGTTTACCGCGACTATATTATGAATGGCCAGCATATTATTAACCCGCATTTTACAGGAGCCAACCTGGTAGTTAATTCCTATACCATGCTACCTACATTTGGCGATTTCTTTTTCTGTATAACAGGGTTCCACGGGTTCCACGTATTTAGCGGCGTAATAATTAATATCATTATGCTTATTATGGTTGCCAATGGCGTTATGGACAACCGCGGTCATTATGAAATGATTGAAAAAGCAGGCTTATACTGGCACTTTGTGGATTTAGTATGGGTATTTGTTTTCACTTTCTTTTATCTACTGTAAACACAACATTTTAAACTAAAAATAATATGTCAAGTTTTTTTGAGGAATACGAAGGTTATCCGAACTACGAAAAGATGGCCACACACGATGAAGCGCATGGAAAGGTAATAAGGAAAAAACTTTGGATGGTATTTTGGATTATGCTTATTGTAACCCTTATTGAGCTTTTTATTGGATATAAGTATTCTGAATCTTTAGGCGAAATCAACAAAGAGTATTTATTCATATTCCTCACCATTGCAAAAGCATTCTTTATTGTGTTTGTGTTTATGCACCTGGGCGACGAAAAGAAAGCATTGAAATATGTGATTATTGCACCTTACACGTTGTTCATATTTTATTTAGCATTTATGGCCATTACCGAAGGCGCGTATACATGGCATATTAAAGATGCTATATCAACTGTACTTATGCACCAATAAAGGTGAGATCGAGGAGGAAAACTTTTCTACTTTTATTCATTCTTATTTTCCCTTCGGCCTTCTATGTTTACCTTACAGCAGGTAAAGAAAGGTCATTTGTGCTCCTGCCTTATTATGGGCCTAAACATCCACTGGTAGCTGAAGAGAAAAAGGACACATCCTATTACCGTATCCCTGACTTTGAATTTACCGGCCAAAGCGGTTCCGCAGTAAACTCTACCTTCTTCCACAATCGTATCTGGATTTGTTGTTTTCAGCATTTGAATGATACAAAAATATCTCCTTCTATGGCTATTTTAATGAACCGGGTAGAGAGCCGAACTGATAGGGATACTGCCTTGCGCTTAGTTACTTTTGCACTTGATTCGGGAAGCACAAGCGACCTCAATAAATACGCTCAAATGGTTCATGCAGGTAAACGGCAACTTTTTGTAGCCGGCAGTCCTGCAAAAATGAATGCTTTTGCTATTGATGGTTTCTACCAGCCTATTGATTCCTCCTATAAAACCGGATATGTTCATTTCTTCCTGGTAGACAGGGAAGGCCACATTCGTGGAATATATAATGGCATACACGTGAAAGAGGTAGACCAGCTTATCGACAACATCGGGATGCTTGAGGCAGCTTATTATGTGAACCAAAATAAGGAGCAAAGCAAAAAGGATGATGATGGGATGTGATAGCTCCCAACACATTCAGCTAACATAACACAATATCTCCCAATCATTCTATAGGTATATTATCTTTGCGGAATGGCAGAGAAAGAGCGTAAAAAGAAAAGCTTCTTAGAAAGGCTCCGAACCAAGTATTTCTTCATTATCCGGAAACAGGAGAATTTTGAAGAGCGCTTATCTGTGCGCATGTCACTGGCATCTCTTATTATGATCACCGGCGGATTAATTGTTGTGCTGATTATGCTTGTAATTAGCCTGGTGGCTTTTACACCTTTGCGGGAATATATTCCTGGCTACGCCGACGTAAGTATACGGAAAGACGTGCTGTATGTAAGCCTTAAAGTAGATTCGCTGGAACAGGTTTTGGAGGAAAAGTCAGATTATATAAGAAATATCCGACGAATCCTTAATGATTCCGCCGATATAGGAGATACTGCTAAAACCTCCACCAACGACACTACCAAAGTTAACCATGCCGTTGCATTTAAGCCGCCTTCGCATGCCGATTCGGTATTGCGTACCGAAGTAGAATCGCAAAACCCCTACAATGTACCCATGAGCGCCAATGGAGCTAAATCAGGCAGCAACCTGAACGATTATTTCTTCTTTGCTCCATTGAAAGGCATTATCACTAATGGATTCAACCCGGCAGGAAATCATTTCGGGGTAGATATCACATCGAAAGAGAATGAGGCCGTGAAAGCGGTACTGGAGGGAACTGTTATCCTTTCTACCTGGACGCTGGCTACGGGCAACGTTATCATCATCCAGCATAAAGACAACATTATATCGGTATATGAACACAATTCGGTGCTGATGAAGAAAAGCGGCGACCAGGTGCAAGCCGGCGATGTTATTGCCATTGTAGGAAACTCAGGCGAATTGAGTACAGGGCCTCACCTGCACTTTGAGCTGTGGTATCAGGGCAGCCCGGTGAACCCCATTGACTATATCACCTTCTAGAAAAAAATTCCCAATAAATACGTAGCTAATTGGGGGCATTTGTCGTACAATAAATAAAATAGTAGATTTGAGTTTTTAAGCACCTGAAAAATGTTAGCCAGAGACCTGATAAGTATAGATGTTCCGCCGCTGAATATTCACGACGAAGGAAAGAAAGCCCTCGAATGGATGGATGAGTTCAAGGTATCGCACTTGCCCGTTATTGATAAAACACATTACATAGGCCTTATTTCTGATACGGAGATAATAGATTTTATTGCCCCGACCGAACAACTGAATAAATTACGAAAATCGCTGGGGAAGCCCTTCGTATACGATTACCAGCATGCATACGAGGTATTGAAGGTTTATGCCACACTCGACATTAGCACCATTCCTATTTTGGACGAGCACGAACGGTATATGGGCGTAGTGACACAACAGCACCTTCTTCGCTATTTTGCCGAAATGACCGATGCACGCGAACCGGGCAGCATCATTATACTTGAATTAAACCAGATAGATTATTCGCTTTCGCAAATTGCCCAGATAGCCGAAGGCAACGGGGCAAAAATATTAAGCTTTTTCCTTACCCCCCACAACGATTCCACCCAGTTGGATGTTACCATTAAAATAAACCTTGAAAATGCTTCAGGAGTGCTGCAAACACTGGAGCGATATGGGTACGTGGTACGCGCCTCTTATTCGCAGGGCAATGCACAAAAGGATCTGAAGGACCGCTACGATTCACTCATGCAGTATTTGAATGTTTGATGACTTTTTCCACCGCGTAAGCTTGGTTCTATTGCTCGCGGTAACAGCGTGCACAACGGCATTTGCACAGCATAAAGATTCACTGAACGGAAGAAAAATTATCATTTCCTACATTGGTATTGATGGTAATGACGTTACAAAAACATCAGTAATATTAAGGGAACTCTCTTTTAAAAAAGGAGACACTATACTTGCCACTAAATGGGGAGAGGTTGCCCTCCGCTCGAAAAATAATGTGATGAATACGGGCTTATTCAACTTTGTGGATATTGATACATTAACCAGTCCGTTGGGCGAAACTAATGTACTTATTAGGGTTGTGGAGCAGTGGTATATATGGCCCTATCCTGAATTCCAGATAGAAGAACGGAATTTTAATGTTTGGTGGAACCAGGACCATCGCAGCCTTCAAAAAGTGGACTATGGTATTTTTTTATCAGATAATAACACCACCGGGAACAAAGAAATTTTGCGTTTAAAACTCCAGCTTGGTTATACGGAACAATTAGGACTAAGCTATACCATTCCTTATATAACCAAGAACCAGGATATAGGTATACAGTTCAACTTAAACTATTCACAAAACAAAGAAATAGCATACACCTCCATAGGAAATATTCTCACATTTTTAAGTACCCCAAATGCAACATTACAGGAGCAACTTACTTCGGCTATCGACCTCACTTTCCGGCAAGGGCTATATAATATCCACTACCTGGAAGTGAATTTTGCTTCCTGCAATATAAATGATACGTTATTAAAAGTCACCACTAATTATCTTCCTTTCAATTTAAAAAGCACAGCATTTTTTGGCGCTAAATATTATTTTAAACGCGACTTGAGAGATTATGCCCCTTATCCCCTGCATGGATATTACTTTGATTTCAGCCTGAACGATTACGGCCTGATGCTCGCTTTGCCCAAGCAACAAGCCTTCAACATTACCTACTTACAATCATCCATACATAAATACGGGAAAATAACACATAAATTATTTTATTCGGCAGAGGCGGAAGGAAAAGTTTCGCAAAACGGGGGCGAGCCTTATTATTTGCAACGGGGCCTCGGTTATTCAAATGATTTTGTGAGAGGATATGAATATTATGTGGTTGATGGGAATAATTATGCTCTGCTGAAAGGGGAAGTAAAATACCAATTGCTGAATATTCCAATAATAAATTTACCTACCCAGCAACTGCCTTTTCTGCGAAAAAGACAGTTTAATAAAACCAATTTTGCATTATACCTTACCGCTTTTTCCGATTGGGGCTATGTAGGCAATGCAGACCCTAATGTGGTAAATAATTTCTTAGCAGATACGCCCCTTTGGGGGAAAGGTGTTGGAATAGATATAGTGACTTACTATGGCATTGTATTAAGAGCGGAATATTCTTTCAACCAGCTTAATCAGGGCGGGTTTTACCTGCACTTTTTAGCTGATATGTAATACCAACAGGCATCCACTGTTTATTTATTATGTTAATCTTCTCCATTGTTGCTTCATAAACCCAACCCTTGCCTGTTTTTCAACGTCAAAGTAGTGTCTGTTAATAAGTATAAATTTGTTTAAACAGGACTAACATATCTCTAAAATTATATGCTTAATATTCAGCGTTTTTCAAAAACATGACTTATTTCATTCCTTTTTTTAAAAGAATTGCATACATTTGCGTTACACACTAAAAACCGATATACTAAATCTGAACCCAACATATGAAACAATTTAAGTGCCTGGTGGCATCGTTCCTGTTGATGTCCGCTATGGTTAATGCGAAACCTGTAACCCAAATTACTGCCGCTACTGTAGCGCAAAATTATTATAGCCAGAATTATTCTGAAACCGTTCAAACTCTCACGTTGGCCTATACTGAACGTGATGCCAACGGAGATGCCGTATACTTTGTTTTCAATATTAACGCAAATGATGGATTTATTATTGTGTCAGCCGAAGATGCAGGTTATCCTATAATAGGCAGTTCGAACTCGGGGCAATATGTAATTCCGACCGGTACCGGTAATCAGAGTATTGGTTTTTGGATGAATAACCGTAAAAGTGAAATTATATCTATGAGAGCAGCTAACATACAGGCAAGCGCTGATGTTACCGCTGAATGGAGCACATATATCAATAATACACCACGCAATACTCACCAGGCGCAATCGGCCGTTGGTCCTTTATTAGGGCCGGATGCCAGTGGTATACGCTGGAGCCAATCACCAGATTACAATGCCCTGTGTCCGCAAGGTTCTGTTACTGGTTGTGTAGCTACCACCATGGGACAAATTATGAGGTATTGGAAATATCCCAATGTAGGCGTAGGCCAATGGTGCTATATTGACCAACCTCCCACATATCAGGAAAATTATGGCCAACTTTGTGATGAGTTTGATACCGTGCATTACGATTGGTCAGCCATGCCTAATGCGATTTCTGCACCCAATTATGCAATTGCCAAATTACTTTATGACTGCGGCGTGAGCGTGGATATGGATTACAGCCCATCGGAAAGCAGTTCTTATGTACTTGGGCACAGTCAATCTGCGCTGAATAGTTATCCCACCTATTTTGGTTACGACGCTACTACTATAAAGGGAGTTTTGCAATCAAAATATACTGCAGCCGCCTGGAGCTCATTAGTTGAAAATGAATTAAACAATGGCAGGCCAATTCAATACCAAGGAGCTGATTCGATTTATGGTGGACACTCATGGGTTTGCGACGGATATGATGTAAATGGGAATTTCCACATGAACTGGGGTTGGGCCGGTCAGGATAATGGTTATTACCCTGCCAATGAACTTGCCCCTCATGGTTCAGGCTATGATTTCTCCTTTCAAAACGTGGGCGCCATCATTGGTATAAAGCCTCCGGGAGTACCTTTAGGAGTAGCCGAAGTTTCTGCAACACCTTCTATTAAAGTATATCCTAATCCAAGTAATGGAATATTCAATGTAGAGATAGGCAGCTTAACAGGAAACCCGCAAATTGCTGTGTATACTGTTCTGGGCCAAGAAGTATATAGTTCCAGGCTTACCAGCACACAAACAACCTTAAACCTGGTTGCTCAGCCGAAAGGTATTTACCTATACAGGGTTATGAATGAAAGCGGAAGCCCAATATCCACCGGCAAAATAGTTATTGAATAAGTGCTTTTAATGATGCGGATAAAGGCAAAGTGTTTATTGCTTTTATCCGTTAAAAATGAGTATATTTGTAAAAATTAATAGTCTCCAGATTTTAAAAAATGAAAAAAATCCAATTAGTTTTAATTGCCCTTACAGCAAGTTTTGTATCGGCTCAGGCTAATCCTGTCGATGCAAGTGTTGCTCAGAAAGTGGCGCTTAATTTTTACTCGTCTACTCATTCGTCGGGTACTGCTGATTTATCATTGGCGTACACTGAGCGTGATGCAAACGGCACCCCTGTTTATTATGTGTACGATGTAAATAGTACCAAAGGATTTATTATAGTAGCTGCTGAAGATGCGGCCCACCCCATTATCGGTTATTCGGATGAAGGAGCTTTTGTAATACCTACAGCACCAAGTAACAATGTTTATTTTTGGCTTGGAAAAAGCAAAGAGCAAGTAATTGCCATGAGAACTCACAACATAGTAGCCACCTCTGATATTACCGGCGAATGGTCCGCATATACTTCCGGTAATTCAAACCGTGCCCCTCACAATGCCTCACGTAATGAAAATACCAACTTATGCCAAACCTATTGGAACCAAGAGCCCTTTTACAATGCTATGTGTCCCGGTGGTTCTGTTACAGGATGCGTTGCTACTGCCATGGCTCAAATTATGAGATACTGGCAATATCCTAGCATTGGTACAGGCTCAAATTGCTATGATGACCAGCAACCTTATTTTTCAGAAAACTATGGCCAATTGTGTGCAGAATTTGATACTTCGCATTATACATGGTCTGAAATGCCTGCTACGTTGGGGAAAGATAATAACCAGGTTTCAAAATTGATGTATGATTGTGGTGTAAGTGTAGATATGGATTATTCACCTACCGAAAGCGGCGCACAGGTGATGGGGGGTAATGTTTCTGCTTATACTTCTTATATTAATTACTTTGGTTATGACCAAGATAGTATTAACACGGCCTCTTATTCTAACTATACAGATAGCAGTTGGTTTCATCTATTAAAAAACGAATTTATTATTGGCAGACCAGTACAATTCCAAGGATTTGATCCAAATAATGGTGGACACTCGTGGGTATGCGATGGATATAGCTCCCACAATATGGTTCATATGAATTGGGGTTGGGGCGGACTTAATAACGGATGGTTTTATCCTAGTCAATTAAATCCTTCTCCTTTCAATTTTACATATGGTATTGCCGTAATATATGGCATACAACCTCCTCCGGGTGCCTCTTTAGGCGTGGCTAAGGTTTCGAACCAGTCTGCTGCCATAAGTGTTTATCCTAATCCGAGCAATGGTGTATTCAATTTCACCTTCACAAACGACAACAATACTTATCAAATACGGGTTTACAATGTGTTGGGACAAGAAGTAACAGCTTCTCCTATCAGTTCTTCGAATAATGAAATTAACCTGGGCGGTCAATCGAAAGGCGTGTACATCTATAAGATATTTACTCAAACAGGAACCCCTGTTTCTACAGGAAGATTGGTAGTAGAATAATATTGATCTCTACTTATTGAAAGGAGAGGCCACAAGCCTCTCTTTTTGTTTAGACAGATTCCACTTCTGCTGGTTTCTGGCTTCTTTTCATAATGAAATAGAAAGGAATACCAATTATCACAATAATTATTCCTGGCCAGGTGCTTCGAGGGATCTCTATCAATAAATCAATACTGATGGCAAGGGCCGTGATAATATATATAGCTGGCAGAATAGGGTAGGCAAAAACCTTATATGGGCGTTCAGCATCAGGTTGTTTTTTGCGCAAAATAAAAATACCGAAAATGGTGAGCGCATAAAAAAGCAGGGAGGCAATGGTAATGTAATCAAGCAATTCGCTATACGTTCCGGAAAGGCATAAAACACTGGCCCAAATGCATTGAAAAACGAGAGAAACGGCCGGAACGCTTTTCTTGTTCAATTTCATGGCCTGCCTAAAAAAGAGTTTATCCTTTGCCATAGCATAATATAACCTGGCACCTGAAAGCACAATGCCGTTGTTGCATCCAAATGTAGAAATCATGATGAGCGCTGCCATAACGTAAGCAGCGCCATTGCCCAGCATAACTGAAACAGCTGCAGTTGCTACGCGGTCATCTTTCGCAAAGGCAATGCCATGACTCATTATATCGGTACCCTGAGGGTTTCCATGTAATGGAAGGATGCATAGATATGTAATATTAGTAAGTATATATAAGACACCCACCATCAATGTTCCTATCAGCAAAGCGAGCGGTATGTTACGACCCGGCCGTTTAATTTCAGCGGAAATAAAGGTGACATTGTTCCATGCATCGCTTGAAAATAAAGGGCTAACCATAGCAACACCCATAACAGCAAGCAGCGCCATACCCGACAGGGAGTTTTGCAATACCTCGCCCTTGTCGCCTACTGATGAAGCCTGCCACATATTGTGAAAATTATCTGCAATAAAATGCCCGTTGAAAGCAATGTACAATCCTACAATCACCAAAACTGCAAGCGCAATTAATTTAGTAGAAGTGAAAATACCCTGCACTAATTTGCCGTATTCTATGCCACGGGTATTAATAAAGGTAATAAGGATGATAATGGCTATGGCAAACAATTGCCCCGCAGAAATTTTGATAAAGCCCGCGTCTAATATGATATTGCTGGTTGCAAGAACCGGGAAAAACACAGCGGTGAATTTCGCAAAAGCTACGCCTACGGCTGCTATAAAACCAGTCTGGATAACCGTGAAACAGGTCCATCCATAAAGAAAACCGACAAGCGGATTATATGCCTCTTTCAGGTAAACATATTGTCCACCCGCTTTGGGCATCATCCCAGCCAACTCTCCATAACTCAATGCAGCAATAAGGGTGATAATAGCGCTGGCAATCCATTCTAGCAAAATGTAACCTGGCGAACCAAGCTGCCTTCCCATGTTGGCAGTTACAATAAAAATTCCGGAGCCAATCATGGAGCCTGCCACAATCATGGTGGCATCGAACAAGGAAAGAGATTGCTTAAAGTGAGTAGAGCTTTCGGAATTGTCCATCCATTAAAGGTTTATATCCATTCGTTTATAATAGAAAAACAAGATAATGATGAAGATTATATCTATGATAAAAACAGCATCAATAGCCGTGAAAGTACCCATGCATACCAATAAGATATTTTTTAAAAAGAAAGAAGCGATAAATAAATGCGGGCCCCATTTTTTCATATACCATATTCCCACGAACGAAATAAATTGCAAGCAAACTATGAAACTGTATATGGCAGGATAATATTCCCCAATTTTTTTAATACCGGGTGAGAAGGCATAAATAAAGCTGAAGACTACTAGTATCCAGCCGATAATGCAAACTATACTTAAAATAACGGGTCTTTTTACTTTGATTCCTACCATATTATTGATTTGATAATTTGGTAATTTGATAATTTGGTGATTGAGTTACAGACTTGCTGGATGAGATTATTTTTGATAAAATTTTATGTATAGATTCTATTTCAACTAAGAGACTATCTGGTTTAGGGTAACTCGAATTATTTTTACACAACAATAACCAATATTCAGTTTCATCGGCTTCTTTTGCCGCAATTTTCATTTTATGAATAAAATCATCTTTGCCTTCAGCATTTTGGGCTTCCCTTACATTTGCACCAATTGATGTACCGCTTCTGAATAATTGATTAGCCAACGGGAATTTTTTGTTCTCCATTAATAAATCAACATATCCCATTATTTGAATTGAAAATTCAAAGGTCTTTTTTACAATCAGGTTTTCTTTATTTGTCTGCATTTTCCATTATCAAATCATCAAATTACCAAATTAATAAGTGGATCGAATAGCTTCTACCGGGTCAAGTTGCGAAGCTGTATATGCAGGAATAAAACCTGACAATAACCCAATGAAAACTGAAAGGGAAATACCCAATAATATATTGGAAAAGGTAAGAATGAATTGCATACCGAATGAATTGCCCACCACGAGAGTAAGAATGTAAATAAGCAGTAGCCCTATTAAACCGCCTAAGAGGCAAAGCATAATAGCTTCGATAATAAACTGTGCCAGTATGAAATAGTTTTTTGCCCCCAATGATTTTTGTATTCCGATTAAAGAGGTTCTTTCTTTAACAGATACAAACATGATATTTGCTATACCTATTCCACCAACCAAAATAGAGAAGCCCCCTATGGCCCACCCTATCACGGCAATAATATCGAATAGCGACTGAAAGCCTTGTGTAAGCATGCTGGATTGATTGAGCGCAAAATTATCTTCTTCATCCGGCTTCAACTGTCTTATCGGGCGCATCACACCCTCCACCTCGCTCATTATTTGAGCATTGCTAATATTTTCTTTTGCCTTTACAAGTATTATCCTGGGCGCCCAAATATTGTGCGTATCGAACATGGTTTTCATGTAATTATAAGGTACAAGCACCGACTCATCCATATTAATGTCGGATATTTTACTTTGCCCTTGTTTCTTTATTATAGCCACCACCAAAGCTCTCCGCCCTTTAATCTTAATGTATTTGCCAATAGCATCTCCCCCGTTAAATAACCCACTTGCCACATCGGAACCAATAATGGCCACGTCCTTCCCTCCTGCAAACTCAACAGGAGTAAAATAACGGCCTTCTTCAATTTGCACCCAGTTAACCACCTGGTTATAATCGTCGGTAATGCCGTTGATACTTACATTATCAACCGAACTGTTTTGAAATTCAACTGTAGCGTTGCGGGCAAAAGTATAGGCAATTGCATCTACGTCCTTACATTTCTTTTGAATCTCCTGCATTTCATTTACAGTAGGCTGCGGGCGTATCCAGTATTTCCACCAGGGATAATCTTTACCGAATGTCCATGGCCATTTTTCCACATAAACTACATTGCTGCCCAGGTTATTTACATCTTTCTCTATACTTATTTGAAGTGAGTCGATAAACGTAAAAACCGTTATGATGGAAAAAATGCCAATGGTTATTCCAAGCAACGACAGGGTGCTTCTCAATTTATTTTGAAATAATGCCCGGAATGCGAAAGAAAAGGTTTCACGAAACAAGTACCACGAAAACATCGAACTCAATTTAGGCAAAGGTAACATAAAAACATTTTATTAATATTAGTACAAGTTATCTTGGTATTACCTGTTAGGTATTCCTATTTCACGTCATTTTTCATACATTTGTTTTTTATTGAACCAGCATACCATTACCATGAAAAAAATATTACCAGGATTAGGCATATTGTTAGGTATTACCCTCATCGCCTTTTCATTCCATGCACTAAAGCACCATCGCGCAACCGAAATTTCAGAATCAAATGGAGGCGCTGAAGACATTGACGGATATATTAAATGGGAGCAGCAACGGTTAGCCGACCCTGCCACCGGAATGATACCCGATGGTATCCGTACCCTTGAATTAGGCTTTGCAGCCAATCTCCCCAACGATTTACAAGCCACTAAACATCCGGAACTTTCTTCGTCGCCTTCATGGCAAATGCGCGGCCCATGGAATGTGGGCGGAAGAACACGGGCTTTTGCAGCCGATGTTAATAACGAAGCCATATTGCTTGCCGGCTCATGTGCCGGAGGCATGTGGAGGAGCACTGACAGTGGAAAAACCTGGACACTCACTACACAGCTTGCACAGGAACAAAGTGTTACATGCCTTGCACAAGATAGCCGCAAAGGTCATAGCAAACTTTGGTATTATGGTTCCGGCGAATGTTACGGAGCTTCGGCAAGCGTTTCGGGCGCCTATTTTTATGGTAACGGAATGTACCGTTCTAATGATGACGGGCAAACCTGGTCGGTACTCCCGGCAACTTCGTTCAACTATACTTCACTCACTAGCCTTTGGGAAGGTATTTGGAGCGTAGCCACTGACCCTGCCAGAACAGATTCGAGCGTGGTGTATGCCAGTACATTCGGCGCTGTAAACCGCTCTAATGATTCTGGAAATACATGGACCACTTTATTAGGTGGAAATATAAAAAGCTATTCTTATTACACCAATGTGATTGTTACACCCAGCGGGGTTGTTTATGCCAGCATGAGCAGCGATGGCCCACAACGGGGTATATGGAGATCGCAAGACGGGATACACTTTACCAACATCACTCCTCCTGGTTTTCCGGGCACGTATGCACGCATTGTTATGAATTACGCCCCAACCAATCCTAACCAGCTTTATTTCCTTGGCAATACACCGGGTGCCGGAACTCCCGACACCAATTTTCTAGGACAAGTGGAATGGAATAGCTTATGGAAATATACTTACCTTTCAGGTGATGGCGATAGCGCAGGAGGCCGGTGGATAAATCTTTCGGCAAACCTGCCCCATAGCGGAGGAACATTTGATAAATATAATTGCCAGACTTCCTACGATATGGTAGTAAACTTTTTACCAACCGATACGGCAACCTTGTTTATTGCGGGTACAGATATTTTCCGCTCCACGTCCGGTTTTTTTGACGCTACCCACACAGCCCACATAGGCGGATATGGTGTAGGAACCAGCTTACCTGCCATATCGGTATATCCGGGCAGTCATTCGGACGAGCATGTGCTATTCTTCTCTCCGTCCAATCCTTCAGTAATGTACAACGGAGGTGATGGAGGCCTGTTCAAAACTACGAATGATCTGGCAAGCAATGTATCATGGACCACTTTTGATTATGGATATGTAACCACTATGTTCTACACCGTTACTACCAACCACCAGGTTTCAGGAAGCCCTTTAATGGTGGGTGGAGCCCAGGATAATGATTGCCTGTTTGACAATTCACTCTCTCTTACCAATACCTGGACCAAACCTATTTTTGGAGACGGGTCATTCTGTACTATTGCTGATAGCGGCAGGTATTTTTATTATGAAATAACATCGGGCCATATATTCAAAGCAAAAATGGATACCGTAACCGGGGCGGTTTCGGCATTTAACCGGATGGACCCTAAAGGGGCAAGCGGATACGAATGGCTGAGTCCTTGTGTGGTAGACCCCAACAATAACAACATCATGTATCTTGGCGCAGGAACCAATTTATGGAGAAATAATGATCTTGCAGGTATACCACTTGCTAACCAATGGGATTCTATCAGTACCAATTGGATAAAATGGCCGGGTAATGTTTCCGGCTCCGAGCTTACTGCTATCGGTGTATCAACCACTCCTGCCAATATGCTCTATTTTGGAACAAGCAACCGGAACGTTTACCGCATTATTAATGCTAACACCGGAACACCTGCTGTTGTGAACATAACCGGCACCAAAGCACCCAATGCATTCCCCTCAGGCACGCCCGGCGGTGGAGCCCCTTATGTAAGCTGTATTGCAGTGGACCCTGCAAATGGGGCTAACCTGATGGTGGTTTATACTAACTACGCTACCCATAATTTATTCTATAGTTCTGACAGCGGCTCCTCTTGGACTTACATTGCAGGTAACCTTGATGGAACTAACCAACCTTCGCTGCGCTGGGCTGCTATACAACATCTGAAATCAGGAGGGACTATTTATTGGGTTGCTGCCAGTACAGGTTTATATGCTACCGATACACTGCAAGGCGACTCGACTGTATGGGTTCAACAAGCCACCGGCACTATTGGAAACTCTGTTTGCAATATGATTGATGTGCGCCAGTCTGATGGACTAGTAGCTGTAGCTACACATACACGCGGAATGTATACTGCCAATATTACCAACCTCAATCAAATTACAACCGTAAATAACCTGGCTGTGCCCGATGCGAGCATGAGAGCCGAATTATATCCTAACCCTTCGTCGGGAGCCGCTTCCTTAAGTTATTATTTGCCGATACAGCAAACTGTGCAGCTCAGAATATATGACCAACGCGGAATGCTGGTTCAGGAAACTAATTTGAGCAATGCCCATGCGGGTAACAATTTTCAACCTGTCGATTTAAGCAACCATGCTGCCGGAATTTATTTTTGCAGCCTCATTGCAGGCGACAATGTGAAAACTGTAAAGATGCTGGTTGTGAAATAACACTTGCTGTTATTGACTTCTTTAACCGAACCCGGATGGTCTTCATTCGAATTTCATCCGGGGTTTACTACATTATTCATCTATTTTTGCATTTCTGCGCCTATTGGGAAACGAAAGACATTTAGCTTTGTACGAATGAATATCACGGTTGTGCCCCATAAATATACCCCCCGGAGATTTCTCCTGCTAGTAACAGGCGCTTTGATAATGGCTTTGCTCTTTTCGTGCAATACGGTAAAAAAAGTTCAGAAAGGAGAACATCTTTTAACGCATAATCATGTTATTTATCGTTTCGGTTCAACGCAAAAAAATAAAGGGATAGCTACTGATATTACAGATATAGGTAAAGAAGGTATTGAAAAATTCGAGGTGCCTCAACGGGTTAATGCTGCTGCCGTTTTACCTTATGTAAAGCAAAAGCCCAATACCAGAATATTTTTCATATTTCCATTTTATCTTTATCTCTACGATCTGCCCGATTCGGTAAATACAGCCACAGCCAAGGCGCGCCGCGATTCGGCATACATTCTGAAAGCACGAAAAAAAGGATGGAAAGATGAAAAACTGAAGAGGAAGATGGCCCGGAGAACGGGGCGTGAATGGATTATGAGCCAGGGTGAGCCTCCTGTCATTTTTGATTCATCACTAACCCAGAGATCAACAGAACAAGTTAGAACCTTTCTTTTCAACAAGGGATATTTCGATGCAGAAGTAAAAGATTCCATTCACCTTAGCGATCAAAAAGCTAATGTTTTCTACATAGTAAAATTAGGTAAGCCCTATAAGATAAGGAATGTACAATATGCTTTTGAGGACCTGGGGCTGGCTACTGAAATACTTTCCGATACGGCTAACTGCAAAATCAAAAAAAAGGATGTATACGACAAAGATATTATTGATGCCGAAAGTGACCGCATTACCACCGAACTGAATAATGCAGGGTATTTCTACTTCACCAAGCAATATGTAAGCTATACGCTTGATACAAATAGCAAATCTCATTTTATCAATGTAACGATAAATATTAAAAAATTCGTTCAGAGGGATAGGTTTAATAGAGACTCTACGATTGAAACGAATCACATAGCTTATCACATCAGGCATGTTATCATACAAATGAATTACGATCCCACAAAAATCGGATTCTATAATCCAACAGATTCTATACTTTACAATGGAATACTGATTGTTTCTCCCGGGGAACTCTTACTAAAACCCAAGATATTACAACCCAAGATATTTGTTAATCCGGGAGATTTGTATAGAGTTGAAAACAGGGAAAACACTTACGCAGGACTGGCTCAACTTAATGAGTTCAGTTATGTTTCGGTAAAATATATACCGGTAGCCGATAGCAATTATTTAGATTGTTATATACAACTTATGCCGGTGGTGAAGCATTCGGTGGGGGCTGAATTTGAAGGGACCAACACCGGTGGAGACTTAGGGGTTGCAGGAGACCTTTCGTATGCTAACTACAACCAGTTTGATGGCGCTGAAAAACTGCAATTTAAAATCAATGGAGGATTGATTGCACAGGAAGTTTTTTCGTCGGGAAATAGCAACACGCTTCTTAATACAGAAGATTTAGGACCTGAATTAGATTTATTTATACCCCGACCTTTATTTCCTTATAATAGCCTGTTGCAGCTATTCCCTTTAAATCTTATAAATTACACAAATCCGCAGACATCTTTAAAACTTACGTTTGACTACCAGCTACGCCTTGATGATTATGTACGACATGTACTGGGGCTTTCTTATGGATTGGATTTTTCCAGTAAAAATAAAAAATCGCATTTTACGCTTGCGTTGTTTGAATGGAACCTTGTTAATGCATACCTGACCCCTTATTTTATACAGCAACTGGACAATTACAATTTGTTTTTTCAGAACAGTTTCCAAAACCAGGTTATAACAGACGGGCGATTTTCATGGACATATACTACGCAGAATAGTCTAAAAAAACGAACACACTTTATGTACCTGAAACCCGATATTGAATGGTCGGGCCTGGTTTTTGATGCTGCTAAACATTTGCTTAACCTGCCACTTGAATCAGGCAGTTACTACATTCAACAATTTAATTCCCCCTATTCTCAATATATTAAACTGGATGCAGACTTCAGGCAATACTTTCTTCAGGGTAAAAAGCAGACTTATGTACTACGGTTTTTTGGAGGATATGGCCTGCCTTATGCCAATTCTACCGGGTTACCCTATACAAAGAGTTTTTGGGCCGGGGGCTCTAACGATATCAGGGCATGGCCCATACAAGAGCTGGGACCTGGGGGAAGCCCCGCATCACTTGTTGCCGGACAGGTTGGTGAAATAAAATTGGAGGGCAACTTCGAGTACAGGGTAAAACTGGTTAAGTATTTTGATTTTGCCTGGTTTATTGATGCCGGTAATATATGGCTGATAAAAAGTGTAGCTAACCAAGGTATACAACGGGCATATATGGAAACCAGCGGACCCGATCCCTTTTGGGATGAAATAGCCATTGGCACCGGACCCGGATTTCGTTTCGATTTTGATTATTTTATTGTCAGGTTTGATTTGGGAGAACCAATAAGGGACCCTTCACTATCACCTGGTCACCGCATACTGTCGCTGGATCGATCGATTCATAGAACAGTGCTGAATATCGGTATTGGTTACCCGTTCTGATATTATTTAGAAAAATGCTCGCACGGAAGCATTCCCTGTATTTATAATGGAAGAACCCGGCTCAGCACGCCCTATGTAGGAAAGATTAAGCTGTATGTTAGCTGAAAGATTGCATTGGTATGAAATGCCCCAGGTGTAGTTATTCCCAATATTAAGACCTTGCAGCATTTCGAGCCCGAGCGGAGAAGAAGCATCCCCATCGAAGGCAATCTTTACATAATTAAAATTAGCTGTAAGGCTTCCTTTTGAAAGCACATTGTACTTTAGTTCTATCCCACTATTGTCCTGTATCGAACTGCCTCCTCCATCTGAAATAGCATTCACTTTATCGGAATAAGTAAACAAAAGTGTGATGCGGAAATTCGTGCCGGGTTGGTAATTTATTTTAGGAGTTATTTGATAATAATTGATATCAAAATTATCATTAGAAAAATATTGCGAATTGCTTATATCGGCTCCCACCTTGCCTTCGCCCTCCAAAATCCATCTTTTAGATAGGGCCACCCGTGCGTGCAAATCCTGGTAAGTACTTGTTCTTGCCTGCCCTCCATCTTCTTCCAACACTGTTTTATTACCGGTAGCGCTATAGGTATAATCCATCCCAAAGTGAGGATCTAATTGATTAAAATAAACCGTGTTTCGTAAAGAGGTATTTAATCCTATCACCGTAGTGTCGCCTGTATTCTGAATAAAGGGATTATACGCATTCCAGGGATTGGTTGAAGTTGTTTTCCTGTCGGCATGAACTGCTAATTGCTCCGAGAATAATGAGAGAAATTTTCTCACCCCTTTTTTAGAAGACCATGCAGCAGCAGGGCGCAGGTTAAACGTTTCGGTAAAACTGCTGGAATATACTTTTTCATAATTGGTGGTAGGTGTATATACCCTTATGTAATCAGCTTCATCGGGAAAAGGTGCCGGATAAAATTCATTCAGTTGCTGTATGCCATCGTGGTTAAAATCGGTCCATGCATAAACGCCTGTGCCCTGTGGCACTTGCACATAGGTATATGATTCTTTAGGTTGCAACCCTGCACCTGCCTGGTAAAATGTGCTGGAGTTGATAACACCTTTCAGCAAGCGTGCATCGTATTCGGCTTGCCCCAGTAAATCGCTCACCGGGGTTTGACCTTCGGTAACAGCCGAGTCTGCCAGCACCTGCATGATGTGATAGGTTACGTTGGCTTTGAAACGGCTATTGGGATTTTTATTGAACGCAGCATCCAATGAAATATTCCTCGTAAAAAGTGATTTCACCATCGCATCGTGCTGCAAATCGGCTCCGTAATCGGTGCGCTCGGAATAATTAATGCCATAGCTTCTTTTGGCCGTATCGGGTGTTTTTATAAACGCATTCCATTGATAAAACTGGTAATTGCTGGCTTGTTCAAATAAGGTGGAGTTGGTTCCTATAATGCTGTCGCCATTTGTCCTTGAGCGGAATATGTCTTTTTCTGAAGACTCGCCTACACCGGCAGTCCAATACCATAATTTATGCGAAATAATAGCGGCTTCCTTATAATAGTTGCTGGTAGTTTCAGTTGATTTACTTTCAAGTAAAGAGCCATCAAGATTGGTCATGAACCCCAATTCATTCAACTTAATGGTTGCTGTTTGCCGGGTGGCATTATACTCCGCTCCTTCCAAAAATGCCTGGAAATCGTACGTCACTTGGTCCTTTTTATTTCCCAGCAGAAAGTTACCATCCACAATGTGCTGATTATCGAATATGCTATCGCTGGTAAGGTTCCAGCCGGTGGCAAAATTAACGGAGCGATAGCGCTCGATAGGCGAAAAATATTTCTGCACTCCTTCATAACTCACATTTG
>Ga0207002_1022_pt1 | contig 30908 bp, 41 predicted proteins | sample Alteio_BWMinCont_88_FD_153473 | JGI IMG/M metagenome (GOLD analysis project Ga0207002, IMG submission 153473) | Enriched cells from forest soil in Barre Woods Harvard Forest LTER site, Petersham, Massachusetts, United States -... | ecosystem: Environmental > Terrestrial > Soil > Temperate forest >...
CAAGAAGGGCGGATGGCCGAAGGGCAGACCGAGGAAAAAGACACCTGCGTGATCTGGTATTGGAAGAGAACCCTGATGGGCTGCGTCAGGTATGCATCGACCGCACCAAGGCCATTTCCTAGTGAACTTAGGGGCACTTCTTACGACGGTTTAACTGTTAGCACAATGCTGGAAGGTAACGACCGTCCCCCCGGCCTGAGCGCGTAATAGCCGCTTCATTCGATAAGGCGCCCTCTCGTTCGTCTGTCAATAGCACCTCCCCGGGCTGGACATCCGCCGTATCACCTTGCTAGTATTGTGATTATGCAACAATTCATCAAATTCAAAGGCGGCACTAACGGTGCTCGTGTTTATATTTGTCCGAGTCAGGTCTCTTCTGTGCAAGATAATGTGGGAGGGGACTCTAATCTCACGGATATCAACACAGCAGACGGCAAGACTCACTCCGTTCAAGGGGACGTCGATGGCGTGGCGACAGCGATCAAAGAAGCGATGCAGTAAGGTTTTCTTTCTCTGCTTTGCCGCCACGACCGCCGACAACGCCAGCAGGATGTAAGACGATACCAACCAGATGCGAACTCTTTTTCTATCGATTTTGAAAAGCTTTGACGCATTGCAACCAAAACCGAAGCGAAATTGGAACAAACCAGATGGCAAAAAATCTAATCATTTGCTGTGATGGGACGAACAACCAGTTTGGAGCAGAAAACACGAATGTCGTACGGCTGGTTCAAGTTCTGGATAGAGACCCTAAGAAGCAACTAGTTTATTATGATCCCGGCATAGGCACGATGCCGGAGGTTGGGTATGTCACCCCTATTGGCAAATGGATTTCGAAAGTATTGGGATTGGCGTTCGGAGCCGGACTTTCGACGAAAATCGGCGAAGCCTACCGATTCTTGATGGACAATTATGAGCCGGGCGACCGTATTTACTTATTTGGCTTCAGCCGTGGTTCTTATACGGTGCGAGCGTTAGCGGGCGTACTGCATCAGTTCGGCTTGCTGCCCACAGGAAGCTATAACTTGATCCCCTATGTGCTGCGATACTCAAAACAAATCAAGCGGATAGACAATGCGACAGAGGCCAAGAAGAAACAGTATTGGGCAATTTCACGGGCGTTTCGGGAAACCTTTGCCCGTATCAATGTTCTACATTATCAAGGGACGCGGACCGTAAAAGTGCATTTTCTGGGAGTATGGGACACGGTGTCCTCTGTTGGTTGGGTATGGGAACCTGTTCATTTTCCTTATACCGCGAACAATCCTGACGTGGAGATTGTGCGCCACGCGGTCTCCTTGGACGAGCATCGGGCGTTCTTTCGTCAAAACCGCTGGATTCAATCTGAAAACAGTACCCAGAACGTAAAAGAGCTATGGTTTCCGGGCGTTCACTCCGACGTGGGCGGCGGCTACGCAGAAAGCGAGGGCGGTTTATGGCAAACGCCGTTTCTGTGGATGTTAATCGAATCAGCAAAAGCAGGTCTCCTTGTACGGTCGAGCAAGGTTCGGGAAGTTTTAAAACAGACTCCTATTCTGCCTCCAGCTTGGGCGAACCCAAAACATGAATCATTAACGTGGAAATGGTGGATTGCCGAGTTTTTTCCCAAGGTTCGAACCAATGTAACAACCAAAACGACGTCGCTTTATGTGAATTTGTTCCGACGAAGGAATGTGGAGGATGGCGCGGAGATGCACTGGTCGATCCTGCGACGTATTCGGGGGAAACGCCTAATGTATGAACCACCAAACTTGTCCCAGAACTTCCGCGAACACGTAAAACAATTGCAGCGTGTGCCTCATACACTACGTTATTTCAGGTAGGCGACAAAGGCCGGGAGCGCGGCACGGCTGAGAGCAGCACCACAACCACCAAGTTCAAGCAGACGACGATACGAGGCGGGCGCAATGCCACCGGATGCCGCAATCAAGCCACTGCTACGGCGGATGGCGCGAGAGCTGAGGGAGTCCGGTCACTGGCGCGGACATGAACGTCTGCGTGGAGCGCGACCGGGCCGAGGCCGCAATCGTCATGGGATAGCCTGCTGGCTAATCCTATTCGTGAAACGGGTAGATAGGTCCAAGAATCCCGGGCGGCAGCCATCCCCGGTCTGCTTAGCCAATCGGCTACGCAGCGTGTAGCACGGTCCTTCTCATTTCACCGAAACACGATCAAGGCGTGAAAATCCGCTTTGCCCTTGTTTGAAACTATAGCCGCAACTTTCAACTCGACTTCACCGGGATGTTTAGTGATAAATTCATATAGAAGAAACTTTGTCTCAGTCTCTCCACGAGACAAGAACTGTTTTGTTGCGTCCCTAGTGAAGTGATCCGACGTTCCACCATCAACGTCAATTTCTGATGGCAGTATAAAAACAATACGCCGACTTTCTCCTGAAGGAATTGATTCCGCCATTGGTACAACTAAGCGAATTCCCCAATCTCCCCTAAAAGTGTCATACCAGTCTCCGTCCACCAAGTAAGACGAGGAGTCTTGATTGCCCGAGGCTTCGTGCGTGATGTCACCACTTATTCGGCCCGTCGTGAGATTGACTCGTCCCTTCAGCTTATACTCTGCTTTATCTATCATCATCAGCGGCAAGCCTTGCTGAAAAAGTGTGATGGTCATCTTGGATATAGGCTGACTTAACTGTGAGCGATTTTGAAGGACCACCTCCAAGCAACGGTTAGTTCCCTCGCGCAGAGTTCGTGCATCAACGATTTGCACATCGGCGTTCTTGCGGAAGTTCTCGCTGATGAATGGAACCGCCAAGCCCAACAGCGCAGCAATGATTGCTCCGATCACTACGATTATCGCAGCCACAACGCCCACTTTCCTGAGCATCTGGTTCACTTTTGCAGTTTTCGGGAAAACCGATGTTTGTGTCAATAGAAAATAAGGCGTTCCCCATCCTTTGGACAGGGGTTTACGAATAATTAAGACGTTAACTTTCAATCAGAAAGGGCGGTGGAGAGCGGGGCGGCCATGGCGGAGCGCAGCAGGGCACGGGGCGCGTGGCGAGCAATACCTTGGCGCATTACACGGCGGTTGACCTTAGACGTTGATGCGCTGGCGCTCATCGGCGAGTTGCCGCCATGGTGGTGACGATCAGTTTGGTCGGCTCCGGCTCTGGGCGGCGCTGGCTGTGGCGGTCATCGGCGCGTTGCCGCTGTGGCCGTGGCCATCACGCCGTCCGACCATCGGCTCCGTGCGCGGCGCTGGCCGTGCCCCGTGAGCCAGTCCCCATCTCTGTGATTGACCGCCAGCGCCGCGGACGATTACAACTTCGCCATGACAAATCTCAGCGAATTATCAACAAGCGAACTTCGCCGCCTCAATTCCATAAAGGAAGAGATCGAAGCCCTACGTGGCCAGATCGATTCAATCGCGGGCGGAATTCCCGCTTACGAATGGCCACCTCTCCCGAAGGATGACTCGCGGCGGAAGCATGACGATTTAGGCCGAATCGCAGCATACATTGCCGCACCACTAGCGCTTTTCTCGCTCTTCTATGCGGTTGCGATGCGCTTGACGTGGCCAGATGTGGAGAAGAGTCCCGAATGTTGGCAGACGGTTGGGGCGGTAACGGTCGGCGCTTGGGTTTTGCTTCCGCCTGTTTGGTTCTGGCTTGAATGGGTGTTTTTTAGCAAGGGGCAGGATGCAGAGCGTCTGAAACACACGCACGATTTGTCTCGAAATATTTGGATTGCGTTGGTCATCGTGCTGGCGGCGCTATTAAAAATCCATTTTTCCCACGATTCTTCCGGTTAAATAATGCACCTGCGTCGTCGGTACGTGAATGTGTAGGCTTCACTAAGGTGTGCATTTTGCGTGAGGCGTAATCCTTAATTTCGCAATGGTCTCATAACATAGACAAAATTCGCTCAAAAGTCATCCCAAAGCCCGCCGAATTCAGCTTCGTTGTCACTCTGCTCGACATTCGCATTCTGTTGTGCCAGATTAACTTGTGATGTGCGGTTGAGGGTTCCAATTTTGGATGTGGCACTTCTCGGCGCGACCTGCTAATTTTGTCACATGAACAGAAATTTTCAATGTTTTGTTTCTGCTCTAAGCGCACTTAGCCTCCTCCTGCTCCTCACGGGCTGTAGTAGTGCGCTAATTCCGGCGGGGTCTTTTCCAATGGGTAGCGCAACAGTAACGGTGTCGGCTTTTGACATGGATACGAACTTGGTTACGTTTGGTTTATGGCAGAATGTCTATAATTGGGCCGTCGCCAACGGGTACGACTTCGACTACCCGGGAAATGGGAAAGGTGCGAATCAGCCGGTGCAGAGCGTAAATTGGTATGACGCAGTGAAATGGTGCAATGCTCGGTCGCAGCGCTTAGGCTTGACCCCTGTGTACTACACGGACCAAGGATTTTCGCATGTTTACACGAGCGGCGAAAACGATGATGTCTATGCGGAATGGACGGCCAAAGGTTATCGGCTACCGACAGAAGCAGAGTGGGTATGGGCGGCACGAGGCGGATTGAGCGGGCAACGATTCCCGTGGGGAAATACGATTAGTGAAACACAGGCCAACTACGAAGGCCATGCTTGGGCTGATGATGTTCCATGGGATTACGGACAAGGCTATAATCCCGTCGGCCAGATCGGAGGGTACCCATATACGAGTCCGGTGGGATCATTTCCCCCGAATGGTTATGGCCTTTACGACATGGCTGGGAATGTCGAGGAGTGGTGCTGGGATTGGTCCGGTGAAATACCGTATTCGCCGGGCAGCCCTTATTTGGGAGGAACCAATCCACACGGTCCCGCCTCCAGTCCGTTTTGGACTCGCGTGTTGCATGGCGGCGATTTTTACGACGGCGAACTTGCTGCACAATGCGACTTTGGCGACTGGAACAACCCGCCCGACGCCAATACTAGCACTGGCTTTCGATGCGTAAGAACACATTAGCCCGCTTCCGTTGGGTGGCATTCCCTCGATAATGACTGCGGGCGGCATTGGCAGCTATACAATTGCGGTCCAGAATTGCCTTTTGATCGGTCTTTTTCACCCCTCAAGGTTGGAAAGTAACCGTCTCCGTTGGGATTGCAAATCCATTTCCGACTTAAAGCCCCCGTCGCGCCCTGACGCGCAAGCGTTCTACTCCACGCAAGCGGTACGGAGGCATGGCAGATGACCTGACCCGCTAATGCCCCGGCGCACGCGCTGGCGCTCATAAGTGCACTCAATCTTCTTGGGATTCCGTCATGGCCCGGGCCATCACCCCGGTTGAGATGGGATTGGGCTGGAAGGAGTTCAGCCAATTTCTCTCCGTTGAGGACTTAGCGGGCTGTACCCAAAACTCGCCACCTTATTTTTGGACCCAGTCCACTTCATCTCTGCCCCTAGTTTTATCAACTCGTCAGCAAGATCAGGATGGGTTCGAATGGAATCAACCCAGCACACATATCGAGGCTGCGGTTTTACACAATACAGGTCAACGTCGTGACCGTCTGCTGGGTGGTTGCTTACCATAAAATCAAATCTGACACCGGTACTAAAAAGACGGCAGCACTTTTTCCCACGATGTTCATATTGGAATGGTTGAGACTGATAATCAGTGACCAGTTTTCCCTCCAGTTCGATCAACCGAATTTGGCAAGCGTATCGCTCTGCGCTACCGGGGTCATTTTCCAATAGCATCCTTCTCAGCCTTTGTTCCTGATGACCGAGTGTGAACCGACTGAAGAAAAGCAATTGAGACACTCCCATTCGCCACAAAAGGGAAAGCAAGAAGAGCTTCATTTTTTCGTAATCAAAGCCGTCCACCATGAGTTTTCTCGGCACTGCTGACGTTGTTGGCTTCCCATCAGAATCAACGCGGGTGAACCTGAGTTTCTTTCCGTACGGAATTTCCGAGCGGGTCGTGTCGGAAAAGGCAACGATGGCTCCTCGGTAAAAATCGGAGGCCCATCTTTCGAAAATGCTGAAGCGCCCTTCGCATTCGTCACAAAGAAGGTGTTCCCGTTCGCCCTTTTGCAGCACGCCTAATTTTGGCCTTCCGTCAACACCGTAGGTGTTATATCGCCGGGGGTTTTCTTCGTAAAGCGGGGCGTGGAGAAATTCTGGAATGATATGCGAATTCCTCAATGTCCGGGTTTGCTGGCACAAGGCACAGACCGTTGTGTTGTTGCCGCTCATTCAACTTTTAAACTTGTTCAATGCGCAAGCGCTCCGGCCCAAGTCATTCATCCGGGCGGAGGGTCGAGGGGGAAGGCGAGAAGGAGAACAGCCACCGCCACCCGTACATGAAAATGTCGCACGATTGACCACTCCTGCTCCGCGCATAAGGTAAGCCTCTCACGATGAAGCTGCCATAATTCAACCACGGAACCAAGAACACCAAGACTCCGTAAACGAGAAAACATGGAGACGGGTCAATCGGTTTCATTCGTGCGATGTGGCCTACGATGCCATGCGGAGCCACCGCCGCCGGAAGCTGACTCGGACTCGCGCCCAACATTCGGATTACCCAACTCGCCCGAAGCTGAAGGGGCAGCGGCGGTTGCCTCCGGCGCGGTGTGAGGCGGCGGGCTTTGAGTGTGACTGGTTTTTGCGACGTTTTCATCGGCAATGATCTTACCTAGTAGCTCTCGGTGTGCGCGGGCGCTATCTCTCTGCGCCCTCAGTGCGACATTTCCAACGTCCCGCAGCACCTTGCATATTTCTTCCGTCGCTCTGCTCGCTTTTTTCAGGTGCTCAACCGACTCCTTTATCTCTCTCGTCGCCAGATCGACAATCTCACTGGTCTGCTCGGCAATCCCCTCCAAGTGCCGAGGCATCGAGTCGCCTGCTCTAATAACAGTTTCCAAAGCTCTGCGATACTGCTTGGCATCTTCCAATCTCTCTCCCGCCTCCCGCGCCTTTGCTCTCGCTTCTCTAACTGCAATCGCGGCACAAACGATTGACACCGCCAAAGCCAAGGACGCTACGACAGCATTTGGGTCTTCGAGGAATTTATTTAGAAGCGTGTGCAATACTTGCATAGTGCGCGATGCCACTTAACGATTCAAAACTGAGCCATCACCACCGGCGATTGGCTCACGACTGCATTCTGGACTCCCAAACCTCATTTCTCAACCTAAATCTCAAGGTGCGGTGGCCGTTGGCTCCAGCGCGGTGCGTCGGTTGGTGACTATGGCAGCGGCGTGCCGCGCAACGCCGCCACAATCTCCACCGTGGCCATGCTGTCCATTGCAGCAGTAATCCATCAGTTGGCGACGCACCCGCTCGCGCTCATCGGCGCGTTGCCGCAGTGGCCGTGGCCATCGGGCCGGTAGGTCCCCGGCTTCGGGGCGACGGCGGCCGTACAATGCGAGGTGCGATGGATGTTGCGCGTCCTTCTTTATTGCGGGCAAATGCAGAGTGGATTTAACCTCACGGCATGATTACGCGACAGGTGGTTGCAATTGCTCTTATTTGTCTTTTGTCCGCGTTCGCACGTGGCCAAGACAAGCCCGCGTTCACTTTTGAAGTCGAAGATTGCACGATTGAACAGTATGCGATCAAGCATGGGCAGCCCGTCTCGTTTTCTATCGGTTTTCCCAAAGGTTGGAGGAAAAATGTGGAAACGGCTAACGTCCCGTTGCTGTGCTCGTTCTGGTCGATGCCTGTTCTGCCTAATGGGGCGAGTATCATTGTCTTTCGGACTTCCAGAACCACGGCAAAGGAAAACGCCGAGCGCTACGCGGCATCCGCCCTAAAACGAGGTTATATTCAAAAAGGTTTCGGTCCGATCACGACCCGGGCGGGCGATTCTGGATACTTGGCGGTCTTCGAGGCTAAAGTCGGGCAAGACCATAAGACGCTGACTCTGTCTGATTTCTTCTTCCACGTTGGGACGGCAGGAGCGATTCGGATTTCGATTAGTACGATAACAGAGGATTCAGACCTGTTAATACAGTTGCATCGACTTGTTTTGGAAACGTTGCGGTTTTAAGATGGTTTTCATCGATGCTCCCCTCAACCTCCGTGATAATTCGCCGGACCGAACGCTAGCGACGCAACTGCTTTTGAAAGTAATCCAATCAAATGCGATTCCTAAGCGGCGCGATTTGGCGGAGGACGGGGCGATCAAGGTGGTACGCTGCATGGCACGGGATGCGCGGCGATGGACCTGAGCCGCTGATGCTCCGGCGCAGGTGCTGGCGCTCATCCGCACGAGCAACGACTCTCTGGTGCCGCAGTGGTCATGGGCATCACGCCGAACCGGCGCGATGCTGACCGTGTGGTCGACGCACTCCTGTTACGGCGCAGGCGTGCAGATTTCCTTCATCAACACTAGGGGTTGAGGTACCTCTGTGGCCGCGATTGGAGCTTGAGGGAAATGGTTGTTTTGTTGCCTTAATCTTCGCAGTTGACATCGTAGGTCGGGCGTGGCTGTACTTTATTTCGTTAAGCCTATTATGGTAACGGTAGCCGCCATTTTACATTTTTCAAACTATGCGTTTTCTGCGGTTGCGGCAATTTTGGCCGTTAAGCTGTTCCGTCACTATCGGCATTGCGGATGGCTATTGCTGGCTGTTGCCTTCTTATCGCCTTTTGGTTTTCTGCTCCTACGCTTTGTTCATGACCGGCCACTGTTCCCGTACCGCAGTTTCGGACCCGGCGTGAACGGCTTGCCGCATGTAACGATTCACTATGACATTCCGGGATTTTACATGTTGGTAGTGGCAGCGCTGTTATTATTGATACGAGATGCACGCGGTGGTAGATAGGCTTATGAAGTGGCCGGAATGATTCGACTCCGACTGGCTGGTTTGGAAGTGAACGGTGGCTAATTTGATTAAGCAGTGTGGCCCGACTCAAATCTCAAAGGGCTGTGGATGATCGCTCCAGCGCACACAGCGTCTCGACTGCCGCCGTGGCCATCGCGCCATCCGGCCATCGGCCCGGGCGCGGCGCTCTCCTGCGGCTCGTGGAAACAGTGCTTCATCAGTGGGATTGTCCGTTGGGCCACCCAATTCATCGCTTTACCAAACGCGGATAGAATTGCCTTCCGCCCCAAGGTCTGATAAACCGCCATCGTGATGACAGGGATATTCGTTGCCGTGTTTGAAATCCAGCCGGTTGAATCGCCGATTACGGCGGTTAGGCCGCCGATTGTGGCGGGTGCGAGGAAAAACCCATGAGCAACGAACCGCAATCTGGATTGAATAAGTGGGAGAACAAGTGGGAGAACATCAAACGTCGCGGCTTCTGGAGGTTTGTCTTGTTGCGAGGCGTGTTGGGTTGGGGGATTCCGATGAGCATTTTCGGCATCACTTTCGAGCACGCATGGAAAAAGAAAGAACAGATATGGCTAATATTCGGAATTTGTTTGATATGCGGATTTGCTTGGGGATTTTGGATGTGGGCTGGAATGAATCGGTTATACCGACGTCGATCAAATTAAGGTACTACCGAAAAAGCGGTAGTGTCCTAATTTGAATGCTTTCTGAAATATTTATCCACAAGATGGCAGGCCATTACGATTCCGATGCACCCAACCAATCGCAATATAAATAATTCATGCACGGAAATCATTAACTCCCATTCACCGCTGGAGGTTCCCTTTATGATATACCCCACGGTGCATAATTGTCGTACAAACCCGCTATATTCAATACAGAGCAACAGCCCTGTAACCCAAATCAGAAGTTTCCGCATAACTCATTTCTTCCCTTTCGCATCCTTCACAATCTGGACGCGGACAGCAGTTTCCGCCGATTCAACCGGCGGGAATTCAAGAACTGCAACAAACCACTCATCTTGATCGTCCTTGCAAATCCGTCTTATCACGAGAGCAATTTATCAGTCCTTGTGGCGGAAGGCAAAGCGTTCCGAACGTGGTCAAGCCGGAGAATTGCCGCGCCCGTCGCCATTGGTTCCTCGAAATTTGAAGCGCCGATGTCCTTGGCCGACGCCAGCGTGTCTCCGGCTTGCTGGGCCAACCTCCGGGTTCGGTGGAGCCGGTTTGTTAGGCCGCATTGTGTCATGTCTCTCGCGCATACGACTCAAGATAACCGCAGCGAGTGCATCGAAAACTTTGAATGTGATGCTGCTCTTTGCCATCGACCTTCGTGCCCATCCAGAACGATTTCTCAGGCTTACCGGCAACCCAAGAAGAAACCTTAAATCGTGCGTCGTGGTTCGCGTCTAGGATGAAACCCTCCTGCATCTCGCCATTGCATTTTGGACATTTCGCTGAGGCGTTCATAATGTGTGAAGTGGCCTAACTATAATATACGACAGGAGTTCATGTATTGAACGTCCGACCGGCAGCATTCAAATTTAGCGACTCGGTCTGCACCAAAGTAAAACGAGCAGAACCGGAAAGCGAGCCATTTAGCTCGCCGGTTCTGCGGATGGTGACCCGGCGCACGCGCTGGCGCTCCCGGGCGCTGGCAAACTCCTTGTTTACGGGGTCGTGGCCATCAAGCTGGTCAGCACGACTCCGGGGCGAGGGTGCGTGCCAGATTCGCAATTTACTTCACCGGAACGTATTGGGGAGCCGGGCCGATTTCCAAAGAAACTTGCGGTTGCCAGCGCGTCAACTCAATCCGGTGAGGCTTGTCCAGTGTCCATGTGGCAACCTTTTTCGCGCCGTCGGGCTTTGCGAAAAGCACTGCGAAATCCTTAGCGTCGAATTCGGAAAGGCGCTCTTTGAGTTGGAAGCCGTCCAGTTCGCTGGTCATTTTTTGGAGCGCGAGGTATGCTGGTTTTGGACGCAGGTCCGGCCACGTAACGCCGAAATTGGATTCGTTGTCATCCGGGTCGGTGCCGTCATTTTTCCAGTCGTACCAGATCGAGAGAGGCACGCCGTTAAGAAGATTGGAAAGTTGTTGTCGGACGGCGTATTCCGCTTGCATTTCCAGCGAGACGCCTTTGCGATTGGAGGAATAGCCCCACTCTCCACTTAAGATCGGAATCTTGCCCCGTTTTGATTCCGGGGCCAAGCGGTCGATGAGTTCGCGGAGGCGATTGTAATCCGGGGCGGCGGTCTCCGGCGGTTTGTCCGGGCTGCGATAAGGATGAACACTTACCGCGTCGAGATACTTGAGCACGCCGGAACTTAAGAACGGCTCCAGATATTTCCAATCGAATTGCGACATCGCGGGAGCCACGACGATTGCGTCCGGCTCGGCTTCACGAATAGCCTTTCCGGTGGCCAGCGCGAGAGCAGTGTATTCGGCGACATTCGGTTTTGGCCTCCAGAAATCGCCGTTCGGCTCGTTGTAAATTTCCCAGATGACGCCTCGGTTGCGAAAATGGTGCGCGGCGGCGGCAGCCCATTTGGCGAATGCCGCAACACTCTCTGGGTGACGGGGTGAGGCGATGTGCTGTTCTGGCGTTGGTTCTCCGACAGCGTGGCGCGACTCCACAGGCGGCTCGTAAGCGGGATTCACGTAGTCAAGAATGTAGATCGCCCGCAATCCGCGTTCGGCAAGGTGGTCGCTTAGCTCATCGTAAGCTGCCCAGTTGTATTGACCCCCCTTCGGCTCAGTTTCCTCCCAACTAAAGTCCATCCGAACAAACTTAAATCCGCATTTGGCGATCAAGTCGAGGTCTTCCTTGTGGCCCTGAATAAAATGAATGTTGACACCCACTCCCGCTGGAATGGTCGGCGGCGGAAGTTGAGCGCGAAGCGTTTCAGCGAAAAGAGAGAAGGCCACCGTGAACTTGAAGAGCTTCGTCATTGCGAAAGCTTGGGCCGACGCGCCCGGCAAGGCAATCACGTAAGAGGCTGCCCGGTCGGACATTTTATCAGGACAGACTTATTAGACTTCCTTTGTCGCTTCGGCTGGCTATGTAGAGACAACTGGCATTGCACCGAGGCGTTGAATCCCCGGCGCACCCCACTGGCGCTCATCGGTGCTGGCAACCTTCCTCGATTGCCACAGTGGTCGTGGCCATCCCGATGATCGGCTCCGGCATCGGGGCGCGGTGGTGGCCGTGGTGGTCGATGGGTCGCGGTAAGGGTCGTGAACCATACCGTAGCGAGGCCCAGCGGTACGGGCATTACGGCAGACGCTGGCCCCGCGCCGGGCCTTGGATTGCTGTCTCAGCCGGTCGGTGTCGGTTTTTCGGGTTTGATTGAGAAGTGCGGGAGAACACAAAACTCTGGCATGAAGCGTGCTGTTTATTAGAAATGCACGGTTCAATTCGCGAACGGTTTAGTCGTTAATCCGAATCGCTCTTATGATGTCATTGCTCCGCATTATTTTTGGCGTGTTGATTGGCATCGGCCTTCTTGTCGGCTTAGCAGTTCTTGTCAGGCAGTTTCCTGCGGCTGCGGGTCGGATATGGTTCATGTTCTTGGGCCTTGGGAGTGGCGGTTTACTTGTTTGGCTTGCCGCTCGTGACTTGCGGCTCGGCGTTACTGGACGCCGGTTTACCAGATATGAACGCAGCGTCAGTCCCTTCCACTTCTGGTCTTATATTTTGTTTTATTCGCTGCTGGGGGTATTTCTTCTAGCGGTTGGCGCATGTTCCATTTTGGCTCCGAGTTTGTTGTCGTTGAAATGAAATCAGGTCTTCCTGACTCCTGCTCCTGCGCTCGCGCCGATTCCGGCCCCGGTTGTGTTCCAACGTCACCGGCAGCGTGTTGCTGAGTGTCCACATTGGCCCAATGAAGACCCTCTCCCCAGATGAAATCGAGTGTCTGGTTGGGGCGCGACCGTCCAGCGTCCACCCTCTCGACATTCTCGGCTACGGCCACACGTCGGAAGGAGCGCGTCGCTTTCGCGAAGAGCAACCCGACTACCTGCCGCAGATTGTCGCCTACGTGCAGAGTGTGTTGGGGCGAGGGAGCGTTTTCCCAGAGGACACCAATCCCGACGACCCCGGATTTGGAACATTTATCTACGGTGACGGACAATCCTTTCGTGTTAGCAGCATGGAGGAAATCGGCGTAGCCAGATGCGAGCGCATTTCCACTGGCCCCTTGTCCGCGATAGAAGCCATCCATGTGTATCTCCGAAGAGTGGCGAATCCCGATTACGTTCACTGCGCATAGCTGACGAGCCGGACGCAACGAGCCGACGCCCCGCTTCGTCGCTCAACTCCGGTCGGCCCCGGCTCCGGTGGCCGTGGTGGTCGAGGTGCCGTTGGAACTGGTAAATCTCAAGGGAGGCAGTGGCCGTTGGCTCCAGTGCGGGGTTATTTAATGCCGCCATCTGCGGTGTTTTGGAGCAGTTCTCTCAAACGTTCCCAGTTGATGATCTGGTGAAGCACAGGCCATGTTCGAAATAAACTTAGAATGCGATTCACGTCTCGTAGAAATGCCCCAATGCCCGCGCCAATGAAAACCCAACCAAGAGCAGGCAATCCGGCCCAAATATACCACCAGCCAAGAGCGGGCACGAGCAGCAACAAGAGCCACGTCAGCCTAAAGACGCTCACAATTTTGAACAACGTGAGTGGCTCCGTCTCGAACTTCGCGTAAAACCTCAAAATCTTGAACTGTAGTTTGGTGAGTTTCATAAGCGATATATTGATGATGACTGCTGCCAAGGCTGAACTCGCCATGCCCACAATTCAAGGCAAGAAGGCGACGATTTCAGCCATCGTCAGTGGTGATCGGCCTCTTGGGCCAGTCCCCATCTCTGTGATTGACCGCAAGCGCCCCGTACGATTACAAATTCGCCATGACAAATCTCAGCGACTTATCAACAATCGAACTTCGCCGCCTCATTGCCATAAAGGAAGAGATCGAAGCCCTGCAAGGCCAGATCGATTCAATTGTGGGCGGCGGCGGAACTCCCGCTTTGTCCCGTGGACAAGGTCCAAAAAAGCGCGGCATGTCGGCAGCGGGTCGCGCTCGAATTGCTGCTGCGCAGCGGGCCAGATGGGCTAAATTGAAACGCAAAGGTAAGGCGGCTCCACGGACTACCAAGAAGAAAGATCGACGCCACAGCCCAGCAGTCAGGGCCAAGCTGGCGGCGGCTGCTCGGGCGAGGTGGGCGAAGGCGAAGGCGCAGGGGAAAACAACGTTGTAATCTTCGCAGGCCGAGGCGCGGGACCCATGACCGACTGCCAATTCATCGCACAGCGCTTTGGGCGGGAGCATCTGGACGACGCAAACGACAAAGGTGAGCGCATTGTGACCGTTCTGGATATCCCTCCGGTTGAATCGCCCTTAACTGCGGTCCGTTCATCCATCATGGCGGATGCGAAAGGGACGAAATGAATCAGAGAGGCTCTGTAAATTATTGGGGTCCTGTTTTATTTATACTCTTCGGATTAATCGAGTTGGGTAGTGCATGGTCTGGGGGGGCAATCGATAGACGATACGGCATTATGACAAGTGGCCAATTGTTTGTGGCCGGAAGCATCTCAATTATTTTAGGAATCGCATTCCTCATCTGGGCTGAGAAAAAATAAAATCAAATTAAGGCACTACCCAAAAAGCCCCTTGTTTGCATCACGAAACCTGATTCGGATAAAATGCTCTGGAGTGCCCGGTTTTAATTCGACCCCGACTGGCTGGTTTTGCTCAGTTCGCGGCGCACGCGCTGGCGCTCATTGGCGGTGCAGCGCAATGGCCTCTGCGGTGGAAAATGCAGGCGTTGATGCTAAAATGTAAACCGTGCCTAGCACGCCCAACATTCTTGATGGTGAGATGATTTCCGCTGCGGCCATCCGCTGTGGTGATCAAGTATTCACCGGCCCAACTCATTTTGCCGTCTTGAAGAAAATCATCGGCCTTGATCTGCCCGGCGACCATAAGAGCAAAATGATGCTCAATGGCGAAGACGGATTTGTGACCAACACCGGTCGCCTTGTTTCGCGGGAAGAGGGTTTCAAAATCGCCAAAAGCAAGCGTCAAATTATTGGTGAGCTTGGCGACCCGGAAAAAAATAAGGCTTTCTACGGAGGCGATGAACCACGGCTGGATTCCGGCATCTTGGAGTTCTACGCCCCGCTTAAATTCAATCCTGATCATCTCGTTTAAATTCACGATGGGTATCCGCCGTTCCCTTCGGTGCAAAGTGAACAGCCCCACGTGGACAACCCCGATCTTACAGGATTGCAGCCCGTAGCGCCTCAACAATCCACACCATGGCCATCGTGTCCATCGCGCAATTCTACTCCAGTTGGTGGCGGACGCGCTTGCGCCCCTCGGCGCAGGCAACCCCCTCGATTGTCGCCGTGGCCGTGGTCACCAACGCGGGGTAGGCTCCGGCTTCCTCATTTGCCGATCAAAGCCGTGTTGCTCACGGTTCGCGGGGACCCAAGGCGGTTCGCAATACCGCATGGCAAACTCCAATCCATTTGGAGCCTGACGCAGGAAGGCACCATCTACCGGAGTCGGCACCTCAATCAAGTTAGAATGTGGAGACGCAGAGTAAAGGCCGGGAGGCAACATCTCTGAAACGTGGGCGTGATAACCGGGGGCAGCGTCTAATGGCTGGGAGCCGACAGGGCCGGGCGGAGAGGGCACCACAGTGGCGATGGCGGCAATCCGCTTGGGCTTGATTGTGTCTCCTAGCGTTTCATGGCCAGAGTGTCTCGTTGAAGGTGTGCGAGCCGACCAGAGTGCAAACGCCACCGCCACTCCAGTGAACGCAAGAAATCCAACGACTCGAAAAGACCGGTTCATGACGTTGCTTTTATCATATAACGGACTTGGCGCTCACTGCAACCAGTCCTTTGAATCGCACAATGTCGGTCCGAAAACACGCCCTTCTTCCTACATCGCCGGGTGGCATAGTGCATACTGGGCGGTTTGAAGGCGCGGCGCACGCACTGGCGCTCATCGGCGGGGTGTCGCCGTGATCGTGGCCATCCCGCTCGTCGGCTCCGGCCTCGGGTGGCGCTGGCCGTGGTGGTTGATGTGCCGGTGGAACCGCAATAACGCATTAAGAATTCAGGTTATGAGGTCTTCGTTTATCGGACCGTGTCCAATCGTCGCTTCAATGCGGTCTTTGAGGGCTTTTGCGAGTTCTGGTAATTTGCCTTCTTGCCACGGTATATGTGAGTATTGCCGGGTGTCAAAATGAAGTTTCTCAAGGTCATCTTCACGGCAAAGCCAAATGACCTCCAACCCCAGCCCCTTCGCGAAACCTGCTTCAAAATAGACACCCCCTCGATGTCCCGTAAAATCGGCCACGAGAAACTTGCTGCGCCGAATGCCCGCAATAATTTCATCATCAATCTTGTTGTTGTGCTTTTTCTGGTCAATGCGAAGCGCTGAGTAACCGGCTGCCCAAATTCCTTGCTCAATCGCAACGAAGGCTGAGTTAAGGGAGTCGTCGAACCACATCGCGATGAAGCCGATGGCGCTCCGTGGATTCGCCTGCCGCAATGAATCCAAGTAAGCCCATCCCTTCGGTGTGATAAAACACGTACTCCACAGAGTCTGCCCTTGAGGCGGCGGGCGAAGGAACCCTTTCTCTTTACACAGATATTCGGTCAGCAAGAATTCGGCCTCTTGGGAATTTGAAATCCATCCAACACCCTGCATTTCAAGTATATCGTCACCCATATACTTAGGTTGATTGAAGTGGCTCTTAAAAGTAAACGGTGTGCCGGGGATTGGACATTTGCGTTCGAGCCACAATAGAATCTTCTCGGCTTTTTCTCCAACGCTCGGCATCCGCAGATCGCTGGGCTTTGGGAAGTTTTCAGTGCCGATTGTCACGCCGGGATTATCTCGAATCCATCCAGAAATCTTTATGATTTCTTCGCCAGCTAGCGGGGGAAACGATCTCCAAGCCGTAGAAGTAATAGCAAAGCTGCCACATCGATGACACTCGACTCTCGCCCGTTGTGTGGACTCCTGAACATTGGCCCATGAGGTGCAGATTGGGCACTGCCCCTGTACTATTTTCATGCTGGCCACTTTGCTCTCAGTTTTAAGGCAAATAAAGGCACTTTTTGGAACCGCTCTGAAATCCGTGTTGACGGAACTGAGGGGCAGCATTGAATTGTAGTCGTGACCTTGGCCATCCCGCTGACCGGCCACCGGCTCCGACGCGGCGCTGGCCCCTCGCCGGGGCCGTCAGCATGGAAGCCGCAGGCATCTGGGACCGCCGGACGCGGATGTACTAACGGGAGAAGGAAGGACGATGGTCGCGGCGACCTGATTGGGCGGCACGGGCGGGGGGTACCATGTCACTGCTCGATTGGCGTCAGGACACAATCGGCATCCGCGCTCGTCACACGGATTACCCACCTTAAGCGAAGACTGCCGAACGGCACGTCAATCAGCCCCTCTTTTGGGAATGGCCTGCTGGTGAACGCTGCCAGACGTCCCAATTCAGTGACCACGTCAGGCATGATGTGCGCAGGAGGCGGCGACATGTCGTACCAAGCGCCCCCGACTTTGTACCTGATGGCAGGTCGCCCGCTGCTGGCCAGACCAATGGTCAACTCGGTCGCGTGGTCCTGCTGGGCCTGAAACAAGACCAAGAGGGTGAACTGCCTGATGGGTACTTCGCTCATGTGCTCGCGGCTATGTTGTCGCCGAACTTTTAGCATTGTATCTGCCAAGCCCGGACGCGCAAGTGCTCACAATTACCCGCGCCTGCCACGTACAACGCCAGCATTCCCCCCGGCCCCGATTGGACGTCCGACAACGCTCCGGTAAAACGGCTCCGAATTGAAACCAAGGCGAAGGCTGGACCGCAGCAAAGATTAAACGGCGTGTTTTTCTAATAAACACTGTCGCCGAACCGCCAGATAGCCGAAGAGCCAAGCTAACGAAACGGTCGCCCACATTGTGTAGAAGAAATTGTTATCCTCGCCATACGACGACGCTCCAAACCTCATTATATAAACGAACACCGCGATGACTTGGTAGACCATCGCGGCTGCGATACCCGTCGCGACTCCCCACTTCCACGTTGGGCGATGCGCTCGACTCGCAAGAAGCGCGGTGACTGACAGCAGAATCAGGCCAACAATTTTTTCACCAACTATGTGACCGCTCCAGCGTATTATCCTGATGAATTCGTCGTCGTCCGCCTTCACTGGAAACAACAGCCACGAACCGAGCGAGCAGAAGCCCCACCAAACCAGAAAGCACAAGCCGCCGTAAAAGAGTGCGATTCGAACAAGTTGTGCATAATGATTTTTCATCGGGTGCAGAACGTCGCTCTGCCTTTGATTATGCAACGTTTGGTTCGCTTATTCAAACACGAAATCCCGCCGCACCCGTCCGTCAGCGGCTCCAGCGACGTGTTAGGTGTGGTATCCGTTATCTCTCTCGACAACTCTGCCATGGGCGTGGCCACCACCGCTTGGGCCAGTCCCCATCTCTGTGATTGACCGCAAGCGCCCCGGGCGATTACAAATTCGCCATGACAAATCTAAATGAGTTATCAACGACCGAACTTCGCCGCCTCATTGCCATAAAAGAAGAGATCGAAGCCCTGCAAGGCCAGATCGATTCAATCGCGGGCGGCGGCGGAATTCCCGCTTTGTCCCGTGGCCAAGCTCCAAAGAGGCGCGGCATGTCGGCAGCGGGTCGCGCCCGGATTGCGGCTGCGCAGCGGGCCAGATGGGCTAAAATCAAACGCAGTGCGAAATCCAATTCCAAAAAGGTCAGAACGAAGGGGCGGCGCTTCAGCCCCGCAGTCAGAGCCAAGATGGCAGCGGCTGCGAGAGCGAGATGGGCGAAGGCGAAGGCTGCTGGGAAGAAGTCGTTGTAATTTTCGCAGAGTGAGGCGCGGAACCCATGGCCGAATGCCAATTCATCGCACAGCGCTTCGGGCAGGAGCCATTTGGACGGCGCAAACAATGAAGGTGAGCGTATCGTGACCGTTCTGGAAATCCCACCGGTGGAATCGACGATAACGGTGGTCAGGGCGCCAATTGTGGCTGATTCAAAAGGGAGAGAATGAAAAGCGCCGCCCTGAAGACTATAGTCTTTCAGACATTGTTTGCGGTTGGGATGGTTGCCGCTTCAGCATACTGCCTTTACATCAGCTTAAAATACGACATTGCATTTGGAAAATATGGCCAAGGCTGCACCAAAAGAGACAGGCCGGGCGTTTACTGGTTTCTTGTTGTTTGCTATGCCTCGGCGCTCGCGATGTCGTTGTGGCTATTGAAAGCGATGATCGAGGATGATTTTATCCGTGCAAATTGGCCGCCGTCCTTAGAATAGTCTGTCATGCGAACCGCCCCTCTAAAAGAATATATTTTCAAATTTAGACAACTACCGAAAATGAGGCATTGGTACAGTTTGAAATCAAGTTGATTCCGGCGACTTTTTAAGCCACGTCATTAAATAAAATCTGAATCTCGGGCTTGCCTCCAATTCTTGCTGATTCCTTGGCTGTCAGTCCCCAATCGTTTGGGATGTTTGGATTTGCGCCTCTCGACAGCAGAAGCTTGACAGCCTCCGTGTGCCCCTGACCCACGGCCTCATTTAGGGGCGTATGACCCTCCTCGCCACGCACATCAATCTCTGCACCCGCATCAAGCAACAAGCCAATAATGTGAGCATCGCCCCGAAGCGCCGCGACATGAAGCGGCGTGTCATCAAACAAACCTCGCGTAAAGACTCCCACGAACTTATCACCGAGTTCAACAAACGGCGGCAAGCTCCTAATCTCGTCGAGGAAGCTTTGCAAATCGTCGGCCATACACACGTTGTTCAACGCGGAAATCTGGACCCGCAAATGTCATATCTCAACCAAAATCTCACGGGGTGTCGCCGTGGCCGTGACATCACGCTGGACTGGTGCGGCTCTGGGGCCGGTGGTGGCCGTGACCGCGTCGATTGGACGAAGCAGGCGACGAAGTCCGGGAGCGCGGCACCACAACCGCCACAGTCCGACGACGATGGGGAACCCAGTGGAAAGGACGGGTTCTGGTGAATGCCATCACCGTCCACCGACTCCAATTCGACGCTCAAACTCAAACCGCTGGTGTTGGTTTGGTCGGAATGTGGGCTTCAACATACGCCTTCACCTCCGCAATCGTGGATTCCTGAACCTGCGCCCTTGGAATGATGAATCCTTGCGGGCCAGCGAGAAAAATAAACAAGTAATCAGGAGTGATCGAAACATGGCCCACCGCATTCCATACACTGTTACTTTCGCCAGTTGGAGTACTGGAGGCAATGCCTTGCTCCGTAAAAACAAGCGTATACTTGCCAAATGCCTTTTGATACGACAATTCAGCGAGCATTTTTTCCGCTGTCTGGCGCATACGGGACCGATAGTATTTCGGAAGCATGACAGCAAGAGCAACCCCAACTAATAAGAACATCACTACTCCTGCGGCAAATCCGTTGACTTTCCATACCGTCAAAAACACTACCGTCCCAGACACGAGAGAGGTCAATATTTGACTGGTTCGCACTTGGCGTCGGACTGTGGGGGACTTGGCATAATAATGGCAAGAGAACGCAAGAAGGTCCGCCTTCGTCACCTCACATGAAACACTAAGATTTGGAATCGGCATGAGCTTGAAGCGACGGCCCAAGGCTGCCCCCAACCGCCAGTGTTGTCAAAACCCAGTTCACTCGCTACATGTCGCGTCCGCAATACTCCTCCAGTTGGCGGCGCAGGCGGTGGCGCTGATCGACGTGGGCAACTTCCTTGAACTGTCGCCGTGGCCGTGGTCACCAACGCGGGGCAGGCTCTGGCTTCCTCATTTGCCGATCAAAGCCGTGTTGCTCACGGCTCGCGGGAACCCAAGGCGGTTCGTAGTACCGCATGGCAAACTCCAAGCCATTTGGAGGCTGACGCAGGAAGGCACCATCTACCGGAGTCGGCACCTCAATCAAGTTAGAATGTGGAGACGCAGTGTAAAGGCCGGGAGGCAACATCTCTGAAACGTGGGCGTGATAACCGGGGGCAGCTTCTAATAGCTGGGAGCCGACAGGGCCGGACGGAGAGGGCACCACAGTGGCCACGGCAGCAATCCGCTTGGGCCTTATTGTGTCTCCTAGCGTTTCATGGCCAGAGTGTCTCGCTGAAGGTGTGCGAGCCGACCAGAGCGCAAACGCCACCACCACTCCAGTGAACGCAAGAAATCCAACGACTCGAAAAGACCGGTTCATGAGGTTGCTTTTATCATATAACGGACTTGGAGGTCACTGCAACCAGTCCTTTAAATCGCACAATGTCGGTCAGAAAACAAGCACTTCTTCCCACGTCGCTGGGTGGCATAGTGCATACTGGGCGGTTGATCTGACCCGCTGATGCCCCGGAGCACGCGCTGGCGCTCATCGGCGCAGTCAATCTCCTTGGCTGCCGCCGCACCCTTGCGCCTCGTACTGACGAGTGACTTGCTCGCCCGTTCCAAACAGGAAATGCAGCGCCTCCTCGACGACGCTGGCACTGCGGAACCGTCCGAAAAATTCCAACTCTTCCTTGCATTGTGAATTCGGGACCTTACTAGACAAGTTGCTCAAGATCACCGAACGTTTTTACGGGCGAACGTTTTTCACGAGGCAGCGGGACATTGACTGGGCCAATCAACTAAATTTGAATCAGACTCGCTGCCACCGCCCGTAACGGCAAGTTCGTTGCTCGTTGCAACGCCGAAACAGGAGGGAGCGCAAAAGTGGGTTCAAGAGTGAGACCGCCATACGGCGAAAACTTGAGGCTGCCCGCGCTCATTTGTTCCGTCTCAGGAGTGAATCGAGAGATGCCGCTACGAGTCCTAGAATTGCACCGCCAGCCGCACCAATAATGGGGTGCAAAAACCCGACTGCGTTGCCGCTCACAATCGTTAGACCTACAAACATGATGACCCCGGCGGTCGAAAAACTCGCTATGATGTGCATACGCCGCGCTTTTTTATCAAGCTCAGAAGGCAGCAAACCGGATGGGGGGGGCGGTTGAAAACCCGCTTCTTCCTTAGAGGCAAGCGCTCGCAAGGTCAGGACCAACATTGGTACTCCAATAAAACCAAGTCCGGGAATCACGCCACCCATAAACCCAATATCAGCCCTAATTAAACCCGACCCAATAAAAAAGACCCCCACAACAAAGAACGTCAAAAGGATGACACGGCCCACCTTGGGCAATGGTGGTTTACTTCCAAAACTGCACACCCCAATGAATCCTATCAAGGATTTGCCTGTTTTCATCACGTTCCGCGCTGAATACCTGAGGTTTGGGAAAAAAGCAACGGTCGAGTTTTCGGTCTGATCAGAACTGCGCAGCGCCTGACACAACCAACGTACGGCTATGAGTTGTATGAACGCCATGCGCTCAATATGGACGATTCGCTGGAAAAATCGAGCGTTTTCCATAATGCGTCATCCTGCTGGTCAGCACTGCTCTGTGGCGGCGCTGGCCGTGATAGTCAACGCGGTTGCCTCGGTAGCTCAGTTGGTCAGAGCGGTTAACTCTTAATTTGTCAATCAGAGTTGCCTCCAAATTCCCTATACAATGCGGGGTACAATGGAAGCCAGTCAACGAGAATCAACTGTGACCATGCACGATCTCCTCAGTCACAAGATACGGCTCCCCCTTACCGAATGGAAATGTGCGCGGAAGGGTTAGCTTCGATGTTTGTGCTTTGTAGCGGGTATAAAAAACCATCCCAGCGCGGAAATAAGAAAAGTCCCCGTCGCCGCCAACGTAATAGACAGGTCCCTCAAAATGTTTGAGCGCAGCCATCCAGAGTCCAGTTTGGTTATCGGGCGCTCCGTGAATGTACGAAAGGGAACGGCAACTCACGAACGACACTGCGCAAAACACCGCTATCAGAAACAATCCAAAACGAACTAAAATGCGCCGTTGCATAAAGACCGCAAACCATATTTCACCCACCACCCCGATCATACAAGAACTTTGGGATTTACGGAATTCAAAAACACAATCGCTCCGAACGGCACTCGGCCATGCAGTCGGGTTTCAACGGGCACATTTGCGGAATCAATTCCTACGAGGTGCGATTTGACGGAGGGCAGGGTCGAGCGCAGCAGGGCACGGGGGCGCGTTGCGAGCAACTTCTTGGCGCATACCCGGCTGTTGACCTGAGCCGCTGATGCCCCGGCGCACGCGCTGGCCCTCCCTGCCGCTGGCAAATGACACAGGGCTGCCGCCGTAGCCGTAGCCACCGCGCCGCTAGGCCCTGCTCCGGGCACCGCGTTGGAGCGGCAAGAATGGCGACTGGCCGACGGGCAGATCGAAGGAAAGGATACGTTCATGAGCCGCGATCTCATGAGGCTCGTGTCAAGTGCAGTTTCACCTCTCCACCTTCTTTAGCAAAGTTCGCGCCGCCCCTTGGATTGACGGATTCACGTTCGTGGTGGCGTCGCGTATCAGGTCGAGCGTTACCGGTTCCAATGCAAACGTTATGTCGTTTGTAACAATAGTTCGAGACAATGTCACCAAAGCCGCCTCGGATACGCATTTATTGTCAATCAGTGCACTTGCAGCCGCACACTCAACGTGCGGACTTCTGTCACTGAGAGCCTTCTCAAGGCGCAGCCGCGTAGTAGAATCAGAAAACCCGATTCGGTCGATTGCCGCGAGCGCCGCCGCTCTTGGTGATATGTCTCCAAGAGAATCCCAATTCGTCTCCGGCCAATCAATTATCTTCAACAGTGTCGGAATAGCTGGTGATGCTTCCCGGCCAGCGCCGCCTAAAGCATTTATCGCGAAATAATCTGCGTTTAGTTTGTCCATTTGCTGGCTATTATTTAGGAAATTTATCAGGGCAGGCACGACTGGGGCGACATAAGGGGAATAGTCGCTTAGTGCAATTGCGACCCCACGTCTAATAGCAATATTTGTGGAACTTAGCCCTCCAACTAAAGCGGGAATTATCACCGATTCCGCTTGCTCCCGCGTCACCTTGCGGGCGAGCAACGTGAGAGCGCCTGCTGCATTAGGCCCGAATCTATCATTGTGAACCAAGTTGGCGAGCGATTTTAGGGCGCTGATGTTGCCTGAGTGTTCAAACTCGTTGAACAGGCGCATGACTAAATCGTAGGAATCTTCGTTAGGCTCTTGAGCCATGATATGTGGCGACGCTTCTGAGCCAGTCATTGTCAATCCGCCGTGCTGGCGCAGCAATTCTGCCATGTCCTTGAGGCCTTGATTCGCTGCCCAGCCCAAAGGTGTCTGCCCTCCGTCGTCCTTGGCATTAACATCGGCTTTATTGGCCAGCAACAATTCTGCCATGCCTTTGTGATTCTCAGCCACCGCGTAGTGCAACGGTGTCCCGCCATGCTCATCCTTGGCATTGACATCGGCTTTATTTGCCAGCAGCAATTCTACCATGTCCTTGTGATTCCAACCCACAGCATGGTGCAACGGAGTGCAGCCATCGTTTTCCTTGGCGTTGACTTCGGCTTTATTGGTCAGCAACAATTCCGCCACGGTCTTTCGGCCGTATATTGCTGCGAAGTGTAAAGGCGTCAAGCCGTTGGTGTCCTTGGTTAAAGCCAGTTGAGGATTGTCTTCGAGGAGGGCTTTGACTTTTGCCAAGTCGCCACGCTGGATGGCGTCCCGAATCTCCCCGCAAAAACCAAGGCTGTGCCCAGCGAGCACAACCAGCAAGATTAAGGCGCAGCGGGAGATGGGTGAACGGCAAATCAAGCTAAAGAAAGCTTGCATACTGTTGAATCTTGTTTCGATTGACGTGGAACGTCAACCTGCAAGTTTCCGGCCTGATTCAGACATGAGAAAGACGCATTTAAAATTGCGCCCGTGCGCTCGGGCATCTGTAACCAAGACAGGTCTGTTTGCCGCCGTGATTGTGGCCATCACGCCGGACGGTTCCCGGTGTCGGGCGCGGCCCTGACCACAGATCAGAGTTCTGAAAGATGGGAAGTTTGCTGAAGCGAACGGGTTGTTAGCAGTGCCACGCCCGGCTGGCTGATTTCGAAGGGACCGGGGCATTTTATTCTCGACCCAGCCAAGAACAAAGTTTAACCTCGGGTTCAACTCAACGCACTTTAACGAAGGCCCAAATTATTATGACCACATACATCAGTCTGCTCCGATTCACCGAACAGGGGGCAAAAAACATTCAAAAATCCACTAGCCGCGCTCACAATTTCGATAAAATCGCCGCCAAAGCGGGCGTGAAAATTGAAGGCCAATACTGGACGATGGGGGCTTACGACGGCGTACTGATTATCAGCGCGGACTCGAAAAAGAAGGCTTTGCATTGCTTGGCCCAGTTGGCTGCGCAAGGTAACGTCCGCACCGAAACCATGTCAGCGTTCATCGACAAAGAGTTCGACGACATTGTCATCGGGGCGAAGTAAGGCGAAATTGTCTGCGTCCGAGCGGCACACCGAAGAGAGAACTTGTCCACAATTTGCTTGCCTGTGCTGGTAATCTCACAACGCACGCTCTGATTGGCTGGCTTTCTGGTTCTGTTCGCTTTACTTTGCTGTTTACGATTATGGACCGCAAACATTGAACGGCTATGACTCGCGACCCGGAGCGTCTTATCGGCGAAGTTGCTTTGGCCGCTTTGGCGTCCGTCCTCCTGTGGCGCGTTTTCGTCCGGGCCGGGAAAATCCCCACGACGCCGGACCCGTGGGATAAAGAAATCGAAAAAGCACTGCATGAACCTGAAGCGGTGGAGGTGTGTCATCGGTGTTTTGACCCAGTCGCTCCGGGTTCTTGGTTTTGCGAGCATTGCGGTTGCGCCGTCGGCCCTTACAACAATATGATGCCGTACATAAATGTTTTTTCCCAAGGCGAAGTTTTACGAAATGGCGCAAACGATAAAATGCGTCAAAACGCTCTGACTCTCGCCGGTTATTTGCTTGTTTCCCTACATCTGTATCTTGTTTTCGCGCCAGTTTATTGGGTTTTACTTCTTAGAAATTTGAAACGGCAAAACGAGTCAGTCGAACAAACGTAGGCCAACACGGCTATCCGCTGCGCACTGTCGTGCAAGCGTCAAAGTCAACGCAATCTCGACGTGAGGCATGGAAGATGCACTCCGGCTGAATCGAGTCCTGAAAACCCAGCGCACGCGCTGGCGCTCATCGGCGCAGGGGGTTTTCTTGAGTTTGCAGCCGTGATCGTGGCCATCAGGCCGCTCGCCCCCGGCACCGGGGCGGCGCTACCTGTGGTGGTCGACGCGTTTGTGAAACCGGCAAGATCGCGACAACGAGCATGGCCCCAGCGATGATGGCCGAGCGCCGGGGCCAGACGATGACCCGCATTTCAGATGGCGTGGCAGCCGGGACGAACGACCTTCCCAGCGAACCGACTGGACAACACACTCATCTGAAAGCCCGAAGTAAAATAAGAACCGAAGGTATAATCACTCCCAAGGCCAAACAATAGAACGCTGCCTTGCGACTTCGACCGAATTTGAACGCCATGACAATGCCAAGAAGGGTCGTGACGATAAAGCTTACCGCCATGACAATCACAAAAAGTCTGAGGGAAAAACTGCTTAACTCGCTGCCGTCCTTCCACCGGGCTGCCGTGTGGATGGTGGAGAGCTTTCGCAAAAACAGCGAGTGCAGGCCGAGCGTCTGCCAGATTCCAGATATGGCGAAAAACAGCAAAAGCGGTGCAAACAAGCACCCCAAATATAAATGGACTAAACGAAGCTTTTGCATAGCGCCATGCTGCCTGATTTAAAAGCAATTTACCCGCCGTCCCCTGAGGTGCAAGCGTTGAGTTTCGTGCAAATCGGAAGTTGGGCATGGGCGATGCACTCTCCGGCTGATTTGAGCCGCTTATGCCCCGGCGCACTCGCTGGCGCTCTTTGGCGCTGGCAAACTCCGTGTTGTCGGGGTCGTGGCCATCCAGCCGGTCGGCGCTCACGACCGCCGGTCGCTGGAGATTTACTGATGAGCCTCCCGCCGGGCTGCGAACTGCTCCAGAAATTGGATTTGACTCGGGGTTTCAATCGCCGAGCTTTCGGAAGCGCGAACACGGTGTATCGCCAGTTCCGCGCTGTCCCCCTGTGAAATCAGGTATGTGGCCAACATTGTGCCCGTCCGCCCAAGCCCTGCTTCGCAATGGACGGCGACCGGGTGATGGTCGGCAAGTTGGCGGTCAACAAAGGCGATGAATTCCCGCGCCTGCTCCACGGTCGGCGCTCCACCATCAGGGACCGGCAGGCACTTGAAAGCGAAACCTGCTGACTCGTACACCGCCGCATCGGAGGGAATATTCAGCAGACACACCACGGCGCGGACCCCAGTCGAATTCAGCGCCAGCAACTCATCGTCATAGGCCGTCAACGCGCCACCCACGTTCAAGCGCCGCTCCGGGTGGATGAACGGCATGGGCATCCCCGCCAAAGCGCCGGGAATAAGCCACCAGACCAAGCTGCTGCTAGCGCCGGTTTTGGCAAGGCTGGAAGCGTCCTCATATTCATCATCGGTGATGTAAAGGACACCATCGTAACGGAAATCGCAGTCTTGGCGGGCGACCGGATTGAGGCGGGCGACCTCGGCTGCCTCCAAGGGTATTACCATCTGCTTTTTGCCGAGGCTGGGGTACGGCCCCGTCATCAGAAGGGCAATCGCGATCTTTCCGTCCTCCCGCGGACCGGCCACACTGACGGTGCCCGAACTGATAAAGTGCCACCGCCGACCCATGCGCAGTTCGGCGGAAACGCGCTTATCCCGGAGGCACTCGATGTCGCCCGGAAAAACAATCCAGTTGGGGCCACGGTCAGATTTGAACATATCACGCGGCTCCCAACACCCGTAAATCATTAGGGGAAAACTCAGTGTCGTGGACGTATTGTCGCTCCGTCATCGTTGTACAGTACATGGACTCTTGATCGTTCAAATGCAAGCCTTGCTTGCCTCTCCATGACGCCGTTCGGCGCACGGCTCCGGGGCGGCGGTGGAGCTTTCGTATCAGGTCAACGCAGCGCATTCTTGCTCGCCAAGCACCCCCGCGCCCTGCTGCGCTACACCATGACCGGCGCTTAGCGGGGTTCGAAGGAAGTCGTCACAGGAAAAAAGGACTTGCAAACCTTTGGTGCAGGAAGAGAATCACAAGAATAACCAAAGGCCTGCGCCGGACGTGGGCGAGAAAGCAAATGGGAAACCCCATGCCAATAAACGAAAGCGTCGGCCAATGAAGAAATCGATTAAGAACCACGTCCTCTTGCCCGTTCTCTTTGCCTGCGTCAGCCTGTTGCTGGCTGGCCGCGTGACGGCTCAGACCTATACGGACATATACAGTTTCTCCTCTTTTGACTCTGTCGGGAGTAGCGTCAATAGCGATGGCGCTCTCCCGAATGGCGACATTGTTTCATCAAGTAACACACTTTACGGGACAACTAGTTATGGCGGCAGTTCGGGTGTAGGCACGGTGTTCGCGGTTAACACCGATGGAACGGGGTTTTCAAGCCTGTATAGTTTTGGTGGAGGCAGCGACGGAAAGTATCCACGGGGTGCCGGATTGGTTTTGTCGGGGACCACCCTCTATGGCACTACCAGTGGCGGCGGCAATGGGATAGGCAACTTGTTCGCCATCAATACCGATGGCTCGGGCTTTACCGACTTGTATGATTTTTCAATCCAGAGCTTCAATGCTTACGCCTTCGAAACCAATTCCGACGGGAGTGCTCCAAATTACTTGGTCTTATCGGGCAGCACCCTCTACGGCACGGCGGCGGAAGGTGGCATTTTCGGCAAGGGCACGGTTTTCGCCATTAACACCGATGGCTCGGGCTTTACCACTCTGCATAATTTCGGTCCCGCAGGAGTTGTGGACCCCCCATACGATAAAAACACCGAAGGAGCCAGCCCGTCTTCCGGTGTAATCATATCCGACAACACGTTGTATGGCACGGCATTGGAGGGTGGCAGTTCTGGCTACGGCACGGTGTTCAAGGTCAACACCGACGGCACGGTGTTTACGGTCTTGCATAGTTTTACTGCACCCAAAGGTTCCACGGGGAGTTATGGCACCAACAGCGATGGAGCTTATCCGGCAAGGCTGATTGTATCGGGCAAAACCCTCTATGGGACAACGACGGGTGGCGGCAGTGGGGGCTATGGCACGGTGTTCAGGGTCAACACCGATGGCACAGGGTTCACAATTCTCTACAGCGGCAGCGCCCTATATGAGACTTTTAGTTTGGTGTTGTCGGGGAAGACTCTGTATTGGATGTCAGGCGATGTATTTGCCATCAACACCGATGGCACGGGTTTTACGACCCTCCCCACAGGCAACACCGCCTCGCAAACCGTTAGTTTGATTCTATCTGGCAACAATCTTTATGGGGCTGCGGCTCAAGCGGGCACAGCGGGAAATGGCTCGGTTTTCAGTTTTCTTATCCCACCCCAACTGACCCTAACCCCTACAGGCCCAAACGTAGTTTTGACGTGGCCGACCAATGCCACCGGCTTCACTCTGCAATCCACCACCAACCTTAGTTCATCAGCCGTCTGGACCACAAATCTGCCTTCCCCAATCATCGTCAACGACCAGAACGCAGTGACCAATCCCGTCACTGGCACACAGCAGTTTTTCCGGTTGAGCCGGTAGCGACCACTCCGGTGGAAGGTCAAATAACGACCAAAAGCTGAGCCACGGCCAGCGGCGGCTGGCTCACGGCTGCAATCTGGACTTTCAAATCTCATAGCTCAACCAAAATCTCATGGGGTGCCGCCGTGATCGTGGCCATCCCGCTGGTCGGTTCCCGGCTCCGGGGGCGGAGATGCCCGTACAATGCGGAGTACAATTGATGTTGCGCGTCCTTCTTTATTTGACCGAGACGTTTCCAAAATTTCGAGTTTGGTTCCAAGTGAACGCCCCATGCGCTTTCTTGTTGATTTTGTCCAAAATTCGCCCTAATCATCGGCCAAGGGGAACGGTCGTGAAAGAAGCGTTTGAATTTGGTGCGAGGTTGCTTGGTGAGAACAGGACATAGTCAAGTTATTGACGCGGTCTTCCGCTCGCTGGCGGCGATCTGTGTTGGGATTGTAGGCTACTGGCTGCCACTTCTGTGGGCCAACTCTATTGAACGGCCATTTCCCGGCGAGGATTTCGACGACCGGCTTGGTTTCTTATTCATTTGGACGCTTCCGATTATATTCTATTTTGCCGCACGAGCCAGTCTCAGCCAAATTCGGGCGTATCAAGGAAAGTCTTGTTCCAATAAAGTGGCGGCTGGGACGTTCGTGATCGGCGGCCTTGCATTGTGCTGGTCGCCATTTCTGTATTTGGCTTTAAAATGGACGACTCTGATTTCTGTGTTCGGCGTTGGCTCCGCCGTCGCAAGAATTCCAAAACAGGGAGGGATGTCAATGGGTAATCAAGTTCCAAAAACTCGCTTGCAACGGTTACCCGTCCGCCAGCATCATTGGGGAAAACGTAAAACAAAAACCCCAATGACAATAGCGATTGGCATTCTTTCTCGCGTTCCAAGACGTGTTATTCTTGCGGCTGACACTCAATGGACAAGCCCCACTGATGGCACTGTAAGTTTTGGGTCAAAACTTTCCATAATGCATTTCATTGGCGTCGGTGAAGTGGCTGTGGCGTGGGCCGGAATGCCAGAAATCACCAGCAGAGTCCTTAGCCATGTTCGTAAAAATGGGAGTTTCGCCACTCCCTTTCGTTCCCGGTCAGTGGGACATCAGGTGATGTTTTTGGAGAAATCCCATGGTGGCCAACCAGAGGAAAACGGCGAAGAGTACGATCACTCCTGCAATAACGAGCACGACTCGCAGTCGGCCTTCCTTCGTCTGAATTGCCACTCTCTTCCACTCGACTGTCGTCAGCCATGAACTGTCACCGGACGCGTATGCCAGAAACATGCCTTTGACCGCCTCAATGTTGATTTTTTTGGACGCTTCAAAGAAATTTGCTTCAGACCCTTCCTGATATTCCACGATAAAACCCTCGCGGTGAGTGCCGGTGGTTTGAATGTAATTCAACTTGTCGTGGCTTAACTTGGCAAAGATGTCCTCTTCCCAATTCATCCCGGTCAACTCCGATGCGATGGTATTCGCATCAGGTCCGTCGAGCGTCCGGTCAACTCCCAGTTCC
>Ga0207002_1023_pt1 | contig 30783 bp, 24 predicted proteins | sample Alteio_BWMinCont_88_FD_153473 | JGI IMG/M metagenome (GOLD analysis project Ga0207002, IMG submission 153473) | Enriched cells from forest soil in Barre Woods Harvard Forest LTER site, Petersham, Massachusetts, United States -... | ecosystem: Environmental > Terrestrial > Soil > Temperate forest >...
GCTGCATCTTCGTCTATAGAGCATTAAGTCCGATACCCCGTCCCGAGATTGTCGTGATGCTCGATGACGTAGAAAATCCAGGATCGAAAATATGCTGAATCACTTGAAGATCTGTTTCTCCCTTTCCATGACCCATGCCAAGGCTGGCCATTTTTTCCCGAATCTTATTCGGGTCAATCCCATTGCCGTCATCCTCAATATTGAAATGAAGAGCGCCACCTTCTTCCAAAACCTCAACAGTGATCGTTCCTTTCACGTCCTTATTGCGTCGTGCCCTAATCTCAGGGCTCTCAATACCATGTTCCAATGCATTAGTCATAAGATGGACGAGGCAATCCAGGAATTCCGAGTAATCATCTACAAAAATACGTGTTTCATCATTCTTCATTTTAATGGGATAGAGTAATTTTCTGGATTTGCTCGCTATAGAGGCGAGGAGATCATCAAATTGGGTGAAGTATCTCCCAATGGGCTCTTTAAGGAATTCATTTTCAAATTCTTCGGCCAAAGTCTTTTGGGAACCCAATTTCGAATAAAAAAGTTGAAGCTTGTCGTAGGGTAGATCTACATATTTTTGAGTCTTATTTTTTTGAGCACCCACAATAGGTTCATTTTCAATCAGAAATTCTTTTAGATTTACCTCAGCTCTAGTTAAGATTGCTTTTGCCTTTCGCGCTATCTTCATTCGTTGTTCCTGAGACGGGTTTTTCATTTCATTTATTAGGGTCTCAAAGTTGTGAACGTCATCTATGAGGGGCGAAATCCAAAAAAGATTGGCAGCTCCCTTCAAAGTATGGGCTAAACGATGAATTTCATCCATATTACTTTCAAAATTTTCTGGATCACCCAGATAAGTGTGAAGTTCGCTGAGCCCTTGAGTGACTCCCTCAATGAAGGGCCAAAATAAGTCCTTATATTTAGCTAATTTTAAAATGCGTTTTGCATTGATTTGCTCTTGTTCAGAGAGTTTGAGAGCCGCAATTTCGTTTGTTTTATCAGTACCGACAACGACAACGCCGATGAGAGACTTGTCCTCCCGTATGGGATAAAATTCAAGAGCTACATGTTTATTTCGTGAATGGGGGAATATTTTAGGCCCGAACGGAACAAATTCAGAAAACGGAATCCGCTCTTGAAGTAGAAAATTGAACCAATTTTGAAAAGATGATTTTTGTTCGCGAGGTATTTTCAAAACAGTTGAAAGGGGTTTATCGGAAGGATCGATCTCAAAGAGTTTTAGAGTTACCTTAGAATAGGTCTTAGAGCAAAACCCCTCTTTGTTCACTATGACAAAGGCTTGACCCAGACTGTTTACCATAGATGTCAACTTTTGATTAATGTCTGTAAGGTCAGCCGTTCTCTGTTCAACTTTTTTCTCTAATGTTTCGGAATACTCCTTAAGTTTCTGCTGTGCCTCTTGAAGTTTCTCGATGACCCGTTCCTTATTTTCTAATTCTCCAAGGTATTTTGTATGCAGAGACGCTTCAAGAGTGACATCGCGGATAAAGAGGAGCCACAAAGATTCCTCGTTTTTGTCACTGACCTCAGGTTGAATAGAAATTTGGACCTGACAAGACTTCCCACCCTTAGACTGAATTGTGAGCTCTCTATAAGGTGTGGCTTCTGTCATGGCCTTTAGCCCGGGTTGAGAGACCTTAAATAACTCTGGCACAAAAGCGACGTAGGCCGAAATGTCTGTGTCATATTTTATTCTCTTAATTGGAATGTTCAAAATATTACTTAAGGCATGGTTGCAGTAGCGGATTTTCCCATCGGCATTAATAATGAGAACGCCATCTAAAAGAGTGTCGAATATTTTATATTTGTAGGCTAGAGCTGACAAATCCGTCTCCTCTTCATGCAGCCTTACGCTTCCCACTTTCCACTTTTCTGAAGACCGTCAAGACCCCCATTTTAGACAAAATGCGCACTGAGGTTTTCAAGTTCATAAGAGGTATTTTTAATTTTTTACTGAGTTGCTTTAAATCTAATGGCTTGTAGTCGGTGCTCGTCATGATCTTGACGAAGCGTAGCATCCATTCTGTTCCGTTGTCTAAATCAACCGTGATTTTGTCTGCCCCGTGAGGATGAAAATTAAGCGAGTGGGGAAATAAAAAAACGACTACTGTGCCGTCTGTCAACATGGGACAATCAGAATCTTTCCATCTTCGGGGCGCACTCCCCCAAGAGGCTTGCTGGAGATTCCACTCGTTGATGTTCCATATCTTTTCTGCTTTTCCTTCTTTAACCTCTATGAGGGGGGAAGGGGGCGTCAGAGTAGATAAGTAATTATGATTCTGTGACTTGCAAATTTCAATGAAGCAGGCCATGCCCATATATGTGATAAGAGCATCGATAGATTGCCATGATGTCGAGTCCATGACCTGGGTTGCATTAAAAATTTCTTCAATAGCAGTACCAGAAAATACCGAAGATGATTGTTTTAGATATTTATCGCTAAATTCCGGGAAAATGCATGTGATAAGATCTCTCTTCAGATCCCAAATCGAAGTTTGATTCCGCGTCTGATAGAAGCCAATTTTAGGGCGGTTAGCAAGTTCCTTTGGTATCCAATTTTCAGCAGCACGCCTTACAATAGTTTTATCCCAAAACAGCTCTTGATGAAGTTCACTGGGTATTGAGACAAGAAATTCAACGAGCCGGTGGTCAAGAAAGGGAACTCGCGATTCAACCCCTTGGGCCGAAGAGGTGCGATCCTCATGCCAAAGATTATATCCTTGAAGGAGCTTTACCCTTCCGTGGACCATTTTTTGAAAATTAGACCTTGGGGTATTGGCTCCCAATAAAGTGTCCTTTGAGAGTAGGCTTCGCATCCCCAGCGGAATTTCGTTGGATTCAAACCATTCCCATAGAGCTTCGTTTTTAAGACCGACTGAGGCAAAGGTGTCCCAGTTTTTAGTTAAACCATTCGTATTTGAATACCCGCCGGCAAATTCGTCGGAACCCTGGCCAAGGAGCATGACCTTAAGGTCGGGAATCTTTGTTTTTGCGTACCGATGGAGCTCATGCTTTAGAAGTATTTCAAAATCAAAGTGGGGAGAATCCATCACCCAAATAAGGTACTCAAATGTGTTCAGAGAAAAATTAATATCTTTAATAAATTTTTTGGAATCAAATAAAACCGAATGAAAGGGGACTCCGTTCAGTGAGGCCAATTGCCTTGCGGCAGCCGAGTCCCCACAGAGAAGCGTCGTCTGTTCCATGGCATGAAAACAATGAATATCCTTATTTTTCCGCGCTGCGATTGCGGTGACCAAAGCAGAATCCAATCCCCCGCTCAAAAATGAGCCAATGGGGACATCACTCATGAGTCTCTTATTGACGCTGTCTTCAATAAGGCGCGCGTATTCATCGACGTAAGACTGTGACGAAAGAATTTTATCCCCTGTCTTTGAATAATAACTTTCAATATCCCAGTATCTTTTTTCAACTAAGCCTTGAGCTTTATTGTAAATGGCATAAGAGCCCCCCGGAAGAAAATTGATGCCCTTAATAAAAGTAGAAACATTATTGTCCTGCAACTGCCCTATGCCAGAAAGACCTAAGCGAAAGGTTTTCCAATCTACTTCTCTAGGGCATAGGGGAAAGGGAAGGAGAGCCTTAAGTTCCGAGCCAAATATGAATCCCTCCTTGAGTTGGCAAAAGTATAAGGGTTTTATCCCTAGGCGATCTCTAGCTATGAAGAGTTCTTGTTTATTTTTATCCCAAATGACGATGGCAAACATCCCTATAAGTAAGTCCAAACATTTGGGACCCATTTCCTCATAGAGGTGAAGGACTATTTCAGAATCCGAATTTGTACGAAACCGATGTTCTCCTTTGAGACACTTCTTAAGTTCACGGTGGTTATAAATCTCACCATTGATTGATACGAAAAGACTTTCGTCCTCGTTCCAAATGGGTTGTTGCCCGTTCTGAACGTCAACGATAGACAATCGGCGGAAGGCAAACGATAGGACCCCGTCGTCGTAGAGCTGTTCATCATCTGGCCCCCGTCGTGAAATGGGTAGGGCCATTTGGTGGAGTAAATTAAGCCTACCGGATTTTTCAGGGTAACTGTTTTTGAAGCCAAAGAAGCCAGCGAATCCACACATAGTTATTCCTTTAAATTTATGGGCCTATCTTTAGGTCGGCATTTAGAACCTTTTATTTAACTGGTCTTTTGTAAAGAAAAGATTAAAATTAATGGTTATGACAACAAACTGGAAGCCACTCCTTAAGGGGACATTAGGCCTGCGTGCATGGAATTATATCGATAAAGTGGATTTGGAATTAAGGGTCTTTGAACAGAATTTTTTAAAGGGAAAAACCCTTAACAGATGGATTGATTATGGATTGGGTTCAAGTCTATTTTATTTTTACCTCTACAAGGTCACTGGCAAAAGGAACTATGAGAAATTATCTGAATCTTTCTATAATCAAACTTTAGAGGCCATGGGTCGACTTCCCGTTTGGGATAGGTTACATTCTGGCTTTACTGGCATAGCATGGCTTGAAGAGCATATTTCACAAAAAAAATCATCCGCAGAAGAGAGTATAGATAGTTACCTTGTTTCAAAGACGCGCAAAGGTTGCCTCCCAAAAACTCCACTGGGCATGTACAGTGTAGTTGATGATTGGGTCGGGTATGGTATTTATGCCCTAGAACGATGGCCCCGTGGTCAATCTTCAAAGATTCTAGAAAATCTAGTGAAGCTTTTGAGTAGAAAAGCCAAACGAAATCGTCAAGGTGTCGCATGGTTTACGACGAAATCATCCCTTTATAAGAGTCATCTCTATCGGTGCGGTCATTACAATTTGGGTATAGCCCATGGGGTTCCGGGGGTCATAGGGTTCTTGTCTGATGTGCTGAAAACTAAAATTCATTATGAGCTAACCCTTGATCTCCTTCAAAATTCGATAAAATGGCTTCTTGCACAAGACGATGGAAAGCACTTTGGCTATACTTTGCCGCCAAATAGCCCAAAGATGAAACTCATGGGCCCTCGTTTGGCGTGGTGTTATGGCGATCTTGGCATAGCAGTGACGTTGCTCAATGCTTCCAGGGCGTTAAAAGATGGGGAATTAGAAAAAAGAGCCCTGACCATTGCCCATAGGGCTGTGCGCTTTTCCGATTCGGCAAGTTTGATAACGGACCCTTATCCTTGTCATGGTTCCAGTGGGGTATTTCATATTTTTAATTACATTTATCAATCCACTGGCGATAAGACGTTTTTGAAATCGGCCCTGAAATGGTCTAGAAAGACTCTCGACATGATTGAGAAACCACGAAAATTCTCCGAACCGGTCTATGATTTAATTACGGGAAAGCCAGGTATCGCGTTAGCTCTTCTAGCAGGTATTTCAGATGTTTCTCCAGCCTGGGATAGACTCCTGCTAGTAAGTCCGAAATTCTGATCCTGAAATAACTCAGATAATAAATTCCAATGCTCAATGATTTCAAAATCTGAATTTCCTATTTGTCGAACGGCCAAGGCCATTTGGTGATTTTCCATTGGTTTATGAAGGCTAAATTGCCAGCCCGTCGGATTGTCATCGAGGGAGGGGTTAGTTGAAAAATTAATGGTACCCCAAGAGGTTAATTCAAAAGTGAAATCTCGGAGGGGTATGGTCAACCCTTTTCCCCTCGCTTTAATGTAAGCTTCTTTGAGAGTCCAATATTCATAGAATCGCTTCGTTTTGTTACCAACATCACATTTTCTTAGATCTGAGACTTCTGCTGGAGAAAAATACCTCTTAGCGATCCCCGTGACGTCTTCAAATTCTTTAGTATCTTCGACGTCTATTCCTAATTCGCAGTCAAGAGCCACAGCACATACCAAAAGACCATTACAATGGGAAATATTAAAATTCAGGGGAGGATTTAAATTGGGTAATGATATTTCAGGACGCCCGAACGAATTTTCTTCAAACTTCAGGCTACCAAAGGTTACGGGCAGATATCGGGAGAGAACTGACCGGATCAAGATCCGAGAGGCCCAGTACTCTTTTTTCTTACACGAAACTTCAAAGCTAGCGAATTTTTTTCGCTCTTCAGAATTAAGGAGGCTCAAATAGGCCCCTTCCAATGATTGAAGAAAAGGGGCCTCTAGATCCTGGTACCAAAGATGGATTTCATTTTTCTTGAGTAAGGCCATGTTAAGGTTTCGGCCTATTTTGACCAAAAATGAATAGTCTAGAATCCAAAAAAAAGAAGGGGCTTTTCGCCCCTTCTCATATACACTGCTTTATCTCACACACTGCCAAACGTGGTATTTGGGGTTGTAATAATTAGGCGCTGTTACAGAGCAACCCCCGGTTCCACCTTTAATCATCTTAATTTTCTTGATACTTAATTTCTTAATCGACATACATACCCCCTATTTTGAACGTTCAATCTGGACCCTCAATCCCTGGCCCTTAGTCTTGTTATTCTATTCGGCAGCACCCATTAAAACTTTAGTCTTTTCTCATTTTTTTTAAACCAACGTAATATTAAGCACTTACCTTTTCTAATCTAATCTAATCTAATCTAATCTAATCTAATCTAATCTAATCTAATCTAATCTAATCTAATCTAATCTAATCTAATCTAATCTAATCTAATCTAATCTAATCTAATCTAATCTATAACTTCCTTCCATTTGTGCCGAAAAGCCTATTATGAAGTTGAAGAGATCTATAAGGTTAAGAGACGAAAAAATACTAGGCCATGATGTCTTTGTCCAAGTTGACCCGTTTGTCGCCCAGGCCCTTGTGGATGTCTTGAAGTTTCAGAAATTTAAAATTGATCCCCAAGCGATTCGAATGACAAAGGTTTTCTTTGCCTTCTACGGATTTGGATATCGAATCCGGAGTAGGAAGATGGGTCTCGAAGTCAATGGGGATACCATTAATTGGTCTACGGTGTACCATGAGGGACTCCACAATATTATAGGTCTTCGTTTTGGTACAAAACTTATCGGAAGACCCATGATGACACTCCTCAATGAATGCCTGGGTCTTCCTTTACCACTATACTTCATGGCCAGCCTGGCCCAGGCAAGCGGTTTTATTCATCGTAATACCTCCTTCATGCAAACTATTATTCGCGATTCTAAACGTTTAGGACTACCGTTCGAGAAGAATTTTCGCAAAGCCATGGGAGATCCATTCAAGGCGTACAAAGGAGCTGTATTGGAGGTCTTCTCTGTCCACAAACGACTTTTTGACATCCTAAAGGCTTCAAAAATCGACGGGGAAAAAAAGTTAAGGGCCTTGACCAAGGAGCTTAAAGGTTCAGAGAATGTATTCTTTTACAGCCATTCTACTCCGGTAGTTCCCGTGCTCTTTGTTACTGGGAATTGTGGAATGAACTCCATCCGTGCCGATATTCGTGCGGTTCACGAATGCTTAGAGATCTTGCACGCGTCGAAGACCTTTGAGGACTTCTTTAAAAACCTGGGGGTTAGTAAAATTTTGGCAGAATTGGAAAAATCAGACTCAAGCTCCAAGAAAGCGGCTTAAAATATGATTCAGCACAACCTTGGATTTGAGATGCCGCTCGAATCCAGTTTTATATTGAAGTATAAAGAAGGTGACCTCGAAAGTTTTGATCTTCTTATTCAGTCATTGGGAGGATTGCCATTTCGGTCTTCCCACGATCCTTTCTTGGCCTGGCAAATGATTCCGAAACTAATGAATTTATTTCTTGTAATAGACGAAAGTCTCTTGAGCCTTAAATTCATCAATCAAAACCCCGAAGGGCCATCAATACTGATAAGGTTGGCTCTCCAAAAGGCGGCGGTACGAAATTTCTCGTATGGCAAGAGAGGGTCGCTAGGTGCTACCACATTTATTGCCTCTATCATAGAGGCCGTGGACCTTTATTTTGAGGAGGCTAAAGGGCGTTCAAAGAAATCGGCCTTCCGTTCCTTTCAAAAATCTGTTGTTGTGGGGTTTAACCTCAGAAAATATTTGATCAAGTACGATTTAAGTCACGACCTTGAAAATAAACCTGAACTCTCAAAACTGTCAAAAAAGATGGCGCAGTTCAAAAAAAATAATGAAAAAATTTTCGCCATTGGGAATATTAGCGGCTTCATTCTCAAGGTCAAATTCTCTTGCGGGACAAAATCCACACAAAAAGACCAAGGGAACCTCGACCACCTCAAAGTTATTTTAGAAGAAAGCAAGTCTATGGAAGAATTCCTTAAAAAATTTCTGCAACCCTAGGGAACTTTCTCTTTTTTGTGGGTTATAAGGATTTCGGCAGTGAGCTCGATCGAAGAGTTGTGGGCGCAACGGCTTCCTGCCGAAATCATTTTCTTTTTTGACTTTTGAAATCAGGATTATTGTAGGATTTTGAAATCATGAGAACTGATTTCAAAAGTATCATCCGAACTACAAATCTTCAATTGAAACACTAAGAAAGCTTGAGGATGATGTCTCACAAATCTTCGTTCCAACCCTAAGCCGTTTTTTTACGATCACCGTGAGCTAGGTCGACTCTCATGTCATAGATGGTCGCATCCACCGGGACCAAGGCTTTTAAGGAAGTCAGAGAAAAGATATTCTCCTTCTCTTTTTTGAAACCAGCTAAGGTGAAAAGCTCCCGGCAGGGAACATTTCTTTCTGTGGGAACTATAGTGGCCTTCCAGTGATTATGCTTTTCGACGTGACTTTGCAGGCATTTAACCAAGAATGGGACGGCTACTTTAATACCTATAACTCGGCAACTCATCACAAACGAGTCGACCTGGGATCCTTTCAACACGCACACGGCCACCAGCCCGTACTTTGTATATTTGTCTTCGGCCTCCATGACATAGACGGCACCATCGGATTCACCCAATTTTCTCAAAGCCTCTGTCCCGTACTTTTTCTGAGACGTGTTAAATTGTGTCGAGCGTTGAATGAGTTCACAAGCGCGATTGAATTCCGCTTCGGTTTGGCATTTTTTGATATGGACCTTAATCTTAAGGGTTCTCAAAAATTCTGATTCATCTTTGAAGACTGACCGTTCGGCCTCTCGCATGAGTTGTGACTTAACCATTTCTGTGCGCTGGGCCGATTCTTTAGTTACTACGTTCACCTGAAGGTTCGGGTCATTAAGCAGAGTCATGCGGCACTTATTTAAATCTTCGCCCAAAATTCTTACCTGGGGGCAGGAGTAGCGCACTTCTTCTCTCTCGACGTGACTGTCATCGATAAACAGAGTGGCCCGAAGGTCCACTTCAAGCTGCCTTGCGATCTCCATAATATTTTGGGATTTTTGATTCCAATTAATTTTATGAATAACAAAGTCGCCCGGATTTAAAAAGATATGATCAAGTCCCTCAGATTTTGAAATTTCCGCAAGGTGATTCCAAAATTCTAAGGCACTCTTTTCATCATTCTTACTGCAACTGGCAAGGAGAACTCCACGATTTTTCAAAATCTTAAGGGCTTGGTGAAGACCGCCGTATGGGGTTTGCTCGAACAAAAACTTAAAGTTGTTTATTGTACTATCGGCTGTACCTTCTCCAATAATTCCTGGCCAGAGCGTTTGGTCCAGATCGACAACAATGAGTTTTATTTTTCCTCTTCCACTCCAAAGGAGGTAATAATTTATAATTTCTTCCGCCAAGAGTTTTGTGGCAATGAACGTTCCCTGGACATTAAATGACTCTTTTATTGTTTTTCCTGGGAAATAAGCTGTTTCTAAATGAGTGTCAATTGGACCATGATGAGAGAACGGCACCAAGTGATCGTCAAGTATGGGGAGTTTACCGTAAATAGAAAAGAGCTTTTCCTCATCGATGTAGAATGCATTTGTTTTTGATGCAATCTGCTCCTTTATAGATTCATTAATTTCAAAAATCGCTTTCTCAAAACCCAATGACTCACGAAAATCAACGCGTCCCAGTGGCTCCAAAATTGGTCGTGAAATTCCCTGTATCAAAATAAGGGAATTCTCAAATTTCGATAGAATCTGCTTAATTTTTAGTGAAATGATGGTTTTTAAGTCAGCCACGCGTTTTTTTCTTTCCGCGATACTAAGAAAAGGAAAGTGATCCCAGGTGGGTTCAAGAAGGCTCATTATCCCTGGCTGAAAGGCAATGATATCGGGTGTACCTAGCAGGGAATCTAAATTTTCAGGCCAAAGAGAAGTTATATCAAATTCCAAGCCAAAAGACCTTCCCAGGGGCTGTAGAATTCCGTCTAAATACTGGGATAGGCAGCCCCCGACGATGAACACATTTAGCTTCTTTTTTTCCATCGAAGAATATGGCTCGTGAGTTCTTAGAGTTTTAAAAGTCTCTTTGGCTGTTTCGCCATAAAATCTTTTCCAAATAAAGGCCTGGTCATTCTCATTATTTTCCGAAGTGGTTATAGTACTCTTAAGAAGATCCAGCTCGTTCTCATCTGCGGGGACGATAAAGTAATTGGTTTTCAAAAAGAAAAATACGTTGTTTGCCTCGTCTTCTTGATCGATCATCTTTTGAAATTCTGACGATGTTAGGGGTTGTTTTTTAAATGACGCCAGCACTTCGACTATGTCACCTCCGACGAGCTGCCGATTTCCGAACATGCCATTGGCAATGACAAAGTCGTCGTTTCCTATTTGAGTTATCTGCAAGGACCCACTTGTTTTATACGATTTCTCTTGTTGATCTTTCATTTTTAATCCCATGGGATTCTCCCCATAAAACTTATCGGATTAATAAATTCTAAGATAGAGGCCGATGAAGATCTTTGGACAATAGGCTAGAGTTTTATATTTTTAAGTTTGTCTCGGTCTTTTCCGAAAATTGAACTAGGTGGGCCATAAAAGCTTGGAGATCTAAATGCGACCAAAGTCAAGACATAGTACCGCTGAGGCCTTGAAATGGTCTGAACCCTTAGAAGAGGTCTTCGAGAAATGTAATGGAGTTCAGGAATACTTTGAACGCCAGGCTGACAAAACTCCCAATAATATTGCATTAGAATACGAATCAAAAACTCTGACCTATTATGAGCTGGATCAGAAATCCAATCAATTGGCCCACTATCTACGCAAAAATGGTGTCTCAAAAGAGGTTTTTGTCGGTGTCTTTATGGAGCGCTCATTTGAGATGTTTGTGGCCATTTTAGGTGTCCTCAAGGCCGGCGGCGCCTATGTTCCCTTAGATCCAGAATATCCCAAGGAACGACTGTCTTTCTTGGTTGATGATATTCAGACTCCGATTGTTTTGACCCAATTTCATCTTACTCAAAAACTTCCTGAGGCGGGGAGAGCCAAGTATTTGTGCGTTGACTCCGAGTGGACAGAGATCTCCCCTTTGTCTCAGAAGCGCCTGACATGCATCAATGAACCTCATGATGCCATGTTTATGACCTACACGTCGGGTTCCACCGGTCAACCCAAAGGATGTATTAATATACACCGGGGTCTAGCCAACTATCTTCAGTGGTGGAAAAAAAAATACCCTCTCAATGAAAATGAAAAAATTCTGCATAAAACACCGTTTACCTTTGTTGCTTCTGTTCCAGAAATCTTTCGAGCTCTTCTTTCAGGTGCGAGTGTCGTTATCGCTAGGCCCGGAGGGCACAAAGATTCAGGCTATTTGGTCAAGCTCATTCAAGAAAAATCAATAAATGATACCCAGTTTGTTCCCTCCATGCTCCAAACATTTTTAGCTGAAGAGGGAGCCGAAAACTGCACCTCTCTTCATAGGGTCATCACATCAGGTGAGGCGCTCTCTTCAAATATTGTAAGAGCGTTTTACAAACGCTTACCCCATGCCCAGCTTATTAATCGCTATGGCGCAACGGAGACTTCGGGTTGCGTGAGTTTTTGGGAATGTGATCCAAAACAAGATAGGTCAATCATACCCGTTGGTTTTCCCATTCCAAACAATCGTGTGTACATACTGGATGAATTTCTAAAACCTGTTCCGGTTGGAGAATACGGAGAAGTCTATATGGCTGGGGTTCAGGTTGGCAGAGGATATTGGAAGCAACCCGAATTGACTCAGAAATTTTTCACACCAGATCCTTTTTCCAAAGACACCAAAGCCAAAATGTTTAAAGCAGGTGATAGAGCGCGATTTTTGCCAAACGGGGCTATCGAGTATCAGGGAAGAACCGATTTCCAGGTAAAATTAAGAGGTATTCGAGTTGAACCTGGAGAAATTGAAATTGTTCTTATTGAGCATCCCCAGATCAAGCAGGCTGTCGTTGTCCCCAAAAAACTTAATGGAGAAGTAGATGTTTCAAGCTTAATGGCCTATTTGGTAAGCAAAGAGAAAAATCCCTTACCAAGTGAGTTGAGAAATTTCTTAAAAAAGAAATTACCGGAGTATATGATCCCGGCGGGATTTGTTTTTTTGGAAGCTCTCCCGCGTCTTACGAGTGGAAAAATCAATCGCAAAGCGCTCACAGATCGGCATGATGAAACCAATACGACGGCCGAAAAATACTCCCCCCCCGTTAATGAAATTGAAAAACGCCTTGTAAAGGTTTGGGAAGAAGTCCTACAAGTAAAACCTATTGGCCGCGATCACAATTACTTTGCCCTGGGTGGGGATTCGTTAAACCTCATTCAAACCCTCCACCTCCTTCAAAAAAACAAATTCGATCTTAATCTTGAGGATCTTTATGATCGCCAAACTATCGCCGAGATCGCAGAGATCATACACGAGAGAAAAAGAGGGGGGATCTCAGGCGATGATTCTCTACCACCCATTGAACCTCTCGCCAAGACCTCACCCCATAAGCATTTCCCACTTTCATTGGTGCAAGAGAAAATGTGGTACCCCATCCAGGCGGGAGCGTACACATCGGAATTGGCTTTGATCAACAGGCTGACTGGCCCATTGAATGTCCCGGTTCTTAAAGAAAGTCTCAGTAAAATTATCGATCGCCACTGGGTCATTAAATCAAAATTCGGAGATGATGGCGAAAAACCATACCAGGTGATTTCAGCTCCCGAAATTGAATTCTTTTTTCAAAAAGATTTTAGAGAGCTGCCTCAAGATGCAAAAGAAGAATCCGCATCAAAAGAATTAATTCAAAATTGCTTATACTCCTTTGATTTAAGGAAAAGCCCTTTGATCCGGTGTGACCTTCTTCGTCTTGAGGACGAGGAATATTATATCGTTATTAATATCCATCATATGGTGTCAGATGCGATATCATTGAACATCTTGTCTGATGAACTCGCAGAACTCTATAGGGCCAAAATTGAAGGACGTGCTCCAGTTCTTCCTGAACTCCCCCTTCAATATGCTGACTTCGCCTTTTGGGAAAGAAAGTACACTTCAGGTCGGGCCATCGATAGAAAGTTATCGTACTGGAAGAAAGCCCTGAGAGACCTGCCGCTCTTGGAAATCAAAACAGATTTTCCAAGGGCAAGTGCCAAAAGTTCATCAAGACGTGATGTCGGCACAGTGAGAAGGACGATCAGACCAGCGCTCGTGGAAAAGTTAAAGACCTTTTCTAAGCGACAGAACGTCACACTCAATATAACTTTCATGTCAGCATTCAGCACTCTATTACAACGAAAATCCGGGCAGAGGGATATTGTGTTCCACATTATCAGCTCACAAAGGCCAGTGGAACTTTCAAACCTTATTGGCTATTTTGTAAAGTTTCTCCCCATCCGAATGAGTCACTTGGGTCAGCCTTCCCACTTAGAACTCCTTCATCGGACAAGAGAGACGGTCCTAAATTGTTATGCCAACTCAATTGATGATGGGAGAATTGTGGAATCCCTCACCTCTGAAGAAGACGTCAAATCCTATCTGAACAGACGGGCCCTTTTCAATTTCATACCCGGAGGCAGAGACCCGTTAGATCTTCGTGGCGTCAATTCTGAGGTGGTTACTTTAGACACCGACATAGCATTTACCGATGATATCAACATAGAGATTTTAGTCCTGAAAAACGAGATCAACATTACCTTTTTCTATGATCAAAAACTCTTTAGAGAAAAGACTGTAGTAAAGACGGCAGAGCAATTTGAGGCGCTGCTGGAAGAAATAGCCTCTTCTTAGGTAAAGACATAACTTATTGATATCTTATGCTTTTTAATAAATCCAAAATTATTTTTTAAAATACTAAAGTTTTAATGGGTGCTGCCGAATAGAATAACAAGACAAAGGACTAGGGATTGAAGGTCCATATGGAACGTTTAAAATAGGGGGTATGTATGTCGATCAAGAAATTAAGTATCAAGAAAATTAAGATGATTAAAGGTGGAACCGGGGGTTGCTCTGTAACAGCGCCTAATTATTACAACCCCCAATACCACGTTTGGCAGTGTGTGAGATAAAGCAGTGTATATGAGAAGGGGCGAAAGCCCCTTCTTTTTTTTTGGATTCTAGACTGTCAGCGGGCTTCATTTCCAAATAAACTAGAGGGGTGTTCAAGGTAGATAAAGAGGCCTTTGGCTTCATGGGAGAACAACCTTGTCTAGTTCTAGCAGAAAAGGGGCTTCAGGGGCTTTTTCAGATTTCTTGAATCGGTTCCAAAAACGTGTCGCCACTAAGCCCTTTGGTGGTAATGAATTTCGAATCAAACTTGAAAGAGATCTGCCGGGCCTTTTTAACTTGCTCAATAGTTTCTCATCGGTGGCCATGAACAGTAATAGGCCGGAAAGCTTTCAAGAATGGAACCCCTTCTCCCAACGTACTTATTTGACTGAAACTCAATTTTCGAAGGACCCCTCGGCATTTATACAATTTGACACAGCAATTAGAGCTATCGACCATTTCATCGAGGTTTCCCATGAGGCAAACCATGTCCTTCTTTGGGAACCACTTTTTGTGGGAAAATGCAAAAACATATCTCGGCGAAGATTTGTCGATGCTTCTCTTTTCTTTGAGGCCTATTGCTTCTGGTATGCCGACATTATAGTCACCCGTAATCTACGCACAAAATTGCCAGATGGCGAATTTGTCAGGATTCGTAGTGCCCCATCACAACCCAACTTTCATCCTTATCGAGCTTTCAAGGCTATGGGTATCGAACAACCCGAAAAGATTTTAGATATTTATTTCAAGTGTTTTATGGGTGGAGAAACGGAACTTTATCATAGCCGGGATAAACCGTATGTGGCTGACCTATTGAGAAGATTTATAGCATTTTATGACGAAAGTCTAAAGCCATCTCGATTACTCTTTAAGCAGCTAACAGCAATGAATTTTTTCAATGATTTTTACCGTCGCTTCTGCAGCATCCCCGGCTTGCCATCTCTTTTGCCAGAACGGATTTTAAATATGGATAGCTTAAAAGAGCCCTGGGCCTATTGTCATGCCATCCGCGGCGTTGGTTATAGGCACATTGATAATATATCAGAGAGTCATATTTCAAAGGTCCGGGTGCGCAGATTTATTCAGACGAGGGCTTATACTGCCTACTCCTTGATTTATGCCCTGGAGTCGGGAAGTGTTTTTTCTAGGAACCGTAAGAAAATTAATTCGGAAGAGATTTTAGGTGAGATAAAACACTATATTAATACACTCGAGACAATGATCCAGGCCTTAGGAAAAGGATCACCCTTAGAACACATCCAAAGAATCTGCAGGCGTGCCGATCAAATGTACTCTCAAAAGATTCGTCCTTTCTTTATTTCAAACGACATTTGGATGTCTCGCAGACTTTTTATTTTTCCACCTCTAAAAACGAAAACCTCCTATTTTGGCATTCTAAATGACAAAGAAAAAATTTCAAAACCTGATCTGCTAAAATTAAATCAAACCCTCCTCATTCAGTTTTGTAACCCGAAGCTCTCGATGATGGCTTCATTCAAAACTAAATCTGATACGCGAATGGCGCGCGATACGGGGGATCTATTGGCCGCCTCATCTCGTGTTGGCGAGCGGTGGACGCCATTGCGAGCAAAGGAATGGAAGTCAGCCTATAATGAGGTCCTTTTGGACTCAGAAATACTCCAGCAGTGGTCTGTGCCTCTTGCTGCAATTGATCCGGAACATAATACTTTTCGAGAAATCTTATTCATTTACCAATAGAAGTTTTTAGTCCGCCTTTTTTGTGCTAGGGTTTTAGAGGTCACAAAACAAAAGAGGAGAAGCTTTGAAATGGCAAGGGACAATGAAATTAGAGCTCTAAAAGAGAAAGCTGCAGCAATTAAAAAAGATACATTAGAATTTATTAGCACTGCAAAAGGTCTTTCAGATCTTGGCCTAAAAGATGCAAAGAACCTCGTTGGTTATGCTAAGAAAAATTGGAAATCAGTTCTTGGTGTTGTTGCAGCCCTCGGAGTTGGTGGGGCTCTTCTGAAAAGACGCCGTTCAAAGGCCAAAGCTAAAACAACGGTGGCTAAGAAAAAAATCGCTAAAAAAACAAAAAGAGTTTAAATAAAATTCTTCAGGAGCGGGTGATACCGAGAGGTCAGCCTTGCCGACAAGAGATCTTGTGGCTTTGCCCCCCGTTGTGATGACGTTCAAATATAGCCTTTCGGCCAGTTTTTCGGGCAGAATGACCCAAATTTACTTCGTTTATTAACTCTTTTTCAAAAAAAAGATTTCAGATTCCGTAAACTGCTTTTTTGCTTTAAAACATGAATTGAGGAAAGAAGTAACTAGGATTTAGATGTTTTTAAGAACAAATAAAAAATTTGTGAGGCGTTATCTTTTAGCGTTTTTATTTGCGCTCTGTCTTCCGCTTCAATTTGCCGCGGCTGCGCAAGATTGTAAATCTGCTCTTGAAAGAATAAATTTTTCAAATCAGACGCAGTTTAATTTTGATAGGGTAGATCGAGATTTATTTCTTGGTCTTTCTTCAAAATATTTAATTTTACCTCTAGGGTACAAGACTCCAGGGCACGGTGAATTTGCTGATGGGTTTATAATTAAAGTAAAGGAGCCGGCAGCAAGCCTTCCTCCCGAAATTATCAAAGTCGATTCAGGTTCACATTTAAACTTTTTTAATAAACTTGTATGGACGATGGGTAGGGAAAAATACGATTTCTTTAATTTTGGATTTAAAAGTTTTGAGGATTTTTCAAGGAAGGTTAATGGTCTTGTGTTAGAGCACCTCAAATCAAACCCCAATCGGGATCTGGCAGTCGTGTACCCCCCCGCCCGAGTTTATATCGGACAAATATTGCAGCAAAACAGATGGCTTATGCATGATGCTGTCTTAGAAAAATACAAAGAGAAGAAAGAATATCTCGCCCCAATCGATTTCATGTACTTAAGATATCTTAATACTTTATCGGACAACAGCGACGTTTTTGGGCTTATAAGGCATAGCCCAACGGTCTTCCCCGAGGTCCTGTCTAAATCTCAAATGAAAGATGATCTTTTTTTGACCATTCAGGTGAGCTACTTTGGCGACAGAAGTTTTCTTAAACCCACCTTCAGAGAGCTATTACTAGCTGGGGATGTTCCGCTTCATAATGGATCTGACCGACTTCCCTTTGAATATAGGTTAAGAAGACACAAAACCGGAAAGCTTTTTCGCGAATATTTCTATGGGGAGTTTAACCCAAAAGAAACCTGTGAAATCACCCGTTATACCCTGTTTGATTCCACTCTCCCCATTTCAATCAAAGATATGGCCATTTTTAAGGTCTTTCAAACCATCGTAGATCGGGGCATGAAAAACATCGTTATAGGAGTCGACGCTGGTACAGGAAAACTCTTCGGTCAACGTTACGGGTTTCAATATTACGGGGAACTTCCTGTACCAAAGAGACCTGCCGAGAATCTAGAGAATTCCGAGACGGTAAAAAAGGAATACCTGTATGTTCTGAGGGTGAATAGTCCTGAATTTCATAGGATCTTCAAAGCATTGGAGAAAAGTGCTCTTGCCGTGAACTCGATCTTAGGGGTTCAACAATGAGAAAGTCAAAGGTTGAGAATTCGCAGAAGCTAAAGAGGGCGCAAAATGAAGTTGAACACATCCGGCGCATTGCGAGCGCTTTAGTCAAAACGGCTACTTTGAATCAAACTTGTGAGGTCATAACAAAGGAATGCCAATCGGCCCTCAATGCTGACGCTATTTGTTTATTTTTGCTTACCCACGAAGCAGAATATCAGATGGTCGCGGAGTATGGTTGTTCCACTGAGTTTAAAAAGCAGTGGCATAGAGTTTCGGCAAAGAGGTTCCCTCTAGTTAATGGTAAAGCCCCATATGAAACCCTGTTTATGGGGGCTCCAGTAGAATTTAAAAGAGAGATTCCTGATTCTCGAAAGCTCGTAGACCAATCAAAGCGAAAGCTCATCGCCTATGCTCCCATGGTTGTAAATAACAAGTCCGTAGGGATCCTAGGTTTCTCTTACAATAGCACCGTAGGTGTTTCCCGCAACAAGGAGTTCATAAAGGCTTTAGTAAGTCTTTGTTCGCAGGCTCTAGAGAGAGCCAGGCTTTTTGAACGAGAAAGTGCGGCTAGAAAAGATGCAGAGGTTGCAAATAAGGCAAAGAGCCGTTTTCTAGCGAGTATGAGTCATGAAATTAGAACTCCTATCGGTGTAATAAAAGGGTTTGCTGAGCTTATCTACAGATCCAAATGCCTGCCAGAAAGAGAGCGCAAATGGATGTTCAGGATCTTAAAAAATACTGAATATTTATCGGCCCTTATTGGAGATGTTCTCGATCTATCAAAAATTGAGGCCGACTGCATTGAGGTCAATAAATCTTTTTTCTCTTTGCGAAAATTTGTTGATGATATAAAAGCCGTAACTTCATTTAAAGCAGAAGAGAAAGGAGTCAAACTCCATTTCTTTTTTCATGATTCTGAGTTGAGTCTTTTTTCTGATCCGGTTCATTTACGTCAAATTGTTATTAACTTAGTCAGTAATGCGATTAAATTCACACCGAACGGCGGAGAGATTCAAATTCATTTTGAATTCAAATCCTCAGAGTTGAGAATAGAAGTCAAGGATAACGGAATTGGGATCCCACTCGAACATCATTCTCGCATTTTTGAGCCCTATACGAAGGTTGAGTCAGCCGCTCAAACGGTCGATGGAGGGGCTGGCTTAGGTCTTTCCATTTCAAAACGATTGGTGAAGGCTCTAGATGGAGAACTTCTTTTGCTTAAGAGTGCACCTGGTGAAGGCTCCTCATTTGTCGCTAAGGTGAGTTGCACCGGATTTGCTCCGCACCAGAGTAAGTCTAAGAAACAGATGCAGGCTCATCGTGAGTTGGAGAATCTTAAGTTTCTGCTAGTTGAAGATTCTGTAGACAATCAAGACTTAATTACTCATGTTTTATCTCTACAAGGTGGAAAGGTTGATGTCGCGGATAATGGTGTGGCAGGTGTGCAGAAAGCTTTAGGATCGGATTATAATCTAGTTCTCATGGACATTCAAATGCCCGGGATGGACGGGAACCAAGCGGTGTTGGAACTTCGCTCGAGGGGCTATAATAAACCTATCGTGGCTCTCAGTGCCGACGTTATTACCGAAAGGAAGAGAAAATCTTTAGAGCAAGGGTTTGATGATTACTTATCTAAACCTATAGATTTTAACTGTCTCATCAAAACCTTAAGTAGGCTTACAAAAGTCAAAAGGGGTCAAGAAAAAGTCGCTGAGAAAACAAAAAGGGCTTAAATAAAATTCTTCAGGAGCGGGTGGTATAAATCATTCTTTGGCTCCATCTTTACTTCCTCACCCGAAGAAATTTCTGAATATTCTAATTTTACTCCGGAAACTAAGGCGAGTGGCACACCCTCGTCGGCTTCACCCATTATAAGAACGGCCATTGAGGCTACGGCATCTACCAAATCCACATGGGTGAATTTTAATTCACGTCCAAAGAGATCAGCTTTGCCAACAAGAGATCTTGTGGCTTTGAACCCCCAATGGGCTAGAGATATTCCCGTTACCCCTCGCCTCAGGGGGGTTGTATGAGAGTCGGTCAAAACAACAGCACAATTTTTTAATTTAAATTCTTGTTTTAAAAAATTCCAAATTTTTTGAGCGCTCTCATAGGGGTTTTCTGGATATAGAATATAAAAATTGTCTTCGGCATTTGATTCGTCAATGCCTGAAGAGGGAATAAGTATTCCGTGCTTCACCGTAAGTTCGGTGCCAAAACCACCGGGGCCGATGTATATATCAGCTTCTTTTTTGACAAGATCTAATTTTGAAATTTCTGTCTTACTCACTATTCTATTTTCAGCAAGAGAGACGATTTTTGAGGTGATGGCTAAGACTTTTCCCTCAATGTTTTGATCTTGAAGATTCTCTTTTAAAAATCTAAATAGATCGTCACCGACATGAAAAATTCCGGTTTTGATCGCACTTACTGAAATTGATTTTGAGTCTTTCATTTCTTCCTTTCTACCAGGCATCTTTGTGAAGGGCCAGAAGCTTGTCTGCTTTTTTGGCCTAAAGGCTGGTTTAAGAATCGTTGCTTTTTTTAACCTATGCCCCCAGAATTTAGAAATAAGGGGAGCACCATGATATCGACATCATTGAAGAAGTACGTAGTTCTTGCCCTCGCTTTTCTCTTTCTCACTTCGATAGCAAGTGCTGTAGAAAACTTTCGAGTGCCCGTACCACACCTCAGAGTCTATTCCCAACCTTCCACACTTTCGGCGGTTATTGCCAACCTTAACGGGGGGCAGGTCGTTCAAGCGGGCAGCAATCCTGCTGGAGGATTCAAAAAAGTTTTAATTGTCGATAGTACCGGAAAGAAAAAAATCGGGTATGTGGCTCTTGCTGATTTACCTGGCGGCTCTATGATTACGCCATCGAGATCTAAACCCTCATCTTCTCGTCGCTCATCTTCTGGCGATGGCCTTCGCGGTCATTGGTCCTTTGGTCTGGTGGGCGGTGTGGCTTACGACACGGAAGCAGGTCGTACAATCACTGACTCGACGGGCTTTCAAACCACAACAGCGTCTCTAAGTGGAATTGCGCCGCAGTTCGGTGCTTTCGTATTAATTCCCTGGGGACAAAACGTTTTATTAAATGGCTATCTCTATTACAAATCATCATCCCTCGCGGGAACCTACACAAACTCGTTTGGCACCTCGACAGCATTCACATTGACTCAATCCTATGTATCTGCCGGGCTTAATTTAGAATGGTACTTGGGTAAAATTCCTTGGTGGATTGGCCCTACTATACAACTTGACTACGGAACAACTGCCGCATTTGCGGTTGGAGGAGCAACTCTTCCTCTTTCGACGAATCAATTTGTCGGTCTTTTTGCCTCAACAGGGTATGACATCGATCTTTCAGATAGTATTTTTATGACCCCGATAATTCAGATCGGCGGTGATCTAAATGCAAGTCCAATCATCATCGAAGGAAATTTTCTCGTCGACTTTGCTTATAGATTTTAGATTTTGTTTGTGGATCTGTGTGGGCTAACGCGGTCGAAGGAGATCAATTCAGTTTGGAAACCCTTCGTGGGGCCCCGTAGCCCCCCTCGCCCTTGTTTACTTCCGAAATCTAAGATTTCGGAAGTTCTTTTTTTCTTCTCCATTAGCCCTTTCGATTACGAAGTAATCGAAAGGAAACAAGAGAGCCGTGATCTTCTCTACAGAGCTATTGTCCCGCCGATTTGAACCGAATCCCCATTGAAATCCATTCCCGCAACACTTGGACCCATTGTTCTCTGGTACTGCAACACAAGTTCCATGTCGTTTCGTGACTTCAAGATATGAAGTCGATTTAAATTAAATGCGATTCCCGCTGTGGCGGCGCCAAAAAGCGAGCTCTCAGAGGTGTTGTAGGCATCGGGGCCCCGTTGAAAGAAAGTCCATAGGGCCGGGCCGGCCATAAAATAAGGGATAATTTTTTGTGTGTCTTTTAGTTCCATTCGGTACGCGATATTGAGATTAATGGGAATAATATGGAGAGCCGTGGCGACGGTGTCTTGATATTGTGAATAAGAATATCCAATGGATGCGGCCCATCCCAGCTTTCCGTATTTTTCCCATATGTAGTGGCTAAATTGTGCGGTCATCACGGGAAGGAGGTGATCAAAATTATAATTCATGGTGTGGTCACTCGAAAAAACCGATAGGGCCGTGGGTTGAATTCCCCCAGCCATAAATGTAGCGAACATTTTTGATGGAGGATTAAATTCTTGAACAGAGTCTTCATGGTTAAGAGTTAGAGTGTTTCCCTCTTGAAGGAGATCCATCTGCTTTCCCTTAGAGACATTTTTGAAGTCTGTTCTGACTTGAGCATGGGCTGTGGCCGAAATTGTAAGTGCCATTAACAGAACTAAATTAATGCGCATAAGCCTTCTCCAAATCAATTCCCATCTGCTGACGTAATGTGAGCAGAGCCGATAAATAAGCAAATTGGGCCGTGATAAATATTTTTTCAGCATTGTAGCGCGTTGTTTGGTTCGCAGTAACGTCGGTGACTGCCGCTGTGCCTTCTTTATAACCTTTATTAGCTAAGTCTAAAGCTTGTCTCGCTTCTTTAACCGATCTTACGGCAAGATCGAGTTGAATTTGAGTGCTCTTGATGTTGTTCATCGCCGTTTCTATAAGAACTCTTAAATTATCTTTGTCACTTTGAAGTTGTTTTTCTGCGGCGTACTTTTGATTTTCATAAATGCTTCTTTTTGAAATCGAAGAGAGACCGGAAAATAAGGGAACCGTCAAATTTAATCCCACGGAATAATATTGTGATGAGGAGATCCACATATCAGGAACATCGGGAGCCTGATATCCCCCCGTAGCAGCAAGGCTTAAAGAAGGCATATCTAGGGAAAGGTCAACTTGTTTATTGTAATCAACAATGGAGACATTAAGTACATCTGTAAGAATAGTTGGATTATTTTTGCCGGCAGTTTCCAGCGCCTGGTCCAAAGTTAAATTACCAATGGGGTTAATGGTTACCCTGTAACTTGATTTCACGGGTGTAGTTCTAGGATCGCCCAAGTATCGATTAATATTGGCTTGGTTTGTATAAAGTAAAACTTGATTTTGTTCTGTGTCGACCAAAGAAAGACTGTAATTAGCCTGGGATTGAAGTTCGTCCATTTTTCTTGATCGACCGATTCGAGCATAGTGATTGGTGATATCGACAAAAGCTTTATTAATGTCGCGATTGGATTGGGCTGCTTCCAAAGTCATTTCCGATTGGACAAGAGCATAATATGCTGAGAGAAGGCTTTGAAGTAAAGTTTGCTTAGACAAAAATAGAGCCTGGCGCGCAAGGTCTTCTTGAGATTTGTAGAGACCTAATCCACCGGTCAATGCTCCGCCGGAATAGAGAGGTTGGCTCAACGTGAGACCAGCCTGGTAAGTGTCTCCGTTGGCACTTGAAACAGTACTGGGAACTGTAGAATTGGGTGAGGTCGTCGAATTTGTTTTATTTGTCGCTGCACCTACGGCATTGATTGTGGGAAAGAAAGCTCCCTTGGCTTTGTTTAGTGTAGCAGTCGCTGCTTTTAAATTATCTTCGGCCTTCTGAATGTCGGGGCTATAACTCAATCCCTTTTTAATGGCGCCTTCGATCGTAAGATTACCGATGGTCGCACTAGGGTCAACAGCAGCAAACGACGCCGAGGAAATCACGAGAAGAATAAGTGTAAACTTAAGTTGTTGATTCATAGGATGATGAGATTTTCCTTTCACTGTAGTCTTTTCACATTGATTTGAGCTGGGTACACAGCAGAGTTACCCATTGTACCAGTCAGCCCATCGTGGTTTGCATTCCAATTTAAACTTATTGTAAAAGGAGAGCACAGGACAGCATTTCCCACCGAGCAGTTTGTAGTATTTTGGGTTGTCGATAAAACTAGCTCCCCCCCCGCGTTTAAGTAGGCACTCACAATCTGAATAGACGAATCAGAAAGGATCTTCCCGATTGCGGGATTTGCGCAGCCATCGCCAAGACATTGAGCGAAAGTCCCTTTGATTGTGGGTACAACTGTATGAGTTAATGTTCCAGAATTTGTCGGTTCATCGACGTTGGGTCCGAGATTCATAACAACTTGGTAAGAAAGCCCACTATCATAAGTAATAGTTCCAGCGTACTTGCCGACGAAGGGCTGAAGTGCTGCAGTGTCAGCAGCAATCTGGGCCTTGAGCTGAGCTGAATCTCGATCAGCTGCGCTTTGCTCTGGACCGCATCCCAACAGGCTGCTCAAGATTACGACTACTCCCACGAGTTTTTTCATTTTCTTCCTCCGGCTGCGCCAGTGCAGACCCCAAGATCCTCAATGCCTCTATAATATATCTTTTATTTTCTACACTCATATTATTGCTAAATCTCTTGGACAACGACCTTTGCCCTTGAGATTTGCATTTTCTAAAGAACACCGAGCCTTCTTCTGAAAGTGTAAGGTGTACATAGCGGCGGTCTTTACGTTGCCTGTCGCGAATCACAAGATTGCGATCTTCTAATATATTAACCATTCGAGAAATGGCAGGGAGGCTTACACCAATCCAATTAGCCAAGTCGCAATGATTTGTAGGGCCTAATTCTAAATGTGCAAGAATTCGAAATTGAGGAATGGTTAAACCCTGAACAGTACTTCGCATTTCGTGCCTTATGGCTTGCATGGCTTTGGGAACATGGGTGAAGATTGCGGCAGCCAAGCGTTCAGATTCGTTTTTTAGATCCTTTTGGTTTGACAGGAGATGTTCGTTAGCTTTATGCATTGGAAATCTTACCGCCCTTTTCCCTTCTGTTTCTTTCAAAACAGAACCCGTTAGTTAACATTGTTAATATTTTACTAGCGTTCGAAAGTCAATTGATTTAAAACACTCAATCTAGAGGGAGGGTTTCCGATGCTGAATTTCCTATTTATAGCCGCAGTCACTTTTGGTTCCACACAAGTTTTTGCTGACCCCTATGGAATGTACGAGGGAATCATTAGTCTTTCTCCTTCTGCTAAAGTTCCAAACGGCAGAAAAGTTCCGATTTCCATTTCGCTCAAGCAAACGGATACGGAAATTACTCCCGTAAACCCCACCAATGTTTTTTACGGAGAAAAAAAGGTTGAAGGTTCATTCGTTCTCGATGGTGAATCGGGCCCCTTTGGTTTTTCTTCCTCTGAATATGATTTAGAAACGGGAAAACTCATTCTTCAATATGGTCGTCTCGGAAGTACGGGAGCTCCTAGCTCTATTACAAATCTTAGAATTCAATGCACAAGATTAGCTACCGGGGCTTGTGACGGAACGGTTTCAGGTATTGATGCTCTCGTCGGAACAATCTCATTAAAACAAACCTCAACTACGGCAACCCCACTGGCCGTCACTCCAAAATACGTAGGCGCTTGGAAGGGGGCTATCACTTATTCGCCCCAAGAACTGGCGCGACGTCAGGCTGGATGGCCCAATGACCCAAACCCTGCCACTGAAGAATTTGATTTGAATCTCACAGAAGGAAATGGAACGGTTACAAATCCTGATACCTACGAACTTGCAAGCACACCTCTCAAACTTGGTTATGATTTTGAGGGAGGTATGGGAAATATAGGTCAGAGCGTTCCTTACTCCACCGTTTATATTGACTACTTAAGGGGAATTGCGAGGTTTACGGCCATCTACACATCTTCGACTTTTAACGGGGCTGAAATCCTGACCGTGAGTTTTCAAGACGATGAAAGCATTGTGGGAACAATGGTGACGTCATACGGTATCGTGGGAACAGTCGTCGCTAAGAAGGTGCAATAATGAAAAAATTATTTTTTGTTTCATTTAGTTTTTCGATGATCTTAGTTCTCAGTGCCTGCGGTGGGAAAAGTTCTTCCCATGAAAGCACAAATGATCAGAGTGCGGGAAAAACGCAGAGTCCTCCTTCGGTAAACCCACCCCCTGTGCAAGCTACACCGACTCCAGGTCCCTCCAAAGGCGGAAACAGTGGAACTGAACCTATCGTTGATCCGGCGACACCTGCCCCGGTTGAAGCTCCACCCGTTTGCGATAATTCAGGCCCCGTTGGAAGGTATGCGGGCTATATTACATTAGGTGATCAAAGCCTTTCTCCAATAGAACTCAACATAGATATTAATAAAGGTGCAGCGGTCAATGGAAGCCAACTTAAGGCAAGTTTCCGGACAGGCCTTTTTGGCGGTGTTCTCATCTCTACAGACAATTCTTTTTTCACATTCAATGATGGCGTTTTTACGGCGACTTTCGCCTCGGCTATTCCCGGTGGAACCACTCTGCAACTTATAGGTACAGTGAAATGTGGAGTTTTTGTAGATGGGAAACTTCACGGGAAAACAGATTACCCTGTGACTCTCTCAAGAGGGACGGTATCGCCTTTCGACAAGCGTTCCACATTTAAATTTGAAGTGAGTTTTCCCAACACCGGTTCAAAAGCCACACGGGGAATTATGACATTGGGCCAACTGGGCGGATCAACCACCTCAGGTGATTTCAGTGACCTTCCCACTGTACCAAACCTCACGACCACTTTTCAATTTGACGATCACTCCCCCATCACTGCAGATACGACGATGTATGACCCTCTGAGAGGGGCTTTAGAGTTGAGCCTTGGGAGTAAGACCACTTTTGTTAAATGTCAGAGTGTGAGTTTGAAAAAATGGGTTGGAGATCTTGACTCCCCAACCTCACTTGAGTGTGACGTTTCTTCTGGGGCCGCCGTCGCTCAAAAAATGTTAGCGACCCAAACTACGAAAAGCATTCCCATTTCGCCTCAGTATTATTCTGGGAAATGGTTGCCCGCGAATAAGAACTTAGAATCTTTCCCCGTCGTAGCCGACGTTCAATACCTGGGGTCCGACGGAGCTAATCCTCCTCAATTTTTATTTCCAAAATTTCCTAATTTATCTGCGAAGATTTACATTTGTAACGAAGGAGATTTCAGCGAACGCCTTCCCATGACTTCCATAGCTGTTGACCAAGTTTACGGAAGAGTTTATTTCCGAGCTTCACAGACACCCAATTCCAGTAGTGCAAGTTCGACCACCACCAACAACATCGATTTTCAAGCGGTATATAGTTTTGGTTGGGGGGGGCATGTCAGGTCCCTTAGTGACTGCCGATTCTGGGGCAGTTGGTTCGGCCACACTAGTTTTGGACAAACCCATTGCCAAAGAAAATTGGCACGGTTGCGGTAATCTCTAATTTTGTTGGGGGAACTTTTGATGAAAGTTTTTAAAAGTTTTGGAATAGGGCTAGTGATTTTGCTAGGGCAAGTGGGTTGGGCCGATAACGGGCCAGTTCCCACTGCGACGCCTGCACCCCAGTTTGAAGTGAACCCCACAACCCTAAGACAACGTTTGCTTGAATCAAACTTGTCTATAATCCAAGAGTACAATCAACTTAATATTTCTAAACATAAGGTGGAGTTTTCGAGAAATTCGCTTATGCCAGGGGTGACCTTGAATGCTACGACCTTCACCTCATTTGGTATTAGCGAAATCCAATATCTCTTGCCATTTTTAATTCCATCAAACTGGTTTAACTATTCCTCTGCCAAACACCAGCTCGACGCGGAAAAAATTTCTTATTACATTGTTGAACTTAATACTTATAGCTCAGCCCTAGGTGTTTATTTCACAACACTTGCCGATAAACAGGCTGAACCATTCTATGAGCAGCTGGCTCAGGATTATCAGGGAATTGCCAATTATTATAAGGCTCTGGCTAAGAAGGGCATTGGTGGGGGGAATGATTATGTCAAGGCTCAAGGTCTTGCCGACATTAATCTTTATAATGCATCTCAAGTTAGAAATGCCGTTGGGGCTGAACAAGAAGTTTTAAAGAATATGCTGAGTATTGATGATCCAAATACCAAAATTGTATTAGATCCGTTTTCTCTCCCTGAATCGGAGTGGGAGACAAAAGATCTTCAAACGGCTGACGATCAAGCTATAAAAGTTTCGCCTGAGGAGGCCCAACTCATAGCCCTCTTAGCTGCAAAGGGAGCTGATATCAAATCGACTAAATTTAGTTTCATCACGGGGTCTCAGTTGTCCAGTTCTTCAAGTAGTCCCGGAGGGCTCTCTACGTTAACGGGGGGAGTCGGCATAACTTTGTCGCCAAATCTGATTCCCAATGTCAAGCTCTCCGAAGATAATAAAATAGTTGTCCAGACTACCCAAAAAGATACCACTAATGGATTAAAACAAACGGTGGCCACCGCTCTAATCAACTTGAATGAAGCAAAATATCAACAAAAAGTTGCTGGTGACGGTGAGGCCAAGGCAAACCAAGCCTATTCTACAGACAAGATCCTTTATAAAAAGGGCCTCTTAAGTTTCGTTGACCTTAAAAATGACGGCGACACTTTGACAGTTTCTACAATTCAAAGAATTCGCGCTGACCAAAATCTAAATTTGGCGAGAGTGACCATGGAGAGGACTTTTCTTATCGACCAGTTTGCGGCCATCAAAGGCTGTAACCCGGCAGACGGTTCGAAAAAGAAGCACGCGTCTCTCCAAGAGGTTTGCAGACCAGCAGGCTCAGGAAACTAAATTTCCAGGCTAACGCCGTTTTGCATAAGTCACGCAAACGTCATTCATTCTACATTTCGGGCAGACCTTTAGACTGAAACGACTGGGGCATTCTTTGGAAATGCCCAAGTGACAAATCGCAAAATCAAATCGGGTGGGATCTTTCGGATCCATAATTTTTAAAACGTTTGTAATTTCTTGGGCTGTACGCCACGAGTTGTCTTTGCGCTTTGTAAAGCCAAGATGCCTTGAAACCCGAAGAACGTGAGTGTCAACGGGGATAAGTAAAAGAGACGGGGAAAGTCTCTTCCATAACCCAAGATCCATGGGCCCATCTCCAGTCACCCATCTCAAGAAAAGTAAAAGCCTTTTGCAAGCACTTTTGTTCGATGGCCTTGTGAGGAAAAAATGGACTCCCTTTGTTTTCTTGGGCTTATAAGGAGCGCTATTTAGTTTTGTGAGGCCGTTTATAAAATTTTCTAGAGCCACACCGATGTCGGTGATGGGTTCTTTAGAGTTTTGTGCGAGAAAAAAATCTTCTAAAGTTTCATTTTGCCGTAAAGCTTCACCTAGCCACGTTAGGAGACACCCAAGATCATCGGCGGTGTTGAATCGATGCTTGAAATTTGTAGGAATGGTCTTCTTCCAAAAAGGGCCGTCACCTTTTTTGAGGGTTGAAGCCGGTGTGGGTCCAATTATTTCAAATACGGTTTTTAAAGTCTGTTGGATTTGTTTAACATTCCCGTAAGAAAAGGCGGCGGCGATGAACCCGGCAACCTCTCGGTCTACAGGGGACTTAAAATCAAGGACCATAGTTACCGGGTCGTTCTTAATTTCTTGAACGGAATGAAAATCCTTCTGGATATCGTCCAGTCTTTGTCGAATTTGGATGAGGCGATTTTTGAGTTCCTTTGGCATAGCCGCACCCTATCATGAGAAATTAAGAGAGTTCTACCTTGATTTGAGGCCTTTGGAGGGTCAAAATAAATTGATGCAAAAATTCTTTGGTTCCCTATTTGTTGTCTGGATTTTGATCATTGTGGGCCTAATCGGGGCCGCACATTTCTTAGCCGAGCCCAAACTCAAAAATCTTATTGAAGAGAAAGGTTCGTCAGCCATTGAAGGCCAGTTGAAAATAGATCAAGTTCATATTGTCTTTTGGCCCCCTATCTCTGTTTCTTTAGAGAATTTAACAGGGGTCACAACGAAGAAACCTGCCTTTAATTTAAATATTCCTAAAATTAATATTTCTTTAGATTTGGGCAATATTCTTCAAGGCAGGGTTGTGGCCAAAGTGAAGGTGACTAAGCCAATTTTAGCTTTAACGATACCTAAGACCACCACGCCTGAATCGGCCACGGAAAAAGCGGGGGAGACAACCAGTGGACATTTCGTTGCCGGGGCTGGTATTTCATTGGGTCTAAATCTAATTTTAGATCAGGCCCAGGTGAGTGTTAGAAAAGGGGATCAAGATTATTCTTTTTCAAAACTGAACGTGGATTTTCTGGCGCCAAGTATAACGGCCCCGTGGAATTTAAAAGCCACGACAGTGGTGCAAAATATTCCCGTTGAACTCCAGTCTCTATTCACCTTTGATGGCGATGTTTTTCAAAGTCAAAAGACAGATATCAATTTGAGTGGAATAAAAGTGGATCTGGCGGGGAAGAGCGTTCTCTCCTCTGAAGAACATAAATGGGATGCCACAGTTGATATTCCAAACTTTAAGTCCCTTATTATTCCTCCCCAGCTTGTAAAAAATCTCAAGAGTTGGGCGGGACTTCTTAAAGGGCAAATTCATGCCCAGCATGTCAAGGGAGCGCCATGGCGTGCTCAAGGTTTGATCCAAGCCAAAAATATTGAGACAGAGGTGGATGTCACTCATTCTGGAAATCAAGTTCAAGGGATCATCAGCACCGACGCCGATATCGATTTCATTTTTCAGGATTCCATTACATTTAATAAACTTCAAACAACAGTTGATCTCACTAAATCCACAATCATATCGAGCCAGTTTGTAAAACCACCAGGGATTGTTCTCAAGGGATCAGTCCTCGCTAGCGGAAATCAAAACGAAATAAATATTTCTCAAGGTGAGTTTACACTTGGCCCTCTTTCCCTTTCGGCGGCGGGGAAGGTGAGCTCTGAGCCGGGGGGGAATTTCGGATCTAAAGTTGAAAATGCCCTCAACAAATCTTTCAGGATTAGAAAAATTATTTCCGGCCTTGGCCTCAACACCACTCGCTGGAAAATTAGAAGTTCAAGGGACAATTCATGGGGATTTGAAAAATCCAAAAACCTTGGCTCTAAATATAAACCCTCTTACTCTGGAAAATGTTCGAGGAGCAGTGAACTGGACCTCATCGGACAAGACAAAATCAATTCATGGCCCCCTTATGGCTAATGGAAAAGCTATTCTCGTCGCTCAGGGCCAGACCGTTTCATCAGCTTTTGTGAATCTTCAAA
>Ga0207002_1025_pt1 | contig 30557 bp, 31 predicted proteins | sample Alteio_BWMinCont_88_FD_153473 | JGI IMG/M metagenome (GOLD analysis project Ga0207002, IMG submission 153473) | Enriched cells from forest soil in Barre Woods Harvard Forest LTER site, Petersham, Massachusetts, United States -... | ecosystem: Environmental > Terrestrial > Soil > Temperate forest >...
GCTGGTTTATGATGAATAGCTTTTCACCCAAGGTTGCCAGTATATACTCCTTTCCCCATTGTTCGTGCCAGTTGAAGTGAGTGCTTTCTTTCGGTGCAAATAATTCAGGAGCTTCTATTCCCGGTTGAACAATATGATGCTGTGATGCCGTGTGCAATTTACTATGGGTATTTTCGGTGAAGCCTGCTTTTCTTAAATTAGCTTTGGCTTCCTCGGCAAAAGGATTATAACCGGGGTTCAAATTTATCTGGGGCTGGTATATTGTATCTGTCTTTTTTACCGGGCTTATTTCAAATGCCCCTTCACGGTCAAAATCCATGGGCGGAATTACATTATGTTGCCCTAGTGCTCTTTTCACAGCCGATTTTAAAATAGCATATATCATCGATTCATCCTCAAACTTTATTTCAGTCTTGGTGGGATGAATGTTGACATCAATTTTATTGGGCGGGATTTCAAAAAATACAAAATAGGAGGGATATGTGTCTTTAGCCAGTAGTTCCGTGTAAGCCGATTGAAGGGCATGATGCAGGTAATTATTCTTAATATACCTGCGGTTCACAAAAAAGTATTGTTCGCCTCTTGACTTCTTAGCATATTCCGGCTTTCCTACAAAGCCTGATATGGAAACCAGGGTAGTGGTTTCGGTAACAGGTACAATTTTTTGGTCGTATGTATTTCCAAATAGGGCCATAATGCGTTGTTTAAGATTGCCTGATACAACATGAAAAAGCTGTTCATCATTATTGAACAAAGTAAACTCCACATGAGGGTGAGCCAGGGCAATCCGGTGAAACTCCTCCATGATATGACGAAATTCTACCTGGTCTGACTTTAAAAATGTTTTTCGGGCAGGAACATTGAAGAATAAATTCTTTACACTTATGGATGTTCCCACTTCGCATTGGCATACCTCCTGGCGTTGGAATTTGCTGTGTTCTATCTCCACTAATGTCCCAGCTTCGTTTTCAGCCATCCTGGTTTTTACTTCCACAGTAGCAATAGCAGCTATGGAAGCCAGTGCCTCGCCACGGAAACCTTTAGTAGTTACTGAAAAAATATCGTCAGCTGTACATATTTTAGAAGTGGCATGTTTTTCAAAGCAAAGTCGTGCGTCTGTATCTGACATGCCGCAGCCATTGTCAATCACTCGGATAAGGACTTTACCGGCGTCTTTAATAATCAGTTTTATTTTGGTAGAGCCTGCATCTACTGCATTTTCGAGGAGCTCCTTAACAGCTGATGCAGGGCGTTGAATAACCTCGCCGGCAGCAATCTGGTTGATTACATGGTCGGGCAATAATTGTATCACATCTGGCATACGAAACTCACTTTGTGCAAAAATAAGGAATCCGCCTTATATTTGCTCCAATAATCATTGCAGGTGGCTTCTTTTATTAGCGCGTTACATAGTCTTGATAATAGAGTGCTGTTATTTATTAACGGCATGCACTCACCCTTTATAGATGAGGCGATGTTTTGTATCAGCGGCCGTTTTACCTGGATTCCGCTTTATGCAGTATTGGTGGCATTTATTATTTACAAATACAAGCGCCAAAGCTGGATCATGATTCTTTTTGCTGTATTGGCAATCGTGTTGAGCGACCAGTTAGCTAACCTTGTAAAAAATGAGGTAATGCGCCTGCGCCCGAGTCACACTCCCGGTATTATGGAGATGCTCCATTATTACTGGGGTTCTGATGGCAAGCCTTACGAGGGCGGCCTGTATGGCTTTGTATCTAACCACGGGGCTAACTCCTCTGCTCTTACCTTATATGTGGCACTGCTTTTGCGTAACAAATACATTACAGGTATACTGATAGTATGGGCTTGTCTGCTGTGCTACAGCCGGATGTATTTGGGCGTACATTTTCCTTCAGACATATTGGGCGGTATATTAGTGGGGTGCGTCTCGGGCTTTATTTGCTATAAAGGATTTCTGCTTTTGAAACAGAAAGTGACCTCAAAAACTTAGCTGCTTTTTGAAAGCAGCACAGTGTGAATAGTCATAACCTGCGGAAGCAATGCCTGTCCATCGTCATTCACCACAATGAAACTAGCTAATTTCATTTTTTCTTTGTCGCTCCATTGGTTTTTCATGCGATCTCGTATGGATGTTTCGGTTAACCCGTCTCTTTTCATTACTCGCTGTATACGGAGCGGTTCCGGGGTGGTTACCAGTACAATAGAATCAAGTTGCTTGTAAAGCCCTGTTTCAAATAATATGGCTGCTTCGTAAATCAGGTAGGGAGCAGTTTGCTCTTGTGTCCATTCAGCATATTTTCTTCTGACTGCTGGATGAATAATGGCATTCAGTTGTGTTAACTTTTCAGGATTATTAAAAACAATTCCGCCGATTTTTTTCCGGTCGGGCTTGCCATTTATAAGTACATCTTCGCCCAAGATACTTTTCACTTGCGCTATTACTGCATCATCCGATTCAAGCAAATTGCGTCCTGCATTGTCCGCATTGAAAACAGGTATCTCAAGACATTTGAATAAGTGGCAAACGGTAGATTTGCCACTTCCTATACCACCTGTTATGCCTACTTTTAGCATTAGCTTTTATCAGGGGTTGGGAGATTGGCAGGAGAGATGAACAAGGTATCGGGCGAAATGTCAACCATCTTTACTTCGTCGCCTAATTGTTCTTCAATTTTTTCGGAATGGATATGGTTACTAAGATTATAGTAGTATTGATTTCCCCGATGCCTGAATAGGTTGGCATCAATATGAACAAACTTGTCAAATATCCCAAATTTATAACCCAGTATGCGGTATCCGCTTGTGGTGACCTTGAGCCGCATGGTATCGGTTACATTCAGATTGTTCGCTGGCTGAGGCAGGTGCTGGTATTGTATGTAGAAGATGACAGATTCGGTATACTTCTTTGAAAGCATATTCATAAACCATAAGGCAAATGAAATAATAAAGCAAATCGAAAAAACAATAACCCGGTGATTGGATTTGGGTCCTTCACCGGGTTGCTGTTTGCGTCGCAATATCTTAAGCAGCGATACCTTCATCGCCAATGGATTTATTTAGTATCCTCTTTTTTCTCTTTATTAAGCACCGCTGAGCTTTCCATTGAGATGGCGCTTTTTTCAATCTTCATTCTAACACCGCCTTCTATTTCTAGTGTAAAGGTGGTATCTTGTACTTCGGCAATTTTACCGTGAATACCTGCAATGGTAACAACTTTATCTCCCTTCTTGATCTCCTGGCGGAATTTGTTTTGGTCTTTTTGTTTTTTCATTTGAGGGCGTATCATGAAAAAGTAGAAAACCACAATAATTAACAGGATAGGAAGGAACGACATAATAGGACTTTGTCCGGGTTGGGGTGGTCCCATTAAAATAATTGAATTTAAAAGCATAGTGGTTTAGTTGTTTGTGGGTTGAATGTTTGCGTTGATAGTTAAAAATTTATAAGGTGGTTGAGAATTGCTGATAATAGTAATTGCTTTAGTCATTTTTCCGGTTTTATTGCTGCTGTCAAAAGTAACACTTATTGTTCCTGTATCACCGGGATGTTTTACATCGTGAGGGAAAATTGGAATAGTGCATCCGCAACTGGCTGTTGCGCTGGTAATAACTAAATCGGCATTCCCGGTATTTTTAAAGATAAAAACATGAGATACCTTTGCCCCTTCAACAATAGTACCAAAATCGAAATTGGTATCGGTAAAAACTATTTTAGGAAGTTTTCCATCAGATTTACTATTGGCAGAAGCCGGAATATTGACCAGGTTGGCCGATATTTTATCCGTACCGCTATCTTGCGAATTATTCCGGCGGCATGAAAACAATGCGGTAAGCAAGCAGAAAGAAATAAAAACTAAACCTATCTTCTTCATTGATTTTCAAGTTTATGAAGTTTACTTATTAATGCTTCACAGGTAAACTTGAGCTTGCAAAGGTATAAAAAGTAACATTCTTATTTTAAAAACGTAGGAATAATGCCCTCTTGCTCATTCTAAAACAGATACATTGATGCAAAAAACTATCTTTGTCTGTATATTTACTTTTCTATTCATTTTATAATTTATAATTCGTAATTTTTAATTTATATTATGCCTGGCATAGCAGTGTTCCCCGGTTCATTTGACCCCATTACAAGAGGGCATGAATCTATTGTACAAAGGTCATTGCCCTTATTCGATACTGTTATTATAGGGATAGGTACCAATTCCACAAAATCTTCCATGTTCCCGTTGGAGAAACGGAAACAATTGCTGGAACAAACATTTGCTGGTAATCCGAAAATTAAAATTGTGGATTATGCTACACTTACAGTCGATTTTTGCCGCCAACATGGTGCCCATTATATTATCCGTGGCTTACGTTCGGTTACCGATTTTGAATATGAAAGCAATATTGCGAGGATGAACCGGATGATGGCGCCCGAAGTTGAAACCGTTTTTATGATTTCACTTCCCGAATTTTCAGCCATTCACTCTACCATTGTTCGTGAAATAATTAAACATGGCGGTGATGTGAGCCAATTTATCCCCCAAGGTATTGCTATAAAATAACCATGATATTTTTTAGAAAGCATAAATCAACCACCTTTTTTCAGGGGCTTGTTAAGGTTATTATTGTTTGTGCCCCTCTTTGGTTACAAGCACAACAGCCGGCTGTTATTCAGGGGTATGCACCTTACTACAAAGGCAAGGTGGTACATCTTTCTACCTATACGGATTTTATAACCATGATGCCGGTAGAACTTGCCACTACTCAAATAAATGATAGTGGAAAATTCACATTCCTGTTAGATAGTCTGAAACATTGCACTTATGTCTATCTCAACATCGAAAATTATAAAGGAGATATGTACGTGGCTCCGGGGAATAGTTACCAAATTAAATTTCCTGCTCCTGATACCAGCCGCTATCAAAACCCTTATATAGCACATAATGTTGAACTTGTATTTTATATTCGCGATACTACCGAGGTAAATAGCCTCATCATGGATTTCAATGACCAGTTCGATAAGTTTTGGGCGCGTAACTACCGGCATTTTGTTAGCCGTCATGCAGCACATTGCCTTGATAGCTTTTACAACGCTATGCAGCTAAGGTACAAGGATATAAATAACCCCGACTTTAAGGGCTACATGGTTTATACCATTGCTGAGATAGAGAACAACATTTTGGAAAGCCCGAAAGCATTGGGTGAAAAATATATTCACGATAAGCCCATTTTATATGATAACTACCAATACATGCAGTTTTTTAACGACTACTTTAAAGGCTATATGAAAGATTTTACATACACCATGGAAGGTGGCGACATTAGTAAGTTTATTACTTCGCCTGATTATCCTAATCTGATGGAGGTGCTAAAAATAAACCATCTTTTGCGGGATGATTCACTTTGCGAACTTGTATTGTTAAAAGGTTTATATGAGTTTTATTATAGTGGTGATTATCCCCAGGAAAATATTAAAATGCTCATTAAAAGCATTGCTATAGAAACTAAAATCGAAGAGGACAGGGTAATTGCAAATAATATGCTTGCTTCATTTTCAGATATTGTAAGAGGAGGACAGGCGCCTGATTTTGCATTGAAAAGCTTCCAAGGCGATGTGAATAGCATACTCGATTTCAGGGGAAAATATGTTTACGTTGCTTTTTTTAAAACTGCAAGCACGGCCTCTGTCAGCCAGATGCAGGTGATTCCGGCTTTTTATAAGCACTACCAGAAGAAGATTAATTTTGTATATATCTGCGAAGATGAAAACTATGATGACCTGGTAAAATTTGTCAATGCTAATAAAACTTTCACCTGGACATTTCTGTGGGATGAGAAACATAAAGTGATGCAGGAATATGGGGTGCAAGGATTGCCACAATATTTTCTTATCAACCCTGAGGGCAATTTTTTCCGTTCCCCAGCGGATGATCCCAGTCATGGGATACAGACCACATTCGATGAAATTACAAAACCGAAAAAATAAATTGGTATGAATAAATATGTTACGTATTTTCTTCTGTTTATCCCCACTTGTTTTCTCTATTCTCAAAAGCAAAACATAACGCTCGATGATATTTGGATTCAATACAAATTTCATGCGAGGGGAATAGATGAATTGCGCTCTGCTTCGGATGGAGAACGATATACCTCATTGATGGACGATGGAACTACGCAAGCAGTTATTGCATACAACTATGCAACGGGAAAAGTAGCCGATACATTGCTAACCAATACTCAACTAGCTAAAGCTGGAAATAATATTAAAATAGAAGATTACGAATTGGGCAAAGATGAAAAGAACATTCTTATTTCAACGACTACCGAGCAAATTTACCGGCATTCATCCATGTCGAAATGCTATGTATGGGGTAGGGATAAGAAAACGATTACTGCCGTAATGGGCAATGAAAAGGTTTTATATCCCACGTTTTCACCTGATGGGAATTCGGTTGCATTTGTTTTTAAGGGAAATCTTTATGTGAAGAATCTACTGGATGGAAAATTAACAGAGGTATCTAATGATGGTTCTGCGGATATTTATAATGGGGTGAGCGATTGGGTTTATGAGGAAGAGTTTGTAGTAACCCGCGCTTATTTTTGGTCGCCCGATAGTAAGTCTATAGCCTATTACCATTTTAATGATTCGTTGGTACGTGTCTTTTCAATGAATGAATATCATGATTCACTTTATCCGACAGTTTATAGTTTCAGGTATCCCAAGGCCGGTACCCCTAATCCTTCTGTTGAAATAAAAATATATCATATCACAGAAGGTACCACTGTGCATGTTATTCCGCCCCATTCGTTTGAATATGTACCGAGAATTAAGTGGACACAATCTTCTTCCGAACTATCGGTGCAATTTATGAACCGTCACCAGGATAGCCTTGTGCTTGTGCTCGCTGATGCTGCAACGGGTAAAACTACGCCTGTGTTCACAAAGACAAGCAATGCCTATATCGAAATAAACGATGTACTTATATTTATCAATGCTAATAAAGAATTTATTTGGCAAAGCGACGAAGACGGTTACATGCACCTGTACCGCTACTCTATTGAGGGTAAGCTTATAAATCAAATAACCAACGGCAAATGGGATGTAACCGGCTTTAAAGGCGTAGATGAAAAAACACATACTATTTACTTCGCTTCTGCCCAAACCTCACCCACTGACCGGGATTTGGATTGTATTAAATGGGATGGAAAGGATATGAAAAAGCTTTCTGCTCAAACAGGATTTAATGATGCCGATTTTAGTTCCAATTATCACTATTACATTAATACATTTTCTAACGCAGAAACCCCCGGTTTGATTACTCTGCATAATTCAGACGGCAAGCAACTGAGGGTGCTGGAAGATAACCAGGCATTGAAAGATACCTTAGCACATTATAATTTGGGGAAGCGGAAGTTTTTCTCGTTTACCACCTCACAAGGCGTTAACTTGAATGGCTGGATGATAACTCCACCCGACTTTGATTCTACCAAAAAATATCCGGTGCTGATGTATGTATATGGCGGCCCCGGTATAAATACGGTAAACAATAACTGGGATGGGCTAAATGGAATGTGGTATCAGATGATGGCTGAGAAAGGCTATATTATAGCTTCTGTTGACAACAGAGGTACCGGGGCGAGAGGAGCTGAATTTCAGAAATGCACCTATATGCATTTAGGAAAACTTGAAACCCAGGACCAAATTGAAGGTGCCAAATATTTCCAATCACGTAGCTATGTGGATGCTACCCGTGTAGGTATTTGGGGATGGAGCTATGGCGGATACATGGCTGCTAACTGCATAACCCAAGGTGCCGATTATTTTAAAATGGCTATTTCAGTGGCCCCGGTTACCGACTGGGAATATTATGATAGCATCTATACTGAGCGATATATGCGTACCCCTGCAGAAAATGAGGATGGATACAAAAACGGCTCACCCATTAATTATGCCAATAAAGTGAAAGGTAATTATATGCTGGTAGCCGGAACAGGAGACGATAATGTGCATTTTCAAAATACGGTAGAGTTTGTGCATGCACTCGAAAAAGCAGAAAAGCCATTTTCGTTGATGATTTACCCTGATAAGAACCATGGTATATATGGCGGTAATACGAGGCACTACCTGTTTACACAGCTTACAAATTATATACTTGGTAATTTGTAACCTAGTCTAAGCAAACTCCTCTTTCTTCATATTCAACCAACCCAACGCAGCTCCTGAAAGCAGATTCTCCTGCACTTCTTTACTGTAATTCATTTTACGAATAAGGTCACCGGGCCAGGTTTCGCCCAATGGGAAAGGGTAGTCAGAACCTAATGCAATATGATCAGATCCAAACATTTTTACAATATAATCGAGCATGGCATTGTCGTGTACCAATGAATCTAAATAGAATTTCCCGATATAGTCACGCGGATTTATTTTATTGTCGATAGCAACTAAATCGGGGCGTTGCAGGAATCCATGCTCTATCCTACCAATAGTGGCCGGAAAAGAACCTCCTCCATGTGCAAAGGCTACCCGCAGGTTTGGTAGGCGTTCAAATATTCCACCAAAAATCATCGAGCAAATAGCAAGTGATGTTTCAGCCGGCATACCCACTAACCACGGGAGCCAGTATTTCTGCATTTTCTCTTCGCCCATCATTTCCCAGGGGTGTACAAAAACAGCCATGTCGAGTTTAGCGCAGGCTTCAAAAACAGGAAATAGTTCCGGTGCGTCCAGGTTCCATTCATTTACATGCGAACCTATTTCAATACCAACTAAACCAATCTCTTTACATCGGTGCACTTCTTCAATCGCCATTGCCGGGTCCTGCATAGGGACTGTTCCAAGTCCTATAAAATGCTTAGGGTATTTTTGAGCTATATTGGCGATATGATCATTCAAAAATTGGGAAACTTCGAGGCAGTGACTAGGAGTAACACGGTAAGAGAATAGTACGGGTATAGTAGATAACACTTGCACATTCACTTTATGGTCTTTGCACTCGTGCATGCGCTTTTCGGGGCTCCAGCAGTTGTCGCTTATCTCCCTGAAAAACTTATCTCCTTTCATCATCCGCGCGCAGCAGGGCTTATGATGGTCAAGTCGTATAAAAGCATCGTACCCGAATTTTTTTGAAAAGTCAGGTAAATGCTCAGGAATAATGTGGGTGTGTATATCTATCGTCAACATCTATCACGTAGCCGCTTCTAAAACAAAGCGTTTATCCGCTTCCATTACATGTCCGCACTTTTTGCAGGTGCGCAATTCCAATGAATTATAAAACTTTTTGAAAACAGGAATAAAGTCCTTTTCAATATTGGTAAGGAAAAAATGCTCCTCGTATAGTTTATTATTGCAGTTTTCGCAGAACCACATCAAGCCGTCATTTTCATCGGGATGGCGTTTGCGTTCCATAACTAATCCAATAGTATTGGCAGGACGAACCGGGGAATGAGGTGTTTGTGGCGGTAGCAGAAATATTTCACCTTCACTTAATGGAATATCTACCGCTTTGCCATCTTCCTGTATGCGGATGGTGATGCTACCTTCCAACTGGTAGAAAAATTCTTCGCTCATGTTGAAATGGTAATCTTTGCGGGCATTAGGGCCGCCAACTACCATTACGGTAAATTCGGTATCTTCATAAACCACCTTGTTGCCAACGGGAGGTTTCAGCAAATGGCGATTGTCATCTATCCATTTTTTAAAATTGATGGGTCGTCTAATCATGGCTGTTTATAATGGGTTAACAGGTGGCAAGTTACAAAAAATATATCAATTGGAGATAGCTTACACCTCCACCATCTTCCTCGCAATCACCTTCTCTACTGCGCTAACAATATCTGAAGTGTCGAGCCCATATTTCTTCATCAATTCATCAGGTGTGCCGCTTTCGCCAAAGGTATCTTTAACTGCTACAAACTCCATTGGAGCAGGGTAATGATTTACCAGCACGTGTGCAATGCTTTCGCCCATTCCCCCAAACATATTGTGTTCTTCAGCCGATACAACACATTTGGTTTTCTTTACTGATTTCAATATAGCAGCAGTATCCAGTGGTTTAATAGTGTGAATATTTATCACCTCAACCAAAATGCCTTTTTCACGCAAGATTGATTCTGCTTCCAGGGCTTTCCAAACTAAGTGGCCTGTAGCAAAAATAGTTACGTCGTTTCCTTCTGTAAGAGTTAGGGCCTTTCCAATTTCAAAGGTTTGATCGGCAGGAGTAAATACAGGTACAGCAGGTCTGCCAAAACGCAGGTAAACAGGTCCGGTCATGGCGGCAATAGCTTGAGTAGCAGCTTTGGTTTGGTTAAAATCGCAGGTATTTATGACCGTCATTCCCGGTAACATTTTCATTAACCCAATATCTTCCAATATTTGGTGTGTAGCTCCATCTTCGCCCAGGGTAAGACCGGCATGCGATGCACATATTTTTACATTCTTGTTTGAATAAGCAATGGATTGGCGTATCTGGTCATACACCCTGCCGGTGGAGAAGTTGGCAAAAGTGCCCGTAAACGGAATGTATCCGCCAATGGTTAACCCGGCGGCAATACCCATCATATTCGCTTCTGCAATGCCCACCTGGAAAAAACGTTCCGGATGTTTTTTGGCAAAAGCATCCATTTTTAACGACCCGGTCAAATCGGCACAAAGTGCGACTACCTTTTCGGTTTTTTCTCCAAGTTCCGATAACCCTGCTCCAAATCCTGAGCGGGTGTCTTTTTTCTCCGTGTACGAATACTTATTCATGCTGAAATTTATTTATTCAAGATTTACATTAGTGGAAAGGCCTGATTCAATTTTAAAACTGTTGTCAATGGTGAAAACGGTTTGTTTCACATTCAATGGGCGATAAACTATATGATAGTTTCCCGGCTGGAGAGCAAGGGTTTGTTGTAGGGTATTGTTATCGAGGTTGCAAACCCATATCATTTTGCCTCCATCATTCAGGTAAATACTGGTAGGCCCGGCAAATGGCTTATTAATAGTAACCTGTCCCGCAGCAGGTATGGTAACGGTTGTGGTGGTGCTTTGCGATACTTTTATCCCGCGCTGGTATATCCTCGGCAGGGTGAGTATCTCCACATCATATTTGCCAGTAATATATTTCTCAGTAGATTCCACATATTGAACGTTGAGGGTTTTATCATCATCGTGCTTGCGGATAATAACACCTAAACTTCTATAGGCGTTTTCCCCATCTACTGCAAAGTGAAGATATCCCTGTGGAGCATCCAACGCTATAATATTATGTTTCCCAACGGTGAGTGTGATATTTGTTTTTTCCACTTCGGGAATGGTGTGAACAACCAGGTGATAGGTGGTGTTAGGGTCGAGGTAAACCGTATCGGGATTGCCGTAATCATTGATAGTATGCATCAAATTAGCAGTCATCCTGCCAGTAGACTGATCATAAAAAGTCATGGCTACATCCGTCTCCGTGGGGTTCCCATCGGCATCTATCAGGTTTACCTGGGCTGTAGTATTATTTAAGGCTTGTGAAATAACAATCTTCAAAATACTTTGGAAGTTATCCTCCTGTCTAACATCGAAGAATTTCCCCACACAACTGTAAGCCCCGCTAAAATCTTCATTCCCGATGCCAATAATAAACGGGCGCAGGTTTATGCCTTTCGCGCGCAAGTCCCTTGCTGCTTCGCAAGGATCGCCGCCACATTCTTCAATTCCGTCTGTGATGAGGATAATCACATCATGACAATGGTCGCAGGGAGTAAAATCGTTCGCACATTTATCGAGGGTATAGGCAATGGGCGTAGTGCCTCGCGGTACAATATTCTTTATGGCGTATTCAATATTCAAGGCATTGTTGGGCTCAAAGGGCACTAACAAGCGGGTATCTTTGCAGTTTCGCTCTGGGTAAAGGGAATAATCGGCACCCAATGTACGCAGCCCCAGTTGTAAGTTTGGTACATTTCGGATGCTGTCTACAATAGAGGTAAGTATTCTCTTAGCCAGGTCAATTTTTACATTTTTTTGCCAGGTATCCGACATGCTGAAAGAGGCGTCGAATATGAATAGTACACGGGTAGTGATTTTTTGCTTTTGTTGAGCTTGTGTTGTATGGGTAATGGCAAATAGCTGACAGATTATAGCTAAAGCAAGAAAAATAGATTTCTTAAAACGATTTTTCACTTGTAGTATGTATCAGTTTTACAACTCAATTTGCATTAGTAGTCCCCCAGTGTTTCTTCCAATTGGGCATGGGCTTTGGCTAATTCCTCCGCATTAGGCGCTGATCCGTGCCATTTGGCAAGATTTTCCATATAATCCACACCTTTGCCCATAACGGTATACATCAATATCATTACAGGTTTACCTCTCCCAGTATGTTGTTGCGCTGCTTTCAACGTAGCGATTACATTTTCAATATCGTTACCGTTGCTTTCAAGCACATCCCATCCGAATGAAATCCATTTAGCTTTCAAATCACCCAACGAAAGCACCTCATCGGTTTTACCATCTATCTGTATCCCATTAACGTCAACAGAAGAAATAATATTGTCAACTTTATGTGCGGCTGCAAACATAGCCGCTTCCCAAATTTGGCCTTCTTCCATTTCTCCATCACCATGTAGAGTATAAACAAAATGAGTATCCTTATTGAGCTTTTTTGCCAGCGCTGCGCCAATGGCTACTGAAAGCCCCTGTCCTAGTGAACCTGAAGCAACGCGTATCCCGGGCAGATGTTCTGCTGTGGCGGGATGGCCTTGCAGGCGAGAGTTGAGCTTGCGGAAGGTTGCCAGTTCGCTTACAGGAAAAAATCCTCTATGGGCCAGCACGCTATACCATACGGGCGAAATATGTCCGTTTGAGAGGAAGAAAATATCTTCGTTTTTGCCATCCATCGTGAATTTTGACGGATCCATTTTCATAATATCATAATAGAGGGCTACAAAAAATTCTGTACAACCGAGGGAGCCTCCGGGATGCCCGGAATTAACGGCCGAAGTCATACGAACAATGTCTCTGCGAACCTGCGAGCAAATTTTTTTAAGTTCAGGAATGGAAGGCATCTCAAGTAGGATTGGTGGATGCCCAAAAGTATTGCATTTTGGCGCTCTGTGAGCCTCGTTGTTAATAAGAATGCATGAATGTTGAAAACTAATATCCGGCAACAAAAACTACATCCTCTTTCCCAATAAAAAAACAGCAGGATGGTCGTTAAAAGATTGCTTTGACGTTTTCCACTCCTTAATGGATTGTGTTTTTATTACTTCGGTAGATAAGGTAATATCAGATGCAACACATAACAATGTTTCATCGCGGCAAGTATTTAAAATATCTTTTAAAATAGAATCGTTGCGGTAAGGAGTTTCAATAAATAATTGGGTTTGGTTTTTTTGCCATACCAGCGTTTCCAATTGTTTAAGAGCTTTTATTCTGTCGGGTTCTTTTTTGGGAAGATATCCGTTGAAGGCAAAATTTTGTCCATTCAATCCCGAGGCAATAAGTGCCAATAGGATAGAGGAAGGTCCAACTAATGGTACGACACGTATGTTATTTCGATGCGCAAATTGGATTATCTCTGCTCCGGGATCTGCAATCGATGGGCACCCTGCTTCGCTTATTAAGCCTGCATTTTTACCATTCATCAAATTCTTCATGATGAAGTCGATATCTGCATCATTAGAATGTTCATTGCAAAGATGAAAGGTCAGTGAATCAATGATTTTTTCTGTTTTTGTTTTAATTAAAAAGCGCCTTGCACTGCGGATATCTTCCACAATAAATTCATCAAGCGAGCGAATAATTTCCAGGTTGTAGGCAGGCAGACTACTTTCTATACTTGTATCGCCCAACAAAGAGGGTATAAGATATAATATGCCTTTGGGTTGATTCATGCTTTTTCTTCTAATATAAGTTTATCTACAATTACATCGCAAGCTTGATTAAGCATAAAGAACACTTTTTCGAAATCGCGCTCCCCTCCAAACCAGGGGTCGGGAACTGATAAATTAGCATCGGGTTGCAGTTCATTTAATATCAATTTCACTTTCTTAATTTGTTCTTCATTGCTTGCCAGTCGAACAATATCAGAAAAGTTTTCAATGTCCATAGCATATATCTGATCAAAGACCCAAAAATCATCAGGGGTAAATTGTCTTCCCCTGTGTGAAGAAAGGTCAATGCCATGTTTCCGTCCACTTTCCATGGTCCGGTAGTCTGCTTTTCCACCAATATGATAGTTCGATGTACCGGCTGAATCTACTTCTACCCAGGTAATATTGCGCTCCTCCAGTTTTTTCTTCAATATGGCCTTTGCCATTGGCGAACGGCAAATGTTACCGAGACATACCATTAATATTCGTTTCTTCATAGCCATACAAAAGTACGGAATAGCATTTAGTGGTGATAAGGTTCTCCTTTCAAAATAGTCATGGCACGGTAGAGTTGCTCTAAAAAGAAAAGCTTGGCCATCTGGTGATTAAATGTCATTTTAGATAAAGAGACGCTCTGTTGTGCCCGTTTCCTTATTTCCGGGGCAAAGCCATAGGGTCCGCCGATAATGAAGACCATCTTTTTACCGGGCATATTCTGGTATTTTTCCATTTGTTTGGCAAACTCAACCGAAGAATATTCCTTTCCTTTTTCATCCAGCAGAATTATCATATCGCCGGGGCTTAATTTCTTTTCAATCTCCTTGGCTTCAGCCTGCATGGCGGCTTCCTTACTGTTCGATTTGTTTTTTTGCGAGGGAATGGTCACCATATCAAATGAGGCATAGTGCTGCAGCCGTTTAGCATATATCTCGAAACCGCTTGCCAGGTATTTATCCTCATTATCTCCTATGGTAATTAGCAATATCTTCATAAAGTGCAAAACTATAACTTTACAGCCTCAATAAATCTGTATTTTAATTTGAAAACAACCAAAAATAAAGCCGGATTTTTCCACTCCCAGCAATTCCGGAAAGAATTAGATGCTCTTATTGATAGGGCACTAAAGGAAGATGTAGGGGAGAGGGATCATACTTCCTTTGCTTGTATTCCTGCAAGCACTAGGGCTGAAGGAAGATTACTCATCAAGACGGATGGAGTAATTGCCGGTATCGAAGCGGCACGACATATCTTCCATAAGCTGGATAAAAAAATTACCCTAGATGCTTTTTTTAAAGATGGGGACTTGGTTAGACAAGGAGAGATTGCTTTTATAGTGGATGGGAATGCGCGTATGCTGCATACGGGCGAGCGCCTGGTGCTGAATGTAATGCAACGCATGAGTGGAGTAGCCACCATTGCTCACCATCTTACGGAATTATGCAAAGGCACGAAAGCGAAGGTGTTAGACACCCGCAAAACCACTCCCGGAATAAGGTTATTGGAGAAATGGGCGGTAACCCTTGGTGGTGCCGTGAATCACCGGTGGGGATTGTACGATATGATACTTATAAAAGATAATCATATTCACTGCTCAGGGGGAATAAAGCCTGCAATTAAGAATGCAAAAGATTATTTGAAGAAGAATAAGTTAAAGCTCGATATTGAAATTGAAGTAATCAATTTGGATGAACTGAAAGAGGTAATGGAGGTAGGCGGAATTCAGCGGATATTGTTAGACAATTTTATTCCTGCTAATATTGCTAAAGCGGTGAAGATTATTAATGGTAAATATCAAACGGAAGCATCCGGTGGGATAACAGAAGAAAATATCCATAAGTATGCCCTGGCGGGAGTAGATTATATTTCGGTGGGCGCTCTTACCCATAGTGTAAAGAGCCTTGACTTGAGCCTGAAGATTTATCCTATGGAATAATAGAAAGCGTAAATGGTATTCAAACAACCCGATACAAAAGAGTTTGAGCAAGTAATGCAGTTGGTGGAAGAGCTATGGCTGGATAATGAGACTATGCAGCCAGAACAGTTCCAAATATTATCAGATAATGGAAAAGTAATTGCGTTTGGGCGGTTAAGAGAGTATGCGGATGCTACCGAACTCTGCTCGGTTGGCGTTATAAAAGAATTTCAAAATAGAAAATTGGGAACGGAAATGGTAAATCATCTCCTCAGCCAGGCTAAGCGCGATGTTTATTTGGTAACGATTGTTCCCGGTTTCTTTGCGAAACTTGGATTTAAGCCGGTAGAAAAACTGCCTGCACCCATTCAGTATAAATTCCAAAGATGTGAAACAGAGTTTCATGTAGGTAAGCCTTATTTTGCAATGAAATGGGAAAAGAAACAGATTTAGCATACCTTTGAATTATGAAAAGAGTTTTTTTAATCCTGCTGATTGTTCTACCTATTTTTTCATTCAAAAGTGAAAGGCATAGTTCGTACACTTTTCAGATTGCACGCATGAAATATAGGGGAGGGGGTAATTGGTACGTGAGTCCCACCTCGTTGCCTAATTTGATAAATTTCTGCAATAAAAATTTGGGCATGAATATCAATCCACAGGAGGCTGTGGTGGAACCCGGTAGCCCTGAAATATTTAACTACCCGATAGTACATATTACCGGCAATGGAAACATTACCTTTTCTTCCGATGAAGCGGAAAACCTCCGCAATTATATGATTGGTGGCGGCTTCCTCGAAGTGAATGACAGTTATGGTATGGATTCCGCCTTTAAAAAAGAAATTAAAAAAGTATTCCCTGAATTGAGTTTAGTGGAACTTCCATTTAGGCATCCTATTTATCACCAGAAATATGATTTCCCCAATGGCTTGCCCAAGATACATGAACACGATGGTAAACGCCCTGTTGGGTATGGATTGATATACAACGGCCGATTAGTTTGTTTTTATAATTACGATGCCGACTTAGGCGACGGCTGGGAAGACCATGATGTATACAACGACCCACCCGAGAACCATGAAAAAGCCCTTGAAATGGGGGCTAATATTGTACAATATGTAATGATGGGGCAGATGAGTGGGAATAAAAAGCTGTAACATAAGATTCAAAGCCAATTTATTTTGACGAGTTTTTGGCTTGTTAAGTAATTTATTGTATAGTTAAAGGCTGTTTCTTTCCATTTCCACTTTTTGTATTGCTTGACAATAAGATTACTATTATATATTATACTAAAATATGGACCCGCGCGATGAATTCCTTTTTTAAATCCAAATTTTTCCAGTGAATCATTTAATTCAAATTCTTTGTTCCTTTTTTTGTAAATTATATGCACACGGGCTTCATTTATCTCCAAAACAGTTATGTAATAAGCGCAAGTATTGTCGCAACCCCAAGTATAGATAATAAGCAATATAAAGTAGCAAAAAATGCCTATCCATGGAGAGTCGTGCATTTTTTGATGTTGTAGAAAAAGGAACAAACAAATAAGCAGAATCCAACTTGTTAGTAGGATAAATCCAAAAAGGAATGGGAATTTCATCCTTTCCCTGTAAGTCTTAGTTTCTTCAACTTCTATTTTGAGGTTCTCCATTTTTAGCTCAATTTCTTAGCCACTTCCCACACCACAATCCCTACGCTTACAGCCAAATTTAAAGAATGCTTAGTACCATATTGTGGGATTTCGATGCAGGCATCGCAAACATCTATTACAGCTTGTTCTACCCCGCTGACTTCGTTACCAAACACCAGGGCTATTTTACCATGAGCAGGTATAAATTTATCGAGCATAGTGCTTTCATCGGCTTGTTCTACGGCATATACATTATAGCCCTCACTCTTTAGGGTATTTACAGCTTCTAGTGTAGTTGCAAAATGTTTCCAGTTTACGGTTTCGGTTGCGCCGAGTGCAGTCTTTTGTATTTCCCGATGGGGTGGCTGGGCGGTTACTCCGCATAAGTAAATTGCTTCCAGCAGAAATGCATCGGCTGTGCGGAACACCGAACCTATATTATTCATGCTGCGCACATTATCCAATACGATAACCACGGGAAGTTTAGTTGCCTTTTTAAACTCTTCCGCAGTCTTGCGGTTGAGGTCATCCATAGATAGTTTGCGCATGATAGCCGGAAATAAAATCCAAAGATAATTCTTACTTTTGAAGTAATATTGAATGAGTATAAATTAGGCTTAAGATTGCTTCGTTCCTCGCAATGACGAAATATTTTGTCAGTGACGCAATCTGCCCGTCACTGCGAGGAACGAAGCAGTCTCTATGAAAACGATAATTTTGTAATATAACAACAGGAATATGAAAATAATAGAATGCCCCCGCGATGCCATGCAGGGAATAGATGAGTTTATTCCGACTGATAAAAAGATAAAGTATATCAATGCTCTGTTGAAAGTGGGATACGATACCATTGATACGGGCAGTTTTGTGTCGCCTAAGGCCATTCCGCAAATGCGCGATACAGCTGAAGTACTAAAGAAACTTGATTTGTCAAATACCAAGAGCAAGCTACTTGCCATTATTGCCAACCTGCGCGGAGCGCAAGATGCCGTGCAATTTGATGAGATAAGTTATTTGGGATTCCCATTTTCTATTTCTGAAACATTCCAGAAACGGAATACGAATTCTACTATTGCCGAATCGCTGATTAGGCTAGAGGAGATACAACAGTTGTGTGTTAAGCATAACAAGCAACTTGTGGTATATCTGTCTATGGGATTTGGTAATCCCTACGGAGATGAATGGAGTAGCGATATTGCCATTCACTGGTCGCATAAATTACACCAAATGGGCATTCGTATTATTGCTCTTTCCGATACCATTGGGGTATCCAATCCTGAAAACATTACTGCTTTATTTTCGGCGCTTATTCCCGCATTGAAGGATGTGGAATTCGGAGCCCATCTGCATACCACACCTGATAAGTGGGAAGAAAAAGTAAAGGCCGCATATGACAGCGGATGCAGGCGCTTTGATGCGGCAATTAAAGGTTTTGGCGGTTGCCCGATGGCTAGTGACAAGCTCACCGGCAATATGCCGACTGAAAACCTGTTAAGCTATTTTAAAAAGCAAAATGTACCTGTCTCAATTAATATGGATGCTTTTATGGATGCTATGATGATTGCAATGGATGTGTTTCCTTCGCACTAAATTTATTTTCACTAATTTTTTGCGTCACATTGCGTCACACTTTTTTCGATTTATATATAGCAAATATAAGTTTATATTCTTTAGGATAATTTAAAAACCAGGCAGTTGTAGGCATTTCGCAACTCTGATCGATAAAATTGGAGGTTAGTTATAAATTTTGTGTGCAACAAATGCCAGGCAAAAAAGTCATTGACTTTTAAAAAGATAATAAATAATAACATTATTTATTATCTTCCACCCATTGCTTTGCTTTGGCAATAGCTGTAGGTATGCCTCCTACATTGGTGCCTCCGGCTGATGCATAGAAAGGTTGTCCCCCGCCACCGCCTTGTATTTCTTTGCTGAATTCGCGTATGAGCGTCGAGGCGTTCCAGTTTTTTTCTTTTACCAGGTTATCTGAAATAACAAGGAACAAGTTGGCTTTCCCATTTAATTCGGATCCAAGAATCATCAATAAATTAGGGATTTCATTTTTCAACGAGAAGCAAATGTCTTTAGCAATATCAGCAGAGGGCAGTTCCATTTTTTCTCCGATAAAGTTAATACTTCCAATAGGTTGCTGTTTGCTTAGTAATGCAGTTTTAATTTGTTGGCCCTGCGCTCTTGAAAGTTTTTCCAGTTGCTTATTCAGTTCACCTGATTGTTCTTGCATATCCTGGATAGCTTTCACCAGGTTTTTTGGATTCTTAAGGGCTATAGAGGCTTGGTGCAAGGTCTCCATTTGCTCCTGGAGATACTTTTCAGCACCCAGTGCTGTAACGGCTTCAATTCTTCGTATGCCGGCTGACAATGCACTTTCCGACAATATTTTGAAATACCCGATTTGCCCGGTTGCTTTTACGTGCGTACCTCCGCAAAGTTCAATAGAGTAATTTTTATCAATGGTTACTACGCGTACCGTATCTCCATATTTTTCACCAAACAGGGCCATAGCGCCTAATTTTTTAGCTTCTTCAATTGGCAGAACCTGGGTAGTACAGGAAATATTTTCACGTATTTTTTGGTTCACCAGGCTTTCAATATCGCGAAGTTCTTCGTCATTCAGCTTTGAAAAATGGGAAAAGTCAAAACGTAAATAATCAGGGCTAACGAGCGAACCTCTTTGTTCTACATGCAATCCCAAAACCTTGCGTAATGCGGCGTGTAGTAAATGGGTAGCAGAATGGTTATCGGCAGTATGTACCCTGCGCATAGGGTCGACAATAGCTGTAAAAGTATCCTTTATGTTTTCCGGCAAAGCATCAGAAAAATGAACTATCAGGTTATTTTCCTTTTGAGTATTCGTAATTTTAATACGCTTTCCATTTGCTTCCAGGTAACCTGTATCACCCATTTGTCCGCCGCTCTCTGCATAGAAAGGGGTTTTGTCCAGAATAATTTGGTACTGGTCTTTTCCTTTAATGGTAGTCTTTCTGTATTTTACAATGTGTGCTTTTTCTTGCAGGCTTTCATACCCCGTAAAAACAGTTTTTGCAGATGGATTCACTTCAATCCAATCTCCTGTATCTACCGCAGTGGCTTTACGCGAACGGGTTTTTTGTTGTTCGAGGGCACGCGTAAAACCTACTTCATCAATTTCCAAGCCATATCCTTTTGCAATAAGTGCAGTAAGGTCAGCAGGGAAACCGAATGTATCGTGCAATTCAAATACATGTTCACCATCCAGTACTTTTTTATTTTGAGCCACCAATTCATTACAAGAGGCTTCAATTCTTTTCAAGCCTTGCTCCAGCGTACGCATAAAAGCTTGTTCTTCTTCCTGAATTACTTTTTTAATGAGTTTGTTTTGTTTCACTAATTCCGGAAACATAGTTCCCATTTGTCGGGTGAGGATATCCACTAACTCATATAGGAAAGGCTCTTTAAAATTCAATGACTGATAACCATAACGAACAGCCCGGCGCAAAATACGGCGTATCACATAACCGGCACCTGTATTAGACGGAATTTGTCCGTCTGCAATGGTGAATGATATTGCCCTGATGTGGTCGGCAATTACCCGCATGGCAATATTTACTTTTTCCTGCTCAGCCGAACCGCCCTCAGACATGTATTTTTTGCCCGAACTCTTTTCCAGTTCTGCAATCAGTGGTTGGAAGATGTCGGTATCGTAAGTAGATTGTTTCCCCTGCAAAACCATCGATAACCTTTCAAAGCCCATACCGGTATCTACATGGCGAGCGGGTAACTTTTCCAGTTTACCATCTGCTTTGCGGTTGAATTCCATAAAAACCAGGTTCCATATTTCAATTACACGCGGATTACCTGTATTTACGAGTGTTTTACCATCCACTTTTATACGTTCCTCGTCGGAGCGTATATCCACATGTACTTCTGAGCAGGGGCCACAGGGTCCTGTTTCGCCCATTTCCCAGAAATTATCTTTCTTATTTCCGTTCAATATTCTTTCTTCAGCAAGATAGGCAGACCAATATTTTTTTGCCTCTTCGTCAAAAGCCAGGTTATCAGATTTATCACCCTCAAAAACAGTAACATACAATCGGCTTTTATCAATTTCATATACTTCGGTAAGTAGTTCCCACGCCCAATTGATGGCATCCTTTTTAAAATAGTCGCCAAACGACCAGTTACCCAGCATTTCGAACATGGTATGATGGTAAGTATCAACCCCTACTTCTTCCAAATCGTTATGCTTTCCGGAAACCCGTAAGCATTTTTGGGTATCAGCAATCCGCGGGCTTTGTGGGGTTCCGTGACCTAAAAAAATATCTTTAAACTGGTTCATTCCGGCATTGGTGAACATCAGTGTAGGGTCATCTTTCAAAACAATAGGAGCAGAGGGCACTATCAGATGCTCTTTGGATTTAAAAAAGTCGAGAAAAAGAGAGCGGATTTCAGCCGATTTCATAGTAGTTGCGATTTCCAGATATTTTTTTTATATTTGCACACTTTGTAAAAAGGGTTGCCCCAAAAATAAGGCAATTTTACAGACCGATGGCTAAAATAAAGTACATATTTAATCACAAGACCCTCAGTTATGAGAAGGTTCATCACCGCTTTCGTGATAAAATGCGGAAGGTACTTTCGTATGTGCTTACCAGCGTTTTCTTTTCATTTATAGTGCTGGTTATCGGGTTTAGTGTGATTGATTCGCCTAAGGAAAAAAGATTAAAAAGGGAAATTGTCCAATTGAATTTGCAATATGACCTCCTCAACCAACGCATGACCGAAGTAAGCACGGTGATGAATGACATGGCTTCGAGAGACAACAATATATACCGGGTGATTTTAGATGCCGACCCTATACCGGCTAACATTCGCACTGCCGGTTACGGCGGGACTGACCGTTATAAAGATCTGCAAGGATATACCAGTTCCGACCTGATGACCGAGACCAGCCGTAAAATGGATCAACTGGTGCGGCAAATTTATGTTCAATCAAGGTCATACGATGAATTGGAAAAATTAGCTAAGAGTAAAGAAAGAATGCTTGCCTGTATGCCTGCCATACAACCCATTGATAATAAGCAATTAAAGGGAATAGTTTCCGGTTTTGGAATGCGGATACACCCTATATATAAGACTATGCACATGCATACGGGAATAGACTTTGCTGCAGCACTGGGTACACCTGTATATGCAACCGGGGATGGCGTGATTGAAAAAGCAGATAACCTGGAAGAAGGATACGGCAATCACGTAGTTATTAATCATGGCTTTGGATATGAAAGCCTTTATGGCCACTTAAGCCGCATTGCATGCACAGTAGGCGAAAAAGTAAAACGCGGACAAATTATAGGATATGTAGGGTCAACCGGACTTTCTACCGGCGACCACTTGCATTATGAAGTAATTAAGAATGGGGTGAAGGTGAATCCTATCAGTTATTTCTTCAATGACCTGAACCCGGAAGAATTTAAGCAAATTATCAGCATTGCTTCTCAACCGGCTCAATCGCTTGACTAAGGCTGATTTCAGGCAGGGCTATCCCTGCTAAAATTAAAAATTCCGCACATATTTTTTTATTTCGGTGTTTGGTGTTTTCAATAATTATTACATTTGCAGCCCCAATTTGGGAGCTTAGCTCAGCTGGTTCAGAGCATCTGCCTTACAAGCAGAGGGTCATCGGTTCGAACCCGGTAGCTCCCACAAATGAAAATCAAAGACTTATGGGTTAATTCCTATAAGTCTTTTTTCTTATAGTACACACATAAGTACACACAATTATAAAGATATTGCCCTGTGTAAGGTCCTGAAAAAGGTTGACTACTTGTCTCATCCTGATTTAAGTTTACAGTTGTTATGTTGTGTTTTTCGGTGTAAAGCGACCTACACGTAAAATATAAAGGGGCTTTTCACACCCCTTGCTGCCGGCACAGCAGCCAATCATGCTGATGCCTTTTCAAGGGCAACCATATTCTTCTTTCTCATGGATTCTCCTTTAAGTTCTACCCGGTGAGATTCATGGACTATTCTATCAAGTATGGCATCAGCTATTGTTTGTTCGCCAATTATCTCAAACCATTTGTTCACAGGAACCTGTGAAGTAATAATTGTGGAGTTCCTTCCATGCCGGTCTTCAATGATTTCCATAAGTATGGCACGGCTTTGAGCATCAAATGGCTGTAGTCCGAAGTCATCAAGTATTAATAAGTTCTGTCGTTCTATTTTGGCAACTTCTTTAATATAAGAACCATCTGCTTTAGCAAGTTTAAGTTTTCCCATGAGCTTTGCCGTATTATGGTATACTACCTTATACCCCAAACTACAGGCTTGGTGGCCGATAGCTGAAGCGATGTTGCTCTTCCCAATTCCACTGCTCCCCGTAATGAGAATATTCTCGTGATTAGTAATAAAAGTACATTCCCCAAAACGCATAAGTTGATTTCGGTCAATATTGCGGTTGGTTTTATAATCTATTTCTTCCATAGAAGCCTTATAACGGAACCGAGCATTTCTAAGTTGTCTTTCCATGCTTCTGTTTCGCCGATCATCCCATTCCGCTTCTATCAAATAAGAAATCATTTCATCGGGTGTCATGTTTTCTCTTTTGTCAGATTCAATACTTGTTTTGAAAGCCCGGTGCATGCCCAAAAGATTCATCTTTCGCATTTTTTCCAACGTTGTTACATTCATTGTGTTTGTATTTGAGGTTATTTTATTGATTTACTTATAATAGTCTTTACCGCGTATGTTATTATGTTGCGGCATTTTCAATTGTTCATTCTCCTCGATGTGTTTATCCAATCCTTTCTCTAATATTTTTTTGATTATCTTATAATTATAAATGCCATAATACAATGCGCGTTGACATGCTTTGGTTAAACGTTCATTGCCAACTTTCTTAGCAAAGCCAAGAATCCCAATACACTTTTTATATGCTTGCTCGGGATGCTGCTTTGTGCTTAGTATTTTTGACATATATAGCCTGACATCCTTATGTATTGCCTCCGCCTCTTTTAAAAACCGGTCAGCACCCCACGTTTTGACAAATCGATGAGAAGGGTGCAAATGGGTATTTTCGGTCGTATATTTGTAAGAGATTCGTTCACGCTTATGCTTTGCGATAGATTCATACTTATAAAACATTTCTACATAATGTCTTGAATACATTACTTTAACTTTCTTACCAATAAAACTATATGGAACACTATAATAGTGCTTGTCAACAGGTAAAGAAACATATCCTCTTCTCGTAACAGTGGCATAGTATTGCTTCTTAAACTCATACCTTAACATAGGTAAAGGCAGTAGCATGCGCTGTTCTTCTTCATTGAATTTTTGTCTTCGGCTATAATCCTTTCCTGTTAGTACTTCATTATTATGCTCTTCTAAAGCTATATTAATATCACTGTTTAGCTCTTCTAAAGAATAGTATTCTACATCCCTTAGCTTGGCATATATACGGCTGTATATGATATTAATGACGATTTCAACCAGCGCCTTATCTTTAGGTTTATATGGCCTTGCCGGTAATATGGTTGTATTATAATGTTCGGCAAAGTCTGCAAAGGTTTCGTTCAGTACAGGTTCATATTTGCTGCTCTTTGTTACGGCTGCTCTTAAATTATCGCAGACAATCGCTGCCGGAACCCCTCCATAAAAATGCAAGGCGTTTTCGCAGGTAGGGATAAAGTCTTCCATCTTCTGACTCATTACAGCTTCAACGTATGTTAACTGACTGGACCCGAGAATAGCTACAAAAACTTCGGTATATTTAATCGTGCTGGTCGCTTTATCAATAATTGACATCTTATCGCCGGCAAAGTCAATGTACATTTTATCTCCTGCTTTCTGCTCGTTATGCATTGAATAGCCTGCCTGGGCTTTCCATGCTGCAAAATAACTGTTGAATTGGCTGCGCCCAAAACCATTCGGATATTTACTTTTATATTCTTTCCATAATAACTTACGGGATACTCCTTTGCGTGTAAGTTCCTGTGCCATCTTCGGAAACATCTTGAATAATATTTCAAACTTTTCGTCACGGGGTTCATCCGGCTTTAGAAATAGTTCTTCCAAATCTTTATCGGTTAGTTCATTTATCTCTTCAAAGCTTAATCTACTTTCTTTAAAATCCTTGATATGCTTTTTAAGCACCTTTCGGGAAATACCAGTCTGTTCTATTATTTCAGACTGAGTTCGCTTTTGGGTATGTAAACGCAGTAAATGTCTGATATTACTCATGTTCCAATTTGTTTTGCAAAAGAATATTTCGCAAAGCAAACGGAAAGAAAATTGGATGTTCGGGGCGTAACTTTGCTATTCAAGCCAAGTTACGAACAAGAAAAGAACAATTGGAATTAAACCTGCCAGAAATCTAATGAGCTTTCTTTAAATTTAGAAAGGTTTCTCCCATACATAAAGCCTTACGAAGTATTCCAACATCTCTCCCCTCCCGGAAAAGCACATTGCAGTATACGGGGTTAAGAGCCTATTTTCAAAGAGAAAATTGCAAATTTATCCTCTTATACATCAACAAGTCCTGCTCTTTCCCGTGCAACAATTATACTTCCGAACCTATATAAATAAGTTCCCCCAGAATATTTTCCATATTTGTTTATATCATCACAAGAAGGAATTTTAGCTAATTCTCTGTGCAATCGCTTGAGATCATTTAGCAATTCCGTCGCTGTAATTCTAATTCGTGGATAGATTCTTCCACCAACCTCTGCTTTTTTCTTTGCAGCTAATATATTCCCAAACCTCTTTTGATACAGTACAGTACTATACTTTCCGTATTTAATTATATCTCCTGTGGAAGGAATTTTAGATAGTTCTCTACGCAATCGTTGGAGGTCATTTAGCAATTCCGTATTCGTAATCCGATAAATTCTTCCATTAATCCCCGCTTCTTCCCTGGCGTTCATTATGCTGCCGAACCTTTTTTGATAGGTTTTATAATTATATTTTCCGTACTTCGCTATATCTTTTGAGGACGGAATTTTGCCCGATTTTTGATATAATTGTCGGAGATCATTTAACAATTCAGTGTCCGTAATATTTACTTTTGGAGAGATTTTCCCTTCAAATCCAGACTTTTCCCGTATGATTTTAATATTCACAAACCTTTTTTGATAGGTTTGATAGCTATGCTTTCCATATTTAACTATGTCGCCTACAGAAGGTATTCTGGATAGTTCTTTATGTAATCGTTGGAGGTCATTTAGTAACTCTTCATTACTTACTGGTTGCGGTGGTGGATTAGGACTTTTCCAAAGAAACCCTAAACTATTAAGCTTGTCTATTCTTTCTATAGTTAACACTGCTTTTTTTTCTTTATAATTCTTTCTTTGGCAAGAAATCCAACGATGCAAAGAGTTGTACTTATTATTCTTATTCCTATATGTAATATTGCAGTGTCCGAACGCTGCCTTGTACTGTTTTAATTGTTCAAATTTTTTATCCCAATCTTCATCCCTGAGATTCCACCTGAAGCCAATTTCGTTGAGTTTGTGCAATCGGCCGGAATCGTATTTTTCAGGATGGTGTTTTTTTGCCCGTCTTTGAACATGGCACCAGGTTGCTAAAACACCGTAGGCCTTACTGCCTTTCGGCACATTGCAATGCCCATACTTCCTTTTATATTTTGTTAATTCAAAAAAACGCATTTCCCATTTAGTATCCAAGCGCCCAAGTTCTTTCTGTTTCTTTTCGTCGGATAGAATAGGAATTGTTTCAAAGACATGGGAACGTTTTTTAGACTTCAATTTTATTTCAGGACTGCGATATAGGCGGGTAGTGCTGCGAATAATTTTAACCATCTTGCTTCCGGATTATTCTGTAGACAACAAAATTATTTAAAATACGATATTATTTAGCTTTGTCCCAATTACTACTATAGTATTAGCTATAGAACCAGTGCCCTATAAATATTTATACCCATCCATTTTGGAAAAAGCATATATAACCGTTGTATCTCCAACCTTATTTAATACTTAACAGGCGTAGGCACTGCCTTACCCGGTGCACCCGAATTTACTTTAACAATCTTCAAGTAATTGCTGGTCGCACAATACTGTTAATATTTCACAAATACATATTGCCTCCGCTGGTTTGGTTTACATGGATGACACCAAATCGGCCCCGTAAGCTACATAATTCACCTCCACAGGGTTGCTGCCATTGTAGTTTTGCCCCATAGTTTAGTTAATACTTCACTGGCGCAGGAATAGGGTGTTGCGTTCCTGCGGGTGGCGCTCCCGGATTCACTTTTACTATCTTGCAGGTATATTGTTGGTCGCACATGACAGCCCGTAAGTAATACATGCCCTGGTTATAGCTCGATAGGTTTACCGTAGTTAATGCTGAGGAAGTCTTTTGAGTTGATATTATATTACCCGAACCATCTACAATGTAAATATCGGCATAGCCACAATTACCAAAGGAAGATATAGATACATTCAACATTCCATTGGTAGGGTTAGGGTAAATTTTAACTTTATCTGTATCCTTGCGGCGCTCGGGTGCATGGTGGGTATAGGTGCTGGTAATTCGGTTACCATTATTATCGTAGTAATAATATACTTGGGCACTTATACTACGGGTGAACAAGATAATAAGGAAAACTCCCAAAATTTTGCAGGTATACTTTGTTTTCATAATTTGAACTTTTTATTGTTTACATAGAGTAGCTTTAACAAAAATATTATTTAATAACAGTAAAATTTATTTTAAAATGACTTTGAGTAAAAGCAGTGTCTATGGAACTTTCAGCACTATTAAAACTAGTTGAAACACCAACAAACTGATACTGTCCAGCATTAGTAGGTGTAAACTCATATGACCCATTTCCCTGTTTGTTTAAAGAAATATTTATTAATGGTCCAGTATAGTCATTAACAGCAATATCACTTTTGTGATTATAAAGCTGATATGTCCATTTCTTATTAATTATTTTTGAATATAAACTATAATCTTTTAGGCTATCTGTTATGATGATATTTGTAGGAACTATAGCAATATTCAATTCAGTAATGTTAGTAAAGCCCTTTAAAATTGGGCATATAACTTTTAAGTTGAATTTATCGCCCAAATGAATAGTTCTGTCATATTGTAAATATGGTCTGATCATATCAATTATTTTTTTTCCAGTGGTATCAAATGCTAAGTAATAAATAGGGGTGCTATCCTTAAAAAAACCATAATTGCTTAATTTTCCATCAAGATAATATTGCCAATACAATCCGTTAATTTTATTGTTTGAATACATTGCTTCTTTTGCTAGTTGTCCACTTTGATAATACACCTTTCTAATGCCTTCCAACTTATTATGCAAGTAATTAGCTTCTCCTCCAAGTATTCCATTAGAGTAGTAAAAAGTCTCATCATGTTCCTTCAGGTGATTAATTATCGTATACTGACGATTTAATTCCCCAGATGGATAATACACCGATATTTTTTCTTCATAATTATTGGAAACAGTATCCCCAATATACTCTCTAGTACATCTATATCCATTAGTGTTAACGTTTTTGATATAATAGTGCTTTTGACATGCAGATAAGAGCATACTCATTAATAAAAATGGAAAAAAACTATTAAATAGGTGAAATTTATTTTTTAATATCATATCTTTAATTAGAAATAACTTATTTATGAAAGTTTGTATCAATCCAATAATAATTAGTATCACCATTTATAAAAGGTTGATTTTGCACTGGACGGAAATTCGTAATAGTATCTCCAAATGGGACAGTATCAATTGTATAATTAGTTGGTTGGGTACCTCCTAAATTTTCATTTAAATCACCAAAAAGACTATTTACGTTATAAAAATTTTCTAGCCAAGAATCCCCACCCATAACAGCAGATAGGGCATCTAATGCAATCAGATCCCCTTTAGTTATAGTAATGGTACCATAGGTATGTCGGGCTCCTCCCATTGAACCAATAGCTGCCCCCCCCCCACCTATTGTTTGTTAATATATTATACCCACCATTCTGATAAGCCATACTATGCCCGTTAAATGCATGGTCTAAGCCATTCATAGCACCTAAATACCAATTTCCAACATTATTGAGGAAGGTATTATTACTGGTGCCATATACATATACAGTAGCAAGAGTTTCATAGCCAGATACCGAAGGATTAGCTTGTTCAGGTGCAACAGTATATGTACTGGCAGCAGGCGTATATTCGGGAGGCCCTTCAATGGGGCCAAAGGTTGTTATTTGTCCGGTACCGCTCCCCCCAGCATTACCACTACTGCTATTTCCACTACTACCCATGCCATTAACCCCAGGCCCCGTATTTCCTGTTTGCGGACCACTGCCACTAATACTTCCACTGGTACTACCACTACTTGGTGGAGTCATTAAATTCCATATAGTGTTCCACCTCGAATCATCAGCTAATTGTTCATTCCAAAAACCTGAGCTCCCATCAGATACAAGATCGCTTACATGTGCACTTATAGGCAAATAGATAAAACCACTTGGGTCAGTATACTTTAATGGGTTATTGAGGCAATAGTTATAACGATTATAATTTTGAGTACTAGTTGGAGCTTGCACAAAAGCATCAGGGCTAAGCATACTGTTTATAAAAGGGTCGTATAAACGGCCATTGGCATTTATCAGTTGCATTTCTGCTAAATGCTCATGCCCAGTAAAGCCCCGGTATAGCCAGCTTGGGTTGCCCCCTGGCGGCGTACCCGCATAGCTACCATCAGTAGCGCTACGGTAATTGCCCCAGGCATCAAAGCTTTGGTTGTAGGTATTGGTGCCATCGGTAACCGTAAGTATAGAGCCCACCTGGTCGGTATACGTATAATACATATTGCCACCGCTGGTCTGGTTTACATACATGGCCACCAGATCGCCCCCGCATTGCACGTAGTTTACCTCTACTGGGTTAGTCCCATTTACCAGTGTCTTTTCATAATCCTGTGCATAATAGCGGGTGGTGGTATTCGTGCCATCTGTCAGTTGGGTTTCTTCGCGGTTGTTGTCGGGCCCATAGGTAAACGTGAGGGTATAGGTGCCCAGCGCAATGCTGGTAGGCGCATTAAACGAGCTGTAGCTAACGCTTTGCCCCGCTGCTACTATGAACCCTTTCGGGCAATATGTAGATTATACATTGGGCAATGGCACACACACCATTTAAATCGTAGGTCATCGTTACATCGGCTGTTTTATCGGGGGCCGATTC
>Ga0207002_1026_pt2 | contig 30131 bp, 26 predicted proteins | sample Alteio_BWMinCont_88_FD_153473 | JGI IMG/M metagenome (GOLD analysis project Ga0207002, IMG submission 153473) | Enriched cells from forest soil in Barre Woods Harvard Forest LTER site, Petersham, Massachusetts, United States -... | ecosystem: Environmental > Terrestrial > Soil > Temperate forest >...
AGGTTGAGCCACCAAGGATCGAGCATCCAGACGGCCGCGTCGTTGCATCCCCGACTTTGCCTCACGGCGAAATACAGACCGATCAACGCTCCCTCCGACCAATCAAGAAGCCGTGTTGGAGAACCGTGGTGCTGCATGAGAAAATACCACTCCCACTTGTTTGCAGGCTTGGCATCGCAGAGGTTTGGTGCATGCGTGATAAATTCCTCGCGAATCTCATCTTCCGTGTCTCGATCTGTCGGGAACTGGCGGTAGAACTTCGGCACCAGTGGCCAGTCGGCGTGTTCATGCCCTCGGAACCACGGCACGACATCGTCATCTAGCCATTGCTTTCGGAGTTCCGAGGTGTGTTTGACGAACTCTTCCAGATTATTTGCAACTAGCTTTGGAGGCACTCGTCATCTCCGGAACGAACCCTCACAGGTTTTTATTTCGAGTCGGGTTCCAAGATCGCATTCACGTTTACCTGACCACTCGAAACCGTAATCTTTCGTTCCCAGGGTTTGAAGCCGGCCTTCTTCACGGACAACTGATGCTGCCCCGGCGCGACTCCCACGGCGGAGGGCGTGTTGCCGACAAAGCCGCCGTCGATCTCGATGTCCGCTCCGTCGGGTGTCGAGGTCACTTGCAGTTGGGCCTGCGCGGGGGATGCAGGGGCAGGTGGTGGAGCAGGAACAGATACAGGGGCAGGCGGGCTTGGCGGCGGAGCCTCGGCTGCGCGGATATCTTTTCCGTGAGCGACCCAGTCTGTCGTAATTGCCTCGCATGCGTCTTGAACGGAGCCCCCGAGAGAGATGGTGGACTTGCCGACGATGGAGTCGCCGCTGATGCGATTGAACACGGCCACCTTGTTCTTGTGTCGCAGATAGCCCTTGCCACCCTCGTGATCGAGAAGAACGATGTAGTCGGCTTTGTCCTGCTTGTTGTTAATCACGACCCGCGGACACCGCTCTCCGAAAGTCTTGATGATTTCAGCGGTCTGCGGACGCGCGCCTCCGGCCACAGTTGATCCGTAAGCGCCATTGGCACCACCACCGGCACCGGCGATTGACCACGACTGGCTGTCGGTGATGAAGACGCGAGCACTGTTTGCATCGGAGGCGGGTGCCTGGTGTTGTGGCTGCGCTGCTGCCGGCTGGGTTGTGTTGTCAGGAGATTGGCCGTTAGGCTTGGCCTGGTCCTGAGACTGCGCAAAGAGCGCGCCGCACAGCCACAGGAACATACCGAGACGAGCGGATTGGTTCATGCGTCCTCCGGACACACTGTGGGTTGAGGGACACTTCGGCGTCCGATTTTGGGGGGAAGGAGAAACATTACTCCGGGGATTTTGGGGAGTCAAGGGAATCCGGTGTGGTTGGGCAAGAGCGGTGGTTCCCAGCGGGGCCTGAATCGGATTCGGTACTTGATCGGCACGGCTGAAGCCGTGCCCTTCCATGAGTCTTCGCGGGCGTCTCCCGACGTGCCCACCGCTTCGCGATCCACTCAGTTCTTGACGGTCATGGTTTCGGAGTCGACAGCTTTCTTGCCGGATACGCCTCCTAGTCCGGCGAGGATGCCGCGGTAGTCGTTCTTATCGCACCCTGTCCCACTTCTCGCGAAGAACGCGAGAAATGGGGCACCCGGTTTTTCTTCTTCTGTCCAATCGGTATCTGTCTACGTCAGGAACTTTCGCCTTTGCATCGCAACTGACGGCATAATCTGCGTCTGCCTGAGCAAAGAGTAGATAAATCCTTCGTTGGGAGTCGCTCGCTTGCGCGTGCGACTCCGCTGCCTCAGGGTGACAGTTGGAGTGTTTCTTGGATTTATTGCGCTGCAAAGGACAGCAGCGGGCACAGGCATTCGTGTCCCGGCAAATGATTCTTGAGTTTTCGCGGAAGGCGCTCGTCCAGCAGCAGCTTCATTGAAGTCGGCCGACGACCAGGGATTTGGCGTGTTCCAGAGCCTGAACCGCCGTTTCACGGGTTACGGTAGGAAAATCCTCAAGGAACTCGTCCAGGGTTTGTCCCGCTTCCAGATAGTCCAACAAAGCTTGGAACGGCACCCGCGTGCCTCGGAAGGGAACCAGGCTTTTTCGGGGCGACTCTGATGAAATGATCTGGATCGAAAAAGCCGATCTTGGGACGCTGCCAAAAAAAATCCAACAGCTATACAACGATTTCGCAGTTTTGAAAGACGGTCGATACGGATGTCCGTTGAGCTTTAACAGGCTAACTCCTTCCTGGTATCTCAATAACTCCAAAAAGCCGAATGTTCGCTGCGACGAAAACTACGATTTTGTTGCGCTTAGGACCATCAAGGCAGGAGAGGAGTTGACTACGGATTATTCCACCTACAGCGAGTAGTCGGGGATCTCGCCCACCCGTTCCTGCCCGCCTCTCAACCAACATGGGTGCCCTGCCCTTATTCGCGTTTTTCGCGAATAGGGCGGGTGCGACATTCCCAAATTGGGAACGGATTAGCAGCGCGATCGCTTTTCTGTTGACCTCATGCCTCAATTTGCGATAACCTATAGGTAAATAGGTTATCTATAAGATAATATACGATCTTTGACAACCTGACCATGCAGCTTCAAGGGACCGAGGCACGAATCGTCGCGTAGGCGAAAGACATGGGGGCTGGCCCAGCCTTTCACCACCCACATCGAGGGTGCCCCGTCCTTCCCGCGTTCTTGGCGGGAGGGCGGGTGACGCTGTCTAATTATGACTCTCGCTTTACACACTGTATTGTGTGATAATCCACACATGGCAACTAATCTCGCGCTCGACGACAACCTGATCGAGGAAGCCCGCCGCGCCGGACGCCACAAGACCAAGAAAGACGCTGTCACCGCGGCCCTCGCCGAATATGTGCAGAGGCGCAAGCAACTGCGAATCCTCAAGGCATTCGGCTCCGTCGATTTCGATCCCAAATACGACTACAAAGCCGAGCGCCGCAGAAAGCGCTCCTGACCATGCTGGTTTTGGTGGACACGCCTATCTGGTCGCTCGCCCTGCGCCGCAGAGACTCCGACCTCAACCCCCGCGAGCATCGCCTGACCACCGCATTGCGGGAACTCATCCAGGATGGGCGCGCTCAACTCGTCGGCCCGGTTCGGCAGGAATTGCTCTCCGGCCTACGCGAAGAATCCAGCTTCAAGAAACTGCGCGATCAACTCCGCGCCTTTGAGCAGGTTCCCCTGGATGTCGCCGATTATGAAGAAGCCGCCCACCTGAACAATCAATGCCGCGCCCGGGGCATAGCCGGATCGGCGATCGACTTCCTAATCTGCGCCACCGCCCTCCGCCGCAACTGGCAAGTCTTCACCACCGACCGCGATTTCCCCCGCTACGCCGCCGTATTGCCCTTGAAACTGTACGATCTGAGCAACTGACCTCCGTTCTGGGGGGCGGGCCCACCCGTTCCTACCGCGTCCCAACCAACAACCCCGGGTGCCCTGCCCTCATTCGCGTACTTGACGAATAGGGCGGGTGCGACATTCCCAAATTGGGAACGGATCGGCAGCCCGACCGCTTTTCTCTTGATCTCATCCTTCAACTTGCGATAACATAGATATAACTAGATTAGCTATAAGATAACCTACGATCTTTGACAACCTGACCATCCAGCTTCAGGGGCTGCGCCACGAATCGTCGCGAAGACGATGGGCTATGCTGCCGGCGCATCCAGGAGCAGTTTCAAAACGGAACTGCGAGCACTCGGACACCACCCCTAACTCCTATGTTCTCTAGATTTTGCGTGTAAGTCCTGAAAACTCAAAGATCTAGCACATAGTCCCAAAACAGATCGATTGTTTTCTAGATTTTGCAGCCAAAGGGGGGAGGGGGGTACCCAGTACCAAACAGTAAACTTGGTTCCCTATACGGGAGAGCGCCGCCAGCGCGCCCACTAACATTCCTACGGTTCCAGACAACAGCAGATTCCTCGCTACGCTCGGAATGACAAGCGATGGAGGCGGAATGCGCCACTCTTAACCAGCGCCCTTTGCGGCGGCGCAGCGGGCGGCTCCCATTAAGGCGGCTTTGTCGTTGGTGATGACCATGACCGGGATGGATTCGAGCAGCGGTTGCATGCGGCCCTTATCGAGGAAGGCTCGCATAAAGAGTGGCCCAGACAATTTGGAGAGCATCTTGGGAGCGATGCCGCCGCCGAGATAAACTCCGCCGGTTGCCATCAGCTTGAGCGCGAGATTGCCCGCTTCCGCCGCAAAGACGGAGACAAACAGATCAAGCGCCTGTTCACACAAGCCGCATTTCCCGCTCAGCGCGGCGCGGGAAATCGCGGCCGCAGGATCCGAGTGCGACATTTCATCGGTGAGCCATTGTGGTTCGTTCCCGCGTCCAGAGTCGCGCAAGAAATGGAATACGTTGACCAAGCCGGGACCGGAGACGATCCTTTCGCAGCTAACGTGTCCAAAGCGGCCGGAAAGATAGCGAAACAGATCGATCTCCAACTCATCCCGTGGGGCGAAATCGGTGTGGCCGCCTTCGGAAGCGAAGATGTGGTGGCGCGAGCCGTCCCAATACATGCCGGCCTCGCCGAGGCCAGTGCCGGCGGAGATCACGGCCTGATTGCCTACGGGGGTGCCCTTCACCTGGTTGAGCGCGACTACGTCTTTGGGATCGAGCGCTGCGATGCCCCATGCATTGGCTTCGAGATCATTGATGAGAACCGCCTTGTCGAGTTTGAGTTCATCGGCAAGCCGTTTCGATTCGATGACCCAGGGAAGGTTGGACGCTTCGACCCGGCCGTTGCGAACCGGGCCAGCGACGCCGAAGCAAGCGACATCGGGACGCAGATTCGAATCTGCGACAAAGCGGGAGACAATCTGATCCAGGCCGGCGTATTCGCGGCTGGGAAACACGGATGCGGAAACCAAACGAAGGTGGCTGTCTATGACATCGAAGAAAGCCATCCTTGCATTCGTTCCTCCGACGTCGCCTGCCAGAATCATTTGTCGAAATTCCTCCAGTGGCGTCCGTCGCGTTCGAGCAAGTCATCGGCGTCCTTCGGGCCCCACGTGCCTGCGGGGTAGTTGGGGAAATTTCGCGGCGGCAGCGCTTTCCAGACATCGAGCAGCGGACTGACCACACACCAGCCGGCCTCGACCATATCCGCACGCTGGAACAGGGTGGCGTCGCCGATCATGCAGTCGTGCAGCAAGCGCTCGTAGCCAGTGCTGGGCTGGGTGCCAAAATAGTCAGCGTATTCGAAATTCATGTCGACCCCGCCCAAGCGCATGGCGGTCCCCGGAACCTTGGCGGCGAAGCGCAACGAGATGCCCTCCTCCGGCTGAATGTGCAGCACCATCTGATTGGGCATTAGCGTCTCGACCGGAGTGTCGCGGAACAACACGAACGGGGCGCGCCGGAACTGGATCACGATGTGGGTGTTGTGGGCGGGCAAACATTTTCCGGTGCGCAGATAAAACGGAACGTCGGCCCAACGCCAGTTGTCGATTTGCAACTTCATGGCGACGAAAGTTTCGGTTCGCGAATCGGTGGGGACATCTTGTTCGGCGCGGTATGCGGGTACGTGTTGTCCGCTGATGGTGCCTTCGCCATACTGGCCGCGGACGGTCTTGCTGAGCACTTCCTCGTCGCTGAGCGGTTGAATGGCGTGCAGAGTTTTGGCTTGCTCATCGCGCACCGCGTCGGCGCGGAAGGAAACTGGGGGCTCCATCGCGGTGAGGCTGATCAGTTGCATGATGTGGTTGGGGACCATGTCGCGCAAGGCGCCGGCTTGATCGTAGTAGCTGCCGCGCTGTTCGACGCCGACAGTCTCCGCCACCGAAATCTGGATGTGGTCGATGTAGCGGCGGTTCCAGATGGGTTCGAAGATTCCGTTGGCGAAACGGAGGGCTAAGATGTTCTGCACCGTTTCCTTGCCCAGATAGTGATCGATGCGGTAAATCTGATTTTCGCTGGCGACGCGCAGCAATTGCTGGTTCAGGGCCTTGGCGGACTCAAGATCGTGGCCGAAAGGTTTTTCCACGATGACTCTGCGCCAGCGCTGATTCTCTTCCATCAGGCCAGAGGCGGCCAACTGCTCGACGATAGTGCCGAAGTAATTAGCGGCGGTGGCGAGATAGTAGAAGTGGTTGCCGTGGGTGTTGTGATCTTTGTCGACATTATCGAGAAGATCTTTCAATTGCGGGTAGACATTCTTGTCGTCGAAGTTGCCCGCCAGATAGTAGATGCGGCGGACGAACCATTCCCACAAGTCGGGATCGACGGGTTCAGTGGCGAACTGTTTGATGCTCTGGGAAAGTTTGTTGCGGAAATCTTCGGTGGATATTTTTGCCCGGGCCACGCCCACGATTGCGAATTCGCGTGAGAGCACCTGGCTCTTGGCGAGGTTGTAGAGCGCGGGAATCAGCTTGCGTTGGGTGAGATCGCCGGCGGCGCCGAAGATCACCATCGCACACGGATCGCCGACTTTTCCGACTCGTGGTTGCTGCAGGGCTGGCGTTACTTCCGTTTGAGCCATTTTCTTTTACCCTCTATTTCCTTTGTGCGCCTTAGTGTCCTTTGTGGTTGACGCATTAAAAGGTATTAACCACGAAGGACACGAAGGTTCACGAAGGAATGCTATGCTGTGCCGTTTGTGCCCATCCTGCCCAGACCGACATCCGCGCTCCTTGCCCATATTAAATCGTTTTTGTAGTTCTGGCGACTGTGATCGGAGCTCTCGTGTACGGCCACCGCAGGATACCGGTGCTTCGAAGCGTTTCATCCCATACGCGGCCAACGGCGAAATTGGTTTGAGTCTAAACGCTGTCACTTCGAGCTTTTCTCGACTGCCTTTAGCAATTTGTCGAAAGCCTCGGCGAAGAGGCGGACGCCATCGTCGGTCAGCTTGTCGGTGACTTCTTTCATTGAAATCCCGAGCTGGGCGAGGGTTTCCATGGTTCGATCGGCAGCTTCAACATTTTCGGTCAGAGTGGTTCGCGGGTGTCCGTGGTCGCGAAAGGCGTCGAGGGTCGCAGGCGGAATCGTGTTGACGGTGTCCTGTCCGATTAATTCTTCAACGTACAAGACATCGCTGTAGGCGGGATTCTTGGTGCTGGTGCTGGCCCACAACACACGTTGCGTTTGCGCGCCCTTAGCGGCCAGGTTCTTCCAGCGATCGCCGCTGAAAATCTTCTGGTAGCTGACGTAAGTTTGTTTGCCATTCGCGATTGCGACTTTGCCAAGCAGGCTTTTCAACTGCTCCTGCTCGCGCGGATCTTTCGATGCCTTCAAACGCTGGCCAACGATAGCATCGACGGAGTTGTCGATGCGGCTGATGAAGAAGCTGGCTACGCTGGCGATTCTGCTGACGTCGCCTCCGCGGGCCGCCAGTTGCTCCAGGCCAGCGATGTAGGCGTCCGCGACCCGCTTATAAACCTCTCGCGAGAATAGCAAGGTGACGTTGATGTTGATGCCTTCGCTTATCAACTGCTGGAAGGCGGGAATGCCTTCGGTGGTGCCGGGAACTTTGATCATCACGTTCTCACGGGCCACGGTTTTCCATAATCGTCGGGCCTCGGCGATCGTGCCTTGGGTGTCACGAGCCAGATAGGGCGAGACTTCGAGGCTAACGTATCCGTCGCGGCGTTTCGAGCTGTCGTACACTGGGCGCAGGAAATCGGCGGCATCCTGAATGTCGCGGATGGCGAGAATCTCGTAACGGGCTTTGGCGTCGAGATCGGTTCTGGTTCGCAACGATTGCAGAATGTCGGCGTATAACGTGCTGTCGGCGATGGCCTTTTCGAAGATGGCGGGATTTGAAGTCATGCCGCGCAGGCCGTCTTCGTCGATCAGGCGCTTGAGTTCGCCGCTGGTGAGCAGGTCGCGGCGGATGTAATCCAGCCAAACGGATTGGCCGTATTTCAGGAGATCTTTGAGGGGGTTGGTGGCTTTTGCGGTTTCGATAATTCCGGTCGGTTGCATAGGGTGCCTCGTTAAGTCTTGTGCGATTGGGACAAATTAACCACAAAGAGCATGAAGGTTCACAAAGGAAACCTTCAGATCTGCTTGCTACTTTGATTGCGCGATTGCTTCTCGCGCGGCTTCCACTACCTTATCGGTGGTGAATCCGAACTTCTTTAGTACATCCTTGATCGGCGCGGAGGCTCCGAAGCGGTGCATCCCGATCGTTTTGCCGGTTGGTCCGACGTATTGCGACCAGCCGAACGTGGATGCTGCCTCTACCGATACTCTTGCCTTCAGTGTGGGCGGCAAAACTTGTTTCTTGTAATCGTCGCTTTGCTTTTCAAAAATGTCCCACGACGGAATGCTGACCACGCGGGCTTTGATTCCTTCTGACTTAAGTTGCTCGAAGGCGGTTACGCACAGCGCTACTTCACTTCCGGTTGCGATCAGAATTACTTCCGGCTTGCCGTCTGACGCATCAGCCAGGATGTAAGCTCCCTTGGCAACGCCGGCGGCCGGCGCGTACTTTGAGCGGTCGAAAGTCGGAAGCGCTTGCCGGGTCAAAACGAGGGCAGCGGGTTCGTGCTTCAGTTGCATGATCACTTTCCATGCTTCGACGACTTCATTGGCGTCTGCCGGTCTCAGCAGCACCAGGCCGGGGACGGCGCGCAGCGCGGCCAGTTGCTCGATCGGTTGATGCGTGGGACCGTCTTCGCCCAGGCCGATGGAATCGTGGGTATAAATAAAGATGGTGGGGATTTCCATGATCGCGGCCAGGCGGACAGCGGGCTTCATGTAGTCCGTGAAGTTGAAGAAGGTGCCGCCGTAGGGGCGGATTTTGGAAACAGCCAAGCCGTTCAGAGTTCCGGCCATGGCGTGTTCGCGGACGCCAAAGTGTAGATTGCGTCCTGAGTAGCTGCCGGGTTGAAAGTCGCCGGCGCCGTCGAACTTGAGCCGCGTGCGATCGGAGGTTGCCAGATCCGCCGAGCCTCCAATCAGCCAGGGAACGCTTTGTGCGAGCGCGTTCAGGACTTTGCCGGAACTGTCGCGGGTGGCCACGCCCTTGGCGTCGGCGGGGAATGTTGGCAGATTGTTGTCCCATCCGTCGGGCAGTTCGCGGCGTTGCATGCGATTGATGTGGTCGGCGAGGTCGGGGAATTTCTGTGCGTAATCGGCGAACGAGGCTTGCCACTTCTGTTGCAGGTCGCGTCCGCGTTTGCCGATTCCCTGGCGAAAATTCTCGAGCACACCATCGGGGACGAGGAACTTCGCATCCTCGGGCCAGCCGTAATTTTTCTTGACCAACCGAACTTCTTCTTCCCCTAAGGGTTCGCCGTGGGCTTCGTTGGTATCTTGTTTGTGCGGCGATCCGTATCCGATGTGGCTGTTCACAACGATCAGCGTTGGGGCGTCGGTGGTCTGTAGGAAATTGTTGTAGGCTTTGGCCAACGCGGTGAGATCATTTGCGTCGGTGACGTGAACTACGTTCCAGCCATAGCCGCGGAAGCGCTCAGCGACATCTTCGGTGAATGACCAGTCGGCGGGCCCATCGAGCGTGATGCGATTGTTGTCGTAGATCCAGCAAAGGTTGGGAAGCTTCAAATGGCCGGCCAGCGATGCTGCCTCGCTGCCTACACCTTCCATCAGGTCGCCATCGCCGCAGAAGGCGTAAACGTTGTAGTTGAACAGTTCGAAACCGGGGCGATTGAAATTCGCCGCAAGCCAATTCCCGGCGATCGCCATGCCTACGCTGTTTCCGATTCCTTGACCGAGAGGGCCGGTAGTGGTTTCTATGCCCGCGGTGTGGCGGTATTCGGGGTGTCCGGGAGTCTTGCTGTCGATCTGGCGGAACTTCTTGATGTCATCCAAAGTAACGGCGAACTCGCCGGTCGATTCGTATTCCGGGTTCACTCCGCGAACCTCGCACAAATAGAGCATCGCGTATAACAACATGGAGGCGTGGCCGTTGGAAAGCACGAAGCGATCACGGTTGGGCCAGGCAGGGTTGGCGGGATCAAAGCGCAGGAATTGTTGCCACAAGCAGTAGGCAACAGGCGCGAGCGCCATGGGCGCGCCGGGATGGCCCGAGTTCGCCTGCTGGACCCCATCGATTGCCAAAGTGCGGATGGTGTTGATGCTCAGGGTGTCCAGTTGCGTGCTGGTCAGGAATGTTTGCTCGCTCGCCACCATATAAAATTCTCCCTTCGGCTACATTAATCAGGTTCACAGTCGCATCCCTGTACGAACGCTGCTCAGGAACTGACAACCAGAGAGATTCCCCACATCAGGCAGTTTACCAAGCTTTCGAAATGCGCGCGGACGGTTCACGGAGAAAATCTCCTCAATAGAGATTTCGTTTATCCGGACTCTGTCCTCATTTACTGTTTGAGATGACGGAGCGGGGACAAAGATTCATTTGGCCTGCTGTCTTTTTGGCGGGCGTAGTTCGTGGAATTCAGTCGGTCGAAGCTTCCCAGGCTTGATGGCTAACGCTTCATCTGGGCGAGGTAGCCTTGTTGGCTTTGGTAGCTCTTGGTTATGTTTTCCACGAACCTCAAGAATTGCCGCAGGGTCTCGCGTTCGGGCGCTTCCATGTTGTCGAACTTCAGGCGAACTCCAAAGCTGGGATTGATTCGGGTCACGATTCCGTTGAGCACCAAACCCTTAACCCATAATTTTCCGGTGGCGACCCAGAGTCCGATCTCGAGCTTGATCCCAGCTGGCACCGGAGAAACGGTTTCCACGAAGCCTCCACCGAGACTGGTGTTCGAGAGGTTACCCCAAATCGGAGTGGAAGAACCGTCTACCCGCAACTCGACTGCGACAAAACATTTCATCCGGGGATAGCGCCGCCGATCTTGACCCCAGCAGGGTGTGAAAATATCAGGTTCGAAAGGTGGAGTCGCGGCTGGCGCGGTTGCGGCCGGCGGTTCAGGAGATGGCAAAGCATTCGCGGCGGGCTGTCCCGTGGGCGCTTTGCTTCTAATTGTGCGCAAGGTCTCACGCAACACCTGATCGCGCCGGGCAGGCTCGGCATCGCGATATGCCTGGAGAAGCTCTCCCAGGTGGCTCACGATTTCAGGGTCGGTGAGGAGTTTGGTCCAGTCGGCTCCGGGCGCAGAAAGTTTAGCTTCGGTCATTCGACAACCCAGCTCAATTGATTGGGATTCCCCACAAGCTAGAGTGGGCCAGAATTGCAGCAAGGACAAGATAACGGTGGTGTGGGTTATGAGTAACCAGGTAACCAGCGCCGGACTAAGCGGATTTACTGGCGCTGCAGTAAGCAATCGCGAAAAGGGTCAGCGCGCTTACCAGCAATGGGAACCATATTTGAGCTAACCACGGCACCGGAATGAGAAACAGCACGTCAAGGTCGGTGAGAGATGCGGGCCATCGCACGGTAGCCCAGAGGCTGGCGTAGTAGGTGATGTCCCAGACGGCGAAGACCCAGAGAAACGCGGCCCAACGAGAACTGGTCTTGGATGCAGCGAGCAGCGCCACGCTGACCAGCATTACAAGAGTGGCGGCCTCGCGATACATCTCGATGGTGAGCAAGCTCTGGGGAAACCGGGACAGCGATGCTGCCTGCTCATAACTCTGTGAGGAATGTTGGAGTTCGGATAGTGTTCCCATGTAACCGGGGAGCATCCCCAAGGCCGCGCGCAGGTAGACTACCACCGCGGCTTCCACGAAGCCGAAGGCAGCGGCAAAGGTCGCACTCGCAGTGAGCTGCCGCCAGTTCAGCAGCAGCCCTTTGCGGCGAAATACGAAGTAGGTGGCGAACGGAACCAAAACGAGCAGGTTTACCCACCAAGGTTGGGCCCACACTCGGAGCTTCTCCATAGAGGAGAGATTCTAAACTGACCCAGCCCCGAAGTACTGGAATGCGGACGGGACTCTGGGATGCCCGTCCGCGATTTCCAGAGGCCGTGCCATCATGCGATTACGTTGACTCCGCTGCTTGAGCCGGTGTCGAAACCCTCCGGGTTCAAGTTTGCGGGGGTGGTTGGCGTGGTCAGATCCGGAGAGGGCGGTTGCTTGAAGCTATTTTGAAGTGCAGCAAAGGCCTGCTGCGCCCCGGTCAGATCCCCGTTTTTCAGTGCGCCTCCGATGGCATTGAAATCCAGAGCCCGATCGGATGCGAGGAAAGGATTGTCCTTGTGGAGTTCCGTCTTGCCCAATGCCACCAGGTTGTCGTAGGCCTGTTGCGCGGCAGCTAAATCGCCCGATTTCAGAGCCTTGTTCAGTGCCTGCACTTCGGGCTGCCGGTCCTTGAAGTACTCTTGATAGAAGTCTTTCTTGAGGCTCGAGGGAGTGGGGTTGGTCGACAAAGGTTGAGGAACGATGCTGGAAAGGCTGATCGCGGACATTATTTTCTCCTTAGATGAATTGACTGTTAACGGGGAATCGCCTCCCCGGCATTGGCTTCGCACCTGGATACTCATCGGCAGAGTTTCCGGTTGCTTTAGCCCGTTGGCAAAACTGGCAGACATGCCACTGAACCCCTGTGCGCTCCATCCGCTGCCCGAAACTCAAACCGTCAAATTAACCGGCTGAAAGACATCACTTTGGTTGAGGGCACTGCTGTCGGAGTTGAGGGTGCTGTCTGGAAAGCCCGACGTCAGCAGGTGCGATCCGCCTTCGCCCCGGTGGGGGCGGTGATGGTGCGCCGCTATCGGATTAGAATTCTGCAAAGTTTGCTGCGCCGACGAGTAGGCCTGCCGGGCGCTGGACAGATTGCCGGATTGCAGAGCCGACCCCAGTTTGCTGAGGTCCTGGGTCAACTGCATGCTTAGGAGGCCGGAGTTCTGCGCGCTACTGGTCAGAGAACTGAAGGCCTGCTGGGCGTTGGTCAAATTGCCGGACTGAAGAGCCTGCGTGAGCTGCTGAAACTCGGCCCGCTGTTGCTGGCTCACATTTTGCGGGCTGCTGGCTTGATTCATCGCGCTGCTGGGAAAGATCGCGGATATCGACATTATTCCTCCTCGGATTGCTTAGAGACGCTTTCCTGAGGTGCAAGTCATTTGCCAGAGCTCTTCGCTACGCGGGCTGGCTTCAGGTTGCTGATTGCATTCGATCTGACTGCAATTTCTTGCCGGATTGTTCTCTGACCCGGATTACGTAGAGGCAAGTGCTGCCCACGTCCCGGGTGTCGCAGGCAAAATGTGCCCGAAACCCGCCGCCAGCAGGCCCGAGCGGCATTTCTCGGATTGGCCCCGCGAAATGTAGAAACCGGGGTGGATGGCCATCACGGGCATCAGGTCAGCAAGGTGCTGCTGGATAACATGGGCAATCCGCCCGGTGCCGGCGCCTTGTTCGGACTCACGGCAGTGGCGGGGCAGGGCATCTATTTTGTCGATGACAACGAAAACGCGCTGAACCTGTTTCACTGAGTGGGTGGGAGCGGAAGGCGTGCCACGCAGAGGCAAACCGAAAACAATGGCGCGCCCTTTGGTGTTGTCGGATCAGAGGTTCGCAACTTGTTTCGACCTGCTCACTGTCACCTGCCCCGCGCGGGGAGGCTGGTTCGGAATGAGATCATCATCGTGGATTTTATACAGTAGCCCCCGATAGCTGATGCCGAGTGCGCGGGCCGCCTGTTTGCGGTTCCAGCGATAGGCTTGCAGAGTCTTAACGATGACTTTGCGCTCCAATTCGCGGGTAACCTCACGGGTCAGCTTCTTCAACGAGATGGGGCCATCCAGATCGATCTCGGGATTCAAGAATTCCGGCTGGCCGTGCGCCATCAGGTTGTCGCTGATCACGTCTTCGCTGCCCAGGATCACATAGCGCTGGATCAAGTTTTCCAATTCCCGTATGTTGCCCGGCCAATGATACTTCTTTAGCATGGCTAGCAACTCTCCGGAGAGTGACCTCGTCTGGCAATTATATTTGCGGTTGTAGCATTCCAGAAAATGGTCGACTAACCCTTCCAGGTCGTCACGCCGCTCGCGCAACGGCGGCAGGGACAGATTCACAACGTTGATTCGATAAAACAGATCCCGACGGAACGTTCCGTTTTCAATTTCCACCTGCAGTTGACGGTTGGTGGCGCAGACGATGCGAAATCTCACCTTCCTGCCTTGCCGCGTGTCGATGCGGCAGAGTTGCCCATCCTGCAGCAATCGTAACAGCTTCGATTGCATCGCCAGATCGAGTGCGGAGATCTCGTCCAGAAACAAGGTGCCACCATGACCCGTCTCATCCCTGCCCGGCTTGGCGTCTTCGGACAAGGCTCCCTTTTCACCATCGAACACTTCGCTCTCCAGTGTTTCCGGGGTGGCGTGGCAGTTCACACTGACGAACGGTCCGCTCTTCCAAGGGGAGAGGTTGTGGACCGCGCGGGCGATGAGGTTCTTGCCCGTACCGCTCTCGCCTTGGACCAGAATTGGTACGCTGGCGCCGGCCACTTTGTACAACCGGTCGCGCACCGTCTGCATGGCCTTGGACTTGCCGAACAGAGTTGGCTCCGGGACCGGTTCATTGAACCGCGGGAACGGGCAAATTTCAGGGGACATCGAATCGCCTCCGCAAACATTTCGAGAGCTGGGTGGTAGCAGGTTTTTTCAGATCATGTGGGCAAGGTGTAAGGTGCCATACCAGAACCATGCGCCCACCACGACCCAGAAAAAGGGCCAAGGATTGAGTTCGCTTTGCGCCGTTGAGGCCGGCAGACTACTTTTCTCCAAGTTGCGCATTATTTGTCCGAACGTTTTCTCTTTTGACTTGGTATTGAAACTGATGAACCAACGGAACCCTCGGACATAAAAGGGTCTGAAGCTGACAGCTCCAGACCCTCCCCAAGGGCGAGTGCCTCCGACACCAGATGTCGGATCTGGCTACTTCAGGGAGAGCGGAGGAGCGTCCCTGGCCTCAAGTGAGCGATGCAAACCGTTGAAGGCTGCATCCCGCCACTTGCCGACAATCGCTGAACCGTCCGTTGAAATGTCCAGAGCGGTTACGTATCTACTGGGTGCTCAGTCGCTACGAGAGAATTACACACTGCGGAGGCGAAGTCGTTGCGCGGAGACAAGCTTGGGTTTGCTGCGGAGCAAGGAAGAATGAAGGAAGGAGATCCAAAAGTACCGTGGTCAGGCCGCGCGCAATGACAATCGTTCCGGGGAACGGAGTACGATTTTGCCCCGGCTTTTGATTATCGCGCCGTTCCGTTGCCACTCGCTCAGGAGACGGCTCGCAGTGAACACGGTCACGTTGGCTTCGTTGGCCAAGTCCTCATTTGTGACTTCGAGTTGAATTCCCCCGGGAACTTCGTGGCCAATACCATCGGCAAAGTTGACCAGGATTCGAGCCAGTCTTTCCCGCGCGCTGTTGGAAACCAAAGCGATGTGGGTGGCAACATAGTAGGTAAAATAATCAGAGGCGATGGACAACGCATTCTCGCGCAACTTCGGATAGCGTGCGGCAAGGCTCCGGATGGTAGCGTTATCCCAAATCAATACCCGGCTATCCTTCACCGTTTCTGCACTCACGAGATATGAATGAGGTTGCTCCTGGAGCGCGCCAGCACCGAAAATATCTCCCGGCCGAAGCCACAGAAATAGGATCTTTCGCCCGTCTTCTGTGATGTAAAAGTATCTGGCTCGGCCACTCGTCAGAAGAAACAGACGGCTGGAGGGTTCGCCTTGGTTCTGTATCACTGAATTGGCGAGTAATCGCCGGTGGAAAGCGGGAGCCACAATCGCGTCGAGTTCGGGCTTCTCCAGGCCGCGCAAAAATCTTGATTTCAACCCGCGCACTGCGGCCAACGTTACCGTGTTGTCCATGGCGTTTTACCTCGATGCCTGCCCACTCGATACGTGCGACCGACTGGCATCTTAGCAGGGAAGTGAAGGATCTAGGGAGGAAATGGTGCGCCCGGAGAGATTCGAACTTGAGGCGTCTTGCGGGCGTGAGCGAAGCGGGAGCCCGCAGCCGAAATCCTGAGCGCCAGCGAAGGATCTGTGGGGAGTGAATGGTGCGCCCGGAGAGATTCGAACTCCCGACCTACAGCTCCGGAGGCTGCCGCTCTATCCAGCTGAGCTACGGGCGCACACCAGTGCCTCCAGTGTACATGCGGAGCTTTGCCCTATCAATTGATTGAATCGAACGTCGACGTCAGGCTGCTGGCAGGAGTTGCCGAGCCACGACACCCGATTGAGATTTCTGACTTCCGGCAGGCCGAAGGAAAGCTAATATCGATTCCGTCCGCCGCCCCCGCCGCCGCGCCCACCTCGATCACCACGATCTCGTCCACCGCCTCCGCCGCGCTCGACCTTGGGGCGCGCTTCGTTCACGTTCAATGTGCGTCCGCCAATCTGAGTGCCGTTCAGAGCGGCGATGGCTTTTTCTCCGTCTTCTCCACTGGTCATTTCCACAAAGCCGAAGCCGCGAGAGCGCCCGGTATCCCGGTCGGTCATAATGCTGACGCGGTCCACCTGTCCGTGTACCTCGAAAAGCTTGCGCAGTTCGTCTTCCGAAGTGTTGAAGTCGAGGTTGCCAACAAAGATGTTCTTCAAGCGAGTTGCCTCTGAGTGAGCTATTTGAGCGTGGGCGACTTCGGCGCAACTGGGAGGCTGGTTGGCCAAGCCGAATGCCAAAGTTGACGAACAGTCAAATGCGCAGGAAGTATAGCAGGTCTGCTGGTTGGAGGAAGGTATTCTCACGCCACTTGCTCCTCGGTCCGTCATTCTGAGACGGAGTCGAAGAATCCCTGGATGCGAATGGTGCTACGGGGACATCAAGGCATTCTCGCTGCGGTAGACGCTTGATGGAGAGATCGCCATGCAACAGGCGCGAGCGAAGTCACTGCATATGGATCCTTCGACTTCGTATGTTCCGTGCTAGCGCACGAAACATACTGCGCTCAAGATGACAAAATTCTCTAACAGCCATCCACTTTCCAATATCCGTCGCGCTGAAAGCCGAGTTGCAGAAGACGGTTCTTGGGATCGTGTCGCTTGCCGCACTGGGGACACTTTAGATAGCGGCTCCAAACCGTGCCCTTGCGATCATAGTTTGCGGAGACCGCGAAGGTTGTGCCGCAACTACAGGGAACGAGATAAAGCGTCAAGTCGGCGTCGGGCTTCGGGCTCGGCGCGCGCATCAGCGCTCTTCTTCGGCCATCGCCATCGATCTTTTGCGCTTGTTGGCCTGCAACACCTTCTTGCGCAGCCGCAGCGACTTCGGAGTGACCTCGACAAACTCGTCGTCGGCGATGAATTCAATCGCCTGCTCCAGATTCAGATTGCGGAATGGCACCAGGCGAATCGCCATGTCCGAAGTGGACGAACGCATGTTGGTCAACTTCTTTTCGCGCACGACGTTGACATCAAGATCGTTGTCCTTCGCGTTTTCACCAACGATCATGCCTTCGTAAACATCGATGGTAGGGCCGACAAACAGTTCGCCGCGCTCCTGCAGATTGTAAAGCGCGTAGGGCGTGGTTACCCCTGCGCGATCGGATACCAGCGCGCCGGTAAGCCGGTGGGGTATTTCCCCTTGCCAATCGATGTACCCATCAAACAAGGAGTTCATCACGATGGTGCCGCGAGTGTCGGTGAGTAACTGGCTGCGCAGGCCAATCAATCCGCGGCTGGGCACGCGGAATTCGATGCGCACCCGGCCGTAGCCGTGATTGTGCATGTTGAGCACTTCGCCTTTCCGTGCGCCCAGTTGTTCCATCACCACGCCGACGAACGCTTCGGGAACATCCACGGTTAGTTTTTCGACCGGTTCCATGAGCTTGCCATCGACCCGTTTGGTGACGATCTCCGGTTTTCCCACCATGAGTTCGTAGCCTTCGCGGCGCATCATTTCTATGAGAATCGAAAGCTGCAGCTCACCTCGTCCCATGACCACAAAAGAATCCGTGGTGTCGGTTTCTTCAAGACGCAGGGAAACATTGGTGAGCAGCTCCTTTTCCAGTCGCTCCCGCAGATTCCGGGAAGTCACGTAGGTGCCCTCGCGCCCCGCAAACGGCGAAGTATTCACCGTGAACAGCATGGCGATTGTCGGTTCGTCGATTGTGATGTGCGGCAGGGGCGCCGGGTTCTCCGCGTCGGTAATAGTCTCGCCGATGGTGATGCCTTCGACGCCGGCCACGGCGATTATGTCGCCAAGGGTGGTCTCAGTGATGTCGGTTCGTTTCAGACCGGAGAATGAAAACAGTTTCGTGATTTTCGTTTTATGAAACGATCCGTCCAGCTTGGCGATCGCTACGTCCTCACCAGTGAACATGGTTCCATTGAATACACGCGCGATGGCCAGGCGTCCCAGATAATCGCTGTAGTCGAGATTGGCGACCAGTATCTGCAGTGGTCCAGCTACATCTCCGCCGGGCGCGGGAATGGTTTCGACAATGGTCTCGAACAGAGGCTGCAAGTTTACGCCTCCTCCTTTTATATCTCGCGAGGCGGTTCCAGCTTTGGCGTTGGTGTACAGAACCGGAAAGTCGAGTTGCTCTTCCTTGGCGTCGAGATCGATGAACAGATCGTAAACCTCGTTCAAGACTTCCTGAGGACGAGCGTCGGAACGGTCGATCTTGTTGATTACGAGGATGGGCGCAAGGTGCGCTTCAAGCGCCTTGCTGAGGACGTAGCGAGTCTGTGGCAGCGGGCCCTCGCTGGCATCGACCAGCAGCATCACGCCGTCGACCATTTTCAGGGCGCGTTCGACTTCGCCGCCGAAATCGCTGTGCCCCGGTGTGTCCACAATGTTGATCTTCACATCGTGATAGAAGATGGCAGTGTTCTTCGCGAGGATGGTAATGCCGCGCTCCCGCTCCAGATCGTTCGAATCCATCACTCTTTCGATGATGTGTTCGTTGGAACGAAAGGTGCCGCTCTGCTGCAGCATGGCGTCGACCAGCGTGGTCTTGCCATGGTCCACGTGGGCAATAATAGCGATGTTGCGAATGCTGGAACTCAAGATAAGACTTCCTTCCCGATAACCTATAAAACGACCTACTACCACTTTACTATGCGCGGGAGAAAGCTGAGCGAGATTGTGGAGACTGGGCGTCCTCGCCCGGTTACGATAGGTCGGGCGGTGACGCCCGCCCTCCATCGTGATTCTAACCTGCCGTTTCCTTCGGCATGGGTTTTCCTGCCATCCGGCTCTCGGCCTCCTTAACGGCGCGGCGGGCCGCCACGATGGCCTTACTGGTAGTCGATTCCGCACCTTCGGAATCGGTATTGGCAAAAAACACGCGGTCCATCGGTGCGCGTACCAAAGGCTGCACCTTGGTGTAGAGAGCGGGCGTCGACATATATAAAGGATGGCCCCGCCGGTAAATGTGCACTTCGATGGGATCGACATTGGATCCAGGAAAAAGCTTTTGGAAATCGTTCAGCACGCTGACAGCCTTCTTTCGCGTGCCCGGTTCAGTAAGCAGGTAGCCACGGTCTTCTTCGCTCATCGGCGTATAGCAGCTGAGGATGTTGTACTTCTGCTGGTAACCGGGCTGATTGCGGATGGTCCAATCCGCCACAATGAAATCGGTAAACGTGCTTCCTGGACACCAAGTGTCGTAGCTCTTGTTGAATACCGGCTTGTCGAAGATCAGGTTCACAACCGCGTACGGAATATAGCGCATCTGGTGCATGGCATCGTCCTGCTTCTGTGGGAGGCCTTGCACGATACGTCGGGTAATAAACTTCGGCGTGGCCATGATCACCGCTTTCGCCCCAACCGTTTTCAACTCCGCGCCCTGCATGTAGGTAACTTGAACTTCATTATCGCCTGGGACCACTGCCACCGTGGTCGCGCCCGCCTGCATGTGGTCAGCGAATTTCGGTTGGAGGATTTCCCCCAGCTTCTTCGTGATCGCACCCAGCCCCCCTGGCCAGGTGTAGAAATCCGGCACGGTGTCCCCGCCAATTAGTTGAATTTCATCAATGCCGAGTGCGGCGGCGGTGTCCTCGGTCGCTGCTCCCCAGTTGGACGGGCCGTAGTTATCCCACCATTGCTTTACCTCGGCGGGGTAGCCTTTCATAAAATCGGAAAAAGGGACACTGTAGAGTTCATTGCCGCGTTTCTTCAGATCGATCGCCAGCATGTCCTTCTTAAACTTCTTGAAGCCCTCGCGTATAGAAGCCGAGTAGGGCAATTTGTCGAGACCGTCCGCCCAGGTATTGGCAATCCATTCGCCGTTGATAATGGTGCTGTCTCGATCGTTGACGGGCAATGGCTCCAAACCGATTTCTTTGGCAAAGCTGTAAGCGTCTTCACTCTTTTCCAGAAACGCCGAGCCGGTGGCATAGGCGTTTCCCCGATACTCCATCAGATAAGCGTTGCCGCCCCAATGCGGTTCTTTTTCCAGCAAAAGGAAATCGCGGCCGCGCAGCAGGTAAGCGGCAGTCATCCCACTGACCCCGCCGCCGACAATGACAACATCGTGACGCGCGGAAACGGGCGGACGAGTGAAGATCTTGCCATCGCGCACCTGGTGGCAAATACGGTTGTCTTCACCCTCCACGGTGGGCACCGCCGGCGTCTCGGCCGCCAACAGTGAAAGGTCAATCGGACAACCGGCAGCAACCGATCCAGCGACCACGAATTTTATGAAGTCTCTACGATTTGCGGTCATATAGTTTTGCTCCTTATCCGCTTGCTAGTGGAGGCCGGGCGCCCTCGCCCGGCCAGCCCCTTCGACGTCGCTCAGGGCAGGCTCGCGAGACGCCCGTTCTCTATTACTCGCCGCAGCTCTAAACAGCTCGCTCCTCCGCGCTCATTCGCAACCGGTACCAACTTACGATAGCGATCAGAGAAAAAACAAAGATGATGCTGGAGATAGCGTTAATCTCCGGCGTGATACCCCGCCGCAGCCGTCCCCAGATTTCCAGTGGCAGCGTGTTGTCGCGCCCGATCAGAAAAAAGCTGACCGCGATCTCGTCCATGGATAACGTGAAAATGAGCAACGCCGCACCGATGATTGACAAGCGCAAGTTGGGAATCGTAACCCGCAAAAACGTCTGCCAGTAATTCGCGCCAAGGTCGAGCGAGGCTTCCTCCTGCGCGCGATCCAGCTTCTGCAAACCCGCGAACACCTCGGTCGTGGCGACAGAGATCAAAGCCGTCCCGTGTCCAAGCACAATCGTAACCAGGCTTAGCTTCACGTCTGCTTCGCGAAACAACATCAACAGCGAGAGGCCCGTAATAATGCCGGGAAGAATCAGCGGCAGCAGCACAAGTCGCCGGAAAAGAGCTTTGCCCGGAAAGTTGGCGCGGTCAAGAGCAAGCGCGGCTGGGATGCCGAGCATCAACGAAATTGCCATGGCTGCAAATGCAACGATCAAACTGTTCACGACCGACTGCCAGATGGCATCATCGGCAAAAAGCATGCGATACCAGTCAAGAGTCAGGTTGCGCGGGGGGAATCCCCCAACTCCTGATCCGTTGAATGAGTAAACGATCAGCGTGACGATTGGCAGATACAGAAATCCGAAGACAGCGATCGCGTGCCAAGGCAGCCAGATGGAATTGCTACGGGCGGCACTCATCGGAAGCTCCATTTCTTTTCCACTTTTTCGGAAAGCAAAAGCAGCGCCAGCACCAGCAGAAGCATGCAAAGCGAAATCGCCGCTCCCAGAGGCCAGTTGTAAGCCGCTCCAAATAAGCTGACCACGATATTCGAGATCATGATGCCGCTAGGGCCGCCCAGCAATAGTGGCGCGAGAAAATCGCCGAGACTGAGCACGAACGCGAAAGTTGCTCCAGCCAACACACCAGGGATCGAGAGCGGAAAGATTACCCTCCAAAACGTTTGCAGTGGAGAGGCTCCCAGATCATGCGACGCCTCGACCAGATTGCGCGGAATGTGTTCAAGCGACGCGTAGATCGGCAAAAACGCAAATGGCGTGTAAATGTGGGTGAGCGTCAGCACGACCGCAAACGGACTGTAGAGCAGAAAATCCAGCGGATGTTTTGTCAGGTGAACGTACTGCAACAAAGTGTTAAGTACGCCGTCGCCGCCAAGGATGGTCTTCCACGCATAAGCGCGAACCAAATAACTGACCCACAGCGGAATGATCACTAGTTGATAGAAGAGATCTTTTCTCACGCCGGCGTAGAACGAGAGATAGTAGGCCAGCGGATATCCAAGCAGCAGAGAAAAGATCATCACCCGCGCGGCAATCCACATCGACCGAAAAAGAGTTTGCAGATAAACGTTCACGCGAAAGAGTTCGCGGTAGTTATCGAGTGTCCATGCGTGGACGATTGTCTGCAACGGGGAAACCGACCAGAAGCTATAGCACAAAAGCAGCGCATACGGTACCAGCAAAAACACCGCGACCCAGAGCAGCGGCGGAATCGTGATGGCGGTTCGATATGCGCGGGAGAACATCAGCCTCTCCCCAGAGACTCGCGGACCGGCACCGCGTCCGCCGGAGAGAATTCCAAATGCAAATCCCCTTGCCGGTTTTCGCGAGTTGCCGTTCTCACCGACAGCGTGAGTCCATCGTCACAGACAATCTGCAATAGTTCGGTCGCTCCATGAAAAGCCTGATGCTGAATCTTCCCACGCAACGAAACCAGATTTCTGTCGGAGGCGCCGGCAGCAGATCCCAAACGAATATTCTCCGGCCGCAACGAAAACAAAGCGGGACCATCCGGCAGATCGACCTTCCACGAAAGCGAATTGCAGTAGGCGACTCCGACTCTCACTTCGCCGCGCAGCAGATTGGTGTGGCCGATGAACTGCGCCGTATACGCGGTTGCCGGGCGGCTGTAGATTTCACGCGGTGAAGCCACTTGCTCCAACTCGCCCATGCGAAGCAGCGCAATGCGATCCGACATAACCATGGCCTCTTCCTGGTCGTGAGTAACAAACACGAAAGAGATACCGACCTCCCGCTGTAGCGATTTCAACTCGACCTGCATTTGCCGGCGAAGATTTGCGTCCAGCGCGGAGAGCGGTTCGTCCAGCAGCAACAGCCGTGGCCGGTTCACCAGGGCGCGTGCCAGCGCAATGCGCTGCTGCTGCCCGCCGCTGATTTTGGATGGCTTGGAGCTAGCAAACGCGCTCATCTTGACCATGGCCAATGCTTCCGAGACACGAGTCGCAATCTCGTCTTTCGGCAACTTCGCCACGCGCAGGCCGTAACCGACGTTTTCTTCTACGGTCAAGTGCGGGAAGAGAGCGTAGTGCTGAAACACCGTATTCACACGTCGGCGATACGGCGGGAGGAGGTCGAGCCGTTCACCCTCCATCACGATCTCGCCGGAATCAGCGCTTTCGAAGCCAGCGATAATCCGCAACAAGGTCGTCTTGCCGGAACCGCTCTCCCCGAGGATGGTCAGAAACTCACCCTCCGCAATGTGCAGAGAAATGTTGCGCAGCACCGCATTCTTGCCGAACGTCTTGGCAACGTTGCGAACGGTCAGCAACGGTTCCGCGCCGGACTTCACGGAACGAGTAACCGCGGGTTCGGTGGTAGTGGCCATAACTAACGCCGCGGTGGAGGACGCCGCCCTCCACTCAATTACTGCGCTGCCTTCACTTCATTCCATATCTCAACGTACTTCGCCCGACGAGGCACGTCCTGCCAAAAGTAAATGTGCCTCTGATAATCGTCCACATCATCAAGATGCAGGCTCTTGACCTGCTCCGGGGTCATCAACTGCGCTGCCTGCGGATTCGCCGGCGTGTATCCGGTCACATCGCTAACTTTCTTCTGCGTCTGCGCTTCAATCATGTATTCGAGAAACTTGTAGGCCAGTTCCTTGTTTTCGCTGCCAGCCGTGATCATCAAATGGTCAATCCACCCTGTCGTATTTTCTTTCGGAATGGTTTCGCCGACGGGAAAATTGATTTTGCGGAGTTGGTTGGTCATCAGCGGCCAGCCCATAGCCGCAACCACTTCGTGATTTTGAAACAGATTGGTGAGTTCGCCGCCCGTCGACCACATCTTCCGGATGTTCGGCTTCAACTCCAAGAGCTTGTTTTTCACTGCCTCCAGTTGCTCGTCCCTGAGGTTGTAAAGCTGCGTCGGATCCGGCTTGTCGAAGCCCAGAACCTGCGCCGCCATGTAAACCGTCGACAGATCATCCCAGACCGAAAGCTTGTTGCGATACTTCGCATCCCAAAACACCGTCCAGCTTTCTGGCGGCCGCGGAAACACCGTAGTGTCGTAAATCATCGGGTTTGGTCCCCACATAAAGGGCACGCCAAACACTTGTCCCTTGGAGCGAACTAGGGGCAGGGAAGTGAGCTGTGGCGACAGTTGGCCGTAGCTGGGAAACTTCGAAAGGTCGAGCGGCGCAGCCAATCCTGCCGCCGCGATCGAAGTAGCGACGTCGCTCGAGGGAGAAATCACATCGTAGTTGCCTGCGCTTCCTCCGCGCAGCTTGGCCACCAGTTCGTCACTCGAGCCCATATACGAAGCCGTCACCTTGCAGTGGTTCTGCTCCTCGAAACTGTGTACAAAAGATGGATCGGCGTAGCCTTCCCAGACCAGCAGGTTGAGCGTCGGAGTCTTCTTTGCGCAAGAAGTGAGCAAGAGAGTGGATGCTGCGAACAGCGCGATCAGAAAGCGTCGGGTCATCGAAAGGCCTCCACAGTCCCTTCTCCGTGCTAAAAAGTTGGCGGCGTGTTAATCCACAGCACCCGGGTTTCCGTGCGGCCCGGGTTGAACCAGCGATGCGGCGTGGTGCTTTCAAAATAAAAACTGTCGCCAGGTTTGAGCCGGTACTCCACTTCCGCCACGGAAATATGCAACTGCCCCCGCAGCACGTGCAGAAACTCCTCACCTTCATGGGTGTAGGATTCGCCGCTGCCGGCGCGGGGAGAAATGCGAAACAGGTGCGGCTCCATCACGGTGTTGCCCCACGCCAGCAACTCCATGCGGACGCCCGGCCCGGCCTCGAGGACTTTGCGTTTGTCAGACGGTACCAGTCGGCTGTTGAATTCCGTCGCATCGAAAAAATCGAGAATGTTCGTCTTGTAGAATCGTGCCAGTTTGCGCAGCGTGCTCACCGAACCACTCATGTGGGAACGTTCCAGGGCGCTCAGAAATCCCACCGAGATGCCAACCGCTTTGGCCACTCTAGCTAACGATAGTCCTCGCTGCACGCGCATTTGTCGAAGGTGCACGCCGATGGCGCTACTGCCGCCGTCCGTGGTCCGGCGCACCAGACCTTCGCGCTTGAGCAGTTGCGCAATGGCAGGCGCATTCAACCCGCGCACCTTGCGCAAGAACCGCGCACGCTTAAGCAGTTTCACGTCATCGGGCGTATAGAGACGATACTTGCTGATGGTGCGGTGCGGTCGAGTAACGCCCAGGCTCTCCCACGAGCGGATCACCGAAGGAGAAACGCCGACCAGGCGAGCCACGTCGCCGATTTTCAGGTAAGGTTTTGGGTCAGCGGGCTTCATTTCTAACACTACGCTCCCCGTGTCTCTGCCGCCCTTGGTCGCCAGTTCAATTTTTTACTTGACAGCGTGCGCCGGGTTCTCTAACCTTGCGCGATTATAGCAAGGTTTGGTTTTCGCGCAAGCATTGTTAGTTGGGCAATTTCCACCCCGAATCGGAGGTGCTCCATGCATCCGTCTCTGACGCATCGTGCGCCAGCTTTCTGGCTGGCTGTGCTCGTCTTACTGACCGTTTTTTCTTTTCCCGCATTCTCCCAGAGCACCGGAGGCAGAATCCTCGGGCGTGTCGCCGATCCTACAGCCGCGGTTCTGACCGGCGTAAAGATCACGCTGGTGAATGAAGCTACCGGCGCCACCCGCGATGCTGAGACCAATGCCAGTGGCGACTACAATTTCGTCGAAGTTGTGCCTGGCACTTATCGAGTCGAATATGCATTGGCCGGATTCAAGAAGAGCGTGCAGAAAAGCGTCACCGTCGATGTCAACCAGGTGGTCACGCTCAATCAGACATTAGAAATCGGCGCGACCCAGGAAACTGTGGAGGTGACCTCGGAAGCTCCTCAAGTGGACGCAACCAGTACCCAGCTCGGCGCTGTGATCAACGACCGCTCGGTTAACGAATTACCACTGAACACCCGCGATACTTACCAGTTCTTGCAGCTCCAACCGGGTGTGCAGTCGCAGCTGGGCAGCAGCGGCAGTCTCTTCTATGGATCAGATTCTGCGGGTTCCGTTTCCGTGAACGGCGGCCGCGGCCGCTCTAACAATTTCAGCGTCAACGGCGGAGACGCCAACGACCAATTCGTCAATCTTCCCACGATCCAGCCCACTCCCGACAGCATTGAGGAGTTTCGCGTCATTACTAATACCTTCGACGCCGAGTATGGTCGTAACTCCGGAGCTGTTGTCAACGTGATCACGAAGTCCGGGACCAACGCCTTCCATGGCAATGTTTATGAATATTTCCGCAACAAGGTCCTGAACGCCCAGGGTTATTTCAATACCGTCAAGCCCCAGTTCAATCAGAACCAGTTTGGCGGCACTTTTGGCGGACCAATCAAGAAGGATCGGACCTTCTTCTTTGTATCGTATGAAGGGCGCCGCGTTGTGCAGGGGCAGTCGGGTTCGCAGGTTTTAGTGCCGACCGGACCTGAAAGGACCGGCGATTTTTCCGGCATTGGCGCTCCCGGACAACAGTTCACCGGATCGATCAGCAACCCGTTCGTAGCCAGCGTTTTGGGTGGCCGGCCCGGTTGCACGGGTGCGATTCTCGCCGTTCCCGGTGCTGTCGCACCAGCGGCCGGAGTGTCGTGGGGTTCTATTTTCCCCAACGGGGTTATTCCGACCCAGTGCCAGGACCCCGTCGCTGCCGACTTGCTCCAAAAATATATTCCGACTGCGAACGTCGGCTCGAATATCTTTCAGGCCGTGCCTTCGGGAACCGAGTTCCAGGACCAGTTCACCATCCGTTTCGACCACAAGATCACGGATCACCAAAGCTTCACCGCTTATTATTACTACACCGACGACGCGAGTTTTCAGCCGTTCTCGTTCTTTCAAGCAGCCGGCGCCAATATCCCAGGTTTTGGAAGCAATAACGACTCGCGCTATCAACAGATCAATCTAAGCCACACCTGGACCATCGGTAACGCCTTGGTGAATGAAGGACGTTTCACCTACATGCGTGAAGGCCAACTTGGTTTTCAGGCTCCACAGACCAACAACGCGGTAATTACTTCGTGTTCTTCTGCGGTGGCGAAGTTCTGCTTTACCGGCCTTTCTGATTCTTCGGCGATCAATGCTTTGCCGGGTGCCGGTCCCGCATTTGGTATTACTCCGGGTTTAGGCGCTGCTCACGAGGGCGTGCCGTTCACCACCATTTCTGGCGGAGCGGTGATCGGGAACAACTTCGAGGGCCAGTTGCCGCAGATCGGAAACAGTTTTCAGTGGTCGGACAGCCTGACTTGGGTCAAGGGCAATCACACCATGAAGTTTGGCATCGACGTCCGCCGTGCGCTCTTCGATCAGACCCTCTATTTCAATGTCAACGGCGCGCCCGTTATCAGCAGTTCCAGTTCGAACGCCGTGGTTACCAACGACGGCGACAACTATGCCGGATACCTGCTGGGCCTCGTTGACTCCTACACCCAAGGTGCTGCGCAGAGCGAAGCCATCCGCAGCACGTCGGTTTACCCGTTCGCTCAGGATAGCTGGAAGATCAGGCCCAACATCACTCTCAATTACGGCTTGCGCTGGGAACTCGACACGCCGCTCACTGACATCAAGCATCACGTGCAAACCTTCCGTCCGGGGCAGAACTCGACGGTCTACCCGTGTGCGCTGAACCCAGCGGAACAGGCGAGCTTCGCGCAACCGAACTGCCTGGCTGCGGGTGTGCTCCCGACCGGACTCGTGTTTCCGGGCGACAAAGGAGTTCCCGCTGCCTTGACCCAGACCTATTACAATGCTTTCGCGCCACGCATCGGGTTGGCCTACAGTCCCGGAAGCAGCGGAAAGACCAGCATTCGTACCGGGTGGGGCATGTTTTACAACCCGATGGAGCAGTTGGTGATGGAGCAATTCGGCGCGGAGCCTCCGTTCGGCGGAAGCACCTTCCTGTCCGGTGACTTTTTCAACACGCCCTTCGTGAGCCAGGCGGGGACCATCAATCCAAATCCCTACAACGGTATTCTCAAGCCCATCCCAGGCCAACCGCAGGATTGGCAGAGATTCCGGCCGATCGAACTTTTCGGTGAATTCCAGCCACACATGCGGACACAGTACTCGACCCAATACAATCTCAATATTCAACGAGAACTTGCCAAGGACCTGATGTTGCAGCTTGGGTATGTAGGCTCTCAGGGCCACCGCTTGCTGGCTTCCCACGACATCAATCCGTCCACTCCCCAAACCTGTCTCGACATCATCACTTTGGCAAATGCAAATCCGGGGAACGTGAGTTCGTTTGGATCTCCCGCGACTTGCGGACCAGCCTTGGAAGATACCCAATTCATCATCTCTCCCACAGCGGTCGCTCCAGCCGGAGGCTTCCACGTTCCGTACGGACCAAATGGTCCGACTGTAATTCCTGCTGGCACTCGCATTGGTTCCGTTGCGCCGGGTGGCCTCAACCTCGTCGGCCTGCGGCCGTATTCTTCTCCGACCTGCAATCCGTTTAGCGGCGCTAACTGCCCTGCGGATGGAGTTCCCGTTTTCACCGACATCTTTGCCGAAGATACCATCGCCAACTCCAACTACAACGCATTCGAGGCCATGCTCGAAAAACGCTTTTCGAAGGGGCTGCAGTTCCAGGCCGCCTATACCTTCAGCAAGTCGATCGACCAGGCGTCCAGCTTCGAGGAAACGCTTAATCCCTTCAACTTCGATGCCAATCGCGCTCTCTCGCTCTTCAACTCCGCGCAGCGATTCGTGATTAGCTATTTCTGGGATCTGCCTATCCCCAAATATCCAGGCTTGAAAGGAAAGTTCCTCGATGATTGGGCTATCTCCGGGATCACCGAGTTCCAGAGCGGGTTTCCCATCCGTTTGTCGAACGATTCGATCAATGCTTCCAGCGACAGCGAGTTGGTTAACAGCTTCTTCTTTGTCGGCACAGAAGCGCCGCAACGAGTTGCGCCATTTACGACTCTGAACCCGAAGAAAACTGGTGGCTACTGGTTCAACGGTTCCGATTTTGCCAATCCACCCTTGGGCCAGTTTAACAACGGCACCCAGCGCACCATCTGCTGCGGCCCCGGGCTGAATAATACGGATTTCTCGGTGCACAAACTGATCACCCTCACGGAAAGCAAATACATGCAATTCCGCGCGGAAATCTTCAACATTGCCAATCACACGCAGTTCACAAATCCTGATGGCAATATCGGCGACGGAGCGTTGTTCGGCAAGATTACTTCGGCCCGCGACCCGCGCTTGGTCCAATTCGCGTTAAAATTGTTCTTCTAGCCCGAAAGCCCCGGACGGCCCTCGCGCCCGGGCACATTCTAATGGCCGATCAATCGGCTTGAGATTCCTGGAGACCCGGATGTACCCCGAATTGCAAAAGGAGCTCGATACCTTCGAGCGTCGCACCCCCAAGTCCGCCGCATCCCACAAGAAAAACCTGAAACGCATCCCACTCGGTGTGGCGAGCAACTACCGTGCCTACGATCCCTACCCGATTTTTGTGAAGGAAGGCAGCGGCTCGCATTTCCGCGATCTCGATGGCAACGACTACATCGACCACAACCTCTGCTTCGGCGCGCTCATGGCTGGACACTGTCACCCAGCGGTCATGAAGGCCGTCGAAAAACGCTTGAGCACCGGAACCATGTTCGGCATGCCCCATGACATGGAATGGGAGCTGGCTGAAGAAATTTGCGATCGCTTTCCGGTCGAGATGGTTCGCTTCGGCAGCAGCGGCACCGAGGCCACAATGCACGCCATCCGTCTGGCGCGCGCCGCGACGGGCCGCGACAAAGTCCTCAAGTTCGAAGGCGGATACCACGGCCTGCACGACGCCGCGCTGGTCAGCGTTAAGCCGCACGCCCCCGAATTCGGCGACGTGAATGCTCCGACTTCGGTTCCCGGCGGCTTGGGTGTGCCGAAAGCAAGTATTGCGAACGTGACAGTCGCTACGTTCAACGATCTTGCCAGCGTCGAGCTTCGCTTCAAACAAAATCCCGGCGAAATTGCCGCCATCATCCTCGAACCCATCATGATGAATGTCGGTCTCTGCATGCCTCAACCGGGATTCCTCGAAGGCCTGCGCGAAATCGCGACCAAGAACGGCGCGTTGCTGATCTTCGACGAGGTAAAGACGGGAGCGAAACTAAGCTGGGGCGGTG
>Ga0207002_1029_pt1 | contig 28913 bp, 28 predicted proteins | sample Alteio_BWMinCont_88_FD_153473 | JGI IMG/M metagenome (GOLD analysis project Ga0207002, IMG submission 153473) | Enriched cells from forest soil in Barre Woods Harvard Forest LTER site, Petersham, Massachusetts, United States -... | ecosystem: Environmental > Terrestrial > Soil > Temperate forest >...
CGTCTCTACATTAAAAACCATTATGAAACATTTTATTTTTATCGTCCCTTTATTTTTCATTTTACAGGGATCTGCACAGACCACCATCAAACAGGATGCGGCAATTAAACAAATGGTTGACGAAGTATCATCCAAAAACATTGAAACCACCATTCGCAAGCTGGTAAGCTTTAAAACGCGCCATACTTTGAGCGATACCACAAGCGCCACCGAAGGCAGCGGCGCTGCACGCAATTGGATAAAAGCTGAAATGGAAAAGTACGCGGCTGAATCCGGCGGAAGGATGAAGGTACAGTTTGATACGTTTACCCAACCAAAAGGCGATAGGATTGACAAACCGGTACACCTTAAAAATGTGCTGGCTATTTTGAGGGGGACTGATCCGAAAGATACACGGGTTTATATCGTATCAGGCCATTATGATTCGAGGGTAAACGATGTGATGAACCCCAATGCTGTTGAACCCGGTGCAAATGACGACGCTTCGGGTACGGCGGTATCAATGGAGTTGGCGCGGGTAATGGCTAAAAGATCATTTCCGGCCACTGTAATTTTTATGTCGGTAGTGGGCGAGGAGCAGGGTTTGTATGGTTCAACCAATGTTGCCAAACGCGCAAAAGCAGAAAATTGGGATGTCGATGCTATGCTAAACAATGACATTGTTGGTAATACCCACGGAATGGAAACCGATTTGAAAGATAACCGCAGCGTTCGGGTATTCAGCGAAGGTGTGCCTTCGGTTGCAGCTAAAAATGATCGTCAGATAGCCGGGTTAATAGCTTTGGGCGGCGAAAATGACAGTCCTTCGCGTGAGCTTGCCCGTTATATAAAGGAAACTGCGGAGCGTTATGTCGACCAGCTTGATGTAAAGCTAATTTACCGGCGCGACCGCTACCTGCGCGGCGGCGATCATGTGCCATTTTTACTGCAGGGTTTTCCAGCCGTACGTTTTACCGAAATGAACGAAGATTTTAACCGCCAACACCAGGATGTCCGCACCGAAAATGGTGTGGATTACGGCGACCTTCCCGACTTTGTTGATTTTAATTATGTACAAAAAGTAGCTCGGATGAACCTTTCAGTACTGGCAAACCTGGCCCTCGCACCTGCCGAACCCCAGAATGCAGGCATAGTTACCAGCGGTTTAACCAACAAAACCACGCTAAAATGGGAGGCCCCTAAAACAGGTAAAAAACCTGCGGGCTTTTATGTGCTCATGCGCGAAACCGTAAGCCCTTATTGGGAAAAGAAGTTTTATGTAACAGGTAATACAGCAACCCTCGCCTATTCGAAAGACAACTACCTGTTCGCGGTACAATCAGTAGATGCGGATGGGCATGAGAGTTTGCCGGTATTTCCGAAGCCTGTCCGTTAGAGATTAGAGGCTGGAGATTGGAAATTAGTTTGTTATCGTCTTTTAGGTCTAATCTCCAGCCTCTAATCTCTACAACCTATTTCACACTCTTCTTGAGCACAATAAAATAGCCCGCTATAAAAATTACCACCGCGACAACCAAGCTTATAAATATTTCTTTGGTGAATAAATCAATAGTGATTTGCGGTAATGCGCCTTGTCCACGATTATTCCTTAAACCGTTTTCCATTGTTGAAATGGCTAACATGGGGTGCGAATAGGGGAAGAGGTAAGCATATTTCCAGCCGTTTCCGGCTAAAATTACCCCCGTAATGGTACATATAAAACCAATCCCCATAGGTTTTAAAAAATCGCGGAATAAGAGGCTTAATAAAAATTGTATCGATAATATACCCAGGGATGAGAGGAAGAGTTTAAAATATACCTGGGTTAAAAGACTTGCAACATTATATTCACTAAACCTTAATTGGGGCTTTAATGAGCCTAATAAATTGCCAAAGCCAAGGGTAAAAAGAACAAATAAAGTCAGACATAAAAAAACCAAAAAGAAAGCATAAAAATATTTGGCCGAATAAACAGAAAGCTTTGATATGGGTAAACTAAACAACGATTTCCAGGTTTCTGCCTTATGCTCGATACTATTTACTGAGTAAGCAATAAAAACTATCAGCATAGGCAGTATCAATGATCCCATTATACCCAAAATAGCACCAGCAAATTGTAACCAAAGCATCATTCCCGGCGATTGGGAAAGTTTGTCGCTATGATTAAAAAAACCAATAAACAGCAGCAGGCAAAGCAAAAAAGGTAATAAAACCGAACTCCAAAAACCCATTGTTTTGCGGGTTTTATAAAATTCGGACCGGAACGATAGTATAAATCCTTTCATGGCTCAGGCGTTTTGGGTAATGGCTAAAAATAATTTTTCCAGGTCCTTTTGCTGTTTGTTAATGCTGTATATAGTGTAACCGTTCTGATTAAGCAAGGTATTTATCTGGCCCATAATTTGTTTTGAGGTATAGGGCACATATAAGTGCTGATGATCAACTTCGGTAACCGTAAAATTATTCCGGGTTAAAAAATTTGCAACATCAACAGTGTTTTCAGTTTCAATTTGTACTTGCGGTTGATTTAATGTTTGCAAGTCATTTATACTGCCCTGGAATAATAACTCGCCATAGTTTATAATACCCACATGTGTAGCCATTCGTTCAACTTCTGCCAGAAGGTGGCTCGATATAAAGACAGTTTTTTGATGCTGGTTAACTAATCTGATCAGCAATTCGCGGACTTCGATAATGCCGTTCGGGTCGAGCCCGTTGGTAGGTTCATCAAGGATAAGCAGTTTGGGATCTGATAGCAAAGCTAAAGCAATGCCCAGTCGTTGTTTCATTCCTAATGAATATTGCCCAGCTTTTTTATGTGCGGCATTTGTTAAATGCACAAGGTCGAGCATTTCATTGACCCGTTTTTCGGGTACTTGTAATAATAACGCCCTGTTAAGTAAGTTTTCTTTTCCTGTAAGATGGAGGTAGATGGCAGGCTGCTCTATCAATGAGCCGATTTGTGAAAGAATCTCAATTCGGTTGCTTTGCAGTTCTTTTTCAAAAATATGAATACTGCCTTCCTGTGTTTTCAGCAAGTTAAGCAGCAGTTTTATCGTGGTAGTTTTGCCGGCGCCGTTTGGCCCCAGGAAACCATAAATGCTCCCATCGGGGACCTTTAATGATAGTGATTTAACAACAGTTTGTTTGCCAAAATTAAAGGTCAGGCCTTCAGTATCAATTACCATAGCTTTTCTTTAGCTATGGAGCATACAGTTTTTACCAGGCCAACACCTTTGTAAAAAAGTGAAGTGGCTTGAACTGTTGTGCCTACAATAGCCTCCCTTTTTTGTTGAAACTGGTAGCTAACACCCATAATGAGGGCGAACATTACCGGGATCAGTAACAATATAAATGGATTTGAGTTTGTGATCAGCTTTTTCATTGCGATTTCTTTTGATGATACAAAGAAATATCAAAGTTTTCGCATGCTAAAAAGAATTAGACCAACAGACAGGATTTATAGATGAACAGTTGTTTAGCCAGATTAAGCTGTTCATCGGGTATAAAAGGCGGTTCATCGATAAAGCGCCCAGTTACATATAAAATATACCCATTGACGCTGTCAAAATATTAATTTCGGTGTAATGAAACAACGCTGGCAAATATTCTGGCATGCACTTTTTTGGGTAGTTATCCTTTTTTTTTGCTTAGCGGTAGCACGTAACAATTCAAAACTAAGTGTTAGCGATCTGTTTGTGATCATTGTATTGTATGGTATCATCAACATCAGTTTATTTTACTTCAATTATCTGGTACTTATTCCCAGGTTTTTAGATAAGAAGCGTTACGGGATATTCGCTCTGACGGTAGTTCTTGCCATTATTTTGTACGGTTTTGGGAAATATGGGGTTGCACTTGTTTTTAAGCAATTTATGCTGATGCGTATAAAGGCCCAAGTTGTGGGTTTTGGCTCTTACTTTTTGAGTACTGTTTTTACAAGCCTTTCTTTTTTGTTTTTAAGCTCCGTTTTAAAGTTCACAGTGGATTGGTTTTTGAACGAACGCATTCAGCGCGACCTCGAAAATCAACGCCTTAGCGCCGAGCTTGCTTTCCTGAAATCCCAGATCAACCCGCACTTTTTATTTAACTCATTAAATAGTATTTATTCCCTGGCGTACCAGCGTTCGGAAACTACGCCGGAAGCCATTCTGAAATTATCGGAAATCATGCGTTATATGCTGTATGAGTGTAACGATAATAAAGTTGATCTCGTCAGGGAGATACAGTATTTGCAAAATTACATTGATCTTCAAAAAATAAGGTTTGGTAATAAAGTATTCATTGATTTTAAAATTGAAGGGAAAATAGAAGCTCAACAGATCGTACCTTTGCTGCTAATCTCGTTTATTGAAAACGCGTTTAAGCACGGGGTAGCGAGCAACCCTTTAACACCCATCCGTTTGTTAATTGATGTGGATGAAGCACACCTGCATTTTTTTATACAAAATAAAAAACATGCCAATAACCGTGATGAATCAGGCGGGATCGGTTTAAATAATGTTAAGCGCAGGCTTGATTTACTTTATCCGGAGAAATATAATTTGGAAATACGCGATGAAAGAGATACTTACACCGTTGAATTATCATTAGTTTTATAGCATGATCAGATGCATTATAGTTGATGACGAGCCTTTAGCGCTGCACATCTTGGAAGATTATATGTCAAAAATACCCTTTTTACAATTGGTTAAGGCTACAACCAACCCTATTGAAGCCCTTACCATTGTGCAGGAAAAGGGTGTCGACCTGGTATTCCTTGATGTACAAATGCCGGAACTCTCGGGGATACAGTTTTTACGAATTTCAAATGGCAAGGCAAAGGTTATTTTAACAACCGCCTATCCGCAGTATGCTTTGGAAGGTTATGAACTTGATGTGATCGACTATCTGTTAAAGCCCATAGCTTTTGACCGTTTTTTTAAAGCGGTACAAAAAGCGCAAACCATTATCCAGCCCCCGATTGCCCCGACAACTATAGGGGGCAATCCAATACATACTGAGCTTGTACAGCAAACCCGGCAGGATTTTTTGAGCGATTTTATTTTTGTTAAAACCGAACATAAGATACAAAAAGTTTACCTGAATGACATTTTGTTTATCGAAGGTTTAAAAGATTACATCTCCATATTCACCCCGGCCGAAAGGATCATTACCCTTCAGAACATGAAAAAAATGGAAGATGCTTTGCCAACAAAATATTTTATCAGGGTGCATAAGTCGTACATTGTTTCCGTAAGTAAAATTGACAGTATTGAACGCAGCCGTATTTTTATTGGCGATAAAATTATCCCCGTAGGCGATACCTACCGCGAGGAGTTTTTTAAGATAATTGACGGCAAGAATATTTAGGAAGGCCTAAGCCGTAAGTCGAAAGTCTTAGGTCAAATAATTATAACTATAAAAACTGCAGGTAATCTTAAGACTCCTGACTTTTGGCTTTCGACTTCAGATATGCCTTAATCCTGTCTTCCGCTTCTTTAACCAAATCTTCATAAGGCCTTGAGTTTGGTTCGATAGGTTCAAGCACTTCCCATGTCATGCATTCAAAGGTATTCAGCGGGTAATAACCGTATTGGGTTATTTTCCATGTGTTATTGATGGCAATAGGAACAATAAGCGCTTCGGGGCATTTTTTTAATATGGTGGCTATCCCGCCAACCTGGAATGATCTTACACACCCGTCTTTTGACCGTGTCCCCTCCGGGAATATCACTGTCGACCATTTGTTTTCTTTCATCCGGTTGGCCAGTTTTACAATTTCGGTGACAGACTGTCGTGAATCTTTGCGGTCGATATTAGCGCCGCCTCCGTATTTTAAATTATATGATATAGATGGGATACCCTTTGTCAGCTCAATTTTTGAAATAAACTTAGCGTGGTATTTGCGCAGGTAATAGATCAATGGCGGGATATCAAACATGCTTTGGTGGTTAGCCAAAAAAATTATGGGCCTGCCGATAGGCAAGTTTTGTTTGTTAATAAAAATCACCCTGTTTCCCGCCAGGTAAACTGTACTTAACAGGCAAAGGTTTAATATATCGACCGACCTTTTATGGGCCGCATACCCAAAAAACTTATAGCATACCCATTGTACCGGCTGAAAAACCAGCAATACCAAAAAAAAGGCAAGGATAGCAAAGGGAGATAAAATATACCCAAAAAACTTTCTCATAAAGTGGCAATTTAGGTTTTTTCCGGGATTTGGTTAAATATTACAATTGGTTTTCAATTAATAATAACCGAACTTTTAAAACGGCGGCAACTGTCATCGCATCGGTGATCTTGCCATTACAAACCATTTGGTAAACCTGTTCAAATGGTAATTTATGAACAATCAATTGTTCGGTATCTTCGGGTTCGGCCTCAAACTGCTGCAAACTGCGCGCAAGATAAATGATGCTTAATTCGTCACTTACAGAGTTGGAGAGGTGCAAACGTTGTATTTCGGTCCAGTTTTGGGCCTTAAGGCCTGTTTCTTCTAACAATTCGCGTTTCGCTGATTCCAGTGGATCGGTATCCAAAAATCCGCCGCCTTCGGGCATTTCCCAGCTGTATTGCCCTAATGCAAACCGGAATTGCCCCACTAAATAAGTATTCAGTTCGTCATCAAGAGGCAAAATACCGATAGCAATATTTTTATAATGCACCTTGCCATAAATCCCAGGGTTACCTGATGGATTGATCACCTCGTATTCAGTTAAATTGATCCATGGATTATCGTAAATCACTTTTTCGGACGTGATTTTCCAGGGGTTTTCTTTGGGGTGGTGCATAGAGTAAAAATAAATAATCGACTGAATATAATATAAGCGAAATACTCATCTTAATTATAATATGGAGATTAAATAAGCGCAAATAGGTTACAAATAATTTTTTTAATACTTCATTCTTTATATAGTTTTACCGCTATGCATGAGGATAGATATAATCAAATAAGGATTGACGAGGATTTTACTGTGTTTAAATTTATTAGTGAGGGGCGACATGGCAATTTACCCAAAATTGTAAGTTTTAACGAGATTAGGAAAAATATATTCAATTTGGCATTAGGCACTATTTTATCAAATGGTGAGATCGATTTTGAAACTATTACAAATAACGGGGACAGAAATAAAATATTGGCAACGGTTGCACGTATAGCTAGCATTTTTATTGAGCATTATCCCGGAAAGAGCGTGTACATCACCGGAAGTGATAACAGAAGAACTTTGCTATTCCAAAGAGCGATTTCTTATGCTTATGATTATCTAGAACAGATGTTTTATGTTTATGGAGATATTTCTGCTCGTACACCGGCAAGTGAGTTTGAACCTTTTGATACAGCCAAGAACTATTCAGGTTTTTTGATAGAAGGGAAATAATTAACGATGGATAATGATTCCTTTACTAAATTTTTCTCTGATCCCTTTTAATTTAGGCGGTTCAAATTCAGGCCCTTTATATTTATTGAGAGACTCATCTATTGTAAACACCAAATCAGGCATCTTTTCAACAACCTGTTCCTTATTTTTTTTTTGCCCCTTCACCTTAGTGCTATTGTTAATCATATACTCATTATCTAATACAAATATAAAGACAATTCTTTTTATATTGTTTTCTCTATAATGTTTTTAGTTATTAAATCGACATTCACCTCCCAAACGCCCAAACCAAAAACTTAGGCATCGCTTTGGCCCAGGTTGCTACATCATGGCTGCCGCCAACCATTTCCAGGTATCGAATATCCCCGGGGCGCTTAAAACCTTTAAGTTCCAGTTCTTTGATCAAGTCTACAGTATCGTCTACTGAGTCTATAATGCCATTTTTGTTGCGGTCGGCAGTTTCATCTTTTGTGCCGGTTTGCAGCCATATTTTAATATCAGGTTTATAGGCTGTGTTTCTTATAATGCTGTGCATAATACGGTCGCGGTCAGTATATCCTTTACTAAGATCCTTGTTTCGCCACCAAAATGAACCGGAAAATACCCCGACTTTATTAAATAATTGCGGGTTATGCCAGGCAATATCCAATGCGGAAAGTCCGCCTAACGAAAACCCGGCAAAGGCAGTGGTTTCAAATTTTTCTATTCCCGTGAATTTAGTTATAGCAGGCAATAGGTTCGATTTTATAAATTCAGTGTATAAAGCTGCTTTTGCTCCCCGCCTTTTAAAATCAGGGTTGCCTGCTGTTCCATATTCCTGCTGGCGCTGCTCGTTGGTGTGTATAGCTGCTACTATCAGTGGGCCTATGCGGTTTGTGCTTAGTAGTTCTTCAATTGTTTCTTTAAGCCGAAGGTTTGTGGCTTCCTGCCCATCGTTCAGTAGCAATAAGTTAAAAGGCTCTGCAAAATCATTTTCTTCAGGTATCAACAAGGTGCAGGTAACATCACGTTTAAGCAGTTGCGAATTTATAGTTATTTTATTTTCTGTGATCGTTATTTCCATCTCAAGCCAGTTCCGGTGCATCTCTATTCTTTTTTGTAATTAAGGATGCAAAAGTAGGCTTATCCGCTTATTTATTTGATAATTTGAAAAACATTTAATTTGAAAATTTAGAAACGCCGTATAAAATTTTCAAATTCCTTCATTTTCAAATTATTTACTATAATGTTGCCTTTTTCAAACAAACAACTTAACTTACAATCTTAAATAAACCCGATTACATTGACTGAAAAATATCACCGCTGGTATTCGCCAAATTTAAATATGGACCTGGAAATGCTGGTTTTCGGCGATCGTGGGTATCCTGTTATCCTTTTCCCTACCACCAAAGGCAGATATTATCAAAATAAGGATTTTGGGCTGATAGACAGCGTAAAATGGTTTATCGATGAGGGCCTGGTAAAGATATACTGCCCTGAGACCATTGATGCGCTAAGCTGGTATGATAACGGCATACACCCTGCCGACCGAGCCAGGAACTATGCGTGGTACGATAAAATGCTGGTTGATGAACTGGCGCCCTGGGCTATGCACGAAACCGGCGTTAATAAAATTGCCACTGCCGGATGCAGTTTTGGCGGTTATCACGCGGCCAATTTCGCATTTAAGCATCCCGAAAAAGTTGGAAACTTGTTTACCATGGGCGGGGCCTTTGATATAAAAATGTTTACCGACGGATACTATGATGATAACGTGTTTTATAACAACCCGGTCGACTTTTTGCCAGGAAGCAACCAGCCGGAATTATGGCAGATGAACATAATACTTGGCACATCAGACTATGATATGTGTAAAGATGATAATATCCGGATGTCAAACATTCTGAACCAAAAACACATTAACCATTGGCTGGACATCCGCCCATTTGCCGATCATGACTGGCCAATATGGAAAGAGATGTTCCCGCATTATTTATCGACTATAAGATAATTATAGAGTTAGTGAATTATTGAATTTGTGAGTCGATGAAATGATCAAAGGAATTGAGTTTCCGACAAATTTAAAGATTAATTATAACACAAGTACTTAGCAAACATCATACCATGAAAAAAATAGGCATTCTTTTCGGACAGGAAAATTCATTTCCCCAGGCTTTTGTTGAACGGATCAACCAAAAAGCAGAAAAACATATATCAGCTGAATTTGTACGCATCGATAAAGTAATGCAGGCTGAACCATTGGATTATGCAGTAATCATCGACCGTATTTCACAGGATGTACCTTTTTATCGCGGCACGTTAAAAAACGCAGCTATTTGCGGCACGGCGGTAATTAATAACCCTTTTTGGTGGAGTGCGGATGAAAAATTCTTCAATAATGCGCTGGCTGTTAAAATCGGAGTTCCGGTACCTAACACGGTGATTTTGCCATCAAAAGAGCATCCGGATGATACTACCGATAAATCATTCCGCAACCTCGCTTATCCCCTGGATTGGGAGGGAATATTTAAATACGTTGGCTTCCCGGCCTATATGAAACCATTTGACGGCGGCGGATGGAAAGAAGTTTATAAGCTGCATAATATGGACGACTTTTTTGACAAATACGCCAAAACCAAACAATATGTAATGATGCTGCAGGAAGAAATTGTTTTTAATGATTATTTCCGTTGTTACTGCATTGGCGGCAAGCACGTGCGCATTATGCAATACGAGCCGCGCAATCCGCATCATTTGCGTTACGAGCATGGGAAAGCCCCTGCTGAAAAGAAGCTGTTGGAGACCGTTAAAAATTATGTAATAAAGCTGAATAAGTACCTTGGTTATGACTTTAATACCGTTGAATTTGCAATTAAAGGTGGTGTACCCTATGCCATTGATTTTTGCAACCCGGCCCCTGATGCAGAAGTAACCAGCGTCGGCCAGGAAAATTTTGAATGGGTGGTTGAAACCGCCGCTGATTATGCAATTGAACGGGCCAAAAGGCAAAAGGAAGATATGGATAACTTAACCTGGGGTGAGTATGTAAAGACGGGCGCCGCCGGTGAACATCTTTTGTCATCCGAAAAAAAAGTTGAAAAAAAAGCTTACAAAAAAGAGGCAAGCGAAGGAAAAATAGATCATGAGATTTTGGCTGAAGGAATAATAAAAGAAAAAGTTGTAAAAGCAAGGCCTAAGAAGGCGGCGAAATAAGATCCAACTCATCACGGTACTGTTGATTATTAAATATAACCTGTTATGAACGAGTTTACCTTAGGTGTTGAAGAAGAATTCATGGTGGTTGACCCTGTGAGCAGGGAGCTGAAATCGCATGAGCAAAAAATTGTTGAAAGCGCCCAAAAAATACATGAGGACCAGGTAAAGGCCGAAATGCACCAGGCGGTGGTTGAAGTGGGCACGCATATTTGTCGTAACAGCGAAGAGGCACGTAAAGAAGTAAGCAAACTGCGTGGTACCGTTGCGCAGTTGGCAGGTGATATAGGCTTACGCATTGGCGCGGCAGGTACGCACCCTTTTTCACACTGGCAGCATCAGTTAATAACAGATCATCCCCGGTATTTTGAAATTGTGGACGAACTGCAGGAAGCCGCCCGCTCCAACCTTATTTTTGGTTTGCATGTCCATGTGGGGATACAGTCGCGCAATATGGCCATTCATATTGCCAACCAGGCACGCTATTTTTTGCCGCATGTATACGCTTTGTCAACCAATTCGCCGTTTTGGGAAGGTCGAAATACAGGGTATAAATCATTCAGGACTAAAGTGTTTGATAAGTTCCCGCGCACAGGTATCCCTGATTATTTTAACAGTATTGAGGATTATGACAATTATGTAAAGCTGCTGGTAAAGACTAACTGTATCGACAACGCAAAAAAAATATGGTGGGATATCAGGGTTCATCCGTTTTTTGAAACTATTGAATTCAGGATATGCGATTGCCCGATGCTTATAGATGAAACCATGGCCTTTGTCGCCCTGTTCCAATCCATTTGCGCCAAGCTGTATAAGCTCAGGCTGCAAAACATGGAATTTATTACTTATAACAGGGCCCTCATCAACGAAAACAAATGGCGCGCCGCTCGCTACGGCATCGATGGGAAAATGATAGATTTTGGCAAGGAATCGGAGGTGAATACGCGTGCACTGATATTGGAGTTATTAGATTTTGTTGACGATGTAGTTGATGAACTCGGCTGCCGGGAAGATCTTCAATATGTGCATAAAATACTGGAACATGGCACCGGCGCCGACAGGCAGTTAGCAGTTTACGATCAAAATAATAACTTTGCAGATGTTGTTGATTATATTACATCACAAACGTTAAAAGGAATTTGAAAAAGGATGACACAAACAGAAAAACAGCCAATAAAAGTAGCCATACTTGACCTGTATGATGGCGTAGAAAATGAAGGTATGCGCGGCTTTCGTGAAATATTGCAAAGATATAAAGCAAAAAATGATCTAAATTTAAGCTTCGAGGTTTTTGATGTGCGCCAAAAAGTGGAACTACCCGGTACAGAATTTGATATTTATATTTCAAGCGGCGGCCCCGGCAGCCCAATAGATAGCGAAGGCACTGAATGGGAGAAGAAATATTTCAGGCTGATAGATAGTTTGGAAGACCATAACCTGTCAAACACGCAGCAAAAAAAATATGGTTTTTTTGTTTGTCACGCTTTCCAGTTAATGTGCCGTAAGTACCGCCTGGGCGATATTAATATGCGCAAATCTGCTTCCTTTGGAGTTTTACCTGTACATCAAACACAGGCAGCCATAAACGAACCTGTATTTGAAGGATTGGCGGATCCTTTTTATTCGGTTGATTCACGCCTTTGGCAGGTGGTCAACCCAAATGAAAAGCGTTTTGTCGATCTTGGAATGCGATTGCTGGCCATTGAAAAGGAACGCCCTTATGTCGAGCTGCCAAGGGCAATGATGGCTATCCGCTTTAATGATTATTTTTTTGCAACCCAGTTCCATCCCGAGGCGGATGCCACAGGTGTACGGACCCTTTTGCTAAAGGACGAAAAAAAGAAAGAAGTAGTGCAAGAGCATGGCCTCGATAAATACAATGAAATGCTTGAGCGCCTCGAAGATCCGGATAAAATAACGCACACACAAAACACTATTATCCCGAATTTTTTGGATCAGGCCGTTTTGAGCTTGCAAGAGATATAGGCGTGTCTGCAATTTACCAAAGAACCGGTTGCAGCTAAAGTCTCCCGCCTGGGGGAAGATTTAGAGGGGCTAAACCGCATGTTTTGTTTTTAACAATAATTTGGTTATACTTGGATATGGAGCAGTTGGAAGAATATCAACAACTTACGTTGCCGGCTTTAAAGCGATATTTTATTAAGCGTGCCGCAATTTTCGGGTCTTTTGCAAAAGGCAATATGAACGTTAATAGTGATATTGATTTACTGATAGAACCAGACACAGGCTTCACTTTTTTTAATATGCTTAACCTGCAAGATGAAATTTAAGATTTGATAAAACGTAAAGTGTACCTGGTGGAATATAGTGCTTTGAAACCTTCTATCAGGAAAGAAGTGCCGCGATCTGCAATAATTATCTTATGAGCAGGTCGGACAAAGTTTATTTAAATAAGGCGCAATAATAAATATAAAATGGAACCATCCGCCCGCAAAGCATATAACGCCAATTTCACTGCCAAAAAATACAACAAGTTTTTAGCGGATATAAACAAGGATCTGCAAAACCCTATAGCTTTTCGTGTTGCTGAAACACCTGTTTTTTTAACAGAAGATTTCAGAGATAAACTGATCAGCGCAGGCAATGACATTATTGCAACCATTATTCAACCTAATTTTAAAGAATTTACGGAAAGAGCGATCCCTGCCAAATGGAAAGTTGCGGATGAAAATGATCATCCACATTTTATAGCGCTGGATTTTGGTGTTTGCAAAGATGCAGGTGGAAATATCGTACCAAAACTGATTGAATTACAAGGTTTTCCATCATTGTACGGGTTCCAGTGTAACCTGGCTGATATCTATCGGGATAATTTTGAAATACCCAGTGACTTCACGGTTTATTTTAGCGGCCTTGATAAAACAAGCTATATCGACCTGCTTAAAAAAACAATTATTGGCCATTATAAACCCGATGAAGTTGTATTAATGGACGTTAATGCGCCCGAACAAAAAACCGCAGTCGACTTTTATATAACGCAGAAATACATCGGTACCCCCGTTGTTTCTCTTGCTCAGCTTGAGCAGGAGGGAAGGCAGCTTTTTTACCGGTTAAATGGCAAAAAAAAATCGATCAAACGCATTTATAACCGGTTGATATTTGATGAGATAGATAATGACCCGCACATTTTTGATAAGGTAGTTGATATCAGGAAATCGTTTGATGTGGAATGGATAACACACCCTAACTGGTTTTATCGCGTCAGCAAATTCACAATGCCATTTTTACTGGGCGACTATATTCCAAAAACTCAATTTTTGCACCAGTTAAAGGAAATTCCGGCTGATCTGGAAAACTATGTGTTAAAACCATTGTTTTCCTTTGCAGGACAGGGAGTAATCATCGATGTTTCAAGAAATGACATTCAAAATATACAAGATCCGGAAAATTGGATTTTGCAACAAAAAGTAAATTATGAACCTGTTGTAAAAGCCCCCGATGGCGGTGTAAAGGTAGAAATAAGGATGTTATACCTTTGGCCGGACGGAGATAAGAAACCCACCCTGGCCATTAACCTGGCCCGCTTAAGCCGGGGAAAAATGATAGGGGTAAGATATAATAAAGATTTTGACTGGGTTGGGGGAACCCTGGCTTTTATGCCCGCGAAGTAGGGTAAAAGCAGAAAGCTAAAAGCAGAAAGCTTTATAAGCAGCATATCTTCGGCAAAATTAGCTTTAAGCTTTCTGCTTTGACCTTTTAGCTCAATCAAATACTATTTTACTTGTCTGTACGTATATATATAAATTGTATTAAATTTGTGACATGAATATCCAGATCATTGTAATTGCTATACTTTTTGCAGCAGCGGTTTTTTACGTTTGCAGGCTTGTTTATCGAAATTTATCAGCAAAAAAAAGCTGCGGCAGCAACTGTAAATGCAGTGTGGATTTTTCAGCCATTGAAGCTGTGAACGCGAAGAAGAAATGACAAAACATTTAATAAACCTTTACACCAATTAATAGTTTACCTAATAAAATTTAATGGCTGATAAACAGGTTTTTCAAACGGATACACCCGGTAGATGGATGCGTTTTAAATGGCTTAGCCGTGTCCTTATCATTGTGCTGGCGTGCAGCGTTTTGGCAGCCATTATTACGGTAACCTCAAAACAGTACCCAAGTTTGCCAAACTTAAACCCTGCCCCCAAAAAGCTGACCAAAGAGGAGCTTGAAAGTTTAAAAAGATCAAAAAAATATAAAGACTTTAAAATTGACAAGGCCGAGATCCAGAAATTGGGGCGCACCAGGCGCCTGCACCAGTTAAAGCGCCCGAACAATAAAGACCGTATAAATGCCGGGTTTTACCGGGCATGGGAGCCACAGGCTTATACCTCCCTTGCCGAATATATTTCCAGGCTGGATATGGTAGTAAGCGAGGGCTTTTTTATTTCTCCAAACAGGGATACTTTAGTTGCTAACATTGATACCGGACTTATAAACCTTAATAGAAAATACAGGAAGCCTATATTGATCTCGCTCTCAAACTACGTTAACTATAATAATGTAAGCGGGGGTTATGATACTAAGGATGTTGAACGCATCATCAAAAACAAAAAGCTTCGCACCCAATTTATTAATAATATTGCCAGCCAGCTAAGAAGGTATAAATTCAAAGGTATAAACCTTGATTTTGACAATATTAAAAATATAAACAGCAAAAATTACATTGCATTTGAAAACGATCTTTACTCCATATTACATCCTTTAGGCTTTTTGGTTACACAAAACATAATTCCTGACGATGATAAGTATAAGCTTGAACGGCTTCAACGTGTAAACGACTTTTTGTTTGTTATGGCTATTGATCAGCATAACGACGGGAGCAATGCAGGTGATCTTTCTAACCAGCACTGGGTAGAGGAGATACTGGATAATGTTTGCTCCCGGATACCGAGCGATAAAGTAATTTTGACGATCGCCGGAGGCGCATACGACTGGCCCGAAAATAGTGTCGGCAAATCTATAGGCTATCCGCAGGCAATAAGTACTGCGCGGGAAAACAACAGCAAAATTACTTTCGACCCCAGCTCGGCCAACCTTCATTATACTTATTTTGATGATGATAGTTTGGAACATACTGTTTACTTTACTGATGCAGCTACTAATTTTAACGTTATCCGCATGGCGGATGATTGGGCAACGGGGGGTGTTGCGCTGTGGCGGCTTGGGGCGGAGGACCCCCGTTTATGGACATTTTTCCAAAAGAACTTAGCCATTGACTCATTAAGAAAAACAGGGATAGACATTAAAAAGCTAACTACTGTTGGTTTAAATAATAAAATTGCTTACGATGGCGATGGTGAAGTGCTGGACCTTTTAACCACACCTACTGCTGGTAAAATTGATGTGCAAATGGATACATCAAGTTTCGTTATCACTGATCAGCATTATATTAAATTGCCAACCAAGTATGTGATCAGAAGGTATGGCTATGCACCAGGAAAAATAGTGTTAACATTTGACGATGGCCCCGACCCTGATTATACGCCGCAAATATTAGATATATTAAAACGCGAACATGTGCCTGCCGCTTTTTTTGTAGTGGGATCAATGGCGGAAAAAAACATACAGATACTTCGTCGTGAATTTGTTGAAGGATATGAAATTGGCAACCACACCTTTTTTCACCCTGATATTTCTACAATTAGTTTGCAAAGGGTAAACCTTGAATTAAACGCTACCCGAAAACTTATTGAATCAGTCACAGGCAGAAGCACAATTATGTTCCGGCCTCCGTTTAATGCTGATGCCGAGCCTCAAACACTGGCCGAAGTTATACCGGTGGCCGAAAGCCGCAAGCAAAGTTATATTACTATAGGCGAATCCATTGACCCCTGGGACTGGCAGCCGGGCGTAACAGCCGATAGCATTGTTGCACGTACCATAAAGCAAAAAGATGCCGGTTCCATGTTACTGCTGCACGATGCGGGAGGAGATACCCGCGAGGAAACCGTTAAAGCCCTTCCTGAAATAATTCATTTCTTTAAAAGTCACGGCTATAAATTTACTACCATAGCTGATGTTTTGCATACAACTAAAGCCGACCTGATGCCGCCCATAAAAGATGACGCTAATTCGGGAGTGCTCGGTTCGTTGTATAATTTGCTGATACAATTTTATTTTTATGGCAACTGGTTTTTGCTATACCTGTTTTTATCGGCTATTTTTCTTGCTGTTGGCAGGGTTGTACTGATCGGGATACTTGCAATAAGGCAATATTCGGATAATAACAAATTTAACAGGGCCGTGATCGATCAGGAACAGCTCAGGCCTGTAAGTATTATTGTGCCGGGGTATAACGAAGAGGTAACAGCTATAAAAACTATCCAGAGCCTGCTTAAAACAGAGTACCCTGTATTTGAGATAATTTTTATTGATGACGGATCGAAAGACAAAACATTTGAGCTTGTAAACATTGCCTATGGCCATCACCCATTAGTACAGGTTCTTACAAAATCCAATGGGGGTAAAGCATCGGCACTTAATTTTGGGATCACACATGCCCAATATGAATTTGTGGTTTGCATTGATGCCGATACCCAGTTAAAAGAGGATGCTGTTTATCATTTGATGACCTATTTTACTGATAGTGAAATTGGCGCTGTTGCAGGTACGGTAAAAGTGGGAAATGAAAACAACCTCATTACCCGCTGGCAATCTATCGAGTACATCACAGCCCAGAATATGGACCGCCGCGCCTTTGACCTTATTAATAGTATCACTGTTGTTCCGGGGGCGATCGGCGCATTCCGCAAATCGGCAATATTTAATGCCGGAGGTTTTACCTATGATACTTTGGCCGAAGATTGCGACCTTACCATGCGCATACTAAAACAGGGCTACATCGTAAAAAATTGTGATGAAGCTATTGCCTATACCGAGGCCCCTGAAACACTTAATGGTTTACTAAAGCAGCGTTTCCGCTGGAGTTTTGGTGTGATGCAAAGTTTCTGGAAAAACAAAGACGCGCTGTTTAATAAAAAATACAAGTATTTTGGTATGTTGGGGATGCCAAATATCCTTATCTTCCAGATCATATTGCCTTTGTTTTCTCCATTAGCCGACCTGTTTATGATCACTGGTTTATTTAGCGATAAACCAGGCAAGATACTCGCCTATTATGCAGGGTTCGTTATCATCGATTTTATAGTAGCCATTATTGCCTTCTGGATGCAAAAAGAGGACTATAGAAAATTGGTTTACATTGTCCCCCAACGTTTTATATGGCGGCAGTTAATGTATTACGTTTTGTTTAAATCTATCCGTAAGGCTTTAAAGGGGGAACTCAGCGGGTGGGGCGCCTTAAAACGGACCGGCAGTGTAATTATTAAGAAAGAAGTTACGGTTTAGCCCGGAAGCCGGAAGTGGACATTATGTTAAACAGGCGTCAAAATCAGCGAAGGAGCGTGCGAAATCCTTTAATCATAAAAAATCATCTGTTCAGACCTTTTCAATCAAACAAACCGCATAGGCAACAACACCTTCTTCACGGCCAATAAAGCCCAATTGCTCATTTGTGGTTGCTTTTATAGAGATATCGTCTTCGCTTATACCTGCGGCTGAAGCTATGTTGGTTTTCATTGCAGGGATATACGGGTTTATTTTTGGCGCTTCGAGGCAAACCATGCAATCAATATTGCCAATTTGCCACCCTTTATCTTTTAATAAGGCTATTGTATGCTGCAGCAATATTAAACTGCTTATGCCTTTCCATCTTTCGTCTTTGTTTGAAAAGTGAAAACCTATATCCCGCAAATTTGCCGCGCCTAATAATGCATCGCAAATAGCATGCAATAGTACATCGGCATCAGAGTGCCCGGATGCACCTGAATGGTGCGCTAAATTAACGCCCCCTAATATAAACGGATGCTTTTCTTTTAACTGGTGTACGTCAAATCCAAATCCAACACGGATCTTTGTCATTGCCTTTTGTTCGAGTTTTTGGTGCCGCCAAAATTGGCGATCAGGGTGAAACGCAAGGTATTAGCTATAGGGCTATTTTGCTGGCTGGCAGCAATGTACGAAAAATCGAAGGTAAATTCATCGTATTTAAAACCAACGCCAAAGGTGAAATATTGCTCACCCCCTTTATTTGGATTTTCATAAAAATATCCTGCCCGTAAGGCAAATAACTGGTTATACCAATATTCTAAACCCGGAGAAATGGTTATCTCCTGAAGTTCTTCGCTAAAGCCTCCCGGGGCATCTGTAAATGAGCCAAAAATACCTGCCGGTACCGAAACATTATCGCTCTGGCCTTTTATGATATTCCCGTTTGCATCAGTTATCGGCGGTGTCGGCACCAATAATTTATTAAAATCAATTGTAAAAGTTATTTGATTATAATCGTCAAGGTTGATGATATCAGCCGCGCCTATCTTTAAATTGGCAGGTAAAAAGTATTTAGGCCCATTACTGCTATAACTGATCTTTGAACCAATATTTGAAATATTTGTCCCAAAAGAAAAAATTCCATCCGTTCCAAATTCCTGCATTTTTTTTGTATAAAATAATGATACCCCGGCTGATATAGAATTACCTGCTGTAGCTTGTACACCCGTTCCGGTGGCAAACGATGCGTTTGATAGGTTTGAGTGGATGTATCCGGCAGTGAGGCCAAGTGAAAACTCATCACCAAATTTACGGGCAAATGATCCGTTTAATGAAAACTCATTGGGGGTATAGGTTCCCTGGTTATTTTGATTATTATCTGTAAGCTGAATTGTGCCATAATTAAAATAACGCAACGAGGCGCCAATAGAATTCCGGTCGTCAATCTTATGTGCATAACTTAAGTATGATAAACTGATGTCAGGAACTAATTGCCGCAGCCATGGGCTATAAGAGAGAGAGACATCATTATCGTTCTCAAGAAAAGCCAGTTTGGCAGGGTTCCAGTAATTTGCATTTACATCAGGGCTAATTGCAACCCCCGCTTCACCCATTGCTCCCGAGCGGGAATCGGGCGTTATATTCAAAAAAGGCACTGCTGTAGGTATAGCATTTAAATTACTACCATTGGAATTTACTCCGGTGTTTTGCGACATCACGAGTGAAGGAAGTAACAAGGAACAAAAAAAAACAACGGTTTTAAGAGAGAAAAACTTCATCTTTATAGAGAAAAACTTCATTTGCGCAATTTAGTTTTATTATTCAGAATAATAAACATAAATTAATTGCGGACTATTACGTACAAGTATTCAAATAAGTTTTCCATCAAAATAATTGATTTTTTTTGTAACACAATTTGCAAAAATTCCGTTTAAAAGCAAATAAAAGTTTAATTTCTTAAAAAGAATCGGGTAAAAAAATTAGCTTTTTAAGCAAATTGTTTTAAATTTACCTTCCAATAAATAAGTGTAAAAATATGAAAGTACTTTTTACTAAAACTGCAATAGTTCTGTTGGGCATGAGTACCTTGGTTAGCAGCTGCAGTAAACACCAGCAATCTGACAAAACCGGGATAACATATAACGACAAAAAAACCGGTGGTTATGAGCGGTTCAGGCAAACGCACCCTACACCAGGCCCTGGACTGGTTCCTATTGAGGGCGGTACCTTTGTAATGGGGGGAAGCGCCGATCAGGATGTGACCTTTGATTACAATAATGTACGCCGCAGAGTAACTGTAGCTTCCTTTTATATGGATGAAACTGAAGTTGCCAATCAGGACTGGCTTGATTACATGCACTGGATCAGTGTCACTTATCCACAGGATCATGAACTTTATTACAATGCCCTGCCCGATACTTTGGTATGGCGCCAACCTTTATCATACAATGAGCCTTATGTTGATACCTATTTGAGGCACCCTGCATACCAGGATTACCCGGTAGTGGGTGTAAACTGGGATCAGGCACAGGATTATTGCGCATGGCGCACTGACCGTGTAAACGAAAATATTTTGCGTGAAAGAGGTAATATGGTATCATGGAATGATTTGAACGGAGGAAAAGGGAAAAATGCTAAAGCAACCCCTGTTTCAGCTAATAAAGAGCCATTCAATACCGATATATACCTGAACGGCCAATACACAGGGGCAGGAATTGATGGCAAGAAAATGATCACAGATTTAAGCCCCAATGCCAAAGTTACAACGGGTGCAAACGGCAAAGCGGGGAAATTACCAGTACGGCCGGTACGTTTGGAAGATGGTATTTTAAAACAAGCCTATCGCCTTCCAACAGAAGCTGAATGGGAGTATGCCGCTTTAGCTCTAATAGGAAATACCCAATTTGAAAATATCGATGATGGTAAAATATACCCATGGAATGGTTTAGGTGTGCGTTCAGCAAAAAGGAACACACGAGGATTGATATTAGCCAACTTTAAACGTGGCTTAGGTGATAACATGGGTGTTGGAGGATATTTGAATGATAAGGCTGATATCACCGCTCCCGTAAGGTCATTCCCGCCAAATGATTTTGGCTTATACCAAATGGCAGGCAATGTAAATGAATGGGTAGAAGACACTTACCGCCAGACATCATTTGAAGAATATCAGGATTTTAATCCTTTCCGCGGGAATGAATTTACAAATAAACGCCTGGCAGATGCTGCGAAAGGTTTGTATGCTAAAGACAAATATGGCCGTCCGATCAAAGACCCTTCAAAATCGAATAAAAAGCTTAAATATAGCGATTTGTTGGCTTTGAGGCAGGCAGATAGTGCTAAAGCTGCCGTACCACCGCAAAAAAATCCGCTTGACGGCAAGCCATATAATCCCGACTACAGAGGATATAATGATACAGTAAGTACAGTATTGTATGGCAGTACCACATTGGTAAATGATCATTCAAAAGTTTATAAGGGCGGCTCATGGAATGATTTGGCATTCTGGCTAAACCCGGCAACGCGTCGTTTTATGAACGAAGACGATGCAAGCGCCGAAGTGGGTTTCCGTTGCGCAATGACCCTTGTTGGCGCTCCTGAAATAAGCGTTGCCGGGAAACCGCATTATAGTGTGAAAAAATCAAAACCTTTTAAGGCAAAGCAGTAATACATCTTATTACCATAAATAAAAAAGAGGCTGTATCATAAATCATGGTCAGCCTCTTTTTCTTTTGCAAATATTTTGATGTTCTTTAATGTGTAATAAAAGGAGCTATTAATATGTTTTTTATTTGATTTAAATTTGTTTTAATGCATTGATTTACATATATTTATGTTAATAAACATAAGGAAATATGGCAGTAAGACAACCCGTTTTCAAGCCCTATGATCAGCAGCAAATCATGGCTATCCCGCCGACGCTGGAAGAGTTGATTCCCAAAGGACACCCCGTTAAAACGGTAAATGAAATCATTGACAAGCTGAATATTGAGCCGTTGTTAAAAGCTTATCACATTAAAGGTAGCTCCAGTTATCATCCACAACTGTTGCTTAAGGTATTGGTTTATGGGTATGTGACCAATATCTATTCCAGCCGTAAGCTGGCAGCAGCCTGCAAAGAAAGCATCTATTTTATGTGGCTCAGTTCAATGAGTTATCCTGATCACAATACCATTAATCGTTTCCGGGGTGTTCGTTTAAAAAATGCGCTGCGCAGTGTATTTGAAGATGTCGTTAAGCTATTATCAGCCGAGGGACTGCTAAGCATCGAGGAGATCAACACCGATGGCACCAAAATCGAAGCCAACGCCAATAAATACACCTTTGTATGGAAAAAAGCGATCCAGAGCAATAAGGAAAAGATGAAAAAGCAGCTGACTGAGATCTGGCAGTATGCACAGAGCCTCGCCAGCGAGGAAGATAAAATGCCCGAGCCGCCCGATTTCACAGAGATCGACAGCAGCAAAGTTAAAGCAACCATAGAAAAGCTTAATGAGAAGCTCTCAGGAAAGGAAAATGTCAATAAGAAAGTAAGGGCCAAATTGGGCTATATCAACCGGAACTTCCCTGCCAATATCGCCAGGTACGAGGAGCAGGAAGCCATTTTTGGAGAACGGAACAGCTTCAGCAAAACGGACAAGGATGCCACCTTTATGCGAATGAAGGAGGATCATATGAGAAATGGGCAATTAAAACCCGGATATAATGTACAGATCTCCACGTCCAATCAGTTTATTGTTAATTACACGATCCATCATAATCCGACGGATACCTCGACGCTGTCTACTCACCTGGCACAGCATGAGGCCAGCTACGGCAGTGCACCTAAAAAGCTAACAGCAGATGCGGGTTACGGCTCTGAAGAGAATTACACCTTGCTTGAACAGAAAAAGGTCATCCCTTTTGTAAAATACGGGATGTTCGATAAAGGTCAAAGTGAGCACAATACCAGCAAATACCCTTTTTCTGCCGATAAACTGTTTTACAACCAGGAAAAAGATTGTTATATCTGTCCCATGGGTCAGCCAATGAATTATATTGGCTCAGCTAAGAACAAAACGTCCACGGGATTTATTCAGAATGTAAAAAAATATCAGGCACAAAATTGCCAGCATTGCCCATTGAATGGTGCCTGCCATAAAAGCAAAGGAAACCGGATCATCGTGATCAACCAGAATCTAAACAAACAAAAACAAAAGGCATACGAACTGCTCAACAGCGAAGAGGGTATCGAACGACGAAAGAAACGATGTTTCGATGTCGAACCGGTATTCGCAAATATCAAACAGAACCACGGGTTCCGCCGCTTTATGCTCCGTGGTAAACAAAAAGTGGAGATTGAATGGGGTTTACTTGCAATCGCACAAAACTTAAGGAAAAAAGCAGCCTAAAAAGCTTCCCTTTACCCCATTTTGAACTGAAAACTACACTAACGAAAATAAATACTCGAAAAATACACTTACAGTAACTTATTAGGCATAAAATAAAGAGACCGCATCACTCGAATATGATACAGCCTCTTTTTAGGTTTTTGCAGCTTTTTATGTCATGGTATATATTTAAAACAGCATTAATATTTGGCCCTTTTCTACTTTATCCCCGGGCTTTATTTTAACCGTTTTTACGATCACATCAGCTTGTGATTTAATGATATTTTCCATTTTCATGGCCTCCAAAATAAACAGGTTGTCACCCTTTTTAATCTCCGTCCCCTCGTCAACAAAAACCTTGAGTACCATGCCAGGCATCGGGGCTTTTATCTCGCTTACTTTAGCAGCATTCAACGTGCTTAAGCCTAATTGATCAAGTAAAATATCAAATTGATCCTTCGCTGTGATACTATAAATATTATTATTCACTTTAATTTCAGCCGTTTTTCCCGAATAGTTAAAGCTGATAACTTCTATCTTATACGACCGCAGATAGTTAATAATATGCCAGGACGTAGAATTTAATTGCTTTATATCGGCTGTTACGTTAGCACCATTGATCGACACATCTTCCCCTTTTTTATCCACTTCGTAATTATATTCATTGTTTACTTTTACCTGGTACATGTTGGTTAGTGATTAGAGGGTAGTTAATTAGAGATTAGTTGCCAACAGATTTCACATGTAACATACATAAATCATATTACACATGCAGAGATCAGCGAAATCAGATAAATAATTCAAAATCTGCGATCCTTATTGTGTTAGCACATATTGGACCAAATTGGCACCCATTTTTAAGGCCTTTATACGTGTTTCCTGGGTGTCGCCGGCATAAGTGCCATAATCCTCCCAGCCGTTCCCTAAATCGCACTCATACGTATAAAAACACACTAACCTGCCTTTGTAAATTAACCCAAAGCCCTGCGCGCGTTTACCGTCATGCTCGTGTATTTTTGGTAAACCCAATGGGAAACTAAACTTTTGATGATAGATTGGATAATTTAGCGGCAATTCAACAAAATCAAGTTCGGGAAAAACCTTTTTCATCTGCGGGCGCACATATGGGTCCAATCCATAATTATCGTCGATATGTAAAAAGCCCCCGCCGGTTAAATACCTTCGCAAATTTAGCGCTTCCTGCTCAGAAAATATTACGTTGCCATGCCCTGTCATAAAAATAAAAGGATAATTAAATAGCTCAGCGCTGCCCACATCCACAACCTCATCTTCCGGTTGAAAGTTTGTTTTTAAGTTGTCGTTGCAAAATTTTATAAGGTTAGGCAATGCAGTCCTGTCACCATACCAATCGCCGCCACCGTTATACTTTAGTTTAGCCATTTTATAGGTGGGGAGTACGTTAAAGCTGCTAACCAGCGTTAGCAGGGCACCAGCACAAACTATATAAACAATCCTATTCATCTTATCCTATTTAAAAAATTTATTTCAAAACAAGCTTCTAATGCAGCCGTCTCAGTCCTTAAACGGCTTTCCCCTAAAGTTATGGCTTTAAAACCATTATCCAAAGCATCATCAATTTCTTTCTGGGTAAAATCTCCTTCGGGGCCTATCAGCACCAGGTATTTTCCCTGCGTTGCAAGTTCAGACTTCAGGGTAGTCTTATCGCTTTTTTCGCAATGGGCTATAAATTTTTGTCCTTCAAATGGCTTTGTTAAGAATTGGTTATAATTCAATGGTTCATTTAAAACCGGGTGATATGCTTTGATAGATTGTTTTATTGCCGATGTAATAATTTTATTAAGCCTTTCAACCTTTGCCTCTTTACGTTCTGAACGCCGGCAAATAATAAATGATATTTCATCAATCCCAATTTCGGTAGCCTTTTCTAAAAACCATTCCATCCGCTCAATATTTTTGGTAGGGGCCACGGCTATATGCAAATAGTGGTTCCTTTTATTAAACGAAGATGTTGCCGAATTTATTTGAAGAATTGTTCTTTTTGGATGAGCTTCTTTTATCGTGGCAGAGTACAACCCGCCTTTGCCGTCAATTAGCAGCACCTCGATGCCGTTTTCAAGCCGCAGTACCCTGGTACAATGCTTACTCTCCTCTTCGTTCAGAAAATATTGCGGGTGTGCCGGATCAATATCGGGGGTATAAAAAAGTTGCATGATTAAAGAAGATCAGTGTAAATCTACAGTATCTTCTTCATTTATCAGCAGCTCCAATTTAACGGATTCGATATTCTGTTCTGATTTTTTTAACACTGTAATGTTATACCCATTTGATTCCTTTTGCTCTCCAACATCGGGTATTTTACCAAAAATGTCCCCAAGCCAGCCCGACACGGTATCAAAATCGCCATCTTCGGGCAAATCATGGGGTAGATGGCCGTTTACATCATAAATTGGCGCCAGGGCGTTTACAATAAATTCCCGGTCGTTTATCCTTTCAACAATAGGCTTTTCTTCATCGTATTCATCCTGTATCTCGCCAACAAGTTCTTCAACAATATCTTCAAGCGTTACCATACCCGCAGTGCCGCCAAACTCGTCCAAGACAATAGCAATTTGTATGCGCTTTTGCTGCAACTCGGCCATCAGATCATTTATCTTTTTAGTTTCGGGAATAAAGTAGGGCTTGCGGATAATATTTTTTAAAACAATTTCTTCGTTGCGTGCTAATAAAGGTAAAATATCCTTTGCATGTACTATGCCGACAATTTTATCTATAACATCGTCATAAACTGGTATGCGCGAATAGCCTTCAGTTATAATTACTTCCAATAACTCGTCTTTTGGGGTATTAATATCTATGCCCGATATTTTAGTACGGGGCACCATAATATTCTTAACCACCCGCTCATTAAAATCAAAAACATTCTGTATCAGTTCATGCTCTGTTGAATCTAACGCACCGGTCTGTTTCCCCTGGTCAAGCAAATATTGCAGCTCCTCCGAACTGTGCGATGTTTCTCCATGCAATGGTTTAATCCCGATGATGTTTAAAATAAAGTTTGCAAACCCGTTTAACAGCCATATCAGAGGCTTAAAAACCACGAAGAAGAAACGTAGCGGAAGCGAAATAGTCATTACTGTACGAACCGATCTTTGAATAGCGATCGATTTAGGGGCCAGTTCGCCGAATACGATATGTAAAATAGTAATAAAGGCAAAGGCGACGATATGGCTGGTATTAATAATAAAGGTAGATTTCACAACCACCCCGCAAAATAAAAAAAAGTTAAGCATTAATTTAGTCACTACATCCTGGCCAACCCATCCCAATCCTAATGAAGCAATGGTGATCCCTAATTGAGTTGCCGCCAGGTAACCATCAAGATTATGCAGTATACCACGTGCCACTTTCGCTACCGGACTCCCCGATTTAGCTTTAATCTCAACCTGTGAACCGCGTACCCTTACCATAGCAAATTCGGCAGCTACAAAAAAGCCGTTTAACAACACCAGGAAAAAGGTAAGGAAAAGATAGTAACCGTTTATTTCGAGTTCAGGCCCCATATATTGATTATTGGTACAAGGGAAAAGTAGATTTATACAATTCCAGGCTTTCCTTTATTACTTTATGGGCGTATCTCAGCCCTAACAGGTGCTCTATAGTAACATTCTTGCCTTCCAGCTTTTTATAATCTTTAAAAAAACGTACGATCTCCACCATTACGTGCGGCGGGAGCTCAGCCAGATCATTAATATAATTTATGGACATGTCGTGGTTTGCTACCGCGATGATCTTATCATCCTGCTCGCCGTTATCAACCATGTGCATTACCCCTACCACCTTGGCTTCAATGATCGACATTGGAAATACATCTATAGAACAAAGCACGAGGATATCTAAGGGGTCATTATCATCACAATAGGTTTGTGGTATAAAACCATAATTGGCCGGGTACATTACAGACGAAAACAGCACACGGTCCAACTTTAACAAACCCGATTCCTTGTCAATCTCGTATTTAGCTTTTGAGCCTTTTGGTATCTCAATAATAGCATTTACTATTTCCGGAATATTATTACCTGGTGAAACCTGGTGCCAGGGGTGCTGTGTGCTCATTTACAATTTTTATTTTAATTCTTTAACATTTGCGTCTCTTTGCATTTTTCGTTTATAAAAAGCTGCAAGCAGCGGGACACTTGTAGCTATGATCAATCCCAAAACAACGTATTCTAAATAATCTTTTAATTGAGGATATTTTCTGCCTAAAAAATATCCTGCTAAAGTAAAAGTGTTTACCCAGGCAATACTGCCAATAAAGTTATAAAGTGTGAATTTTTTCAGATCAACTTTTACTACACCCGCAAAGATAGGTGCAAAAGTTCTAATAATTGGGAAAAATCTGCCTAAAACCAATGCCATGCCGCCATGTTTGGCATAAAACTCTTCAGCTATCTCTACATAATGTTTTTTAAAGAATAACGAATTGTCTTTTTTGAATAATGCGGGGCCTGTTCGGAAGCCAAACCAGTATCCGGCATAGTTCCCTAAAATGCCTGCTCCAATCAACGAAAATACAAGGGTATAAATAGATATATCAAACTTCCCCGTTGAACATAACAGGCCGGCCATAAACAACAGATAATCCCCCGGCAGAAAAAAACCGAAAAAGAGGCCGGTTTCAGCAAAAACAACAATAAGCAAAAAGTAAAACCCTAAGCTTATAATGGATTGAGCGTCCGTTAAATTTTGCAGGTATTCCCAAAAATTAGCCATTCACTATTCTGTAAAGCTACAAATATTAAATTAATTTGTAATACTTGTGTTACGGAATTAAATGAGGTTTGATATAAAGCCAGGATAAATGCCAATCAGGATAACAGCCAATGCTGAAATACCAAAAACAAGTTTATAGTAAACCGGTACTGTAAGCTCGGCACGGTCCGCGTCCAGGAAATACATGGCTATAACTACCCTGAAATAATAGAAAATGCTGATAATGGCGTTAATTACAGCTAATATTACCAATAGTACCTTGTAGTGCATTAAAGCGCCGGAGAACATAAAGAACTTACCGATAAAACCGGCTGTAAGTGGGATGCCTGCAAGTGAAAACATGGCAATGGTTAATACCAGGGCCAGGAAAGGATTCTTTTTTGATAACCCGTTAAAACTTTCGAAATTATCACTGCCCGATTGCTGCTGAACCAGGATTAAAGCGCCAAACGCCATAATTGATGCGACTGAATAAGCGGTTGCATACACAAATACAGAATTTGCCGAACTTGCCCCCAGGGCTATAATAGCAAAAAGCAAATAACCAGCATGGGATATGCTCGAAAATGCCAACATACGCTTGAAGCTTTGCTGGTACAGCGCGGTTATGTTGCCAATAAACAGTGTGATAATAGTTATGACCAATAATACAGGCACCCAAAAATCGGATAGCGGCGCAAAACAGGACGAAAACAGGCGTAAAAATGCAGCAAAAGCAGCCGTTTTTACAACAGTTGACATAAATGCCATTATAAGTGTTGGGGAGCCTTCATAAACATCGGGCACCCAAAAATGAAAAGGCGCTGCGCCAACTTTAAAACAAAGGCCTACTATGACCAGCAGTATACCTGCATAAAACATCGGGTCGATACCTTTGGGGTGTTCAATAACCCAGTTACGGATGA